>JGI24140J50213_10000494_pt1 | contig 18329 bp, 12 predicted proteins | sample BarGraIncu00222A_FD_50213 | JGI IMG/M metagenome (IMG submission 50213)
GGGGAGAACTCAGGGCACTACTACCGCCAGCAGCTTCACCTGTCCCTGCTGGGGGGATCGACCGGCTGGATCGCCTGGAACAACACCGACTACGACCCGTTGGTTGAGCAGGATCCTTACCGCCACCATCCCTTCGAGATGCACTTCGGGATCACCACTGCGGACGGCACGCCCAAGCCGGCCCTGCTGGAGCTGCAGAAGTTCGCACGCGTACTGGAGGCGATCGACGTGACCGGGTGCGAGCGGCTCCCGGCACAGAGCGCACTGGTTGTCTCCTCCTACCTGGAGAGCGGTTACCCTCTGGCCGACGAGCAGGACCGCGCACTCGTGTTCGGCGCCCTGGAACAGGCTCATGTCGCCGCCCGGGAGGCCGACCTGCCGCTTGGTTTCGTCCGGGAGAGCGACGGCATCGTCGAGGGTTACAAGCTGTACCTCGTCCCCTCGACCAAGCAGCTGACCGGACCCTCGTGGCTTCGGCTCGGCGAGCTGGCCGAGCAGGGGGCAACGGTCTATGTGTCCTACTGCGCGGGCGAGAGCGACTTCCAGCGCGGTCCCTGGTGGACCGCGACGGAGGACCTCTTCGGGGTGCGCAACCAGCTGATGTACGGCCTTGTCGACCCGATTGAGGACGAGGTGGCCCAGCTGAGGTTTGAACACGCCTTCGGCTCCATCAAGGCCGGCGAGACATTGAGCTTCCGGGTGGGTGGCGGCCCCAACGCCCGCGCCTTCCTGCCGGTGGAGGTCACCGATGGGCAGGTCATTGCCCGGGACGCACACGGCCGGCCAGCAATCGTGATGCGGCCTCGGGGCAGTGGGGCCATGGTGCTGAGCACCTACCCGCTGGAACATCTCGCCGCCTCGTGCGGGCGGGTCAATCCCGAGCAGACTTGGCGTCTGTATGCCGCACTGGCAGACCTTGCCGGCGTGGAGCAGCAGGTGAGCGTCGACTGTGCGGAGGTGCTTGTCGACGGCCTGGTGCACCAGGACGGACGCCGGTTCGTCTGGCTGGTCAGTCAGAACGACGGCCCGTTGCGGGTGCGCCCGTGTCTGCCGGCGGGAGGCCGACTCATCCCGCTCGGTGGCGGCGACCCCGTCGACGAGGTCGAGCTCGGGCCATACGGCGTGAGCGTCCTGCAGCTACTGACGACGGAGGGCAAAAACTGATGACACAACAGGAGATCGAGCTGGCCGGCGCCCCTAAGCGGGCGGGTGGGATCGAGCTGCCGCCCGGTTTCGAGCTGGGAGTGGCAACAGCCGCCTACCAGATCGAGGGAGCCGTGAACGAGGGCGGTCGCGGGGCGTCGATCTGGGACACCTTCAGCCATACCCCGGGCCGGGTGGCCGCTGGCGACAACGGCGATATTGCCTGCGACCACTATCACCGCTACGGCCAGGACGTTTCGCTGATGAGCGACCTCGGGGTCGACAGCTATCGTCTGTCGGTGGCCTGGCCGCGCATCCAGCCCGAGGGTCGGGGGCCGGCGAATGTGGCGGGTCTCGGTTTCTATGACCGGCTGGTCGACTCGCTGCTGGAGGCTGGAATAGCGCCCGCAGTGACCCTCTACCACTGGGATCTCCCGCAGGCCCTGGAGAACGCCGGGGGATGGCGGAACCGCGACACGGCGGCGCGCTTCGCGGAGTATGCGGCACTGGTACACAACCACCTGGGCGACCGCGTCCAGCGCTGGATCACCCTGAACGAGCCCTGGTGCTCCTCTTTCCTTGGCTACGCCAGCGGCCGGCACGCTCCTGGCGCGCGAGAGGGAGCCGGTGCGCTGGCGGCGGCCCACCACCTCCTGCTCGGCCACGGCCTGGCTGTGGCGGCCCTGCGCGCGGACGCCCGCGAGGGCCAACAGGTGGGCATCACGCTCAACCTGCAGGCCGTCAGCGCGGCCACGAGCTCACCGCAGGACGTTGCAGCCAGCGAGCGCGCACTGCTAGCAGCCAACCAGCTGTTCACCGACCCGGTACTGGAGGGGCGATACCCCACACTGGCCCGGAAGGTCTACGCGCCGCTGACCGACTTTGGCTTCCTGCACGACGGNGACCTGGCCACGATCGCTACCCCGCTGGACTTCCTGGGAGTCAACTACTACTTCCCATCCCGGGTCCGCGCTGCCGCCTACGCCGAGGACAACCCTGCACTGCGCACCGCCGACGACCTGGGCACACAAGACATGATCAGCCCCGACGAGGAGCTCACCGCTATGGGCTGGCCGGTCGAGCCGGCCGGCCTGACCCGGTTGCTGACGTGGCTGCGCGACACCTACCCGACACTGCCGCCGATCTACATTACCGAGAACGGCCGGGCCTGCCCGGATGTCGTGGCCCCCGATGGTCAGGTCGACGATCCTGACCGGGTGCGCTACCTGGACGGCCATCTTCGCGCCGTCGTCGACGCGATCCAGGCCGGGGTGGACGTCCGCGGCTACTACTGCTGGTCTCTGCTGGACAACTTCGAGTGGGCGGAGGGCTACGCCAAGCGTTTCGGGCTGGTCCATGTCGACTATGCGACCCAGAAGCGTACCCCGAAGTCCAGCTTCAACTGGTTCCGTTCGCTGATCGCCGAGCACCACGCTCGCAGCGGCCGGTGACCCGGATGCGTTTTGGCGTCGTCGGGACCGGTTACTGGGCTCGGGCGACACATGCGGCAGCACTAGCTGCCCATCCAGACGCCGACCTGGTCGGCGTCTGGGGACGTTCGTTCGCCCGCGCCACTGAGCTGGCCGAGGCTGTCGGCGGGCTCGCCTACGAGGACGTGGACGACATGTTTGCCAATGTCGATGCTGTCGCCTTTGCGGTGCCGCCGGATACTCAGGCTGGGCTCGCAGTGCGCGCTGCCAACCGGGGCTGCCATCTCCTGATGGACAAGCCGGTGTCCTTTAGCACCCAGGATGCTGACCGGGTCGTGGAGGCCGTGGACCAGGCGGGGGTGCGTTCGCTGGTCTTCTTCACAAGCAGGTTCGCGGCCAACCAGGCGCACTGGTTGGCCGGCGTGCAGGAGCAACCTGGCTGGAACGCCGGATACGTGCGCATGTACGCGTCGATCTTCGAGCCGGGCAACCCCTTCGGGCAGTCGCCGTGGCGCCGAGAGCGCGGGGCCCTGTGGGACATCGGCCCCCATGGCCTGTCCATCCTCCTGCCGGTACTGGGGCCGGTCGACCGCGTCGTGGCCGAACGTGGGCGCGGTGACACGGTGACGGTGCTGCTGCACCACGAATCTGGTGCTGCCAGCACCATGTCGCTCAGTCTGACCGCCCCGCCGGGCAGTCGCGGCAACAGCTGGCAGGTGTTCGGACAGGATCAGCAGACGTCCATGCCTGAATCCACGACCAGCCCGGTGGAGGCGATGGGCGCTTGCATCTCCGAGCTGCTCACCGGCCAGCCGGGCAGGTGGCAACATCCGTGTGACGTGCACTTCGGACGTGAGGTCGTGAGGATCCTTGCGGCGGCTGACATGTTCCTGAAGAAGTCACCGCAGGCTCGCAGTGCACCTGTCGGCTGAGCGCCGGGTGTTTCCTCTGTCCGCAGGTGGCGTCCTTCGCTAGCGTTGGGCGATGAGCTACGAGAGCGTCGCCGGCGAGGTGGTTAAGGTCATCGAGGGGTTCGGTGGCGCGATCATGGTCGCTGGAGGGCTCATCGCCTTCGGTCGCTTCGGGCAGCAGGTTGCTGCCCACGCCGCCGACCCGTTCCGGCAGCTGAGGGCGAATCTGGGACGCGTGATCATGCTTGGCCTGGAGGTGTTGATCATCGCCGACATCATCCGGACGATCGTCGTCGATCAGTCCCTGGAAAGCGTCGGGGTTCTGGGATTGATCGTGCTGATCAGAATCGTGCTGAGCTTCTCGCTGGAGGTCGAGATCGATGGGGCGTGGCCCTGGAATGCCTGGAAGGTGCGCGGCCAGGACCGAGCCGGAACAGCCAGCACCGGTGGCGATCACTGAGGAGCGCCAGCCTGACTCGCTGACGACTCTCAGGACTTTCCAGGGGCATGAGGCACGGCACCCAGGAAGCCTCGCTGGCAGATGAGGGGGTCGTTGACCTCCGGTCGATGGGGTCGGGCCCCTGTGCTTCGTATCGACAATCAGGTCGGGTCACCAGCGATGGCCTCGGCCTCATGATCTCCTCGGCACTGAACACGTGTCCGGCCAAACGCCCAACTAAGCGGTTCTGGGCCTGAGGGCAACCAGGGCGGCGGGGGAGGCAAGGAGCTTGTCAAAGACGATCTCCGCGGCGCCCACCATGAGCTGGTCCGCACCCAGTGCGGCATCCTGAATCCGCACAGTCTCACGCGCGGACCGGATCGCCCCGCTGACCAGTGCGCCGTCGTCAGGGGCCGCAGTGTGCAGCGCCGCGAGAAATCCGGACAGCACCACGACGCTCGGGTTGAAGAGGTTGACTGCGTTGCGCACGACGATTCCGAGCAGATCCAGGCACTGAGCAACCAGTGCCTTCACCGCCGGGTCCGTGCTGTTGGCCAGTGCTGCCGCGAGCCCGTCCACCTCGGCGGCCTTGAGACCGACGGATTCCAGCAACCGCTGCTGGGTGACCTCGGCCTCAAAGCATCCGCGGGCCCCGCAGTGACAGGAAGTGCCCCCGGATCGTACGAAGGTGTGTCCGAACTCTCCCGCATACCCTGCGGTACCGGTGACAAGCTGACCGCTGGTCAAGACACCACCGCCGATGCCGCTGGCTCCACCGATGATGTACACCAGATCGTCGACATCACGCACGGCGCCGAAGGTGCTCTCTGCGCGCATGGCGAGCATGGCGGCATTGGCCGCCCAGGCCGGATGCCCGGTCGAACGCTCGACCATCGCTGCAAGCGGCTGTTCCAACCACCCCAGGTGCGTTGCCTCGCGCAACCGGCCGTCTGAGAGTCGGACCTGGCCGGGAACGGCGATGCCGATGCCGACCACGCGAAGCTCGCCCTCATGCCGGGAAAGCATGGTGTCAATCGCAGCTGTTGCCAGCTTCACCACCTGCTCCGCACTGGGAGTGTCAGCAGACTCGACCCGAACGTGTTCGAGAACTCGGCCGCCAAGGCCGACCAGACCGACGTGCACGGCGTCGACCTCGGGGTTCACCGCGATGGCAACGGTGCGATGGTCGAGATGCACGACGGGGCTGGGTCGGCCGGCCTTCGGCCCCTTCTGCGGCGTCCGCTCGCAGACCAGTTGCAGCTCGGCAAGGTCAGCGACTACCGCGCCGACCGTCGAACGGTTGAGTCCGGTCATGCGCGTCAGTTCCGCACGCGAGCGAGGTCCACTGTGGTGAAGGAGGCCGAGGATGTGCGAGAGATTGTTGCGCCGCAGCTGGTCGGTCCTGGCGATGGTGGAGACGCGATGCTGGGCGGGCTCGGCGACGATCGACATGTCAGGACTCCTAACGGTTGCGGAGAGCGCCAGAACCTCGCACTGGCTGGTTCAGGTACATCATCCCTTGATAAGTTCTGTTTCACAACAAATGAGCAGTCCCACGTTGAGGGTCGCGTTGAGGGTCGCGTTGACGGCTGAGCCCTGCGGAACGAGCGGACGTCAAGGCGGGACACTGCTGAGTCGGTGGGCAAGCCGCGCCAGTCTCAGCGGCTTAGGCGGGCGCTAGAGCTCGGCAGCGGCGTAGTGAGCGTACTGATCTCGGATGACCGGGCGATGGTCGGGTGCCAGCTCGGAGGCAATCTCGAGCGGCCAGAGCGGGCGCTTACCGGCGAGCACCCACGCGGCCTGGACGGCTGCGCCGTCGGCGACATACTCGCCGGGGGCCGGGACGACCACTGGTGCGTCGAAGACCTGCGCCGCCACTGTTCTGACCGCCGCGTTCTGGGCGGCCCCCCCGATCAGGATGATGCGCCTTTCGTTGACACCGACCGCGCGCACGGCGTCCAGGCCGGCGGCCAGACCGCACAACATCCCCTCGACCCCCGCTCGGGCGATGTTCGCCCGAGTGCTTGAGGCGATCGTGAGACCGTGCAGACTGGCCTGCGCTCCCGGCAGGTTCGGAGTGCGTTCGCCCTCGAAGTAGGGGATCAGCACTACGCCCATTGAACCGGCCGGTGCCTCCAGCGCGAGCCGCGCCAGGCCCTGGTCGTGATCAACTCCCAGCAGGTCGGAGATGGAACCCAGAACACGCGCCGCGTTCAGCGTCGCGACCAGGGGCAGGTACAGCCCGCTGGCGTCAGCGAAGCCGGCGACGGCCCCGCTCGGATCCATCGTCGGCTGACCGGTCACCGCGCAGACAGTTCCGCTGGTGCCGATCGAGACAATGACGTCTCCGCTCGCCGCGCCCAGGCCGAGCGCCGCGCCTGCGTTGTCGCCGGCCCCCGGACCCACGATGATCCCTGCTGGCACACCGGCCGCGGCGGTGGTGGTGCCGGCCTGGTCGGCTGGACCCAGGACCTTGGGAAGGACGGCTGGGTGGCCGAGCGCACGCTCGAAGAGCTCGAGGTCGTAGTCGCCGGTGGCCGGGTTCCAGTAGGCGGTACCGCTGGCCTCCGACCGGTCGGTCGTCAGCTCCTCGAGCGCTGGGCCCAGTGGGCTCCGGTCGGCCGGGCCGTAGCCGCGAAGCCGCCAGGTCAGCCAGTCGTGGGGCAGGGCTACTGCCGCCACCCGGGCCGCATTCTCCGGTTCCGCGTCGCGCAGCCAGCGGAGCTTGGTCGCCGTGAAGGAGGCGACGGGCACGGCCCCGGTGCGGTGGGCGTACTGCTCCGCCCCGACCTCGGTGATCAGGTCAAGGGCTGCCTGCGCGCTGCGCGAGTCATTCCACAGCAGTGCCGGACGGATGACGTGTCCGGAGCTATCAAGGACCACCATGCCGTGCTGCTGCCCGCCGATGGACATGCCGGCAACCTCACCCAGGCCCCCACAGCTCTCGATTGCGGACAGCAGGGCATCCCACCAGGCGTCCGGGTCGACTTCTGTACCGGGGGGATGTGCTGCCCGGCCAGTGCGCACGAGCGTGCCTGTGCCGAGGTCGCGGATGACGACTTTGCAGGCCTGCGTGGAGGAGTCAACTCCCGCAACCAGAGTCATCCCTGCTCCTGCGGTGTGGGCATCGGTGGCTTTGCCGGGTCAGCGCGCGCCGAGAAGGTGCTCCAGGGCCAGCTGGTTGAGCCGCACGAAGCCGAAGCCCTTGCCGCCGAAGTAGGCGTCGGAGTCGAACTCCTCATAGGAGGTGCGGTCGGCGAGCAGGTCCTCATAGCTCTCGCCGGCGGCCAGGGTGTTCGTCCTGATCTCGCCGACGCGGGAGTCGGCCAGGGCCTGCTGTACGTCGGGATCTGCCCGGAAGGAGGCCGCGCGCTCCTTGAGCAGCAGGTAGGTGCGCATATTGGCCGAGGCAGCGTCCCACACGCCCGTGATGTCTTCGGTCCGGCTGGGCTTGAAGTCGAAGTGGCGTGGTCCGTCGTAGGCCTGGCCACCGCCGGGGCCCCCGTTTTCCAGGAGGTCGACAAGCGCGAACGCATTGGCGAGGTCACCGTGGCCGAAGACAAGGTCCTGGTCGTACTTGACGCCACGCTGACCGTTGAGGTCGATGTGGAACAGCTTGCCCTGGTAGAGCGCCTGGGCGATGCCGGCTGTGTAGTTCAGGCCAGCCATCTGCTCGTGACCAACCTCGGGATTGACGCCGACGAGCTCGGGGCGTTCGAGGGTCTCGATGAAGGCAAGCGCGTGCCCGATGGTCGGAAGCAGGATGTCCCCGCGAGGCTCGTTCGGCTTGGGTTCGATGGCGAAGCGGATGTCGTACCCCTTGTCGGTGACGTAGTCCCCCAGAAGGTTTACGGCCTCGCGATAGCGCTCGAGAGCTCCGCGGATGTCCTTGGCCGCGTCATACTCCGCACCTTCCCGGCCGCCCCACATGACGAAGGTCTTGGCGCCGAGCTCGGCTGCGAGGTCGAGGTTGCGCAGTACCTTTCGCAGAGCGAACCGGCGCACCGCGCGGTCGTTGGAGGTGAACCCGCCATCCTTGAACACCGGCGCGCTGAAGAGGTTGGTGGTGATCATCGGCACGATCATGCCCGTGTCGGCGAGGGCTTTCTGGAGCCGGTCGATCTGCTTCCGGCGCTCGCTGTCGGTCGAGCCGAACGCGAAGAGGTCGTCGTCGTGGAAGGTGAGGCCGTAGGCGCCCAGCTCACTGAGCCTGGTGACGGCTTCCACCACGTCCAGCGGGGGGCGGGTCGGTCCGCCGAAGGGGTCGCTCCCGTTGTAGCCAATAGTCCACAGGCCGAAGGAGAACTTGTCGTCGCGAGTAGGCGTGCCAGGCATGGGATGTCCTTCGGCGTCGAGGAGTTTGTTGTAGGAAAGAACTTATCAGGCGAAGGCGGTCCGACGCTAGTGACAGGGTCGATCCGTGCCGTGGCGTTCGGACTGTCGAACGTGCCGCTGGGGAGTCGTGATCGGGTCGTGGCTTGCCAATTCAGGTGGGATTCATGCCGTTTCATCATGACGTGCGAGATTCTGGCTGGCCATTGTCAGGGATCAGTGATATCCGTGACCGAATCGTTGCTTGCCAATACATACCTCGGGGCTTATGTTGTTGTTGTCAACAAATGGTTGGAGTGGCCGCGAGTCGGTCCCGTATCCGCTCCTCGACACGGAGGTACACGATGCACAGGAAGCATCTCGCTCTGGGGAGCATGGTGGTGGCGGGGGCCATGCTGCTCGCCGGCTGCGCCAGCGGACCCGGCGCCACCAACAGCGCCGCAGTTAACAAGAGCGTTGACGGGAAGGGCAAGACCCTGACCCTGTGGCACTACGAAAGCAATACGAGCGCGATGGGGATCGCCTGGAACCAGGCGATCAAGACGTTCGAGAAGGAGACGGGTGCCACGGTCAAGTTCGAGCCGAAGAGCTTCGAGCAGATCCGCTCCACGTCAAGCCAGGTGCTGAACTCGGAAGCCGCCCCAGACGTTCTGGAGTACAACAAGGGCAACGCCACCGCGGGCCTGCTCTCCAGCCAGGGCCTGCTCACAGACCTCGGTCCCGCGGTGAAGGCGTACGGCTGGGACAAGAAGCTCGCGCCGTCCCTGCAGACCACCGCCAAGTATGACGCCAAGGGCATCATGGGCTCGGGGAACTGGTACGGCATCCCGAACTATGGCGAGTACGTAGAGGTCTACTACAACAAGGACATGTTCGCCAAGGCGAACATCGCCATCCCGACCACCCTTGACCAGTTCGTCGCCGCGATGGCGAAGTTCAAGAGTGCAGGCATCACCCCGCTGGCTGAGTCCGCGGCCGAGTACCCGCTGGGCCAGCTCTGGTACCAGCTTGCGCTGAGCAAAGCCAGCCGCGGGTTCGTCAACAACTACCAGCTCTACAAGGGCAAGGTGAACTGGCAGGGCCCGGAGCTCAGCTACGCGACCGCAACCATCAAGGACTGGGTCGACAAGGGGTACATCAACAAGGATGTCACCGGTGCCAAGGCCGAGGATGCCGGCACGAGCTTCATCAGCGGCAAGTACCCGATCTTCTTCTCCGGCAGCTGGTGGTACAACCGGTTCACCACTGAGGCCAAGTCCTTCAAGTGGGGCACCTTCCTGTTCCCCGGATCCACGATGTCGCCCGGCTCAGCCGGCAACATGTGGGTGGTCCCGTCCAAAGCCAAGAACAAGGACNTGGCCTACAAGTTCATCGACATCACGATGCGCCCGGCGATCCAGGCTCTGATGGGTAACAGCGGCGGCGTGCCTGTCGCAGCGAACGCTTCGGACATCACGACGCCGAGCAGCAAGCTACTGATCAACAACTTCACGACCCTCACCCAGAGGGACGGCATCGCCTTCTACCCCGACTGGCCCACGCCGACCTTCTACGACCAGCTGAACGCCGGTCTGCAGGAGCTCGTCAATGGCACGAAGTCGGCCAAGGATGTCAACACCGAGCTGGGTACGGAGTACCAGAGCGGCGTCGACAGCATCGTCAAACAACAGTAGGACGACCATCGTGAGCAGGGGTGAAGCCTGCGGACTGGTCTCACCCCTGCTCCACCCAGCGGAAAGGAACAGCCGATGACTGCTGCGCCGACCGTCTCATCGCCGAGGTTGAAGAAACGCCCCAGCGAGAGCTTGCTACCGGCCAGCAGTGGCGGTGGTTTCTGGTGGTACCTGCTGCCCGGTTTCGTGTTGCTCACCGGGATAATACTGATTCCCCTGGTCTGGAACGTCTATCTCAGCTTCACGTCCTACCGAGGCATTCTGCCGCCGAAGTGGATCGGCCTGACGAACTGGTCGACGCTGATCAGCGACGANAAGTTCTGGACTTCGTTTGAGAACAGTGTGGCCATGATCATCGCGATGGTCGTGGTCCCCACCCTGGTCGGTCTGGTCCTGGCGGCGATGTTGTTCGACCTCATCGGCAAGAAGTTCGGCGGCAGGCTCGCCAGCTTCCTGAGGGCGACCTACTACCTGCCGCAGATCCTGCCCGTGGTGATCGCGGCCATCGTCATCGGTTGGATACTGCGCCCNGAGAACGGTGCGCTGAATGTCTTCCTCAAGACCGTCGGCCTGGGCTCCCTGCAGAACAACTGGCTCGGCAACCCGGACACCGCCCTGATCTCCATCATGGTCATCATGGTCTGGGTGCAGCTCGGTTACCCGGTCGTCATCTTCATGGCTGCTCTACAGCGAGTGGACCCCGAGCTCTACGAAGCCGCTGACCTCGACGGTGCCAACTGGTTTCAGCGTTTCCGCTTCATCACCGTCAGCATCATCCGTCCCGAGATCTATGTGGTCAGCTTGACCTGCACGATCGCGGCGCTGAAAGTATTCGGCCCCATCTACACGCTGACTCGCGGAGGGCCAGGCACTTCCACCATCGTGCCCAGCTACTACTCGTACAGCGAGTTCTTCCAGACGCAGCAGGTTGGCTACGGCGCAACTATCTCCACGGCGCTGACCGTGCTGATTGTCATCATCTCGTTCCTGTTCATCATGGCCCAAAGCCGTTCAGAGCGCAGGGAGAGCTAAGTGACCACATCCCTGGCCCCGCCTGAGCCGGCGCGTGAGGCTGTCCAAGAGCNACCCGTGGCGAGGCGGAAGCAGAATCGCAAGAAGCCTTCCGACTGGATCATCCTGGCTGCAGCCATCCTGGTCGGGCTCCTCATCGCGGTGCCGTTCCTGTTGATCGTCATCAACTCGTTCAAGTCCCCTGCTGACTACAACACTGGTGGACCACTGCAGCTGCCGACTCACCTCGACTTCGACGGCATCGTCAAGTTCTGGAACTACGTCGACTTCCCGCAGAAGCTGTGGAACAGCATCTTCATCAGCGGGATGGTGGCCATCTTGGCCATCATCATCTCGGTCCTTAATGCATATGCACTTGGCATCGGACGCGTGAAGGCACGGCTGTGGATCATCGTGCTCTTTCTGCTGGCCAACATGGTGCCGCAGGAGGCGCTGCTGTATCCGCTCTACTCGATGTTCAAGATGGTCGGGCTCTACGACAACGTGTGGAGTGTCATCATCATCTTCACGGTCATTCAGAGCGCGTTCGGCACCTACCTTCTGTCCAGCGTCTACGGAACCTTCCCCAAGGAGATACTGGAAGCGGCAGCTCTGGATGGCGCGAGCCGGTGGACGACGCTGTGGCGCGTCATCGTGCCGATCAGCCGTCCGACCCTGAGCGTGCTGCTGATCTTCTTCTTCATCTGGACCTGGAACGAGTTCCTGATCCCGCTGACGTTCCTGGTGAGCAACAGCAACCAGACCGTGCCGGTGGCGATCAGCGTTCTTCAGGGCGACCGGCTGATGGATGTCACCACGACCAGTGCATCGGCGCTGCTCGGCCTTCTGCCAACTCTCATCTTCTTCCTGATCTTTCAGCGCACCCTGACTCGAGGCATCACCGCCGGCGCCGTTAAGTAGCCGAACCGCCCACCTCCGAAAGGCAAGACCGTGCAACTCCAAGCACCAGGAAAGGTCAAGGCAACAGTGAAGCTGCGGGCACCGCGGTGAAGTTCACCAACGGATTCTGGCAGACCCGAACCGGGGTGAGGCCCCTGTTTGCCCAGGAGGCGTATGACTTTGAGGCGGGGCAGAACTCGCTTACGGTGACAGCACCGACCAAGGTCATCCAGGGTCGTGGCGACACCGTGAGCCGTCCCACCCTCACCGTCACACTGAGCTCACCGCTGCCGAACATCGTGGGGGTCAGAATCGAACATTTCCAGGGGCAAGCCGAGGAGCTCGGGTTCGACCTGGTTGGCGCCGAGGCGGGTCATGGAACAGTGTCCGTCACCAGCCAGGCAGGCACCCTGACCAGCGGGGAGCTCACCGCCACGGTGACGGCAGGCGCGCCGTGGAACCTCGTGTTCAGCGGGCAGGGCCGAACTCTGACCTCGAGCGGACACAGGTCCATCGGGTACATGAACGTCGGACCCGACTTTGCGCAGGCCAGCGGTATCGTCGGCAACCTCCGCATGGTCGGCACCCGGGATCCCGCCACGCCTGCCGCCTACCTTCACGAGCAGCTGGCGCTCGGCGTAGGCGAGCTCGTCTACGGGCTGGGTGAGCGCTTCGGGCCGCTGGTGAAGAACGGTCAGGTTGTGGACATCTGGAACGCCGACGGTGGCACCTCCAGTGAGCAGTCCTACAAGAACGTTCCGTTCTACCTCACGAACCGCGGCTATGGCGTGCTGGTCAACCATCCAGGCCACGTTTCCTACGAGATCGGCTCCGAGTCGGTCGAGCGCGTGCAGTTCTCGGTTGCCGGGGAGCGGCTCGAGTACTTCATNATCTACGGGCCGACACCCAAGGAGATCTTGCGGCGATATACNGCGCTGACCGGGCGAGCGGCTGCCGTGCCCGCCTGGACCTATGGCTTGTGGCTTTCGACCAGCTTCACCGCGAAGTATGACGCGGGGACGGTCTTAAGCTTCATCGATGGGATGGCCGAGCGTGACCTGCCCTTGTCGGTCTTCCACTTCGACTGCTTCTGGATGCGCGAGTTCAACTGGTGCGACCTCACCTGGGATCCACGCACTTTTCCGGATCCCGTGGGGATGCTTGCGCGCCTGCACGAGAAGGACGTTCACGTCTGTGTGTGGATCAACCCCTACATAGGGCAGCGCTCGCCACTGTTCGCTACCGCAAAGGCAGCCGGCTTCCTTCTCATGGGCTCCAACGGGCATGTCTGGCAGTCTGACCTCTGGCAGGCGGGCATGGGCCTGGTCGACTTCACCAACCCGGATGCGACCAAGTGGTATCAGGGTGAGCTGCGCAGGCTGCTCGACCAAGGCGTTGATGCCTTCAAGACGGACTTCGGCGAACGTATCCCGATAGACGTCGAGTACTTCGACGGCTCGAGTCCCGAGCGCATGCACAACCTCTACACCCAGCGATACAACCAGGCTGTCTTTGAGGTGCTGAAGGAGGTGCGCGGCGAGGGCGAGGCGGTCCTTTTTGCCCGTTCGGCGACCGTCGGCGGCCAGCANCTGCCGGTGCACTGGGGTGGAGACTCGACCTCGACGTACGAGTCGATGGCCGAGACCCTCCGTGGCGGGCTGTGCCTGGCGATGAGCGGCTTCGCCTTCTGGAGTCATGACATCGGCGGCTTCGAGGGAACCCCCGACGCGGGAGTCTTCAAGAGATGGACCGCTTTCGGCCTGCTCTCCAGCCATTCTCGGCTCCATGGGAGCAGCTCGTACCGGGTGCCGTGGATCTTCGACGACGAAGCCGTCGAGGTGACCCGAGTATTCACCAAGCTCAAGCTCGCGCTGATGCCGTACCTGTACGCCGCGGGCATGGAGGCGACACAGACCGGAACACCGGTGTTGCGTCCAATGCAGCTCGAGTTCGGCGACGACCCGGCGACCGGCTATCTGGACCGTCAGTACATGCTGGGGGCCGACCTTCTGGTTGCGCCCGTATTTACCCCGGACGGACGTGTCGAGTTCTACCTGCCTGCGGGGACCTGGACCAACTTCTTCACCGGCGAGACGGTGACTGGCCCGTGCTGGCGTCAGGAGACCCACGGTTTCACCACTCTTCCCCTCTACGTTCGTGACGGTGCGGTGCTGGCAATCGGCGCCCGCGATGATCGTCCTGACTACGACTACCTGGATGGGTTGACCCTCGTGGTGTACCCGAGCTCACTGGCCGGCGCTCTGGAAGGGTCGCGCCAGGTTGAGATCACCACTCCGGATGGCGAAAGCGCCGTCTTTACGGTCGAACGATCGAACGGGCAGGTCACGGTCAGCTCGTCCTCGCCCCGCAGATGGTCGGCCAGGATTGCCGGCCATCAGGCTGTAGCAGCAACCAAAGGACAGGTGAGCCTCTCACCATGAGCGCAAATTCTCTGGACGCACCCGCCGCGCGTGCGGGCAACGCCGACTACCGGGACGGTGGCCTGGTGTTCCCGCCGGGGTTCATCTTCGGCGCGGCCACCGCCTCGTATCAGATTGAAGGTGCCTGGAACGAGGATGGTCGTGGGCCCTCGATCTGGGACACGTTCAGCCACACCCCGGGCCTGGTGGCCGGCGGTGACACCGGAGACGTCGCCGATGACCACTACCATCGCCTCGACCAGGACCTTGACCTGATGGCTAGCCTGAACCTGGCGGCCTATCGATTCTCGATCTCCTGGTCCCGGGTGATCCCCTCGGGGTCGGGGGCGGTCAATCAGGCGGGGATTGACTTCTACTCCCGCCTGGTCGACGGGCTGATCGCCCGCGGCATCAAGCCCATCGCCACGCTCTATCACTGGGATCTGCCGCAGCCCCTGGAGGATGCCGGTGGATGGACGAATCGCGAAACCGCCTACCACTTAGCGCAGTACGCGGCCGTGGTCGGCGCTGCCCTCGGGGATCGCGTGGCAACCTGGATCACCCTCAACGAGCCCTGGTGTTCGGCTTACCTCGGCTATGCTTCAGGCGTCCATGCACCGGGGCGAACCAACGGTGAGGATGCTCTCAAGGCTGTTCATCACCTCAACCTCGCGCACGGGCTCGCGCTCTGCGAGCTTCGCAAGGTCACCACGAACAACCCCCAGTACTCGGTAACCCTGAACCTGCACGCCCTTCGCGGTGTTGGAGACAGTGGTGGCGAGGCGCTGCGACGGATCGACGCGCTGGGCAACAGGGCCTTCACCGGCCCGATGCTGGCTGGCGCCTACCCGGCTGACCTGCTGCAGGACACTGCCGAGCTCACCGACTGGGGCTTTGTGAGGCAAGGTGATGTCGAGCTCATTCATCAGCCCATTGATGTGCTGGGGGTTAACTACTACGCCACGACGGCCGTTCGTCTCTGGGACGGCGTCGCCGACAAGTTGAGCGTCGATGGGCACAAACCCGGGTCCGCAAGTGCCTGGCCCGGTGCCGACTGCGTCGAGTTCGTCCAGCAGCCGGGGGCTGTCACGGAGATGGGGTGGAACATCGCCCCCGACGGCTTGGAGGAGCTGCTGCTGGCCGTTCACCACGACTTCCCAGACCTCCCGCTGATGATCACCGAGAATGGGGCGGCATTCCCCGATACCGTGGCGGACGGTCGGGTTCATGACGACCAAAGGGTTGACTACCTTCGCCGCCACATCACGGCCGCCCATCGTGTTCTGGCGCAGGGCGTCGACCTGCGCGGTTACCTCGTGTGGTCACTGCTGGACAACTTCGAATGGGCCTATGGGTACACCAAGCGCTTCGGAATCGTGCGGGTCGACTACGACACGCTCGTGCGTACGAAAAAAGACAGCGCACTGTGGTACGCCGAGCTGGCGGCCAGCAGACGACTACCCGATTAGGGTCATCGACAGAAGTATCGGCCTGGCGGGAGAGGGAGCGCAAAGATATGGCGACGGTCGAGGTGGCACGAAGCGGAAGCGGCAGCAACAACGATCACGTGCGCCGTCACAACCTCTCGGTGGTCCTGGGTCTGGCCCATCGCAGCGGAGGGCTGTCCCGCGCTCAGCTGACCAGACAGACGGGACTCAACCGCTCGACCATTGCCGACTTGGTGGGCGAGCTCGTTGATCGACAGTTGGTCGTCGAGGCGGAACCGGACTCGTCCGGGCAGGTGGGCCGACCCAGCCCCATCGTGCGACCAAATCCTCAGGCCGTAGCCCTGGCAATCAACCCGGAGGTCGACGCCATCACGATCGGAGTCGTGGGCCTGGATGGAACGGTGCTCAAGCACGTTCGATATCCAACCCCGCACACCACTTCGGCGAAGGAGTCCGTGGCGATCTGTGCCGCGGTGATTAAGGGAATGCGTTCGGAACTGGACACCTACTGCATCACGGTCGGGATCGGGGTTGCAGTGCCTGCGCTGGTGCGCGCGAAGGACGGCCTGGTACGTCTGGCCCCACACCTCGGCTGGGTCGACGAACCACTGGCCCGAATGCTGACAGAAGCCACCGGGTACTCAGTGGTGGCGGCCAACGACGCGAGCCTGGGGGCACTGGCAGAGAGCACCTTCGGGTCCGGTCGCGATGTCAGCGACCTGATCTACCTCAACGGGGGTGCCAGCGGGATCGGCGGTGGCGTCATCGCGGGTGGTGTTCCCCTGGCCGGAATCGCCGGCTACGCAGGCGAGTTCGGCCATACCCTGGTCAACACTGCCGGAGTCATGTGCAAATGCGGAGCCGTAGGCTGCCTGGAGACAGAGGTGAGCAGAGCTCCACTTCTGCGGCTTGTCGGACTCACTGACGCCGATGGTGATCAGCTCGAGCTGGCGCTGACGGCATCAGGCTCGCCGGCCGTGAAGGCCGAAGTCGAGCGCCAGCTCGACTTCCTTGCCGTCGCGCTGCGGAACACGATTAACATCTTCAATCCCCGGCTCATCGTCCTCGGCGGATTCCTCGGCTCCCTCTACGCGATTGCCCCGCACTATCTGGACCATAGGCTGGCCCACCAAGCGCTCCTGGCAGCAAGGCAGGAGGTCACGATCACCCGTACCCAGCTAGCCTCGGATCTGCTCATGATTGGCGCCGCCGAACTGGCCTTCGAAGGCATCCTGTCCGACCCGGCCAGCGCTCGTTCCGCCCTGTGGGGCTGACTCGGTGCGACAGGCCCCGAGCTCTTCGCGACGTGGTCAGCCTCGACNNGTCGTGGATCGGGTTGCCGGCGGCTTCGCATCCGGCAGCCGGGGCTGCCAGCNNCTAACCGCGTGAGGCTCACGCGGTTAGCAGTGGCTCAGATCGACCAGATCCTGGCGGGCCCGCCATCTGCGACCCCCAAGGACGTCGCCGTGATTGGCCCCCGCACTTCGCGCCACCGGACGTGAGCGCTCCTTTCAAGAGAGGGGGTTGCACGCACTAGACGGTATGTAGGTGCCCGCCTCTTGCGGGCCGGGGCCTGGCTCGCACAACATCGTGGGTTATCGAGCAGAGCCCTGCGTGGCAGTGCCTACATGTGTGGGAGGCCCCGGTGTTTACCGAGCGTACGAGTGTTGGTCTGGATGTGCACGCACGATCGGTGGTCGCGGCGGCGATTGATGGTGAGACCGGTGGGGTGTTCCGGAAACGGTTGACTCCCGGAAACGACGACGTGATCGGGTGGGTGAGATCCCTGCCTGGGCCGTCGGCGGTGGTCTATGAAGCGGGTCCGACCGGGTTTGGTCTGGTCCGGGCGTTTGCCGGTGCGGGGATCAGGTGTGAGGTTGCGGCCTTGTCGAAGATCCAGCGTCCGGCTGGTGACCGGGTTAAGACCGATGCCCGAGATGCGATGCTCCTGGCCAGGCTGCTGCGTCTGGATGACATTGTCTCGGTGACCGTTCCGTCAGTGGCCCGGGAGGCTGCCCGCGTGCTGGTCCGGGCCCGGGAGGACGTCCGTGGTGATCTGATGCGGGCCCGGCATCGGGTCTNGAAGCTGTTGCTGCGCCGCGGAATCGTGTACTACGGCGGCCATGCGTGGACTGGCACCCACCTGGTGTGGNTNCGNAGGCAGCACTTCGACGCGCCGGGGCTACAACTGGCCTTTGACGCCGAACACGAAGCCGTGTTGCAGGCTGAAGCGCGCAGGAACCGGCTCGACAAGGCGATCGAGGCGATGGCTGCCGACAGCGAGTACACCCCGGTGGTCCACCGGTTGGGGTGCCTGCGCGGGATCGCGACGCTGACCGCGTTCGGGTTAGCTGTCGAGGTCGGGGACTGGGACCGGCTCACCGGTTCCAGCATCGGCGCGTACTTGGGCTTGGTGCCCACCGAGTCCTCCTCGGGGCAGTCACGTTCCCAGGGATCGATCACCAAGACCGGGAACACCCATGCCCGCCGGCTGCTGGTCGAGGCCGGCTGGCATCATCTCCAGCCTTACCGCACCCCTGGCGCGAGGATGAGGGCCAGGTGGGAGCTGGCGCCGGCGGCGGCCCGGGCCCGCGGACACGCCGGTAACCAGCGGCTCCATCA
>JGI24140J50213_10000496_pt1 | contig 18267 bp, 15 predicted proteins | sample BarGraIncu00222A_FD_50213 | JGI IMG/M metagenome (IMG submission 50213)
CCGCCTACCGCCTACCCTGCCGGATCGTGTGGGAGCCCGAGCGTGCGCTCGGCGATGATGTTCCGCTGCACCTCCGAGGTGCCGCCGCCGATAGTGAGCGCTGGAGCGAACAGGAACCCAAAGCTGTAGATCGCTTCCGCCCCCACACCCGTCAACATCCCCGACGCACCGGTCAGATCGCGTGCCAAGGCCATGACGTGCTGGCCGTGCTCATCGGCAAGCGCCTTGCGCACTGAAGCCTCGGGCCCCGGATCCGCCCCCGATACCGCCGCCGACACCATGCGGAGGCGGAGCAACCGCAGAATTTCGCCTTCCGACCACACCTGAGCCAGGCGTTGCCGGAATAGCGGATCGGACGCGCCCCCCGACCGCTTCACCTCATCCACCAGATCTGAGGCGGTCGGACCCATCCCCCACAGCGCACCGGCACCCGACAGAGACACCCGCTCGTTCCCGAGGGTGACTTTGGCGAGTCTCCAGCCGTCACCCTCTTNTCCGACCAGGTTGGCCGCGGGAATCCGGACGTCCTCGAAAAACACCTCGTTGAAGGTGTGGGTGCCGGTCATGTCGACCAGTGGCCGCACGGTGATCCCGAGAGCGTCCATAGGACAGATGAAGTACGAGATCCCCTGATGAACGGGTGCTTCGGGGTCGGTACGGGCCAGCAGTATCCCGAACTTCGCCACGTGGGCGTANGACGTCCACACCTTCTGGCCATTCACGATCCATTCGTCGCCGTCCCGTTCGGCCCGGGTGNTAAGAGATGCCAGGTCAGAGCCTGCGCCCGGTTCACTGAAGAGTTGGCACCAGATCTCGTCGGCGGCCAGCATGGGACGCAGGTAGCGCTCTTTCTGCTCCTCGGTCCCGGCTCGAAGGATGGTTGGGCCGGCCCAACCGATCCCGATGGTATTGGTGGGACGACGGACGTCCGCACGCTTCAACTCATCATCGACGATCAACTGGGTCTCGGGATCGGCGCCCATCCCCCACGGTTCGGGCCAGTGAGGTGCCACATAGCCGGCGTCGGCCAACTCACGACCGGTTGGAGTCGGATGTCCAGCCAACCACGAGCGCACCGAGGTCCGGCGGGCGTCACCGTCAGGCGGAAGCGCAAAGTTCATGGCTGCGAGCGTAGGCTGCTCCGGTTCGGCCGCGACAATCGGCGGAGTCGGGGCGCGAGACCGAAGGGCCGAGGTACCGGACCGCCGAATGAAGCCTGTGAGTCGAGGGTTCTGGACCAGGGACAACAAGTCCGAAATGGCAAGGGGTAAAACGACCAATGACCAAATGGAATTTCGCAGATGTGTGGGAGGCGGTGGCGGAAACGCTGCCGGAAGCTCCGGCCCTGACTCAGGGATCACGCACCCAGACATGGAAGGACACCGACCGCCGGGCAGACAACCTGGCGAGGTGGTTCCTCGGTGCCGGGGTCGCCAAGCAGGACAAGGTCGCCCTGTATCTCTACAACTGCCCCGAATACTTGGAGGCGACCTTCGCCATCTTCAAAGTTGGCCTGGTGCCCATCAACACGAATTACCGGTACGCCGATAACGAGCTGGCCTATCTGTGGGAGAACGCCGATGCGGTGGCCGTGGTCTTCCACGGCGTGTTCGCCGAACGCATCGAGGGCGTCCGTGACCGGGTCCCAGACATCCAGAGCTGGCTGTGGGTGGACGACGGGACCGCGCCCTGCCCTACTTGGGCCGTCCCGTACGAAGAAGTGGCGAAGAACAGTGAGGGCGAGGGTGATGGCTCTGGCCAGGGACCAGAGCGAGCCCGGGCTCCCTGGGGACGAGGTCCCGACGATCTCAACCTGCTGTACACCGGCGGGACAACCGGCATGCCCAAGGGGGTCATGTGGCGCCAGGACGACCTGTTTGCCCTCATGAACGCTTCTGGGTTCCGGAGCTACGACCAGGAAGCCGGCGTGGAAGGGGTGCGCCAGAGCCTGGCGGAACTCGGCCCCGGGATGACACTGCTCCCCGCCTGTCCACTGATGCACGGTACCGGCGGGTTTACCGCCCTCGAGTGCCTGAGCGAGGGGGGCCGGGTGGTGCTTCTACCCTCCCGCCAGTTCGATGCGGTCGAGCTCCTCGACACCGTCGAGCGCGAGAAAGTCAATGGCTTGATCATTGTGGGCGACGCCTTTGCCAAGCCGATTCTGGCAGCACTTGATGCGCAACCGGGCCGGTGGGGCCTGAGCAGCCTGGTGGGGATTATCTCCTCGGGAGTGATGTGGAGCGAGGAGACCAAGCAGGGCCTGCTCGGGCATCACTCCACCATGTTGTTGGTGGACGCGTTCTCGTCGTCGGAGGCGTTGGGCATGGGAAGCTCGATCTCGTCAGGGACATCGGCCTCCCATACCGCCGACTTCACCCTCGGCCCCAATGTGCGGGTTCTCGATGCCGACGGCGCGGATGTCGTGCCCGGGTCGGACCAGCCCGGCGTGCTGGCCCTGGGAGGACGCATCCCCCTCGGCTACTACAAGGACGAATCCAAGACCGCGGCCACCTTCCGCACTGTGGATGGTGAGCGCTATTCGATACCTGGTGACTACGCCGAAGTACGAGAGGACGGCAGCATCCACCTGCTCGGACGCGGCTCGGTGTGCATCAACACCGGCGGTGAAAAGGTCTACCCCGAAGAGGTCGAGGAAGTGGTCAAGACTGTCGACGGCGTCCTCGACGCGGTGGTGATCGGGATCCCGAATGAGCGCTTCGGCGAGGAGATCATCGCCGTGGTGGAGCTGACTCCCGGCACTGCCGAGGAATCGGTCACTGCCGACGCCATCATCGATCACGTGAAGGCACAGCTGGCCGGGTACAAGGCCCCACGCCGAATTCGGTTCGTGCCCACCATCGGTCGTTCGCCATCGGGCAAGGTGGACTATGCCCGGAACCGGACCGAAACCGCGGCGTGGGTGGGCGTTGAGCTCTGAACCAGACACCGGGGTTCCGCCCGAGTCCACTGAGTCGCCCGAGTCCAGTAAGTCGCCCGAGTCCACTGAGTCGCCCGGAGGACCCGAGGTACCCGCATCCTCCGTCTTGCCTGGACGCGGCGGCGGACCCCCGATCAAACACACGGGCAGGCTTCGGCGTACCGCGGCGTCGGCTCAACTGGTCGGACGGCTTGGCGCCTCCCGGATGACCGGCAAAATCAGGATTCGTCTCACCCCAGCTGACCGTCGCGATGAGCAAGCGGCGGCCATGGAACTTCGCACGGCGGAACAGGTGGCCGAGTCCTTAGGGGACATGAAGGGGGCGCTGATGAAGCTGGGCCAGATCGCCAGCTTCCTCGATGAAGGCGTCCCCGAACCGTACCGGGTAGCCCTGGCCGAACTGCAGTCGGACGCACCCCCGATGGCGCCGGAGCTGGCCGCCGGGGTGGTCGAGGCAGAGTTGGGCCGCTCCCCCACCAAGGTCTTCCGGGAATGGAATCCGGTGCCACTGGCCGCTGCCTCTATAGGTCAGGTCCACCGAGCGGTCACATTCGATGGCAGAGAAGTTGCGGTGAAAGTCCAGTACCCAGGGGTGGCCGCTGCCATCGAGGCGGACTTGGCCAATACCGAGATGCTGGCCCGGATTCTTCCGATGATGTTCCCATCGCTCGATCCCAAGATATTGGCCGTCGAGCTGCGTGACCGGCTGACCGAAGAGCTCGACTACATCCACGAAGCCGCCAACCAACGACAATTCTCCGCGATCTACCGGGGCCACCCTTTTATCCACATTCCCGAAGTGGTGGACGAGTTCTCCACTCGCATGGTGCTCACCACTGAATTGGCCACCGGTGCTCGCTTCGCTGAAGTAGAGAAGTGGTCTGCCCACGAGAGGAATTTGGCTGGCGAGACTCTGTTCCGTTTCGTGTTCCGGGGTATCAACCGGTTGGGCGTGTTCAACGGCGATCCGCACCCGGGGAACTACCTGTTCCGTCCAGGGGGTCACGTGACGTTCCTCGACTTCGGCATGGTGAAGAAATTCGCTCCCGAAGAGATGGCCGTCTTCCATAAGTTGATCGAGACACTGGTGCTGCGGGGAGACGCCGAGGGCTACCGCCGCGCTCTCGAGGAGGTCGGGCTCCTTCGGCCCGATCCGTCCCTGTCCACCGATGACGTCGCCGACTACTTCAGTCACTTCTACGACCTGGTGATGGTGCGGGGCCGGCGCACCGTCGAGCATGAGTACGCTTCGGAAACCGTCAGGAGGGTGTTCAACTCCAAGAGCCCGGTGGCCAAGGCGCTTAGCTTGCCGGCCATGTTCGTCATCGTGCAGCGCATTAACCTCGGGCTCTACGCGCTTCTGGCTCGATTGGGGGTAACTGCAGACTGGCGGGGGATCGCCGAGGAACTGTGGCCGATGGTCGATGGACCTCCCACCACGCCGTTGGGCGAAGCCGAAGAGGAGTGGCTCAGCCGCTCCTCCTGATTCGACAATCTTCGCCTCAGAGGATCCAAGTCAGCACATCCAGCTCCGGGCTCCGGGCGGGAGCCGTCAAACCTCAGCCCTTGTTCGCCCCGTGAGCCCGAACGAAATCGTTCACNGTGTAGTACGCGTCGATCGACTCACCGGCGTCGCCCCAAAAACCCTCCAGCACGTCGTACGCCATCGAGCCTTCGTTGATGTAGTGGTTATTTACGTCGGTGATCTCCAACTCGCCGCGGCCCGAAGGTACCAGTGAGGGGATGACATCGAACACATCGGCGTCGTAGCAGTAGATCCCCGTAACCCCGAACTTGGACGGGGGTTGCTCTGGCTTCTCCACGATTCTCGTGATGCGTCCCTCGTCGAACGAAGGCACACCAAGGTGGCGAAGGTGCTGGTCCTCCTCCACCGGGGTCAGGAGAATACGAGCACCCCGAGGCTCGGCCCGGAAGGCGTCCACCATTGGCTTGATCGACTGTTCGACAACGTTGTCGGCCAGCATCACCAACACCGGGTCGCCGTCTACAAACCGCGCCGCCAGACCCAGGGCCTCGGCAATGCCACCTGGCTTATCCTGGTAGCCGTAGCTCAAACGGTCGATGCCGAATTCATAGCCGTTCCCCAACAGACGAAGGAACTCTCCGGCGTGGGTCCCTCCCGTGACCAGCATGATCTCGGTGATTTCCGCGTGTACGAGCGCCTCGATGCACCAGTTGATCATGGGCCGGTCGTAGATCGGGAGCAGGTGTTTGTTGGTGATGCGAGTGAGCGGATGGAGGCGTGAGCCGGTACCGCCAGCGAGAATGACACCCTTCATGCGTGGCAGCCTAGACGTGATGGTTGGGGACAGCCGAACCGATCGATAGGGCGCTCCGGACCTCGCGGTCACCCGACGCGGAACCCAGCCAGGACAGCATCGGACAGGGCCGGCCACGCGGCGCTCGCCCACGGTCCAAACGCCCGGTCCGCCAAGCCCGCACAGGCCAGACCGGCCGTCGGGTCGATCCAGAAGAACGACCCGGAACGACCGAAGTGCCCGAATGTGGCCGGAGAATTCGACACTCCCGTCCAATGGGGCTGCTTGTCGCCGCATATTTCCACCCCGAGTCCCCAGTCGCACCGGTCGAAACGGCCGAACCCGGGGAGAACGCCAGGCAGACCAGGGAAAGCCACCGAGATGGCCAAGGCATGGCTTTCGGGGCTGATCAGCTTGGGAACTGCCCACTCGGTCACCAGGGCAAGGAGGTCGCTCAACGGCCCCCACAGTCCGGAGGCTGCGTCCGATGAGGTTGCGTCCGACATTGCTTCGCCCGGTGAGGCCCCGCCCGGTGAGGCCCCGCCCGGTGAGGTCCCGCCCGGTGAGGTCCCGCCCGGTGAGGCGGACACCGGCTGATTCCGTCCTGGATCGAAAACGGTGTCGGACATCCCGAGCGGATGGAGCACCCCATGGGTCACATAGTCACGAAATGACATTCCCGACCGCTGGACCAGCACGTCCGCCAACACGTCATAACCGAAGTTGGAGTAAATGCGCCGGGTACGAGGCTTGGCCAGCGGCGGACCCCGGTCGGGCCCGAGCCCAGAAGCATGGGCCAGCAGGTGGCGGATCGTCGAACCTGGAGGTCCCGCCGGCAGATCGAGGGACAGAGTGCCCTCCTCGATGGCCACGAGGACCGCGAGGGCGGTGACCGGTTTGGTCACAGACGCCCATGGAAACAGTCGATCTTGAGGTCCCACAACCTCAACGGTCTCGGCCTCGGGCGAACTGCGTTCGGCACCTTCCCGTCCAATGCGGATCACTCCGACCGCTGCCGCGTCAACTGCCCAGGTTCCAACCAGATCTAAGGCGCCCATACCGTTCCGATCGTAGATCNCGTCATGGGATATGCCCCGGTGACTACTGTGAACGGCGATGTGGCGAAACTCTGCACTCGGAGTTCGGGCCCGGATCACCCAACGCCGGGAAACGGTGCTCGTCGCCTTGGCCACCCTGACCCTGGTAAGCGCCTCGACCGGATGGGTCATCCTTTCGAGAGGCGCCTCCGCATCCCAATCCTCCTGGGCAAGGCCGTCCACCTTTTCCGCTCTACCTATGCTCGACATTTCAAGCTTTGGATTCGCGTCACCAGCCGGCCAGGNCGGCCAGGTCGGCCAGGTCGGCCAGGTCGAGATTCACCACGTCGGCGGGAATTCGGAGACCCCTTCGGTCATCACGCCGATCACGGCGACCGTACCAATTTGGGCGTCAGTGCGCACAACTCCCGCATCATCCGCATCATCTTCATCGGACCCGCTGTCCCTCGAAGCTTTCTACACGTCCCCCGACCCCCTCCCCGCCGCCGCGCCTGGCTCGATTGTCCGATCCGAACCAATCCCTCACGCAGTAGGGCTGCCCGCTCAGGCCACCGCTTACCGCGTGTTGTATCACTCAGAATCGACCACAGGAGCCGACATCGCCGTCTCTGGGACGGTGGTCATTCCCGCTCGCACACCACCGGTAACGGGCTATCCCATTGTGGCCTGGGCCCACGGAACCACCGGCCTGGCTGACGCGTGTGCACCCTCCAAGCAGGGGGTCAACACCATCCCCTATCTGTCCGAATTCATCGACGAAGGGATGATCGTCGCGGCTACCGATTACCAAGGCCTCGGGACCCTCGGGATCCACCCTTACCTGGTCGGCCAAAGCGAGGGTCAGGCCGTATTGGACGCTGCCCGCGCCGCCCGCAACCTCGCCGGATCAATAGCGTCTGACTCGGTGATCATCTTCGGCCACTCCCAAGGTGGCCAAGCGGCGCTGTTCGCCGGTCAGATTTCCCATTTGTACGCACCCGATCTCTTCGTTGTGGGCGTGGTGGCAGTGGCACCAGTCTCGAACGTCAGCGAATTCGCGCCGGCAGTTCCGGGACGCAATCCCGATACCTTCTCCGCGTATGTCGTCATGGCCCTGTATGCCTGGTCAATCGCCTACGGAGATCTACCCCTTTCGGACGTATTCACGCCATGGGCCATTGCCACCACGCCGGCGATCAATCAGATGTGCAGCGACGAAGTGACCGACACCTACGCGGATGTGTCCACCAATCGAATCTTCCGCTCGGGTTGGAAGGACAACACGGCGGTCCAGGCCCATTTGATCCAGAACGAACCAGGATTGGCACCTACGGTTGCGCCGGTCTTGATCGTGCAGGGGACGGCCGACTCACTCATTCCCTACGCCACCACTACGACTCTGGTCGATCAACNGCTGTGTGGGGCCCAACATGACACGGTGGAGTACGACGTAGTTCGCGGTGCCAGTCACGGAAGTGTGGTGGGGACCGCACAACCAGACGTTCTCCAATGGANCGCTGCCCGATTCGCCGGACAGACAGCTCCCGACACGTGTGGANAACGTNATCCGGTATTGACCGACTGACTCCGTCGGCAAATATGACCGCATGCGATCGAATTCGCAGAGAGCACGGTTGCCACAGCCGCCGGGTCACCAGACAGGCACCCGTTTGCCGTTTGCCGTCACCCGAGAACCACCGGCTTTCCGATGGCGGAGACGAACGGGCTAGACGTCGAGGAAGCGCCGAACAGCTAACGCCGAACCGGCCACACCCACACCGATGCCCACCACGCCAACCAAAATGCACGTGGCAGCGACTTCCCAGGGCCCCATCGACATTTGAGCAATCAGGTTGCCCTGATTGGCAACTGTCTTGGTGGTGTCAAGCCCGATACCCCAGTAGAGACCGAGTACCACCAATACGGCGACAGCCGATCCGAGCAATCCTTGAATGAGACCTTCCGCCATGAAGGGGAGCCGGATGAACCAGTTGGTCGCACCGACCAACTTCATCACCGAAACCTCACGCCTACGGGCGAAGATGGCCATGCGGATCGTGTTGAGAATGAGCACCGAGGCTGAGAGCAACAGCACCACCGCGACGGACAGAAAGACCCATTGCAGAATATGGATCACACTCTCCATTGTCCTGATCTGGGCGGTCGGTGATGATGGTGTCCCGAAGATGCCCGGTTTACCAGTGAACTGCTGAACCACCGCGGTGGCATCTGATGGATTCTCGAGGATACATCGATACGACGACGGATAGTCGGACTGCTGAGTGGCGTTGAACTCGTCGGCGGCAACAGTTTGCTTGGCTTCGTTGTAGTCGTAAGCCTGGGAGCGGGCAATACAGCTCTTCACCAGGGGGTTCTGGGTCAATTCGGCTCCGATGGCATGATACTGCGCCGGGCTGGCGTCGCCGTTCACCCAGACCGCGACGTTGACCCCGTGCTGCCAATGCACAGTCGCATTTGTCGCTCCCTGCTTCAACAGGAGAGCGGAACCCACCAGGGCCAGGGATACCGCCACCGTGAGCACCGCGGCCGCGGTCATCAGGCGATTGCGCCACAGATTGGTGGTGGCCTCGCGTGCAACGTATCCGGCAGAGACCGGCATCAGCTCTCCACGTCACGGCGGCCGAGTCGGTCCGCCGAGTCTGCAAATCCGGGGATCGGGGCCGGAGCGCCAGTCTTAGCAACGGGAGCCGTAGCGGTCTCCACCATGGTGTCGGTCGGAGATCCGGCGCCGGCTGCGGCCACCGCACTATCGAGGCCGTACACGCCACGAGCCTGATCTCGCACAATGGCCCCGTGGTCCAACTCGATGACCCGTCGACGCATCTGGTCGACCATGCCGGCATCGTGGGTGGCGACGACAACCGTGGTCCCTGTTCGATTGATCCGGTCGAGAAGCCGCATGATGCCGAGGCTGGTGGTCGGATCGAGGTTACCGGTGGGTTCGTCGGCAAGGAGAATCAGAGGTCGGTTCACGAACGCCCGAGCCACGGCCACTCGCTGTTGTTCACCACCCGAGAGCTCTCCGGGCAGATTCCCGCTCTTTTTGGTGAGGCCGACCAGATCGAGCACCTGCGGTACCTGCGAGGCGATCACATGCTTGGGTCGTCCGATCACCTCGAGCGCAAAGGCTACATTTTCAAAGACTGTCCTATTTGGGAGCAACCGGAAGTCCTGAAACACGCACCCGATATTTCGTCGCAAGTACGGGATGCGCCATTTCGAAAGGTGCCCGATCTCTTTGCCGGCTTCCCAAATTCGGCCCGAGTTGGGAATCTCCTCGCGCAGCAGCAACCGAATGAAGGTGGTCTTGCCCGAACCGGAAGGGCCAACGAGGAAGACGAACTCACCTTTGTCGATCTCAATCGAACAGTCCCGGAGTGCGACTGTTGACCCTTTGTAGGATTTGGTGACGTTTTGGAACGTGATCATAAGGGAATGGTCAGGGTTGAAACGGAATTGCGTTGCAAGGTGCCCTGAGTCCGCAATAGCTTACCGGCCTAGTGCCGATAATTGGTGCAGCCCCTCTGACCTCCCCTGACGCGCGCAACCTCATCGAGGTTCTCCCCAGAACTCGACGACCAGGCGAACGGGGCCGACGATGACAACCTTGTGTGACATTCCGGGTGGAATGGGTTGTGACGAACCGGCAGAAAAGCACACGTCGACGACAGGAACGGTCTCCATCTGAAATGCGACCTCACCTTCGGTGACCCGGAGCATCCCCCACACTCGTTCCGCCGTCCGATGTGAGCCACGTAATCCCTTCGGCAGTCTGTCTTGGTCCCAGGGACCTGCAGTCCTGAGTAATGAGAGGCCTTCGGGCATCTCGGCCCGGTCACAGAGCGGGCACTCGATCGAAGAGCCCACGTGCCCGCTACGTTCGGCGTCGTTGTTGATCCATGGTCGATTTTGGAACGGCGGTCGGTGGCGGATGTGCTGGTTGTGAAGGCACGACATTTCCGCCACCCAATCGCCATCGTCGCCCACATGGAAACCGTCGATGACCCGAATCATCAGAGTTGCCGCGTGGTTACCGCCGCACTGAGCGCTCCACTTTCCGCCACAGTGATCGCCACCCTCAACCCTGGTTCCGGCGCAGGTCGGCCTGTCGCCGCAGTTCCGCCTCCATAAAGGCGTCGAGGTCACCGTCGAGCACTGCTTCGACGTTTCCGGTCTCCTCGTTGCTACGGAGATCCTTCACGAGTTGGTAGGGAGCCATGACGTAGGAGCGGATCTGATTTCCCCAAGCGTTGTCGGTGCGATCTCCGGACAGCGCTTCGAGGGTGGCCTGATGTTCGGCCCGTTGGCGTTCGGCCAGTTTGGCCCCCAGAACCTGCATCGCCTTGGCCTTGTTCTGGTGCTGGCTCCGCTGGTTCTGGCACGACACCACAATGCCGGTCGGAAGATGGGTGAGTCGTACCGCGGAGTCCGTCTTGTTCACGTGCTGACCTCCGGCCCCCGAAGAGCGGTACGTGTCGATACGTAGATCCTTCTCGTCGATGTCGACCTCATTCGAGACATCCTCGAGAAAGGGCACCACGTCGAGCGATGCGAAACTCGTCTGCCGGCGATGCTGCGCGTCGAAAGGCGAAATTCGCACCAGGCGGTGCACCCCCCGCTCCGCGGCCAGCATCCCGAAGGCGTACCGACCCTTCACGATGAAGGTGGCCGACAACAATCCGGCCTCCTGACCAGGGGTGGCTTCTTCCACTTCGATCTCGAAGCCGCGTCGCTCTGCCCAGCGGGAGTACATGCGCAACATCATCTCGGCCCAGTCCTGGGCGTCGGTGCCACCGGCACCAGCGTGGATTTCGGCTACCGCGTCACGGTCATCGTGGTCTCCGGCGAACAACGCCCGCAGCTCCAGGGAACCCAGCCGGCGATCAAGGTCGGCCAAGGATTCTTCGACTTCGGGACGCAGGGAGTCGTCACCTTCTTCTTCGTTCATCTCGAAGAGGGTCTCGGCATCCGACAGGCGTTCCGCCAAGGCCGCCAGCATGTCCATGTCTTCACTGATCCGCCCCAGTTCAGTGGTGACGCTGCGCGCGTTGTCGGCATCGTCCCACAGGTCGGGGGCCGACGCCGCGGCCTCGAGCTCGACTCGTCGCTTCTGGAGCAGGTCCAGTCCCAGGAAATGCTCGGCTTCCCGCAGACGGTCGGTAGTCGACGCGATTGTCGCACGAATGTCGACTCGATCGGGATCCCCGCCCCCCCGCCGGGGAGGCTCGGCCGCGGCCATCTCAGTTAGCGCCGTGGCAGAACTTGTACTTCTTCCCGCTGCCACACCAACACGGGTCGTTGCGACCCACTCTTTCCTTGTCGGATTTCACGATGGGAACCTGGGTTTCGTTGTCTTCGGCGAACCGGTTGGTCACCCCACCGCCAATACCACCGGCCCCACCGCCAATACCACCGGCCCCACCGCCAATACCACCGGCAGATTCTTCCATCTCCGCCGGCGTGGCCCCGGCCGCGAATGCGGCCGACATCGACCCGCTCCCCTGCACCGGGTCATCGGCGGCGATATAGCTGGCTTGGGCGAGGTCCGGCTCGGGGGTGGCCTCGGTCATGACCTGCACGTGGAAGACGTAACGGAGGTAATCGTCNTCGATGCCGGTCATCAGCTTCCCGAACATCTCGAAGCCGTCCCGTTGCCATGCCACCAGTGGGTCCTGATTACCCATGGCCCGCAGGTTGATGCCTTCCCGCAGGAGGTCCATTTCCGCCAGATGGTCACGCCATCTCTGGTCGAGGATCTGCAGCATGATGTCCCGCTCGAGTTGGCGTGCCGTCTCCTCCCCGCCGGGGATCGTCTCGTCCCGCTCGGTGTAGAGGTCGAACGCCTCGGAGAGGATGCTCTCGGTCACCTGACCTGCCGTGGTGGCCTCGGCCAGGTCCTCTTCCACAAACTTGGTGGGGTAGTACTGGGTGATCTCAGTGATCAAACGGGCCAGGTCCCACTCTTCGGGGTAGTCGGTCGGGCACGAGGAGGCGACCAAACCGGTGATGGTGGACTCGAGCAGTTCCTTGGTTTCCTCGTGCAGATCCTCTCCCTCGATGATCTGCAGGCGGCGCTTGTAGATCACCTTGCGCTGCTCGTTCATAACATCGTCGTACTTGAGCACGTCCTTGCGCGATTCGGCGTTGCGACCCTCGACCGTGTTCTGCGCCCGCTCGATGGCCTTGGTCACCATTTTCGCCTCGATGGGGATGTCGTCGGGAATGGCCCGACCCATGACCCAGTTCATGGCGCCGGTGGCAAAGAGGCGCATCAGGTCGTCTTCGAGCGAAAGGAAGAACCGACTCTCCCCCGGGTCACCCTGGCGGCCCGAACGACCTCGAAGCTGATTGTCGATTCGCCGGCTCTCGTGCCGTTCGCTACCTAGGACGTAGAGCCCGCCCGCCTCGCGTACTTCGCCACCCTCCCGGGTACAGGTTGTGTCGAATCCGGCGCGGATCTTCGCCAACTCCGCGGCACCTTCGTCGGTGGAGAGATCGAGACCACGAGCGTTTGCCTCACGAGCGGCCAATCCTTCGGCATTGCCACCGAGGATGATGTCGACCCCACGGCCGGCCATGTTGGTGGCCACTGTCACGCCGCCTACCCGTCCGGCTTGGGCGACGATCTCCGCCTCCCGGAAGTGCTGCTTGGCATTGAGCACCTCGTGTGGGATTCCCTTTTTCTCCAGCAACCGGGCCAGATGCTCCGATTTGGACACCGAGGCCGTCCCCACCAAGATGGGCTGGCCGGTGGCGTGGCGTTCGGCGATGTCCTCGACCACGGCGTTGAACTTGGCATCCTCCGACTTGTAGACAAGGTCGGGATTGTCCATCCGGACCATCGGCTTGTTGGTAGGGATCGGGACTACGGGAAGGTCATAGGTATTGGCAAACTCGGATGCCTCCGTCTCCGCCGTACCCGTCATACCGGCGAGCTTCTCGTAGAGCCGGAAATAGTTCTGAAGCGTCACCGTGGCCCAGGTGTGATTCTCCTCATTGATCCGGACCCGCTCTTTGGCTTCGACCGCCTGATGGAGACCGTCGGACCAGCGCCGCCCGTCGAGGGTACGACCGGTGAACTCGTCAACGATCTTCACCTCCCCTTCGGCTATCAAGTAGTCCTTGTCCCGCCGGTAGAGCTCTTTGGCGTACATGGCCTGGGTGAGGTGATGGACGTAGTTGACCGCCACCGCGTCGTAGAGGTTGTCCACGCCCAGTTGGCGTTCGACCTTCTCGATACCTGCCTCGGTGGGGACGACCGTGCGCTTTTCTTCGTCGACCTCGTAATCGTCCTCGTTCCGCAACGTCCTGACGATGCCGGCGAACTGGTAGTAGAGCTTGGCCGACTCGGCGGCAGGGCCAGAAATGATCAGTGGGGTGCGGGCCTCGTCGATGAGGATGGAGTCGACCTCGTCCACGATGGCGTACGGGTGCCCCCGCTGCACCATGGCGTCCTTGGTGCGGGCCATGTTGTCGCGGAGGTAATCGAAACCGAACTCGGTGTTGGTCCCATAGGTGACATCGGAGGCATAGGCGGCTCGCTTGGCCGCCGCATCCTCTACGTCCGGTCCCACCCGCCCCACCGTGAGGCCCAGGAAGGTATGGAGTCGTCCCATCCACTCCGAGTCACGTGAGGCCAGATAGTCATTGACCGTCACAACATGGACGCCTTTACCGGACAGCGAATTGAGATAGACCGGCAGCGTGGAAACCAGCGTCTTCCCCTCTCCGGTCTTCATTTCGGCAATCCATCCGAAGTGCAGCGCCATCCCCCCCATCAGCTGCGCGTCGAAGTGCCGCTGGCCGAGCACCCGCCATGCCCCTTCCCGTACGACGGCAAACGCCTCGACCAGGATGTCCTCGTAGCTCTCACCGTTGGCCAGGCGCTCCCGGAACTTGGGGGTACATGCCCGCAGCTCATCGTCAGAAAGAGCCTCGATCTCCGGTTCGAGAGCGTTGACCAGCGGAACCAGCTCGGCCAGACGACGTACTTTTTTTCCTTCGCCAGCGCGAAGTACCTTCGTGAACACACTCATGGGGTCATCACTCTACCGTCGGGACGCGTACTTTCTCTCCCGGGGAGGCCATCAGCCATCAGCCGGCTGAACCAAGACCTGTCAGCCGACACCTCGCCACACCGAGGGTGCCCCCTCAGATTCGGCGGAGTTCAAGCAGTTCGAACTCTGGCCCGAATCGTCTGCACCGGACCGTGTTGGCTGGGGTGGGGACGACCCACTATCCGACCCTTGGTCTTCTCGAGCTGGTTCTCGAGCTTTTCCACCACGAAGTCCACAGCCACCAACGGATCGGGGGCAGAAGCATGAGCACGGATGACCCGACCATGGCCCGTCAAGATGACTTCGCAACACTCACGATCGGGGATCCTCGGGTTGTGTTCCTCGGAGAAGTGCACTTCGGCTCGATCGAGACCCGGGCAGTGCCTGAGCAGTCTGCCCACCTTCTCCTCGACCAGCATCCGTACCTCGTTGGGCACTATCCTTCTGCCGTTCGCGATAACAACGTTCACCTGTTCGCCTCCCAAGTCGTGTTGCTTTGGTTGTTACTGGTGTGGTCGGCCGGTACTCCTAATCGGTCGTGGGTTGGATACTGTCTGTGTTGTGGATGAGGTCGTGCCGGAAGAACCGGCACGAGATGGATTGTGACCTACGAGCGGCTGACCTGGTCTTTGACCCCACACTCGCCTGCAGTGAGAATGGCGGCCGGGTTCCGGCGGCACCGACCGGCGAGCGGTCGTGAACCCTTCGGCACCGTAAATGGCACGCGTCACCTCATCTCCGTCCGCCCCCGACAACCGGGAACGCCACGGGCAGGGCTTACTCCTAAGCCGCACCATGCTCAGCAACCAGTAGTTGCCTTACGTGGGTCGTTTCGCCTGCGACTGGCATCGACTTGCAACCACAGACCCGCACGTAGCTCACGTGGCACAGTCTACCCCCGCAGAATCCAATTTTCACTAGCAATGTCTCGAGTTCACGAGGTCGCCACGTAGGCGTCACACGCTCGCAACACACGATCTTGGGCAGGAGGCCGCCCTCGGTGTGATCATTACGAACTGGGCTGGGATCGCCAACCCTGTTCGGACAAAAACCCTGGTGAATCAGTCTTCGCCACCAAGACTCACGTCCTCGGCGAGACGTTCTTTGATCTCGACCAGCACCGGGATCGGACCTGGGTCGATGTCTTCGTGACCGGCCATGTGGAGCGAGACAAAATCGCCGACAATGGCCAGGTCGAAGAGCTGAGCAAGGTCGCCCTCGCCATCCGCCCGCACCTCGATGATGCCGGACACCACCTCGCGCAGCACCTCGGCAACCAGATCGAACCGGCGGGTGACCTGGGGGTGCTCGGCATCGTGACGCAGGTTGACCAAGGTGATCAACTGGCGGGTGACATCGCCGTGCTGGCCCCACCCTGCGATCTCGTTGTGGCAGAGCTCGGGATAGACGTTAAAGAAGGCCGGTGCCTTGGCATTCTCATTGACCTGGGCTTTCCACCGAAGGGCGGCGGCCGCACCCACGGCCTGTGAACTATGGATCAAGGGGATCGTCCGCCCGATGCGGCGAGCCACGTCCTCGGCCAGATTCCCAGGCTTCACCAGTTGGTCGCGCCGCCGGCGGAGCTGATCAACCGCCTGGTTGATCCACTGGACGGCTCCGGGGAACAGCCCGATCTCTTCCAGCACCACCAGCGGGGGAATGGCCATGGCACCAAGAGCGGCCCGGGGCTGCGGAATGCTCGAGGGAACCCCGATCACCGGGACGTGCCACTCGCCGGCCAGGCGCCCCAACTCGCCGCCACTGGTCACCACCACCATGGCGGCACCCGACTCATACGCCGCGGTGCCGGCCTCGAGCGTCTCCTCGGTATCACCCGAGAACGACATGGCGAATACCAGTGAGCTCGCTCCCACGAAGTCGGGGAGCTCGTACCCCTTCACAACGGTGACCGGAACAGACATGAAGGGAGCTGCTGCTGCCACCACCACATCGCCGGCGATCCCGCTCCCACCCATACCGAGAACCACGACGTTTTCGATCTGATCGCGGCTGGGCAGGCCGACCACTCCCCTGGCATCGACTGCCGCCGCTTCCACCTGTTCAGGAAGGCCGGCCGTCGCACCCCACATGTCAAGACTGTCCACCCCAAAAGGGGAACGTGCCACCGGCGGCCTGCCGGCAGCCGGTCGGGTCACGATCCGGCAGACTCGCCGGTGGAACGGGCGCCGCCGGAGTCGGCCAGTGCCATGAGGCGGGAGTGCTCAGCATCGTTGACGGCAGTGGCCTCGTCGATCAACATCACCGGGATCCCGTCGCGAATCTCGTAGCTGCGGTGCAGGCGGGGGTTGTACAGCCGGTTCTCGGTGGCGAAATACAGCAACGACCCCTTGTCTTCGGGGCATGCCAGGACATCGATCAGAAGGGAGTCGAGCGTCATGATGCGGTTCCTCTCAGTTCAACTGGTTGGTCTGGATGGGTCTGTTCGTCGGGGGCGGGTCGGTCAACCGCCGGTGAGGCGGGCCACGGCGTTCTGTACCTCTTCTACGTGGCAGGCACATGACTCGTCGTCGGGTGCCTCCACATTCAGACGCAGCAGCGGCTCGGTATTGGAGGGGCGGAGGTTGTACCACCAGTTACCCCGGTCAACCGTCAGCCCATCCAGTCGGTCGGCGATCCCAAGGGCTCCTTCGGCCGCCTCTACTTCGGCGGCCATGGCTTCGACGGCACCGGCCGGATCGGCCACCTCGGTATTGATCTCCCCCGACGCCGAGTACCGCTGATACGGCTTCAGCAGCTCAGAGAGAGGCTTGCCCGTCACGCACAGGAGTTCGAGCACGACCAAGGCGGCGATGATCCCCGAATCCGCCCGATAGTTGTCTCGGAAGTAGTAGTGGCCTGAGTGCTCACCACCGAAGATGGCGTCGGTCTCGGCCATCACCTGCTTGATGAAGGAGTGACCCACCTGGGTGCGAATACCCACTCCACCCTTCTCGGCGATGACTTCAGGCACCACCCGGGAGCAGATGCAGTTGTAGAGAACCGTGGCCCCAGGGTGCTTGTCCAACATCGATGCTGCCACCAAGGCGGTGGTCAACGAGCCCGACACCGGCTCGGAGTGCTCGTCGACCAGAAAGACCCGGTCGGCATCACCGTCGAAGGCAAGTCCGATATCCGCACCCAGGTCGCGCACTGCTCGTTTCAGCCACGCCAAGTTCTCCGGTTGCATGGGATCGGCGGGGTGGTTGGGGAAATTCCCATCCAGCTCGGGGAAGAGAAACTCCACCTTGAACGGCAGTCCGTCGAAGACTTTGGGAGCCACCAGTCCACCCATCCCGTTGGCGGTGTCCGCCACCACCACCAGGGTTCGGAACGCATTGATGTCGACAAAGGAGCGGACATGTTCGGCGTAATCGTCGAGCACCGACCGTTCCTCGTAGTAAGCCAGCGAGGAGGGTTCGAGGGCCGGGGGCCCATCGGCGCCCCACTCATCGAGGAGTGCCTCGGCGATGGCCTGAATCTCGGTCAGCCCGGTATCCCGTCCGATTGGTCGCGCTCCTGACAGGCAGAGCTTCAACCCGTTGTAACGGGCCGGGTTGTGCGATGCGGTGAACATGGCTCCCGGGGCATCGAGTTTGCCGGCGGCAAAATACAGAAGATCGGTCGAGGCAAGGCCCAGATCAGTCACCGCCGCACCTTCGGACCGGGCCCCGTCAGCGAACGCCTTGGCCAGCTCAACCCCGGATTCACGCATGTCTCTGGCCACCAACAGCCTGGGGGCACCGGTAAAGCGGGCCACCGCAACGCCAATGGCTCTGAACTGGTCGGCATTGAGCTCATCGGGGACGACGCCCCGAATGTCATAGGCCTTGAAGACGTGAGAGAGGCTGGTCATAGCCCGACCATCCTACTCAGCCTGGATCGTCGGCTCCGTGGGTGGGGAGAGTTTCGAATTTCACTTCCACCAGGTGGGCAAC
>JGI24140J50213_10000499_pt1 | contig 18235 bp, 16 predicted proteins | sample BarGraIncu00222A_FD_50213 | JGI IMG/M metagenome (IMG submission 50213)
CTAAAGATCCATCAGCGCTGATTCTGACCAGATATTCGTTCTCAAATAATTCGAATGTTCTTTGAGGTGCTGCTAATCTTAAACTATCTTTTAGGCTATCTATAAGTGGCTTAACTTTAAGCTGTGCATCAAAAGCTGACGCAACAGAGACCAATGTAAGAAGTTCAATTTCTCCAGGCTCTCTTTCTCTTCGTCTTGCTTCATCACTAAGACGAGTTACTTGTTGTTTTAATCTCTCTCGGAGGGATTCTCCTTGGGTTACTAGATAGATAAACTCTAAAAGTGGCCCTTCGCCCCCAAATCTATGCCATGCTTCTTCAAAATCCAATAAATGAGGAGGAATTTCAGTATTTTCAAGTGATTGGTATATCTCTTGTGCTTCCAACTTATCAAAAGTGAGATCAATATCCTTAAATTTAATCTCAAAATCTTGGATGCTGCACGTTTATAGTCTTCCTCACGGACTGTTACAAGAACTTTAACACTTCGATGAGTAGACAATTGGTTGATTAAATCTGGCCAATCTTTATCTTTTGCTGAAACATCCAGATAAATAGCAACAGGAAAATCTAATGCATCGGCATTACCCATAATTGCTCTTGCAATACTGAGTGCATGTTTTCTGTCCTGAACTAATTCTATTTTAAATCGCCACATATTAGCGAAATGTTCATGAAGGTAACGAAAAGCCAAAGTCGTCTTTCCTTGACCTGATGCCCCATGAATAATAACTACCGAACTCTCATCAAATTTAGTCTCAATCTCTTTGATTTTATTGGGTCTAAATACGTCTGTATTGGCTAATATGTGATCATATTTTGCCGAAATGCCTTGATAAAATTCTTCACGTAATTTGCCTTCATTGAGAATGCTTTGTTTATCATCTATCGGAGTAATTGACCTAAACCACTCTTCATGATGCACAGCTTGCTCAGCAAGAAACTTTCCTATGTTTTGAATCTTTTCAATAACATCGCTTTTTGCTATCGAGGATTTTTTCTCTGAGCAAACATATAACCAATAACTCAAATTATCAAAAGCGTTATATGGATCAATGCCAGTCAAAATTTCTCCAAGACAGTAATACACCTTTTTGGTTACTTCCGACTCATCACAAAAATCCAATTTTAAATTTTCCAAGATTATTCTTGCTTCTTCATCTGAATGGATAAAATCCGCATATTTTTCTTTAATTTTCTTGGATACACGTCTCCTTTCAGGACCATCTTGTTCAATAGCATGGCGCAATTCAGGTCTTACTTCGCCATAACTTACAATAATGATTTGAGGGGGTTTTTGGCTTTTAATTAATGGATAAATTCTTCGAAAAAAGGATTCTTTGAAAGAAGATAACTCAAGGAGGCGGCCACTTTTAACCTGGATTACTTCTAGTAAATCACCTTTTTCATCTTGAATGGAAAGATCTTCCAATTTTTCTGGTTGAAAAACTAAGTTGTTGTTACCTTCTTGATCAAGTATACGAAAAAGGGCATACAACGCTTGAAGTCGATAGCCTCGATATGCTGGGTCGCATCGCTCGATTGTGACATAATTATGAATTTTCTCTGCTTGTTTTTTAAGTTGCCTATATTTTCTTAAATCTTAGAATTTCTATATCGAAACTCAAAGAATCTTGATAAACCTGTAACTTGGGCTCTTCATGTCCAAGCTTTCTGATTATTAAAATCCTTTTAAGTACGTAAGCGCGTATCAATTTCCTCATTACATGCTTTTTCCACCACTCTTATAATTCCATTTGATTGTGATGTAATCCATCCCGAAAACTACACCTTTAAATCCCATCCCTCCCTTTTTATCCCGGAATATAACTCTTATAAATTCACTCGGTGACCTTTTTATGAAATCGAAATCTAGGCTTTACAAATATTATCCCGAAGATTTCGGGGAACTTACTGTTGACGTTTTGCATATGGATCTGGTGTTTGACGTTTATGATGATAGGACGAACGTGAGGTCGGTGCTCAGGGTAAAAACCAGGGATGCGCCTATAGAGAAGCTGGAGTTAAACTGCAGTGACCTTGAGATTCGGGCTGTGAGCTGCATACAGTGTGAGGTCTCTTACAAGTACAGGAAACATGATTCGATTCTTGAAATTAATTTCATGGATGTGATCCAGCCGCATACTGAGATTGCGGTCGTTACGGATACGTTATGCAGGCCGACTAAGAATATCCTTGAGGGGCTGTACTATGACGAGACGCCGGCAGGGGCTCCTCCGCAGCAGATCACGCAGTGNCAGCAGTGGGGGTTCCAGAAGATTGTGCCTTGCATTGACGACATGTGCGTAAAGTGCACTTATAAAACTGCCATCATTGCAGATTCGCGGTACACGAACCTTATCACAAACGGGGATGTCGTGGTCGAGCGGCATACCGTAAAGCCTGGGAGGGACAAAATAGTCTATAACAATTCGGTCACTCCAATGGCTACTTATCTCTTTTTCCTTGGGGTGGGGACCTATGCGACTTTTACCAGGGAATTTGAGTACCCTGATGGTGGGGCCTTCATGCTGGAACTGCTCGTGCCGCCCGATTCAAGCGCAGAGGCCGCAGAAAGGGCTCTGGATATCCTGCATGATGCGGTTATGTGGGTCTACCTCTTCACAGGGCCTGAGCAATTCGATGAAGAGAAGCTGCCTGTCCGGATGGAGCTCCTGNAGCTTGTCCGCNAGCGAGAGGAAATGAAACTTGAGTCAAGGCCCGAATCTACCCTGGAAGACCTCGTAAAGGTCAGGAAAGAGCTTGCCAGGCTTGTCAAAATCATCAGTCCCGGGTACAGGTACACAGGGACAGTGTACCGGGAAATAGGGATGCAGAATTCGGACTTCGGGGGCATGGAAAACGTTGGAAACACTACGATTACCACAAACCGCATCATGCCTTTCCCGCAGATCACTGACCCGGCTTTTGAGTACATGATTCGGGTCAAGGTGCACGAATATTACCACAACCAGAACGGGTCCGAGGTTACGGGAAAAAGCCCGTTTGAGATCTGGTTGAATGAAGCTGTGACCGTGCATGTGGAAGAGCAGTACCATGCCTTCCTCTTCGGGGAAGATTACCAGAGGCTAGGAAGGGTGCTTGACCTGCTTGCGCCTGCATCGGGGACTTTTGCCCTGGACTCCGGGGCTGCTTCCATGCCAATTATTCCTGACGGCTTTAATGACCCGAATGACCTGATCACTGCAGTCACCTACGTAAAAGCCCCGGAATACGCGCGTATGGTCGAGACCCTGATAGGAAAAGATACCTTTGCCAGAGGCCTNGACCTCTACTTCAGAAAATTCGGGCATTCNAATGCAGGTACGCAGGACTGGATAGCAGCCATGGAAGAAGTAAGCGGGCAGCCCTTAAAGGAGATGTCCGAGACCTGGCTGAAACAGATAAAGTTCCCTGTAGTCGAGGTTTCAGCCGAATATGAAAGAGCTTCCAGGAAGTTCACTTTCCTCCTGAAACAGAAGGTTCCTGCAGGCGCAAAGCCCTGGGAGTTCCCCTTCAGGGCAGCCCTTGTAGACGAAGACGGAAAAGACCTTGCAGAAGTCCTGGAAAGGGTCAGTGGGGAAACTGCGGCGATAACTGTTGAAAACGTGGACATGCCCGCCTTCCTCTCCCTGAATAGAGGCTATTCTTTCTACGGAAAAATAATCTACAGGGCAGGCCAGGAAGAGCTCCTGATGCAGGTAAGGAAAGACAGTGACATTATAGGCAGGTTTACAGCTTTCTATACCCTGTGTGACAGGGAAAAGCACAGGCTCCTTAAAAATCCTGAGTCAAAGCCATCCGAAGACTTTATCGAGCTCTATTACAGGCTTGTGAATGACCGGCAGCTTCTTGAAAAGGTAGGAGGGCAGTTCCTGATCATCTTTGAGTCTGTGGAAGACGAGGAGTTTGCCCACCATTATCAGGAGCTTTATGATGTAAAGCAGAAGCTTTTGAATGCAGTTGCCTGGAAATACAGAAACTCTGTTGTTTCTGCCTACCGTTACTTTGAAAATTTCTCGGTTCCAAGGGATTCAACACTGGAAGAAGCAGCAAGGGTAATTAAGGGCAGACAGGCAAAAAATGTCTGCCTGGGTATCCTTGCAACCCTTGATACTCCTGATACCCATGCCCTCATAAAACAGCAGTTCGAGACTGCAACCTGCGCAACCGACCGGCTGAGCGCATTTGCTGCTTACCTGAACAGTTCTGCACCTGACAAAGTTGAAGTCCTGAGAGCCTTTGAAGCGGAATCCAAGCAGAATCTCATTGCCTGGGAAGCCTTCCTTGCAGTAATAGGAAACAACAGCAGTGCTGATGCAGTCGAATTAGTCAGGGAAATGGAAAGGTCAAAAGCCTTCAGGATTGAGCAGGCAAATGACCAGCGGGCTCTTTACGGAAGCTTTGCCCGCAACCGCAAGAAGTCCCTCCAGACCGAAGAAGGCAGGGCTCTCTTTGCGGAGGTCCTGCGAAAACTGACCCCTGTAAACGAGTACAGTACGGTCAATATGCTCAATGCCTTTGCAAACATAGACCAGATGGAGGCAAAGTACCACATTCCACTGGTAAAAATCCTGGCAGACCTCCTTGAGGAACTTGATGCTCAAAAGTTCCCGAGCGTCTATAACAGGGCCAGAAAACTCCTTCTTGGAGCCCCGAAAGCTGTCAAAGCGTACGGGATAGAGTACAGGGAAATTCAAGCCCTGCAGCCGGAAAACCCGGAAAAGAAATAAACTGTTCAGAGAAAAGTCTGTCCGAAAAACCGATCACTCTGAACCTGACCAGATAATCCGGTCCGGAAGAGCCGGAATTTCTTTTGGCTCTTCGTTGTTTTGTGTGGATATCCTCATAAAAACCAACGCGGTCTTGAATTGAGAATCATCTTATCCATAGAGAATGACGAAGAGCCAATCTTTTTCTTCCTGTTTTTCTTTTTGCATTCGTTTAATTGAGCTTCGTGCTCTTTTTTAGTTTAAAGCTCTGCTTTATATCCGCGTATCCGCTAAAAAGAAGTTTCTTATCATTTGAATAAAAAAGAAGTTTCGTCTCAGTTGAATATGTTTCCTAGTATCGGATTTGAAGAACAAATATAGGAAGGATATATATCCCGAGAAAATAAATGCTAGTCGGGAATTTTTTATCGGATTAAAGGCCGAATTTTACGATCCGGCCTTTAAAGGGATGGGAAAAAGAATGTTCGAAGATTTGGAAGGCTTGTTTCTGGAAGCATTCTATACCCTGTTCAATTTGGTGGGCTCACTCCTTATAATATATGGCGGGATCAGGGCAACCTTAGGGATCATCATGATTGAAGCTTTGAAGAAACCTTACAGTTACCAGCAAGTAAGAAAAGAGCTTACAAACAAAATCGTCTTCGGGCTTGAGTTTTTCATTGCAGCCGATGTCCTGGAAACTGTGAGGAACCCCTCGCATGAAGAACTGCTCCTTCTGGGCACAGTCGTGGTGATAAGAACAGTTCTTGGCTATTTCCTCAGCAAGGAAGTTTCGGAATACAAGCTGGATTGAAACGGAGATGAAAAATAAAGCCTCTCAACATGCCTTAACATCCTGTATCTTTTAAAACCCTTACATTTCTCTGTCCTTCCAGTCCTAAACTCCGAAAATATCCTGAAAATCTTTTTAATCACTCTCTAAGACCTTTCGGAGATGGCTGAATCTGCCTGTATATATGCCTGTATATCGCCTGTATATCTGCCTGTAAAAGCCTGTGCTACGTAGTTATTATAAAACCTGAATGAAGTACAATTTTAAAAAACAGTATAATTTAAAAGCAAGTAAAGTGTTAAGGATACAAAATATTATTAAACTCTAATATTATACTAATCCAAAATCCAGATTACGCTGACCTGAAATTCCGGATTATACAAACATTAATCAGGTATAACTTGAAACCCGGAATCCGAATAATTTAAAATCATCAGACACAGGAGCAATTTAATGTATTATTATCTGAAATGTATCGAATGCGGTGCAGAGTATTCNAAAGATGAAGTAATCTATACATGCAGCAAATGTGANGGGCTNCTTGATGTTATTTACGATTATTCCTCAATTGAACTTGACATGGAAAAACTTAAGACCGAATGCCCTTCGGTCTGGAAATACGCAAAACTTCTCCCTATAGAAAGGGAGCCTGTAACCATAAGAGAAGGTGGGACTCCTCTGTATAAATGCGACCGTCTTGCCGAAAAAATAGGAATCAAAGAACTCTACGTCAAGCACGAAGGCATGAACCCTACAGGTTCTTTTAAGGACAGGGGAATGACAGTCGGGGTTACAAAAGCGCTTGAACTCGGGATGAAAACCGTTGCCTGCGCGTCTACAGGAAATACCTCTGCAGCTCTTGCAATCTACGGGGCAAAAGCCGGAATTCCTGTAATTGTGCTGCTGCCTGCAGGAAAAGTAGCCCTTGGAAAGATTGCACAGGCCCTTATGCACGGCGCAAAGGTTCTCAGCATCCGCGGAAACTTTGATGACGCGCTTGCTCTTGTGCGCACGCTCTGCTCCCAGGAAAAGATCTACCTTCTAAACTCAATCAACCCTTACAGGCTGGAAGGCCAGAAGACTATCGGTTTTGAGATTGCAGACCAGCTCGGCTTCAGGGTGCCTGACAGAATTGTCCTGCCCGTAGGGAATGCAGGGAACATTACTGCTATTTATAAAGGCTTCAGGGAGTTTAAGATACTCGGTATAACGGATTCTCTCCCGAAAATGACCGGAATTCAGGCAGAAGGCTCCTGCCCCATTGTAAAAGCTATAAAGAGTGGGGCTCCGGAGATAACTCCTGAAGACAACCCTGAGACGGTTGCAACAGCAATCAGGATCGGAAATCCGGTGAACGCCAAAAAAGCTCTCAGTGCGATCAGGGAATCCGGTGGAACTGCAGAGTCGGTTACAGACGAAGAAATTCTTGAAGCCCAGAAGGATCTTGCAAGGCTTGAGGGTATTGGGGTCGAACCTGCAAGTGCGGCCTCGGTAGCAGGGCTCAGGAAACTTGTTGAAATGGGAGTTATAAGTAGAGACGAGACCGTGGTCTGCATTACCACAGGACACCTCCTTAAAGATCCTCAGACTGTAATTGAGGTTTGCGAGGAGCCAACTGTAGTGGATGCAAATATCGAATCTATCCGGAAAGCCATCTTCGGAAATAATAAATAAACAAGGAAAACACGTTCGATTAAAGATTTCATTAGAGAGATGCGAAGATAGGTATTTACATACAGGAACTACATACAGGAACCGTAAACAGTTGAAAGATTGATATGCCGGGCTCCGGTACCCTTCAATCCTTTAATGTTTCTTGAGGCCGCTTATTGACTTCCTGAAACCACTTTAATATTATTCATATCTTTTTCAATTACAATCAGATTCATTATGATTCACTATTATTGTTTACGAGTGCAGTCAGATTCATTATGATTCACTATTATTGTTTGCGAGTGCAGTCAGATTCATTATGATTCATTATTATTGTTTACGATTACAGTCAGATTCTTTTATCATAATCGCCAGTGGGTGTGAACACGAATGGAGCAGGAATATAAACCTCATGAGATCGAAAAGAAATGGCAAAAATATTGGAATGAAAGCGGAATTTTCCAGGCCGAACCGGACAAGCGGGAAAAATTCTTCATAACCATCCCCTACCCCTATCTTAACGGAAACCTTCATGCGGGACACACCCGGACTTTTACCATCGGGGACGTAGTAGCCAGGCATAAACGGATGCTTGGATTTAACGTGCTTTACCCAATGGGTTTCCATGTAACCGGCACGCCCATTGTAGGACTTGCGGAACTGATTGCAAGCCGGGACCCTCAGACCATGGACGTATATGAACGCCTCCATGGAATTCCGGGAGATATTCTTCCAACTCTTGAAACTCCAGAAAAAATCGTTGATTACTTCAAGCTTGAAGCCGAGAAAGCGATGCGAATGATCGGGTACTCCATTGACTGGAGACGTAAATTCACGACAACAGAAGAGACTTACAAAAAGTTCATTGAATGGCAGTACATCCGCCTTGAGGAAAAAGGCCTGATCGTCAAAGGCTCACACCCTGTAAAATGGTGCCCGAACGATAACAACCCTGTAGAAGACCACGACATCCTCCACGGGGAAGAAGCCACAATCGTGGAATACACCCTTATCAAGTTCAGGTACAAAGACCTGGTTCTTCCCTGTGCAACCCTGAGGCCGGAAACAACATTCGGAGTGACAAATCTCTGGGTCAATCCGGACGTTGGTTATGTAAAGGCAAGAGTTGAAAAAGATGGATACACAGAGTTCTGGGTTGTAAGCAGGGAAGCTTTCCGAAAACTCACCTTTACGGACAGGACAGTCGAATATATTGAGGACATACCTGCAAAATCCATAATAGGAATAAAACTCACAAACCCGGTAACCGACGACGAGATAATTTCTCTTCCGGCTTCTTTTGTCAGGCCTGAAAACGGAAGCGGAATAGTAATGAGCGTGCCTGCCCATGCGCCCTTTGACTACCTGGCCCTCCGAGACCTCTATGATGCTGACCTGAAAGATTACGGGATAACTGAAGACCTGAGAAAGATCGAACTGATTTCCCTTATAAAAGCGCCTGAATTTGGAGAATTCCCGGCAAAAGAAATCGTAGAAAAGATGGGAATAACAAGCCAGAAAGACCCTAAAGCCGAGGAAGCCACAAAGATCGTGTACAGAAGAGAGTTCCACGGAGGAATGCTTAAGGAGATCACAGGGAAATATGAAGGACATGCGGTTTCGAAGATCAAAGATATCCTTACCAGGGACTTAATCAGTTCAAACGCAGGAGAGATATTTTACGAGTTCAGCGAACCGGTTATTTGCCGCTGCGGAACACCCTGTGTCGTAAACATGGTAAAAGGCCAGTGGTTCCTAAACTATTCAGACCCAGAATGGAAAGCAAAGGTTTACAGATGCCTCAGCCAGATGCGGATCATTCCTGAAGAGCACAGGGTTGAGTTTGAAAACAAGGTTGACTGGCTCAAGGACAAAGCATGCGCCCGCAAAAAAGGCCTTGGAACTCGCCTGCCTATTGATAAGGAATGGTTGATCGAGTCCCTCGGGGATTCGACAATCTACATGAGTTATTACATCATTGCCAAATTCATAGAGAAGGGCGACCTTGCTCTAGAACACCTTACCCTTTCATTCTTTGATTATACCCTGTTTGGAAAAGGCGATTCAGCAGCTGTTTCCGCAGAGACTGGCCTGGACTCCGGAATCCTGGAAGAAATCCGCAATGATTTCAATTACTGGTATCCTGTGGACCTGCGCTCTTCCGGAAAGGACCTTGTCCCTAACCACCTGCTCTTCTTCCTCTTCCACCACGTAGCCCTCTTTGAAGAAGAAAACTGGCCAAAAGCTCTTGCAGTAAACGGCTTCGTCTCCCTGGAGGGGCAGAAGATGAGCAAATCCAAAGGCCCTATCCTCACTCTGGAAAGCGCAGTCCAGGAATACGGTGCTGACATAACAAGGATGTATATCCTNTCCACAGCCGAACAGACTCAGGACGCAGACTGGCATAAGACGGGAATCGAATCCGCCAGANGGCAGGTGGACAGGTTCTACTCCTTNGCAAAAGATGTTATNGAGANTGGAGAGCGCGCAAAGCTCGGCACAGAGCTTAAGCAGATTGACCGCTGGATGCTTTCGCGGATGCAGGACTANTTCCTGGAGACAAATGTCGCCCTTGACTCCATCCAGACCAGGGAAGCAATCCAGAATTCNTTCTTCCTGCTCATAAACGATGTCAAATGGTACCAGAGGAGAGGCGGAAAGACGCTGCTCTACTACATACTGGACAACTGGGTCAGGCTCATGNCTCCCTTTACCCCTCACCTCTGCGAGGAAATCTGGGAGGCTATGGGACACAAAGACCCTATCTCCCTTACACAGTACCCTCTCTATAATGAAGATTATATGGANGAGNGCGCGGAACTTGCCGAAGAAGTCATAAAAGGCACTCTGGAAGACATTGAAGAGATCATCAGGGTAACAAAGATAACTCCGCAGAAGGTTCTTCTCTACACATCGCCTGCCTGGAAAGCCNCAGTTCTAAAATGCGCCTGCGAAATGCAGCTGGAAGCTTCCCTCGAAGTAGGCANCCTTATTAAAGCCCTGATGGCNAACCCTGACCTGAAACGCTTTGGCAAAGATATTCCAAAGTTCGTGCAGAAGATCATCCCCGAGTTCAAAAGCGGAGGTGCAGACAGGTATGAGATCTTCGCTGGCCCTGGCCTTGATGAACATGCTCTCCTGAAAGAGTCAGCCTCCTTCCTTGAAAAAGAAATTGGCTGCCCTATTGAAATCTACAGTGCAGATTCTCCTGCCTATGACCCGGAAAAGAAGTCCAGGTTTGCAGAACCTCTCAGGCCCGCTATTTATATTGAAGGAAAGAAAGGAGAGTAAAAGAAGCCATTACGGCTTCTTGACTTTTTTGCTTTTTCTGACTAATTTTTAGTTCTCTATAAGCCGAAATTATATAACTCTCATTATTTATTTATTTATTTTTAAGATAATTAAATTCCAGGTTATGGGCTTGAGCTAACTAAAATCTCAAGCCTAAAAATCTCTCTATATTTTTTCGAGTACGATAGATTTGCTCTCCCTTTCAGATTAGATCAATGAATCACCCCAAAGATCGGTAGGTATTATAACAGGAAAAATTATATGAATAGGTGAGAGAGTAGTAAAGGACAGGAGAAAATAAGTGATAGCCGAAAGCCTCGGATTTTTCCTCTATGCACTCACATCTATCTTTGTGATTGTCGACCCTATCAGCGGAGTAGTGACTTTCGTCTCCCTAACCAGCAAGATGAAGCGCGATGAAAAAAATGAACTCGCGAAAAAAGCAGTCACACTGGCATGCTTAGTTGCCCTTTTTTTTGCAATCACAGGAAGCGTGATACTTAACCTGTTCAGCATCAGTGTGGATTCTCTGCGGGTTGCAGGAGGACTCCTTCTTTTCAGCATTGCCTTTGATATGATGCATGCTAAGGTCTCAAGAGAGAGTATTACTGAAGAAGAGATTTCCCAATCTCAGGAACGTGAGGATATCTGGATCTTTCCGATAGGCCTTCCGCTTCTAACAGGTCCCGGTACAATCAGTACAGTAATTGTCCTGATGGGTGGGACAGAAACCATTGTACAGAAGATAATAATTATTGCGTCAATCATACTGACATTCATTATGTGCCTGTATATCTTCCGGTTCTCAAGAGGGATTCACAAGATCATAGGATATAATGGAATGCTGGTCTTTACANGACTTATGGGGCTTTTGCTTGCNGCTCTCGCAGTGAACCTGACTGCTACAGGCTTGATAAATATATTCCATTTAACAATTTGAGACAGTTAGTTAGAGAAATTGAAAATAATATTAGACAGTTATGAGTGGTTAATACTTTCAAAATTACGAAAGCTATCTATAGGAACTCAATAAGTTACAACTAAAAAGAGAGCCTTTTTTAGGATCAATAAAGCTCTGATCTCCTATCTTCAAAGACAGGAATCATTTTGCGGACTTCATCTTTTCCGGACAGGGCAAGGTCGCAAACAATTACGCACTCTTTATCGCCTGCGTCAGCCTTTACCTCGCCCCAGGAATCTGTAATCATTGAGTTTCCGAAGTAGCTGCAGTCGGGAGCAGAACCTGTGCGGTTGCAGGCAATATGCGGAATCTGATTTTCGATAGCTCTTGCCTTTACAAGAGTTTTCCAGTGTTCGGACCTCGGATTGGGAAAAGCTGCTATGGTTACAAGGAGATCGGAACCGGCAAGAGCAAGTTTTCTTGCGATCTCAGGGAAACGAAGCTCGTAACAGATCTCAAAACCGATTTTCAGGTTTTGCTTTTTCAGGGGAATGGGCTCTATTGAACTGCCCCTGGAAAAGTACTTATTTTCATTCTTAAAGGGATGAGTTTTTCGATAAGTGCCTGCAAGGGCTCCGGACTCAAAACAGAAACCGAGATTGTAATAGAGTGCAGAGTTCGGAGAGTTTTTACTTCCCGAAATATCCTTTTCTTTTTCTGTAAAAGAATTTGCTTTCTCTTTAAAGCTATTTTCTTTCGTAGTAAGATTATTTTCTTCAATATCCTTCTGGATTACTGAGCCAATGAGAACGCAGTCATTGGCTTCGGAAAAACATGCCAGGTTCTCAAGGGTGGGAGAAGGCAGGTTTTCTGCTGCGTGGTCGAAGTCCTCATAACAAAAGCCGGTGGAAAAAACCTCTGGGAAAACGATAATTTCTGCTCCTTTCGCTACGGCTTCGAGAGCCATGTAGAGGGCTTTTTCAAGATTTTCCTGTTTTCTGCAGTGAAGTACATCCATCTGGACACAGGCAACTTTCATATTCTAAGCACCAACTTCAGGTTTGAGTTTGATCAATGCAAAGCTTTCAGGATTTAAAAGAATGAAAACTATTTAGGGAAGCAAGGTAGTTTGCTTACTCTTTGCTAACAGGCCCTCAAGGTCAATTCTATGTTTTATCAGCCCTGCAAGTACTTCGTTTGCAAATCTGGTCACCTCTTCCCTGGGCTCCCTGATTTCATATGCAGGATCATCCGGAGGAATCTCAATTCTTGTAATATCTGATCTGGCTTTTTTCAGGTGTGAATCAGGCAACTCACAGACTATGCCGGGTTTTTCCAGATACTGGTCAAGGTGTTTTTGAGTGATCCCTATAAGCTTCAACTCCCTGCGGAAACACGGTCTCTCGAAAAGTCTGGAAACTACATATACTCCGACAGGAATCCTGAGATCCAGGTCAATTTTAAGAAGCTGAGTCCTGAAAATAGAATAAATGTCTTCAGAATCCGAAGGTTCGGGAGGCTTTCGTTCCTTGCCTTTTTCGGGAAAGGACTCTTCGATTTTTTCCGGCAGAGATTCTTTGTTTTTTTCCGGCAGAGCATAGATTTTGGAGGGGGGAACTTCGAATTCCTCCAGAATATTAAGGTCTCTGAGCGCCCTGAGATAACCAGTCAGGATCAGGCGATGCTCATCTATGCCTCCGGCTTTAAGTTCCCTGGAGAGCCCGCTGATTGAAAGTTGTCTTCCCTCAAGTAATTCAAAAAGTTTAAGATTGAGCTTTTCTTCCATCCGTACCGACATCATGGTTATTGTTAACAGTTAATCTTCAGGCCTCAGGCCAGAAAGACTTTGTCTTTCGCCAGAGCAACTGGATATACACAGATACTTCTTTTTCAGGAAACTTTTGAAAAAGACACGAATCCTTCATGCCCTGAAAGTTAAGTAAGCAAGAAAATTGAAGGGAGTAATACACGATGTAATTATCCTGCATGATATAAAGCTTATGAAACAGCTCATAAAAAGGCTGAGATTGAAGGAATTTCAAAGATAACTGACTCACATTAAAGACATTTATAGAGCTAGCTTGATAAAATTAAAAAGTCTGAACTGAAAATTCCAAATGAAATGCCTCGTAGAAAGAAGCCATTTTAACATAATATCATGAATATGAGCTTCTGATATTCGGTATTGCCTATAAAAATAAAAATGGACCTTCTTTCCTGCACAATTGAAGGGCAATGCTTAAAAATGATAATTGCTATTTGGACTAAGCTTAAACTGATTATTTATCAAAGATGCAAAGATGATTACGAAGTTACTTCTCAGAAAAGTATTCTTAATAAGTGGAGTTTGTACACACCCTGAAAATATTGAATCTTTTGAACTTGCGCTCCGAGATGCAAGTATTGAGAAATTTAATCTTGTGACTGTGAGCTCCATAATGCCTTCGAAATATGATATTGTATCTAGAGAAGAGAGTTTAAAATAACTGGGTCCCATAGAAATTGTGTTTTGCGTAATGTCCAGAATCTCTTTAAATTAGCAAAGAAAGATGTTCAGCACTGCTGTGGGATGCGCACCCCACAAAACATAAATAAACACGGCTATATTTCTGAGTAGCACGCGTATGGAGAAAGCGCANACNAGGGTAGGAGAAAANGCAAGGAAACTTGCCAGAAGCATTTACATCACGTGGGCGAATGAGGCAGGTCTGAAGACCTTCAGAATTCCNAGGGCATCTTTCGCAGACGAGCAAGNAACTGGAAGNCCGTGATATCCGTAGCAATTTTTATAATTTGAATACTATCAAGTGTGCTTGCATTTATTTCCAAAATCATTTAAAGGCATTAACTTGAGAATACTAAACTGCTCATTATCCCTTCATATTCTTTGCTTCAGAATTAAAAAATCTTTAATCCAACAAATATATTTCCCTCAAAAGGGTATCTTTACTGGAAATCATCTCTAGTGGAAGAGTCCGCATATATTGATATTTAATAAAATATATATAATTATTTAGCTTTACTGTGTTTCTTACTTTCTGTTGCCAAATGCCTCAAGTGTAGGAAATACAGGCAACTATCACTATTTGTTTATTATGGAGAATGATATGCATCATAATGTATTCACAGACAACCCTACAGTTCCGATAGATGTAAAGGACAGGTCTATAAGCGAATTGATGGACGGGATGCTCAAAACAGGCTTCCAGGGAAGGAAACTGGCCGAATCCGTCCAGGCCTGGCACAACATGCTAAAAGAAAAAAACATGACGGTGTTTATGGGCTTATCCGGAGCAATGGTCCCTGCTGGCATGCGCAGAATTATTTCCTATATGATCCGCGAGAGGATGATAGACTGCCTGGTAAGCACAGGAGCAAACCTGTTCCATGATTCCCATGAGGCTCTCGGCAAAAAGCACTATGTGGGTTCCCATCTGGCTGACGATGAAAATCTCTTCAAGCACGGCGTGGACAGAATCTACGATGTCTTTGCAGTGGAAGAGGAGTTCAGAACGGCAGACAACCTGATTGCAGATTTTGCAGAGGAAATCGGGGAAATTTCCTGTTCATCAAGGGAATTCATGTACCTGCTGGGAAAGGAGCTTGTAAGACGTGGAGCAGTAGAGGATTCTATAGTAGTAAGTGCATACAGGCATAATGTTCCAATCTTCGTTCCGGCACTTTCGGACAGTTCAATAGGTATAGGGCTTACAATTGCAAGAAGAAGAGGCTTGAAACTAGATGTCGACCAGATAAAAGATGTTGACGAGATCACGCATATTGTTGAAAAATCAGGGAAAACCGGAGTCGTCTACGTTGGAGGCGGAGTCCCGAAGAATTTTATCCAGCAGACCGAAGTGATAGCTTCTATCCTTGGAATGGATGTTGGAGGGCACGATTATGCAATCCAGTATACTTCCGATTCCCCTCATTGGGGAGGGCTTTCAGGCTGTACTTTCGACGAAGCTGTTTCCTGGGGAAAAATCGCAGCTCAGGCAAAAAAAGTGCAGGTCTTCGTGGATGCTACCATTGCTCTTCCAATAGTTGCCCACGCCCTGCATGAAAAATGCCGTGAACTGAAGCGTGCTGCCCCCGTTTTTAACTGGGAAGGGCCTGAAGGGCTTGATATCGATTATATCGAATAATCACTTACAAATCTTTATCATATTTGAAAACTTATAAGCAAGACGAGAAGGAGAGGAATAAATGGGTAAACGAACTCGAATAATCAATGATCCTTCCTATTTAGTACCATTACTCAGGACTTTTGGGTCAAGAACTCACAAAAAAATATTTGACACACTTTCAAACAAATGGATGACCAGAACAGAAGTAGACGAATTCATGGGTACTGACTCATCAAAAAGCCTTCATATTCTCAAAAAAGCCGGACTCCTTGAGAGCCAGTGGAGAGTTCCCGAGGCAGGGCAAAAACCCTCAAAAGAATATCACAGTTCTTATTCCAAGGTTCAGGTTAACTTTCAATGTTCTTTTGAAGATCTTAGCGACATCATCATGCTGACCTTCAAGCCGTATGAAGAGGTCAAAGATGCTATTGAAGAACTTGAAAGGCTTGTAGAAGAAGGTAATACCTCAATGAGCAATCTAACGCGGACCCTTAATAAAAACCCGTTCTATATCTGTTCTGTAGCCCGCAGGTCTGAAAGGCTTTCTGTAATGGGGCAAAGGTTAAAATTAATTGAAGATGTTGAGGAGAATTTCGATTGATGATCAAGATCCTCCAGACTAAAAGTGGAGTAACCAAATTTCAGGTTCTTATCGAGATTGCAGCCCACCAGCCTAATGTCAGGCAAAAGGAAATTGCCTCAAAAATAGGAATAACCCCCCAGGCAGTTTCAGAATACATTAAAGAACTTGTAAACGATGGACTGATTGTCACTGAGGGCCGTGTCCGGTACAGAATAACTAAAGAAGGCGTGGAATGGGTTCTCGAAAACGCCGTAGAAATGAAGAGGTACGCCCGTTTTGTCATGGAGGACATCATCAGCCATGTTTCAACCTGGACAGCCATCACAAAAGAAGAGGTAAAAGAAGGACAGCAGGTTTATCTGAAAATGGAGAATGGGCTCCTATACGTAAGCAGCACGGAAAAGACAGGCGCTTCAGGCAATGTTATATCCGATGCAGCCGAAGGGGAGGATGTAGGAGTAAGCACTCTTAAAGGCCTGATTGACCTGGAAAATGCGGCAATTACGATCTGCAAGGTTCCAAGAGTTGAGCGTGGAGGGTCAAGAAAGGTAGACATGGAGCGCCTGAAAATGCTGGCAAGCTCAAAACACTATATAGCAGCTATTGGTGTGGAAGCGCTAATTGCCCTACGCAAGATTGGCATAAGCCCGAATGTTATGTTCGGAACCAATGAGTCAGTTATCGAGGCTGCATACCATGGGCTTTCTTCTCTTGTGGTTTCAGTGGACGAGCAGGTTTCTTTGCTTCTTAGCAGATTAGAAACCGAGAATCTTGAATACGAACTAGTAGACCTGACAGTCGAAAACTCCTTCTAATTTATAACTTGAGTTAACAGGTTCCGAACCTGGGGTTTGGGACCAGACGTGCTATTTTTCATAATGATTGTCAGTTATTGGCTATTACAGATTTGCTACGTTTGCTGTACATTTTTATCTTTAAAATGCGTTTTCATTATATAACTCGGAGATTTTCCATGAAGCTTATTGTACTTTCCGATACTCATTTGAAAACAGGAGAAATCCCTCCGCAACTTCAAGCTCTCCTTGAGGAATGCGACCTGGTCGTCCATGCAGGAGATTTCAGTACAGTTGAAGCCTATATGGCCTTTAATGTAGGCGGTAAACTGAAAGCTGTTTTCGGAAATGATGACTCTTCCGAGCTCAAAAGGCTTCTTCCCGAAAGGCTTAAATTCGAAGTCGAAGGGGTTAAAATCGGAGTGGTACATGAAGGAGGGCTTTCGATAACTGATATGACTGCCCAGGGTTACCTCGCAAAAGAAATGGAAGTAGATATCCTGATCTTCGGACACCTGCACCATCCTTTAATAGAGAAGAAGGACGTTACGCTTGTCTGCCCTGGCTCTCCTACTAAACCGAGAATGTCAAATCCCAGTGTTGTGGAACTCATTATTGAAAAAGGAAACATTCAAGGCAGGATAATTACTCTTAAAGGAGAAACTTGCGGGTATATAAAGTTCCAGAATTCCCTTAATAACCGCAACCTGAAGAAGACTTGAATGAAAATAAGGCATCACCTGAAACTGACAGGTGAAAGCCTGAATAAGAATTTTAATATGGATACGCCTGAATAATAGCTTTGAATACCTAGCTTATTTGTTATCCGAATTCCGGCACATGCCTAGCTAAGGGAGGTGGGAACTCTACTCTTGGCGAGCCATTATCAGTTCAGGTTGTCTCCAGTTTGAACATGACACCTGTACCCTGAAGACTCAGGTATACCTTTTCTCCAAACTCGAGAACTTTATCGATACTAACGTTGCTATTCCAGTTATATACAAAATCGTAGCTGCCCTGCATGGGTTCGAAACCCAGAGACGTCAGCCGTCTGTTTATCTCTGACGGACGAGCCCCTTCACTGCTGAACCAGACCAGAAGATAGGTTTTCACAGGATCATCTCGCATATAAATTCATTAATTTATTTTAACATTAATTCTCATTCAATCATATATTACTCATTTTATACCATGTCTCGTTTATTTATCTATATTTTGCCTTTTCTTGTCTGAAACCAGTAAGCAAAAAAATATTTACTAAACATTAGAAATCCGAAAAATTGAATCAGCTATATACATGAAAAGGCGAAGAGAAAAAGGAGAGGAGAGGAGAAAAGAAGAAATAGTAGAAAAAAATACTCAGAAAAATCAAAAAGGAAAAA
>JGI24140J50213_10000500_pt1 | contig 18216 bp, 15 predicted proteins | sample BarGraIncu00222A_FD_50213 | JGI IMG/M metagenome (IMG submission 50213)
ACACCGTTTCCGACCTGCATCGACGTCGAACCAATATTGCAACGCCTGGTGGGCGAGCGCATCGGCAAGGGGTGGCGCGAGATCGTTCGGCGCAAGATGGGGCGACTGGAGACCTGCACCCACTTGTCGGAGTTGCTTGGCCCCGCCGTCACTGCGCTGTTTCAGACGATGTCCCACGGCAAATCACCGGAAGGCCGCGACGCGATGGACCATCATAGCACCGTCAGCGAGCGGCCATTTTTCATCGATGGCTGCCATTCCTGGCGAACCGACGGACCGGTTGTCGCCGAGATATTTCCACAATTCGCAACCACGCGCTCTGCCGGCGATTAAGCGCCGCCAGCCACTTTTCTCCGAGCTAGGCTTTCTCGCGCCGGTTGGCCAGGGCGGACTTGGCCGCATGGCCGGGTGCAAACCCGTTAAGAAACAGCTCGACTGCGGTGTCGGCGAATTCCTTGGGGCCAATACCGCCTTTCGGATCATACCATGTGTAGGTAAAGTTGATGATCCCGAACAGGATCATGGTGTAGATCTTCTTGGTCCGCTTGACGATTTTTCCTTCGGCATCGAGCCGGACCAAAAGATCCGTGACGATATCTACGAGCTGCCGCTCCAGGTTCTTGATGGCTTGCTGCTCATGCTCGTTGAGAAATGGCAGATCGTGAATCAGAACGCGTTGCTCGTGTGGCGATTTGGCATTGACCTCGACAATGGTGCGAATAACGTTGCGAAATTGCGTCAGCGTCGAGCCGCCCTCGGCAACCGCAGCTTCAACCCGCTGAATCATCTCGCGGACATGGGCGTCAAGGATGGCAAACAGGATCGCCTCCTTGGAATCGAAGTAATGATAAAGCGCGCCGCGCGATAGCTTGCAGGCATCGGCGAGATCGGCGATCGAACTGCGCATGTACCCTTGCGCGGAAAACAGCGCCGCGGCATTGGTCAAAATACCCAGATAAATGCCGTCGTAGTTTTCAGAGCGAGTTCGCGCCATGGGGTGTTGTCCGATTCAGCTTCAGCTTTTGATCGTAGGCCTCGTTTTGATCGTAAGTCTTGGCACATCCATATCTGATTCAACGGCCTTTTCGGATAGCGGCATCGACGCATAGCCGACAGTTTCTCCCCACGGGCTTGACCGCGAGGGCGGCAAGGCGGCCGTTTCGATCCTTATTGCAAAAAATTGATTGAACGGCTAGTCGGATTATAATATAAAGCTGCGCATCGCATCAGTTACCAAGCCCGGATCAACCGCGCGGCACTCTCGGGGAGGCACAATGACGGTTGTTCGGGCGGATGCGGTGGTGATCGGCGCCGGCGCGGGCGGGCTTTGCGCCGCGGCCCGGCTTTCCCATGCGGGACTGCACACCATCGTCGTCGACGACAAGGACCGCATCGGCGGACGCGCGTCGACCGAAGAAATCGACGGCTTCAAGGTCAATATCGGCGCCATTGCGATCGAACTCGGCGGCGTGTTCGAGGAGACCTTCAATACCGTCGGCGCAGCGCTCGACATCCGCACCCCGGAGCCCGCCAGTTCTTTCTTCATCGATGGCAAGCTGATCGATGTCGGCCGGGGCGGATGGTCGCTGCTGCTCGGTCAATTGACCAAGCAGGCCTCGCGTATCCTGGAAAAGTTCGCCGATGCGCGCGCCGGCAATCTTCCGGATGGACGCCAATCCACTGAAGACTGGCTCAAATCCTACACCAGCAACGCCTCGGTTCACGCCATCTTCCGTAACCTGTGCGCGGCCATCTTTGCCTGCAACGCCGCCGAACTGCCGGCCCGCGCCTTCCTGACCTATTTCACAGCCAAGGGCGCGTTCAAGCGCTTTGGATTTTGTCCGCAAGGCACCATCGGCGTCTGGAATGCGCTGGCCACGGCGATCCAACGCAATGGCGACATCTGGCTGGCCACGCCGGCCGTGGCGATTCATACCAAGGATGGCCGCGCCGAAGGCGTCAGCGTTGTCAGGGACGGACAGACCGTCAGGATCGAGACCGATCTGATCATCAGCAATGCCGGCCCCAAAGCTACCGTCGCTCTCGGGGGAGAGGCTGCGTTTCCTTCTGATTATGTTGAGCGGGTGCGAAACGGACTTCGCCCCGCGGCCAACATCGTCATCAACATCGCGAGTCGGCAACCGCTGCTTTCGCATCCGGGCATCGTCACCTTCGGGAAAACCCGCCGGCTCTGCAACATGGCCAATCTCACCGCCACCTGTCCCGAGCTGGCGCCGCCGGGCTGGCATCTGTATGTCGCCTATGCAGTGCCAATTCCGGCGCTGGGTGATTTTGACTCAGGAGCAGAAGTCGAGCTGGCGCTTGCCGATCTGCGTGAGCAGTTTCCCAATTTCAATCAGGCCAGGATTCTGTCGACCCGCGTCATGCGGGATGATTGGCCGGCGCAGCGCAGTTGTGCCGGCTACGATCTGCCGCGCGAGACCGGCATCGAGGGCCTGTGGTGCGTGGGCGACGCGGTGAAGGAATATGGCAACGGGGGAACGCAGGCCTGCGCTGAAACGGCCAAGATCGTCACCGACGCGATCCTTGCTCGACGGCAGCGCGCTCCGCACGCCCGCAGGCTTTGAATCCAGGGGAACGTTGGGCTTATGTCGATCTCGACGCAGGCGGAAACCAGAGGCGGCCGGATCACGCCCGAACCTCCATGCCTGCTTGAATTTCGCAATATCCGTATCGTCTACGACAACGCCATCGAGGCTATCCGCGACGTCAGTATTGGCGTCCCCGAAGGCGGCATCGTCGCGCTGCTCGGGTCCAACGGTGCGGGAAAATCGACGCTTCTGAAGGCGATGTCCGGCATTCTCTACACCGAGGAAGGCGTGATCGAGAACGGCACCATCCGGTTCCGGAACGAGGACGTGCATCGGCTGGCGCCCGACGAACTGGTGCGGCGTGGCATCGTGCAGGTGCCCGAAGGCCGGCGCGTATTTCCGGCGCTGACCATTGACGAGAACCTGCAAATGGGCGGTTACACCCGGACATCAGCGGAGGCCCGCGACCGGCGTGACCAGGTGTTTGCGCTGTTCCCGCGCCTGTTCGAACGGCGCGACCAGATCGCCGGTTACATGTCGGGCGGCGAGCAGCAGATGTTGGCGATCGGCCGCGCGCTGATGACGGGTCCCGTGCTTCTCGCCCTCGATGAGCCGTCGCTTGGCCTCGCGCCGCTGATTATCGACCGGATCTATGAGGTGATCGTCAAGTTGCGGGACGAGATGAAGATGACGGTGCTGCTGGTCGAGCAAAACGCGCAGCGCGCACTGGATATCGCCGACTACGCTTATATTCTCGAGACCGGGCGCGTTGTCCTCGACGGTACCGCCGCGAGGTTGTCAGCCAACGAAGATGTGCGGGAGTTCTATCTGGGCGTATCCGGCTCGGGCCGCAGAAGCCTGCGCGACGTCAAGCACTACAAGCGGCGCAAGAGGTGGTTGTCGTGACCGCGCTGCTTTCGGTCGAAAACATCAGCAAGAATTTTGGNGGCCTCAAGGCCATTTCNGACGTCAGTCTCGCCGTGGCGCCGGGTGAAATCTGCAGCGTTATCGGTCCCAACGGCGCCGGAAAGACCACGCTGTTCAACATCATCAGTGGCGTGCTGCGGCCAAGCACCGGCCGTATCATGTTTGACGGTACCGATCTCGCCCGCGTATCGCCCTGGCGTTTTGCCGCCATCGGCATCGGCCGAACCTTTCAAAATCTGGCGCTATTCAAGCATGGCACGGTCGTCGAAAACATCCTGACCGGCCGTCACACCCATCTGCGTTCGAGCGTTCTCGATGCCGTGCTGTTCTTCGGCCGCACCCGAGCCGAGGAGATCGACGCCCGGCGGCGGGTCGAGGAGATCATCGAATTCCTCGAGATCGAACACATCCGCGATGCCATTGTCGGAACGCTGTCCTATGGCCAACAGAAGCGCGTCGAGCTTGCCCGCGCGCTAGCCTGTGAACCGAAGCTGTTGCTGCTCGACGAAATGGTGTCGGGCATGAACCAGGAGGAGACCGAAGACATCGCCCGGTTCGTGCTCGACATTCGTGACGAACTGGGCATCACGGTGGTGATGATCGAGCACGAGATGCGAATCGTGATGGACATCTCGGATTCCGTCCACGTCCTGAATTTCGGCCGCAAGATTGCAGCGGGCACACCGGACGAGGTAAGGCACAATCCGGCCGTCGCCGAGGCCTATCTCGGCGGCCATCGCGAAATTGATGCCGGCCGGAAAGCGGTGACCGATGTCAACGCTTGAAAGCATGCGAACCGTGCACCCGCCGATTCCAGCGACGCTGGCGCGAGCGACCGGCGCGCACGATGTCCCCTCATTGCACAATGCGCTGCAGGACGCCGCGATCACGATTCCGCGACTGTTGCGCCAGCGCGCCGGGCTCGATGGCGACCGGCTCGCCCTGCGCGAGAAGGAGCACGGGATCTGGAAGCGCTATTCCTGGAGCCACTATTACGCGACGGCGCGGCTGGTCGCGCTTGGCCTGATGTCGCTCGGTATCAAACCCGGCGACCGCGTCGCCATTGCAGGCGAAGATACGCCGGAATGGTTTTACGCCGATCTCGGCATCCAGATGATCGGCGCGATCGCGGTAGGTGTCTATCCGACCAATCCGTGGGTTGAGTTGCAGTACATCGTTCGGCACAGCGGCGCGCGCGTCGTCGTGACCGGCGATCAGGAGCAAACCGACAAGGTGCTCGACGCCCTGGCCGATGACGGGCTGCCCGCGCTCGAGGCGATCGTCTGCATCGACATGAAGGGCTTGCGGCACTATCGCCAGAAGCAACTGATGTCGTTCGAAACGCTGTGCGAACTCGGCAACAGCTATGCCCTTGCACAGCCTGACGCGAACGCAACCCTCGATCGCCTGACCGACCAGGCATCGCCGGACGACGTCTGCATCCTGGTCTATACCTCGGGCACCACCGGCCCGCCGAAAGGCGCCATGCTCACGCATCGCAATCTGGTTTATGCGGCATTTGCCTATGCCGGCGCGGTCAAGATCGCCGACAAGCCGTTTGAATCGGTTTGTTACCTGCCGCTTTGCCACGTTGCCGAGCGCTGCTATTCCGAGGTGATGCAGCTTGTTCTCGGCGGCACCGTCAACTTTGCCGAGTCGATCGATACGGTTGCCGTCAATATTCGGGAGATTGCGCCGACTTTCTTCGTCGGCGTTCCCCGCATCTACGAAAAGCTGCAGCAGCATTTCCTCTTCAAGCTCGGCGAGAGCGGGTGGCTGCGGCAGCGTTTTGCAAAAGTTTGTTTTGCGCTGGGCCGCAAGCTGTCGGATCGCCGACAGTCCACAGGCGGAACCCGAACGCTGGGCGATCGGGTCGCCTACGGCCTGCTCTACATCCTGATGTTCCGGAATATCCAGCGGCATCTCGGATTGAGCCGCAGCCGGCATCGCCTCTGCGCCGGCGCATCGATATCGCCGGAAACGCTGCGGTTCTTCGACATCATCGGGCGCCCGGTGTCGCAAGGCTATGGCTTGACCGAATCCGGCGGCGTCGCCTTCGTCCAGCACGGCGCCCATCACCGCCTCGGCGGATGCGGCCTGCCGCTGCCCCGGACTGAATGGAAGCGCGACACCGACGGCGAGATTCTCTTAAGGAATCCCGGCGTCTTCAAAGGCTATTTCCTCGACGAGAAGGCCTCGACCGCATCGCTCGAGCCCGGCGGATGGTTGCGGAGCGGCGATATCGTCGACATCATGGACAACGGTGAGATCACCGTCGTCGACCGCAAGAAGGCGATCATCATCACCGCGGGCGGCAAGAACATTGCCCCTTCCGAGATCGAGAATGCGCTCAAGGATAGCGAATTCATCAAGGAAGCAATCGTGGTCGGCGAGGCCCGCAAATATCTCGGCGCCATCATTCAGGTGGATTACGACACCGTGGGGCGGTGGGCGCGCGACAAGGCGCTGGCCTACACCAATTACAAATCCCTCGCCCAGCTTCCCGAGGTGCACGAGCTGGTCGACGGCATTGTCGCCGCCACCAATAAGCGGTTCGCCCGGGTCGAGAACGTCCGCCGCTTCGCCATCCTGGAGAAGGAACTCGATCACGATGACGGCGAGCTGACGGCCACGCAAAAGGTGCGCCGCGCCATGATCGAGAAGAAATTCGCGCACGAACTGGAGATCATCTATGGAGCGGCGGGCTGATGGCATATCTGGTCCAGCTTCTGGTCTCCGGGCTCGCCATCGGCGCGATCTATGGCCTGATCGCGATGGGCTTTGCGGTGATCTACAAGTCGACCGGCCTGGTCAATTTCGCGCAAGGCGAGATGACCATGATGGTAGCCTATGTCGCATGGACCATTTCGACCACGGTCAGCGGCAATGTCTTCGTGGTCGCGCTTGGCGCCATTTTATTTGCCGTTCTGCTCGGCCTCGTCATCGAGCGCCTCGTCATGCGGCCGATGCTGGGCGAGCCGGTGTTCGCCACCGTGATGGTGACGATCGGGCTTGCGGTCATCCTGCGCTCGTCGATCGGCTTCATCTGGGACGCCTACCCCCATGGGCTTGATTTGGGCACCGGCCGCGACATCGTCCGCGTCGGCGGTATCGGCGTTCGCACCGGCCAGATAGCAGTGATCGCGACGCTGCTGCTGATGCTCGCGATCCTGTGGGCCTTCTTTCGTTACAGCAAATTCGGCATCGCGATGCGCGCGGTCGCGGCCGACGACCGTACCGCGCTGCTGATGGGTATCAGCGCGACCCGGGTTCATGCGATCGCCTGGGCCGCGTCATCGGTGATCGCGGGCATCGCCGGCGTCTTCTTCGCACTTTCCTACGATCTATCACCGGCGATGTATCAGCTTGGCCTGAAAGCATTCCCGGCTACCATCCTCGGCGGCCTCGATGCCGTGCTCGGATCGGGTCTCGGCGGCCTCCTGATCGGAATCACGGAAAACCTTGCCGGCGGCTATCTCGGCTCGGCCATGAAGGAGGTGGCGGGCTTTGCGATGATCATCGTGGTGCTGATGATCCGGCCATTCGGAATCTTCGGCGAACGCGACATCGAAAGGGTCTGAGCGGCGATGCGCAGCGGCGATTTCAAGGAAACCTATGGCGAGCTCGTCGCACTCACGGACTCACGTCCGGTCTGGCTGTGGTCGCTGCTCCTTGTCGCCGCGTTGATCGCAGCACCCTATCTCTTGAACTCCTACGCGCTTTCCTTCCTGACGATCATTCTGATTACGGTGGTCGGCGCGCTCGGCCTCAACATTCTCACGGGCTATACGGGTTTGATCTCGCTCGGCCATGTCGGCTTCCTGGTCACCGGCGCCTATGCCTATGCCGTGCTGGTTTCCAGATACGGGGTGCCGCCGCTGGTGGGATTCCTCGGCGCCGGCATCATCCCGGCGTTGGCGAGCCTGGTGGTCGGCGCGCCTTCGCTGCGACTCAAGGGCCTTTATTTGGCGATAACGACGCTCGCGTTCTCATTCATCATCAATACCGTCATCCTGGAGGCGCGAACGGTCACCAACGGCGCCCGTGGCATTGCGGTGCAGCGTCCGGAAATATTCGGCGTGAGTTTCGACAGCGATGCCGCCTTTACCCAGCTGTGCCTCGGCTTTGCGATCCTCACTCTGTTCGCCACGCTCAATATAAGGCGCAGCCGGGTCGGACGTGCCTTTGTCGCGATACGGGATAACGACACCGCGGCCCGCGTCATGGGCATCAATCTGCACGCCTACAAGCTGTTCGCCTTTGTCACCAGCGCCTTCATCACCGGCATCGCCGGGGCGCTGTACGGGATTTATCTCTCCTTTGTCAGTGTCGAGGGCTTTCCGTTCTTGCTGAGCATCGAGGCGCTGGCGATTCTAATCGTCGGCGGCCTCGGCTCGGCGCTCGGCGCGGTGTTGGGAACGATCCTGATCGTGTTGCTGCCGGAAGCCACCCGGCTCGTGTTCAGCCTGTTCAGCGCCCAGATTAACGCCCTGTTCTCGACCGGCGCGCAGGAGCTGAAAAGCATGCTCTACGGCCTCGTCATTATCCTGTTTCTGCGTTTTCAGCCGCGCGGCCTGGTCGGCGCGTGGCACGACATAAGGCGGCTCTGGGTGAACTGGCCGCTGCGCTATTGAAAAAATACGCCGCATCCAGCGGCAATCATGGAGGGAATGATGATCAAGTATCTGGCGACCGCGTCAATCCTGCTCGCGGGTGCTTATCTGACGGATGGACGTGCGCTTGCGGCCGACCCGGGCTTCACCGATACCGAAATCCTGATCGGCGACGTCGAACCGCTCACGGGACCGCCGGCCATTCTCGGCGTCGGCCATACCATCGGCGTGAAGATCGCGATCGCGGAAATCAACGCCGCGGGCGGTATCAACGGCCGCAAGATCAAATACGTCCTGGAAGACGATGGTTACGTCACAGCAAGGACTATCCAGGGGCTGCGCAAGGTGATCGATGTCGACAAGGTGTTCGCGATGCTCGGAATTTCGGGGTCCGGCCAATCGATCGCGGCCATGCCGGTGCTCGAGAAATCCGGGATTCCCACGGTCATCAGCGTCGGCCCAGTCAAGCCCCTGTGGGAACCGACACGCAAGAACGTCTTCATCGTCGGTCAAGCTTACGAAGAGGGTATCCGGGATCTCGTGACCTATCTGGCGGATAAAAACCCCGGCAAGAAATGGGGATTGATCACGCAGGACGACGACTACGGCATCGCCGTGCACGACGGCTTCGACGCGGTGGTCAAGGACAAGAAGCTGAACGTCGTCTACAGCGGAGACTACAAAAAAGGCCAGCAGGATTTCTCTTCGGAGATGCTTCGGCTGAAGGATGCGGGCGTGGAAGTGTTTCTTGCCGGTGGCATCATCGGCGAGAACGTAGCGATGATCAAGGAGCTGGAGAAGCTCAATGTGAAGCCGGTGATTGGTATCTTCTGGCCGGGCCGCATCGAGATCGTGTTGAAGCTGATGGGTCCGGCCAGCGACGGCATCTATGCCGTCGACTACGTCGAACCCTTCGCCGGGTCCGCAGGACAGGCCTTTCTCGCAAAGGCCAAGCCCCTGCTCCAGGAAACCGAGTTCAAGGGCATCAACCGCTACACAATGACGGGCTATGCCGCCGCAAAAGTGCTGTTCGACGCGATCGGACGCTGCGGCAAGGACATCAGCTGGGCCTGCACCATCGCCGAAGTCGAAAAGACGAAAAATCTCGACACTGGCGTGATGACCCCGATCGGCTTCGGGCCGGGCGTGCGCTTCTCCAACCAGAAGCTCAAGATCATGCAGGCCGAGTTCAGTACGCTCGGCTACAAGCCGGTGAACTGACAACGGTAACAGCAAGCGCAGGAAGCCGGCCGGCGTTCCGATGCGCCGGCCAATAAATACATAAGATTTTGCGGGGCTGGAAAATGATAAAACGATCTGCCTTTTATGTTGCAGCGGGGATCCTGTGCCTGCTCGGCGCCAGCGGCGCCTTCGCGCAAAAAAAATACGATCCGGGCGCGACCGATACCGAGATCAAGATCGGGCAAAACGCACCGTTCAGCGGTCCTGCTTCCAGCTATTCGATGTTGAGCCGCGTCCAATCGGCTTACATCAAGACCGTCAACGATCGCGGCGGCATCAACGGACGTAAGATCACGCTGCTGTCGCGGGACGATGGCTACAGTCCACCGAAATCTCTCGATGTCATTCGCCAGTTGGTCGAGGACGAGCAGGTTCTGGCAATCGTTTCACCGTTCGGCACGCCCACCAACGCTGCCATTCAGAAATATCTCAATACAAACAATGTGCCGCAGCTCCTGGTGCAAAGCGGGGCTTCTCGCTGGAATGCGCCGAAAACCTTCCCGTGGACGACTCCCTATTCTCCGTTCTACGACACCGAGGGTGAGATATTTGCGAACTACCTCTTACGGAACAAGCCTGACGCAAAAATCGCCGTGCTTTATCAGTCGGACGATATCGGCAGAGATTACCTGAAAGGCCTGCGCGAAGGACTGGGTGAGCAAGCCGCAACGATGATCGTCAAGGAAGCAAGCTATCAAACGACCGACCCGACCATCGATTCCCAGATCCTCGTTCTGAAGGATTCCGGCGCAGACGTTGTGTTTCTGGCTGCCCAGAACAAATTTGCCGCCCAGGCCATACGCAAGATCCACGAACTGGGTTGGAAGCCGACCCTGCTATTGACCTCGATCGCTAATTCCGTCAGCGGCGTGCTGGCGCCGGCCGGGCTCGAAGCCTCAACGGGCGCCATCACCACCACAATTTATAAAGTGCCTGATGACCCTGCCTGGGCCGACGATAAGGGAATGAAGGACTATCTCGCTTTCATGAAGGAGAATTTCCCCGCCAGCAGTCCCAACGATATCACCGCTATAACCGGGTATGCTGCGATTGAAATAGCTGTAGAAATTCTAAAGCGTTGCGGCGATGACCTGACCCGCGCGAATGTGCTTAAGCAGGCGACGAATCTGAAGGGGTTGAAAGTATCGATGCTGATCAACGGCATCACCATCCAGACGACGCCGGAAAATTACGCAGCGATCGAACAAACGCGCTTCGCGAAGTTCGACGGAAAGAACTGGATTCTGTTTGGCGATTTGGTCGGAAAGACGCAATCGATTTCGAAGCGCTAGTCCAACAGATGCCTGGAGACGTTCGAGAGCCACTACGCCGTCGCCAAGCAGGATCGGCTCAGGAGGATTCCGATTCCTCGCCCGTCGCAAGTTCATGAAACATCGGCTTGGCCATTATCGAAATATCGATTTTGAGTTGATCGCGCATGGAATGGCGCAGCATCGCCTGGATCGCCTTGGCCACATCCGGATCTGCCGCAGCGCCGGGACCTGAAGTCCACCTCAGTACTTCACCAAGTTTGCAATCGCCCTCATTACGCAGCCGCTCAAGATCAGCGCTTCCAGGCGCGTCCGGCCGAACCCGAGGTCCGGACGGTACCTTCGGATGATCCAGCCCGACGCCCAGGCGGACGACGTCGGCAAACGCCTTGTCCTGCAACTTGATCTGATCCCGCAGCGGAGCGATTGCCCAGTCCGCCGATAGTTTGAGGCCGCTCAAGGCATAGATAATGCCGTAGGCTTGGCCGCGAACGAAGTCGTCGCTGAGTTGCGGCAATATGCGTGAGCGAATGGCTTCGATCATTCCATCGATAAGAAGGTCGAACGATTGGCTCATGCTGCGGCCTCGATTGCCTTGTCCAGCGCTCGCACGATTGAGGCCATCTGCGTTGACATCGCCGCCATGCGCATATCGTTGAAGCGCGAGACCTCAAAGGCATGAATGCCGCATATCTGAATCGCGGCCATTTGATAAAATGCAAACGCTTCATAGTAGGCAAGGCTGCGCGGCGAAACCGTGATTCGCGCCTTTTTCTGGTAGCGATCAATGACCTCGTTTCGTTCCATGACGCCATAAAGCTTGCGACTGCCGCCGTTGAATGTTGGCACCAGCGCCCATCCGAGATCCTCGTGGGGATCGCCGATGTGAGTCAGCTCCCAGTCAAGAATGGCAGTAATGTTGCCGTTCTCCTCAAGAAAATTGCCGACGCGATAATCACCGTGAACGATCGTCCTTCGTGGAGGCGCCGGGCAGTTTTCGTGAAGCCACTGGCCGGCCCAATCAAGCAGCGGATAATACCGATTGAGGGGCCGGGAGACGAGCGCACGCCATTCCGTNAGCGGCGCACGTTCTGCTCTTTCGCCGGAAGGAACCTTGGCGAGTAGCTCGCGCAGCGGCAGATGTTCCCAGTCGANGGTGTGAAGCTCCGCGAGGATATCCAGAAATTGCATGACGATCCGGCGCCGATGCTCTTCGGTCGCCGCGCTTCCAAGCCAGGGGGCTGCGACATCGCCGGCGACGTGCTCGCAGATGAAGAAGGGAAATCCGATCTTTGCGCCTTCCTGCGAATAGGAGACAAGCCGCGGCACCGGGACGGACGAATTCTCGAGCGACTGCAGCGCGTATACCTGTGGCAACACGGAATAGGGTGCAAACAGACCGTTCGTCGGCCCAACGCGGAGGATCAATTTGCGCCTCTGGCCGGACTGATCACGCGCCGTAAAGCTGTAGGTGATCCAGGAAAATCCAGGCGAGCGGCGCTCAAACGCTTCTATTTCGACAGCACCTCCAGCCTCGACGGAGAGATATTCGGTCAGCCGCTCGCGCATCGTGAGATCGTCAATCGCCATCTCTGCGGTCTTCGCTCCCGGGCTCAGTGTTTCCGGAACAGGATGGAGAGGCGTCGCAACGTTGGTTTTCATTTAATTGACCGAACGTGCGAAGCCGCGCCATTTCTCGTCGCGCAAGCTCGATTTCATGATCTTTCCGCTGCCGGTCAACGGCAGCGGCTCCAGCCGCAGCTCCACCGTGCGGGGACATTTGTACCCGGCGATCAGCGTTCGGCAATGCGCAATGACGTCCTCCGGTGCGAGTTGAGATCCATCTTTCGGTACAACGATGGCATGAACGGCCTCGCCCCATTTCTCGTCGGGCACCGCAATGACGGCGCATTCGCGAACGCCCGCATGCCGATAGATCGCGTTCTCCACCTCGCCCGAGTAGACATTTTCGCCACCGGAAATGATCATGTCCTTGACCCGATCGACGATGTAGATGAAGCCGTCATCATCCATCCAGGCTCCATCGCCGGTATGAAGCCAGCCGTTTCGAAGAGCGCGTGACGTCTCTTCCGGCTTGCGCCAATAGCCCAACATGACACCCGCGCCCCGGATTGCAATTTCTCCGACCGTCCCGCGCGGAAGCTCCTGACCGGTTGTATTGTCGACGATCCGAATCTCGACTCCGGCCGCGGCACGGCCGGCCGATTTCCGCTTCTGCGCAATCGGCCCCTCCAGCGCGTGATATTTCCACGGCAACAAGGAAGCAAGTGCTGCACATTCCGTCAGGCCGTAACCCTGATGAAAACGCCATGACGGCAATTTCTTCATCAGATCGACCAGCAACGCATCCGGCATCGGCGAGGCCCCATATTCGCAGTCCTTGACGCTGCTGAGGTCGTGTCGTCCGAATGCCGCGTGATTCAGCACCATGTTGAGCATGGTCGGCACGAACAGGCAGTAATTCACCTTCTCGGCCGCGATAGTCGCCATGGCGAGTTCCGGTTCGAATTTCGGAATGGTGACATGCGTGCCGCCCACTAGAGTGAGCGCAACCATTGGCGAGGCGCCGGCCAGATGAAACAGGGCCGCGGAGTGCAGATAGACGGTTTCTTCGCTGAAATTCAGCGAATAGATCCACACCACCGATTCGAAGACGACATTGCTGTGAGACAGCATGACGCCTTTTGGAAAGCCTGTGGTCCCGCCGGTGTAAAAAATACCCAGCAAATCGTCATATGATCCCGAGCGGTCTTCGATACGCTCTCCCGCTTCAGCCAGCGTCTCGTAAGCGATCATTCCGCTCGGCGGCTGGCCTTCGCCGATATAGATGATGGCCTCCAGGTTAAATCGCCGGCTCAGCTCGGGAATCTGCCAGACGAAGGTTTCGTCCACCAACAGGATTTTCGGACCGGAGTCGTTGAGTGCGTATTCGTTTTCAGCAACCGCCCAGCGCGTGTTGAGTGGCACAATGACGGCCCCAACCCAGGCGATCGCAAAGAAGGACTCAATGTAGCGATCGCTGTTGAGTGCCAGGATCGCGATGCGGTCGCCGGCCTCTACCCCAAGCTGCCCGAGACCGCCCGCCACCCGGGCAACGCGCTCGGCGATTTGCCCCCACGTCCGCCGGCGTCCGCCGTGAACGGTTGCAACATCATGTTGGCGTAACTGCACCGCGGCATTCAACGTCTGCGTCAGCTTCATTGAACGTTTCCCCTGCAGTTCGTCCGTCCCCCCGCATCATTTGTTGAATTTTGCGGTTGGCATTCGGATCAAACTGGTCCAATAATAGTCCGATTGGTCGGGTTATCAATTGCCGATCTGGGTCAAACCGTCAATTCGGCGAATAAACTGATCGAACTGTATTTCCGCCTCGCCTTTGAATGCTGTCGATGGATTGGGCGATATATTCACTGGAATCAGCGGCTTAGGCGCCATTCATCTGGATGATCATGTGATGCTCACACCTCAGGATGACTTTCTTGGCCATCAGTTGCCCACCACCTTCGATCACGTTGGAACAAGCGACGTGCGCTGGACCGAGCGCTACTGGTACACGGCGCATCCAAAGAGCGGCGAACTCATCTTCGATGCCGGTCTCGGCTATTATCCCAATCGCAATGTGATGGACGGTTTTGCCGGCGTGACCATCGGCACCACTCAATACAATTTCCGGGCTTCGCGTCGATTGCGGCCCAATCCTCTGGACACGACCATCGGTCCTCTGCGATTCCAGGTAATCGAGGGTCTGCGTCACCACCGCGTGACGCTGGCACCCAACGAGTCTCCCCTTTCATTCGAGCTTGATTATTTTGCCACCCTGCCGGGCGCTGAAGAAGCCCAAAGTTACCGGCGACGCAACGGCTGGCTCGAGGAAGATCTTACGCGCATGAATCAATTCGCGCGTTGGCGCGGCTGGCTTGAGGTCGATGGCAAGCGCTACGACGTCGACGAAAGCAATTGGTGGGGCCAGCGAGATCACTCCTGGGGGGTGCGTTCCGTTCACAACACCGATCCGATGCGGCCTCCCGTCGCAAACCATCGCAATTTTCACTGGATGTGGTGCATGTTCCAGTTCGAGGATTTCGGTATTTCCGTGTTCCTGAAGGAGCGCGCGCCGGGAAAGACGATCTACCTGTCCGGAAGCGAAGTCAGCGAGCAAGCCGGCATCAAAAAAGAGCGTCATGTGGTGGCGGTCGAGCATGACATCGGCTGGGCAGATGATCCGCTCGGCCAGTCCTGGGAGCGCGCGGAACTCTTGCTGCACTTCGCCGATGGCGGAACGCGGAAACTGGACGTCAAAACCATTGAGCCTCGCTTCTATCTAAAGGGAGGCATGTATGGCGGGTTGAAGGGGTGGCATCACGGCGACGATCGCGGCGTACTGTCCACGGGCCACGATACCTGGGATCTCACCGACGCTGCGACGCGGAAAACCGCATGCACGTTGTCGGATCATGTCTGCAAGATCACGTCGGAGGGACTAGCCGGGATGGGGATTGCCGAATACGGGGTCGCTACCGGGTATCCACGCTACGACGGGCCGCAACGTTTTCCGGCGATATGACTTGGCCGACCATCCGGACCTGTTGAGGATGGCCAACATCCCGCAATGCAGCGATCCCGCTCACATCCGCTTGGCGACATCCTCGAGTATGACTTCAGTCGCGCCGCCGCCGATCGACGGCGGCTGATTTTGGGTTATTGGCCCCGGAATTGCGGTCGGCGCTTGGCAACGAAAGCGGCAATTCCCTCTTGCGCATCGTCGGAACGGCTGGCGGCGACGATCGATTCCTTTTCGGCGTCAAGCTGATCCGAAAGACCGGTCTCGAAAGACTGACGCAGCATGCGACGAACCGCGCCGTAGGCGCGCGTCGGACCGGCAGCGAGTGTGGCGGCGAGTGCGGCAGCCTCGGTCTCCACCGCATCGCTCGGAGCCAGACGCGACACCAGCCCATAGGCGAGGGCTTCCTGCGCGCTCAAGCGACGATTGAGCAGGAACAGCTGTTGCGCTTGCCGCATCCCCACCATGCGCGGAAGAAACCAGGTGTTGCCGCCATCCGCCGTCAAGCCCAGCGCGCCGTAGCCGAGAGCAAACCGCGCGTCGTCGGCCGCAATAACAATATCGGCGGCATAGAGCAGACCCAATCCGCCGCCGCCCGCGCCGCCGCGCACGGCCGCAACTACCGGCGCGTCAATGCTCGTCAGCCGCTCAATCGCCAGATGATAGCTGTCGATCATGCGGCGCAGCCGGTTCGGTAATTGTTCGCGCGCCGTTCCGGCGAATACGCCAAGGTCGCCGCCGACCGTAAAATTCGTTCCACTGCCGGCGATCAGGACGGCGCGAACGCTGTCATTCTCGGCTATCTGGGTCGCCGCCTCGGCGAGATCGGCGGCCATTTCGGGATTGATCGCGTTGCCCTGCTCCGGACGGTTGAGGCGCAAGGTCGCGACGCCATCGACGAAATCGAGCAGCACGGCCCGCAACGGGCCGCCGGCCTCACGCCAGCGCGCGGTGTCGGTGTATTGCTCGAGTCCGCGGATACGCCCCTGGTCGATCGTCATCAGATGCGCAAAGTCTGCGTCAAGGGTAACGCCGCCCTGCTTGCCTTGGCCGCGATAGCGGCCCGTCACCAGCAAGCCGCCATCGGGCAGATCGATAAATCGCTCCGGTTCGGCGCGCGCATCGAAATGGCGGGCGATCGCGCCCCAGGCGTTGCGGCGCATCGCAGTTGGACTGTCATGATGACCGCCAATGCCAAACGGCATTCCCTCGGCAGTACGGCCGGTGAATTCCGGGTGCAGTAGCGCGTCCAGTTGAGCACGGTCACCAGCGGCGAGCGCCGTGTAAAAGGCGCGGGCCAGATCTGCAGCACTGCGGTTTTCCATCCCTCGATCCTCTTGTTCCGGTTCTCGTTATCGCACGCCGTTGTGGTCAGTGGCGGCGGCCTCTCACATCCGCTTGGCGACTTCCTCGAGCATGACTTCAGTCGCGCCGCCGCCGATCGTGAGCACGCGCGCGTCGCGGACCATCCGCTCGATCGGTGTGCCGCGCATGAAGCCAGTGCCGCCATGCAGCTGCAGGCAGCCGTGCACGACCTCCTGCAGAACTTCCGGCGACAGCGCCTTGACCATGGAAACTTCGCGCGCGCAATCGCGGCCGGCCTCGGCGAGTTCCGCGGCATGATAGGCCAATGCCCGCGCCGCTGCAGCTTTGGTGGCGAGCATCGCAAGCTTGAGCCGCACCGCCTGCTGGTTCCATAGCGAACCGCCGAACGCCTGGCGGCTTCGCACATAATTCGCGGTCAGCTCGATCGCCTTGGCGCATTCGCCGGCGCAGATTCCGCCGATGCAGATGCGCTCGTTCTCGAAGGTCTCCATGATGCCATAGAAACCCCGGTTCTCGTCGCCGAGCAGATTGCCCAAGGGAATGCGGACATCCTGAAAGCCGATTTCCGCGGTGTCAGAACAGAGCCAGCCATGCTTGTCGAGTTTTGTAACGGATACNCCCGGCGTCGTTCGCTCGACGATGAACAGCGACAATCCGCGGCTGCCCTTTGCTTCCGGATCGGTGCGGGCCGCCACGATCAGAATGTCGCCATAGACGGCATTGGTGATGAACATCTTGGCGCCGCTGATCACCCAGGAATCGCCGTCGCGGCGCGCGCGCGTCTTCAGCCCGGCGACATCGGAGCCGGCATCGGGTTCGGTGACAGCGATGGAGCAAATCGTCTCGCCGCGAATGATCGCGGGAAGATATTTTTCCTTTTGTCGCGCCGTGCCGCGCAGGGTGATGTGAATGGCCGACATATCGCTGTGGACCAATGTCGATGAGGTGAAACCGCCAAACGTCGAGCGGCCAAGTTCCTCGGCAAAAACCAGCGACGCCAGCGCTCCCATGTCAGTGCCGCCATATTCGACGGGATGACGCATGCCGAGGAAGCCGAGCGCTCCCATCCGCCGGAAAATCTCACGAGGGATTTTGCCGTCGCGCTCCCATTGCTCGCCGTAGGGGACGACCTCCTTCTCGACAAAGCGGCGGACCTGATCGCGCAGCATCCGCAACTCCTCGGATAACTCAGGCTGTTCCGAAAAATGGAATTCGGAATCGGTCAAATCGCGTCGATCGGCGGGAACAACATTCACTGTGGCCTCCTGTCGGCACTCATTTGTAACTGTCGTTTGAGAAACTCGGCGATCGAGGCGATTGCCCGGCGTGCTTCCGGAAGCTCCACAAACATCTGAAAGACATGGATCATGCCGTCCCAGACCTGCAATTCGACATCGACGCCGGCAGCGCGCGCTTTGTCCGCAAACATGGTAGAATCGGCGAGCACCGTTTCGCGGTCGCCGACCTGAATCAGCAGCGGCGGCAGCCCGGTGAGGTCGGCATACAACGGCGACGCCAATGGATCGCGTGGGTCGCCGCCTTCGCCGAGATAATTTTTCCCCAGTGCTGCGATCATCGGCCGCTGGTGGATCGGATCGGCATCGGCGCGGCTGACATAAGTCTCGCCGGTCGCCGCCAGATCGGTCCAGGGCGACATCAGCACGCCGGCCGCCGGCAGTGGCAAGCCGCGTTCGCGCAAGCCG
>JGI24140J50213_10000501_pt1 | contig 18208 bp, 18 predicted proteins | sample BarGraIncu00222A_FD_50213 | JGI IMG/M metagenome (IMG submission 50213)
CCCCCACCCCCCCACCCCACCCCCCGCGTTGATCATGGGCAAATGGCCCCGTTTCCTTGATCCACATGGGCCATTCGTCCATGATCAACGCGGGCCGGCGGGGGCCGGCCCGGGCGGGCCGGACGGGCGGGCCGGACGGGCGTGGCATGGCCACGCTACGGTTGCGTAGGTTACGCTTGCGTAGGTAGGCCCCCGGGGGCACGCAGGAGCCACAGTCCGTACGACTCGAGCGAGCCGACCGTCCTAGGAGCAGCCCGTGACCCACCTCCTCACGCAGGACCAGACCGTCCGCCTGCTCCGCGACCTCGAGCCTGTCGCCGAGGCGAACCTGAACCGGCACCTCGGCGTCGCCAAGGAGTGGTTCCCGCACGAGTACGTGCCGTGGAGCGAGGGCCAGACCTTCGACGGCCTGCTCGGCGGCGAACCGTGGTCGATCGAGCAGTCCAAGGTGCCCGACGTCGCCCGCACGGCGCTGTTCGTCAACCTCCTCACCGAGGACAACCTGCCCAGCTACCACTTCGAGATCGCCAAGTTCTTCGGCCGCGACGGCGCCTGGGGAACCTGGGTGCACCGTTGGACCGCCGAGGAGGGCCGGCACGGCGTCGCGATCCGCGACTACCTGACGGTCACGCGCGCGGTCGACCCGGTGGCGCTCGAGCGGGCCCGCATGGTGCACATGGGTACCGGCTACGAGGCGATGTACGACGACATGGTCCACACGCTGGCCTACGTCTCGTTCCAGGAGCTGGCCACGCGGATCTCGCACCGCAACACCGGTGCCGCGTCGCAGGACCCGGTGTGCGAGCAGCTGCTCGCCCGGATCGCCACCGACGAGAACCTGCACATGATCTTCTACCGCAACCTGCTGGCTGCCGCCTTCGAGCTCGAGCCGAACGTCACGATGCGCGCGGTGGCAGACATCGTCCAGAACTTCCAGATGCCGGGGCACTCGATCGAGGGCTTCACCCGCAAGTCGGTGCAGATCGCCAACGCCGGCATCTACGACCTCCGCCAGCACAAGGACCAGGTGCTCGTACCGGTCCTCCGGCAGTGGAAGGTGTGGGACATCGAGGGTCTTGACTCCGAGGGCGAGAAGGCTCGCCTCGAGCTGGACCAGTTCCTCGAGGGCCTCGAGCAGGCGGCGTCGCGCTTCGAGCAGCGCCGCGACGAGCGGGCCGCCCGCGTCGCGGCCCGCGTCTGAGGCCGGTCAGTCGGTCAGTCCGTCACGGCGGTACGGATCGCGGCCAGCAGCCGGTTGACGCTCGACTCCACACCCCACCGGTCGACCAGCTCGACCAGGGCCTCGACGTCGGCAGGTTCCGCGGGCAGGCGGTCGTCGTACGCGGGGAGCGGGCAGTCGCGGCGGACGCGGGTCACCTGCGCGGCCACCGCCAGGTAGTCGCGCGCCGCCGCTAGCCTCGGCCGCTGCGTGAGCGCCGGGTCGTCGGCGTCGAGGGCGGCGACCAGCGCCTCCATCGAGCCCCAGCGCTGCATCAGGCCGGCCGCGGTCTTCTCGCCGATTCCGGGCACGCCGGGCAGGCCGTCCGAGGGGTCGCCTCGGAGCGCCGCGAAGTCCGCGTAGGCGTGCCCCGGGATGCCGTACTTGGCCTGGACCGCCGCCTGGTCGAGCACCTCCATCTTGGCGAGCCCGCGCCCGATGTAGAGCACGCGCACGGCGCGGCTGTCGTCGACCACCTGGATCAGGTCGCGGTCACCGCTGACCACGTCGACCGGCCCCGCGTCGCTGCCGGCGAGCGTCCCGATCACGTCGTCGGCCTCGAAGCCGGGGGAGCCGACGCGGGCGATGCCGAGCGCAGCCAGCAGGTCCACGATGATCGGCACCTGCGGAGCGAGCAGGTCCGGCGTCTCCTCGATGTTGGCTGCCGGGTTCGTCTCGGGAGCCAGCCGGTGCGCCTTGTACGTGGGCAGGAGCGCGACGCGGAAGGCCGGTCGCCAGTCGTCGTCCCAGCAGGCCACGAGGCGGTGCGGGCGCTGCGTGCTCACCAGGCGGGCGATCATGTCGATGAACCCGCGCACGGCGTTGACCTGCGTACCGTCCGGCGCCTTGAAGGTGTCTGGCACGCCGAAGAAGGCCCGGAAGTACATCGAGGCGGAGTCGAGCAGGAGCAGGCGGTTGCCAGGATCAGGAGCCACGGGGACGACCGTAGCCTGATCGTGGCGCCGGGCTGACGAAGGCGTTAAGAGTTCGCCCCCTGTCGGACCCGGGCAGCAAGATGGACCGATGGCCGACCAAGCAACCGCCCTGGGCGCCACCGCGCCCAACCGGCTGCCCAGGCTGGTCCGGCGCTTGCTCGCGGCCACATTCTTGTCCGCCCTGGGCAACGGGCTGGTGCTGCCCTTCCTCGTCGTCTACCTCCACCAGGTGCGTGGCATGCCCACGGTGGTCGCCGGGCTGGTGGTGGCCTGGCAAGCGCTGCTCGGGTTCGCGATCGCCCCGGTCGCGGGCTCCGTGATCGACCGGATCGGGCCGAGGCCTGTTCTCCTTGCGGCGCCCGTCCTGCTGGGGATGGGCACGGCGTCGTTCGCCTTCGTGCACCGGCCGCTGCAGGCGTTCGGTGCGGCCACGCTCGTGGCGTTCGGAGGGGCGGCGCTGTGGCCGTCGTCCACGACACTGCTGGCCCGGCTGGCCGGCGACGACCTGCGCCAGCGCGCGTTCGGCGTGCAGTTCATGATGCTCAACCTGGGCATCGGGCTCGGCGGTCTGGCCGCCGGGCTGGTCGTCGACGTCCACCGGCCGGCGACCTTCCAGGTCCTCTACCTCCTCGACGCGGTGACCTTCGCTGCGTTCGTGGCCGTCATCGGGACCGTGCGCGACGTCGGAGGTCCCGTGCCGCACACGGGCGACGGGCCACGCCCGCAGGGCGGCTACGGCGTGCTCTTCCGCGACCGGGCGATGGTCCGGGTCTCGCTCGTCTCGCTGCTCCTGCTCGCGTGCGGCTACGGCGCGCTGGAGGTGGGCTTCCCGGCGTTCGCCACCCTGTACGCCGGGGTGTCTCCGAGCGTCGTGGCGTTCGGCTACGTCGGCAACACCGCCGTGATCGTGGCCGGCCAGCTGGTGGCCCTGAAGTTCGTGCACGGCCGCTCGCGAAGCAGGCTGATCGCCGGCGTCGGGCTCATCTGGGCCCTGTCGTGGACCCTCCTCGGCCTGGCCGAGCCCGCGCGGTCGCACGGCTTGGCCGTCGCCCTGGTCGTCGCGGCCCCGCTGGTCTTCGCCGTCGGCGAGACGATCTGGCAGCCGGTCATCCCGACGCTCGTCAACGACCTCGCGCCCGAGGAGCTCCGCGGCCGCTACAACGCCTTCCTCTCGGTCACCTGGAACGTGGCGGGAGTGCTCGGCCCCGCCCTCGCCGGCCTGCTCCTCGGCTCCGGCCAGGGCTGGGTGTTCGTCGTCGTGGTCACGGCCGGCTGCCTCGTCGGGGTCGGCTTCGCCCTCCGGATGCGGCAGGTGCTGACGCCGGCCCAGGACGGACGCATCGACGGCGACCCCGTCTCGTCCGACGTGCGACTCTGAGCGCGCCATGGCCGATGCCCACGACGTGCGCCGCTTCGCCCTGGCGCTGCCGCACGTCGAGGAGATCGACAGCGACGGCTTCGACTTCCGCGTCGCGGGCAAGGGCTTCGTCTGGTCCTACCCTGAGCGCCGGGCCGGGCGGCCGCGGGTCATCCGTACCGACATCGCGGTCCTGTACGTCGGCGACGAGGCCGAGAAGCAGGCGCTCCTGCTCGGCGAGCCGGAGGTGTTCTTCACCGAGCCCGGATACGACGGCTGGCCGCTGGTGATGCTGCGCCTGGAGCAGGTCGATGTCCAGCGGCTGGACGAGCTCGTGACCGATGCGTGGCGGATGCGCGCCCCGGCCGCGCTGCTCGAGGACCCCGAGGACCTCGACGACCTCGACGACCAACCGCCGGCGCAGGCCACCTGAACGCGCCGGGCTCACAGCTCCAGGTCAGCCATCAGGGGGCGGTGGTCGCTGGCCAGCAGAACGTCCGCCTGGTCGAGCACCCGCGCGGCGCGTACGCCGATCGCGGGGTCGACGAAGATGCCGTCGATGCGCCGGTGCGGCTCGCGCGCGGGAAACGTGCATCCGTCGCCCGTACCTGCCGCGGCGAAAGCATCCGCGCGCCCCCTCGCCAGCGCGCTCCAGGCCGCCGAACCCGGCTGATCGTTGACGTCGCCGGCGACGACGATCGGGATGCCGGCCGGAACCTGCGCGCCGATCGCGGACTCGAGCTCGCCCACGTGCCGCAGCCGCGCTTCCGGGACGAGGTCCAGATGGGTACCCGCGACGGCGAACCGCCNGCCCCCCTTGACCAAGACGGCGATCGCCGTCCCGCGGCGGTGGCTTCCGGCATCCGGGCTGAAGAGCGCCGCCGAGCTCGAGACCACGCCGACGGCGAGGGTCGAGAGGATCAGGTTCGACCCGGCGGCACGGCCGCCGCCCACGACGACGAGGTCCGACGTACGAGCCAGCTCTGCGCAGAGCGACCGCCAGCGCAAGAACCGCGGGGCCTCCTGGACGAGGACGACGTCCGGCTCGGCCGAGCGGATCACCCGCGCCAACGCGGCCCGGTCGTCTCGCATCGACCGCACGTTGTACGTCAGGACGCGCAGGCTGGTCACGGGTACACCTTCTCGCGACAGACCCTCAGCGGCAGAGGTCGATGGCCTTGGCCGTGAGGACGTGCCCGACGGCGTCCTCCAGACGAGCTCGCGACAGCCGGCCGGACGTGACGGCGACGACGATGGCCGCGACGGTGCCCGAGTAGCCCGCGGCCAGCTTCCTCGCCGTGAAGTCGAACAGGACCAGGTCGGCGCCCGCGACCAGCGCGGCCACGCTCGCCGACTGGACGGAGCTGCCGGACGCCACGAGCGCCCCACCGGACAGCGAGTCGGTGATGACCAGGCCGTGGAACCCGAGCTGGTGGCGGAGCACTCCGCTGATCACCGCGGGAGAGATGCTGGCCGGCACCGTGCTGAGTCCGGGCACGCTCGCGTTGGTGACCATGACCGCCGGCAGGCCGGCCCGCACCGCCGCCGAGAACGGCAGCAGCCCGGCGCCCTGCAGCTCGCTCCAGGGACGCGTCATGGCGGCGGCGTCGTCGGTGTTGGCCGTCGCACCACCGAGCCCGGGGAAGTGCTTGACGACCGGCATGACCCCGGCGGCTTGCAGCCCCGCGGCGAAGGCGAGCCCGTCCTTCGTGGCCACTGCCGCGGACAGGCTGAACGAGCGCGTCCCGTCCGGGTCCGAGGCGTTGGGTCCTGGACCCGCGTCCAGGTCGAGCACCGGCGCGAGGTCGACGGTGACGCCGAGTGCGCGCAGCCGGCGACCGAGCGCGGTCGCTGTCTGCGTGATCTCGGCCGGGGTCATCGCGGCCATCGCGCGGGCCGAAGGGACCACCCCNACGAGGTTGGCCATCCGCTGCACGGCGCCACCCTCCTCGTCGGTCATGACGAACGGCTCGATCCCGCCCGGGGCCTTCGTACGCAACGAGGCGAGGACCGCACCGAGGTCCGCGGGTCCGTGGGTGCCGCGCAGGAGCACGCCGCCGGCGCCGGCCGCAACCTCGGGCGCCACGGACCTCGTCGCGTTCTCCTCGACGGTCACGACCAGCGTCTGGGCGGCCAGCCGCTGCACGGGCCACCCGGCGAGCACGGCACCGGTGCTGCACGACGGCTGCGGCGACGTGCCCGCGCCGGTGGCAGCCGGAGCGGGCGCGCGAGTCGTCAGCCCCGCGCTGGGGGACGGTCCTGGCCCCGCCGGCGCGCCACCGCTGCAGCCGGCCGCGAGCAGGCAGCCGGCGACCACGACAGCGGTCTGACGACGGCGCACCCGGCTCACCTTCCCTGTACCCAAGACGCCTCAGGACCCCGTGCGGATCCTTGGCCTGGATGCTCGGGCTGGTAGTGCCAGCGGCGCGATCCCGAGGTCCACCGACACGGCACCCATTGTGCGGGCATTGTGCGGGCGGGGCCTTCCGCAGGAGGCGATGACGTCGAATGATGGTCCACATGGCGGAGCACCAGGGGCAGCCGGGAAACATCGACGACTACATCGCCACGTTCGCGCCCGCCGTCCAGTCCCTCCTCGAGCAGGTCCGCAGCGCCATGCACCGGGCCGTGCCCACCGCCGGCGAGGCGATCAGCTACCGGATCCCCACGCTGACGCTGAACGGCCGGTCCCTCGTCTACTTCGCCGGCTGGAAGGACCACCTCAGCATCTACCCGGTCCCGGCCGGCGACGAGGCGTTCCAGAAGGAGGTCGCGCGCTACCACACCGGCAAGGGGACGCTGCACTTCGCGTACCGGGATCCGATCCCGTACGACCTCATCGAACGGCTCGCCAGCCTCCTGGCGCAGCAGCGCGCAGCCGCGAGCACGTGACCTNGCACGCGGTCCTAGAGTGACGGGGTGAGCGATCCAGGAGCAGACAGCGCTGGGCGGCTGGCGCGGGCGCAGGGCTGCACCAAGGCGGCCGGTCTGGACGCCCTCCTGGTCACGCCCGGGCCCGACCTGCGCTACCTGACCGGCTACGACGCCATCGCGCTGGAGCGGCTGACCTGCCTGCTGCTGCCGGCGGAGGGCGCCCCGAGCATCGTCGTCCCGCTGCTCGAGCGCGCCGCGGCCGAGGCGAGCCCGCTCGGCGACCAGGGGGTGGCGATCCACACCTGGGCCGAGACCGACGACCCCTACGCGCTGGTCGCCCGCGTGCTCGGCGACGTACGGGCCGTGGCACTCGACGACCACATGTGGGCGGCCAAGGTGCTCGCGCTGCGCGATGCCATGCCGGGTGTCGCCCAACGACCTGGGGGAGCGGTGCTCCGCGAGCTGCGGATGCGCAAGACCACTACGGAGGTCGCGGCCCTCCGCGCGGCCGGCCGGGCGATCGACGCGGTCCATGCCCGGGTCCACGAGTGGCTCCAGCCGGGCCGTACCGAACGCGAGGTGGGCGCCGACATCGCCGACGCGATCCTGGCCGCCGGGCACTCGACGGTCGACTTCGTCATCGTGGCGAGCGGGCCGAACGGTGCCAGCCCGCACCACGAGGTGTCCGACCGCGTGATCGCGCCGGGCGACGCGGTCGTCGTCGACATCGGCGGGACGATGCCGTCGGGCTACTGCTCCGACTCGACCCGGGTCTACGCCGTCGGCGACCCTGGCGCCGAGCTGCTCGCCGCCTACCAGGTGCTGCAGTCGGCCCAGGAGGCCGCCTGCCTCTGGGCGCGGCCGGGGGTCTCCTGCGCCAGCGTCGACGCCGCAGCCCGCGACGTCATCGCGGCGGCGGGCTACGGGGAACAGTTCGTCCACCGTACGGGTCATGGCATCGGCCTCGAGACCCACGAGGACCCGTACATCGTCGCTGGAAACGAGCTGCTGCTCGAGCCCGGCATGGCCTTCTCGGTCGAGCCAGGCATCTACCTGCCGGGCCGCTACGGCGCGCGCATCGAGGACATCCTGGTGTGCACCGATACTGGCGCCGAACGGCTCAACCTGCGTCCCCGCGAGCTCGTCGTCCTGGAGGGCTGACCCATGCCGATGGCCGTACAACGCCTGCTCCCCACACCTGAGGCTGCTGACCTGCTCGACCTGACCCGCGAGCTGGCTGCGGCCGAGCTCGCCCCTCGCGCGGCCGAGTTCGAGCACGACAAGCGATTCCCGCGCGAGGTGTTCCGGACGATCGGCAAGGCCGGCCTGCTCGGCCTCGCCTACCCCGAGGAGCTCGGCGGCGGCGGCCAGCCGTACGAGGTCTACCTGCAGGTGCTCGAGGAGCTGGCCAAGGCCTGGCTCTCGGTCGGCATCGGCGTCAGCGTGCACACGCTCGCCTGCCATCCGGTGGCCCACTTCGGCACGCCGGAGCAGCGCGAGCGGTGGTTGCCGGACTTCCTGGGCGGGGACCTGCTCGGGGCGTACTGCCTCTCCGAACCGCAGTCGGGCTCCGACGCTGCGGCCCTCCAGACGCGGGCCGTGCAGGAGGGCGACGGCGACGACGCGGTCTGGGTCGTCGACGGGACCAAGGCGTGGATCACCCACGGCGGCGAGGCGGACTTCTACAACCTGCTGGTCCGTACGTCAGGGGAGGGGCCGCGCGGCGTGTCCTGCCTGCTGGCCGACGCCTCGACGCCCGGCCTGTCGGCTGCGGCGCCCGAGCGCAAGATGGGCGCCGGAGCGTCGACCACCGCGCAGATCCGCCTCGAGGGCGCCCGGGTCCCGTACGACCGGCTGATCGGTGCCGAGGGGCAGGGCTTCGAGATCGCCATGTCCGCCCTCGACAGCGGACGGCTCGGCATCGCCGCCTGCGCGGTGGGCCTCGCGCAAGCGGCCCTCGACGCCGCCGTCGACTACGCACAGGGCCGCAAGCAGTTCGGGCGGCCGATCGCGGAGTTCCAGGGGCTGTCCTTCATGCTCGCCGACATGGCGACATCGGTCGCGGCCGCGCGAGCGACCTACCTCGCCGCGGCCCGGCTGCGCGACGCCGGGCGGCCGTTCTCGACCGAGGCCGCGATGGCCAAGCTGTTCGCCACGGACATGGCCATGAAGCTCACCACCGACGCCGTCCAGGTCTTCGGCGGCTACGGCTACGTCGAGGACTACCCGGTCGAGCGGTACATGCGCGAGGCGAAGGTGCTGCAGATCGTCGAAGGCACGAACCAGATCCAGCGCGTCGTGATCGGTCGCGCGCTCACCCGTCCATGACCTCGCCCACCTCCGACAGCGACCTGCTCGCCGCGTTCGACCGGCAGGTACGGCAGAGCCTCGTACCCCCGCAGGCCGGGTGGCGGACCGAGCGTGTGGGGCCGGTGATCCGGGTGACACCGCCGCCGGAGTCCGAGCACGGCCGCTTCGTCGAGTGGAGCGACCTCGACGAGTCCACGGCCGACGGGGCGATCGCCGAGACGGTCCGCTACTACCAGGGGTTCGGCAAGCGGTTCGAGTGGAAGACGTACGGGTACGACCGTCCGGTCGACCTGCCTGACCGCCTCGTCCGGGCCGGGTTCGTCGCCGAAGACCCGGAGTCGCTCGTCATCGGGCCGGTCGAGTCGGTCGTCGCCGCGTGCGCGACGGCACCGGCGCCCACCGGCGTGACCATCCGGCCGCTGGCGTCCGACGCCGACTGGGCGGGCATCGGCGCGGTCCACCAGGAGGTCTGGGGCCGCGACAGCGACCACTGGGTCGATGGCCTGAGGGACGAGGTCGCGGCCGTACCCGAGACCATCGACGTGCTGGTCGCCGACGCAGGCGGGGTGATCGTCTCGGCCGGCTGGGTGCGCTTCCACGAAGGCACCGACTTCGCCAGCCTCTGGGGAGGGACGACGCTGCCGCACTGGCGGCGCCGCGGCATCTACCGGGCGCTGGTCGCCCACCGCGCCGACCTGGCGGTCCGGCGCGGTTTCCGCTACCTCCAGGTGGACGCATCGCCCGACAGCCGACCCATCCTCGAACGCCTGGGCCTGCGGGTGCTGACCACGACCACGCCCTACGTGTGGACCCCGCCGAAACCCTGATCGGCGCAACTGCGTAGGTCACCTGGCCACCCGCCGGTACATTCAGCGGCGTGGAAGACCTCGACCGGCAGATCCTGCGCCTGCTCGCCACCGACGGGCGGATGAGCTACACCGACCTGGGCCGCTCCACGGGCCTGTCGACGTCGGCCGTGCACCAGCGGGTGCGCAAGCTCGAAGAACGTGGCGTCGTCCGCAGCTACGCCGCCGTGATCGACCCGGTGGCCGTCGGGCTCCCGCTCACCGCGTTCATCTCCGTCACGCCGCTCGACCCGGCCGCCCCCGACGACGCCCCTGACCGGCTGGTCGGCCTCCCGCAGATCGAGTCCTGCTACAGCGTGGCGGGTGCGGAGTCGTACATCCTCAAGGTCCGGGTGCCGTCGCCGGGCGACCTCGAGACGCTGCTGGCCGAGATCCGGGCCGTGGCCAACGTGCGCACGCGCACGACCATCGTCCTGTCGACCCCGTACGAGGGTCGCCCGCCCGCCATCTGACGATTCGTTTGATCTAGCCGTGACAATTGTCAGGTTACGCGCGGGCCAGCTGGTCGACCGACGCCTGCCGGGACACCGCTGCCGCAGCTACCGCCGCTTCGAAGGCCGCGGCGTCGTCGCCGGAGTGCTCCGCCCACCATGCCTGGCCGTCGGCCGGCAGGGTGTCGATCGGGTCGAAGTACTCGTAGGTGCGCTCCAGCGCCTCGGGGTCGTCCAGCTCGATCCCGGTGCGGTAGTTCTTGGTCCAGTACGAGATGCCGCGCACCGTGTCGTACGACTCGAGCTGGTGCACCCAGCGCTTGCCGACGTAGGGCACGTCGCAGACGATGCGGGGAGTGGCGAAGCCGGGCAGGTAGCCCATGATCGCGTGCTGCAGCTGCTGGGCCTGGCGCACCGAGACCCGCCAGTGCTCGCTGAACGGGATCATGTCGCACATGTAGAAGTAGTAGGGCATGATCGCGGCCCCGTCGAGGAGCCGGAAGCACAGGTCGAGCAGCTGGGCGGGGGAGTCGTTGACCCCGCGCATCAGCACCCCCTGGTTGCGCACGTCGCGCACTCCTGCCTCGAGCATGGCCTTGGCGGCCTTCTCCACCATCGGCGTGACCGACTGGGCGGCGTTGACGTGGGTGTGGATCGCGACCTGGACCCCGCGCTCGCGGGCCGTCGTCGAGACGCGCTCCATGCCGGCGCGAACCTCGTCCTGCAGCCAGTGCTGGGGCATGCCCATGAGGGCCTTGGTGGCCAGCCGGATGTCCCGGATGTTCTCGATCTCGAGGAGCCGGGTGAGGAACGACTCGAGGTTCTTCCACGGCAGGTTGGCCACGTCGCCACCCGAGACGACGACGTCGCGCACTCCGGGCTGGGTGCGCAGGTAGGCGAACATCGCGTCGTAGCGGTCGACCGGCTTGAGGTCGAACTTCAGCTTCTGCACGACGGGCGTCGAGTTGCCCACGAGGTCCATGCGGGTGCAGTGGCCGCAGTACTGCGGGCAGGTGGGCAGCAGCTCGGCGAGGACCTTGGTCGGGTAGCGGTGCGTCAGGCCCTCGGCGGTCCACATCTCGTGCTCGTGCAGCGAGTCGCGGCTCGCGTGCGGGTGCGAGGCCCAGTCGGTCCGCCGGTCGCTGAACACCGGGAGCATGTAGCGCCGTACAGGGTCGGCGTAGAACCCGGCGGTGAAGTCGGCCGGGGACGGGGTGCCGCGGTCGTGCGACGCGGGGACCATCGTGTTCATCATCTGCGGCGGCACGAGCATCGACATCGTGGCCCGCTCGGCCTGGTCGCGCTCCAGATCGGCGTAGAGGCGGTCCTCGAGGAGGCCGCCCATGAGGTCGCGCAGCTGCTTGACGTTCTTGACGCAGTGGGCCCGCTGCCACTGCGCGTCGGCCCACTCCTGCGCAGTCACGGTCGCCCATCCGGGCAGGCGGGTCCAGTCGGGCTCGACGAGCTCGCTCCGGCGGTAGGCGTACGGCTGCTCTGTGCTCATTCCGAGAGGATAGAGAAAGATCTGCGGCGAATCCACTCAATCACCGTAAGATCTCCCGTATACGCGGGCGGTCTGGCCTTCGCGTCCGGTACTGGGAGGATCTGCTCGTGTCCCGCACCACGCCCTCGTCGCCCGTGGGACTGCACCGCGTCATCGCGCCGGCAGCGCCGGCAGCGCCCGCGCTGGTCCTCCCGCAGGCGGCGGAGCGCCTCGACGCGAGCCCCGAGCTGTGGCCGGACGAGGTACGGATCCGCGTCCAGACGCTCAACCTCGACGCGGCCTCGTACCGCCAGCTGGCGACCAAGCACGCCGGCGACGGAACCGCGGTGCGTGCCGAGGTCCTGGCGATCGTCGCCGACCGCGGGAAGATGCAGAACCCGGTGACGGGCTCGGGCGGCATGCTGGTCGGCGTGGTCGAGGAGGTCGGCCCCGCGTCACCCCTGGGCCTTCGGGTGGGCGACCACGTCGCGAGCCTGGTCTCCCTCTCCCTCACGCCGCTGCGGATCGACGACGAGCTGGCGCGGTGGGACGGGCGGTCGGAGCAGGTCCCTGTCGACGGTACGGCGATCCTGTTCGGCCGCTCGATCGTCGCCGTCCTCCCGGACGACCTGCCAGCCGCGCTGGCCATGATGGTCATGGACGTGTGCGGCGCCCCGGCACTCACCGAGCGCGTCGTGCGACGGTACGTCTCCGACCGAGGGGGCGACGGGCCGGCGCCGACGGTCGCCGTCATCGGGGGAGCGGGCAAGTCGGGGTCGCTCTCCCTCGCCGCGGCACGGCGAGCGGGGGCGGGTCGTACGGTCGGCGTCGTCCCGGTCGAGCACGAGCGCGAGACGCTGGCCGCCTCGGGCGTCGCCGACACGGTCGCGCTGGCCGACGCACGGGACCCGGTCGCCCTCTCGTCGGCCGTCGAGGCGGCGCTCGGCGGTCCGGCCGACGTCACCGTCGTCTGCGTCGACGTCCCAGGCTGCGAGCACGGTGCGATCCTGGCCACGGCCGAGGGCGGCACCGTGATCTTCTTCTCCATGGCCACGTCGTTCTCCGCCGCGGCGCTCGGGGCCGAGGGGCTCGCCGCCGACGTGACCATGCTGGTCGGCAACGGGTTCACCCCCGGCCACGCCGAGCTGGCCCTCGACCTGATGCGTACCGAACCCGGGCTCCGGGCGATGTTCGAGGACCGGCTGGCCAGGGAGGCCGCATGACGACCCGTACGAGGTCCAAGCTCGAGCTCGACGGGCGCACGGTGCGCCACGCCAGGTCGCTGGCGCGCAAGGCGGGCGCCCCTGTCGTCAAGCTGGCGCGTACGCACACCACCGTCTCGGTCGAGCGCGCCGTCCTGCGCCTCGCCGGCCTCGCCGGCGCGGACGTCGAAGGCATCCCGTGGGTCAACCGCACCGTCGACGCCGTACGAGCCGACTGCGGGCTCGAGCACGGGGTGGCCCTGCCGGTCTGGGACGCCCTGCTCCGCGACGGTGAAGGGGACCTGACCGTCCTGGCGCAGAAGGCGGCGGCCGGGTCGGTCCAGTTCCGGGTGCCCGAGGGCAAGGACGCCGTACGCGCCCGGAAGGCGGCCACCGTGGCGGTCGGCAAGGGCATCGCCCGGATCGACCGCAACCGGCGCGAGCGCGAACGGCTGGTCCGCCGCCTCGGCGACCCGCCCAAGCCGTGGATCTACCTGATCGTCGCCACCGGCGACATCTACGAGGACATCCCGCAAGCCCAGGCCGCCGCGCGCGAGGGCGCCGACGTCATCGCGGTGATCCGCTCGACCGGCCAGTCGCTGCTCGACTACGTGCCGGAGGGTGCCACTCGCGAGGGCTATGCGGGCACGTACGCCACCCAGGAGAACTTCCGGCTGATGCGCGCGGCGCTCGACGACGTCTCGAAGGAGCTCGGCCGCTACGTCCGCCTGACCAACTACGCGTCGGGGCTCTGCATGCCCGAGATCGCCTCCCTGGCCGGGCTCGAACGGCTCGACATGATGCTCAACGACTCGATGTACGGGATCTTGTTCCGGGACATCAACCCGATCCGTACCTTCGTCGACCAGCGCTTCTCCCGCCAGGTCCACGCCCGCGCCGGCATCGTGATCAACACTGGCGAGGACAACTACCTGACGACGGCCGACGCGGTCGCGTCCGCCCACACCGTCACGGTCAGCCAGCTGCTGAACGAGTACTTCGCCAAGGAGGCCGGCCTGCAGGACTGGCAGCTGGGACTCGGGCACGCGTTCGAGATCAACCCCGAGGTACCCGACTCCTTCCGCCTCGAGCTGGCCCACGCGCTGCTCGCCCGCGAGCTGTTCCCCGATGCCCCGCTGAAGTGGATGCCGCCGACCAAGCACATGACCGGCGACATCTTCGGTGGGTACCTGCTCGACGGGTTCTTCAACCTGGCCGGGGCGATGACCGGCCAGGGCATCCTGCTGGTCGGGATGATGACCGAGGCGGTCGTCACCCCCTGGCTCTCCGACCGAGACCTAGCCCTGCAGAACGTGCGCTACGTGTTCAACGCGGCCGGCCGGTTGCATGAGGACTTCCTGCCGCGCCACGACGGCTTCATCGTGCAGCGCGGGCACCAGGTGCTCCGCGAGGCCGTCGAGCTGCTGGAACGGATCGTCGACCCCGCCGAGGGCGGCCTGCTCGCCGCGATCGGCGACGGGACCTTCGGCCTGATGAAGCGGCCGGCCGACCGGGGCAAGGGGCTGGACGGCGTCGTGAAGCAGGCACCCGGATACGTCAACCCGGCCACCGACCTGCTCGAGGGGACCCCCCGATGACCGGCGCCGGCCGGATCGTCCGCCCGTACGGGGACACGACCGGCGACGGGATGGTGCAGCTGTCGTTCACGCTGCCACTGCCGCACGACAAGCGGGCCGAGGGCGCGGCCGCGCAGCTGGCGAACAAGATGGGCATGGACCCCGCGATGGTCGTCCACGCCAAGGCGATGGGACCCGACTTCACCTTCTTCGTGGTCTACGGACCCGTGCACCACCTGGTCGACCCGACGAAGGTCAACATCGTGGAGCGGGAGTACCCGCTGCTGACCGCCAAGGAGGTCAACCTCACGATCAAGCGGGCGCTGCGACGGCCACTGGTCGTCGTCGGAGCCTGCATCGGTTCCGATGCGCACACCGTCGGCATCGACGCCATCTTGAACATGAAGGGCTTCGCCGGCGAGAAGGGCCTCGAGTACTACAGCGAGGTCAAGGTGGTGAACATGGGCGCCCAGGTGCTCGTCCCCGAGCTGGTCGAGCGGTCGCGCGCCGAGAAGGCGGACGCGGTGCTCGTCTCGCAGGTGGTCACCCAGCGGGACGCCCACCTGCACAACACGCGCGAGATGTCGGCCGCCTTCAACGAGGCCTACCGCTCGGGCACCCGCCCCCTCCTGGTGGTCGGCGGCCCGAGGTTCGACGAGACGATGACCGGACCCCTCGGCGTCGACCGGATCTTCGGCAGGGGCACCACCCCGGGAGAAGTGGCCAGCTACCTGGTGCACGCGTTGGCAGGAGGACGGGCGACATGACCGAGACCGATGCGCGGCTGGGGCTGACCGTGACGCACCGCAGGTACGTCCCCTACGCCCACGCCCACTACGGCGGCAACCTGGTCGACGGTGCGTACGTCCTCGGCCTCTTCGGCGACGTGGCCACCGAGATGTCGATCCGTACCGACGGCGACGAGGCGCTGTTCGCGTCGTACAGCGACGTGCAGTTCCTCGCACCGGTGCAGGCCGGCGACGTCCTCGAGGTGACCGCGACGGTGACGCGGGTGGGGCGCAGGAGTCGAGGGTTGTCCTTCGAGGCGCGCGTGACCTGCCGTGCCCGCCCGGACCTGGCGCCGTCGGCTGCCGAGGTCCTCGCCGCACCCCTCATCTGCACTACAGCCACGGGCACCGTCGTCGTGCCCGGATAGGAAAAGTTGTTGCGCAGGAAGGACGAATCGCCGGTTCGGCTTGACACGGACAGGGCCGTCAGAGGTAGGTTCGCGGGCGGTCGACCAGCAGTTCGGACGTCGCGCCCGGCCCACCATCGAGAGGCGCCCCGAGCTCCCGGTACTCGACTCGGAGAGGACCCGACCGTCCAGTAGACAACGGCTCGCCCGCCGCATCCCGCGGCGTGCGTGTCGGTCCGAAGGGCGGGTCGGGTCCTCTTTCACGTCTAGGCTTTCCGCGTGCCCCAATCGCAGCGGATCGGACTCCGCGCCGGGCTCGTCGCCTCCGTGGTCACCGGCCTCACCCTGGGGCTCGCCTTCCCGCCGTACGGGATCTGGCCGCTGGCCCCCCTCGCCGTCGCCGCCTCGACCCGCGTGGCCCGGGGGCAGACGGTGCGCCGGGCGCTGCTGCTGGGCATGGTCACCGGGCTCGCGTTCTTCGGCCTCCTGCTGCGCTGGCTGACCGTCATCGGCCCGGACGCCTGGATCCTGCTGTCCGCGCTCGAGGCGGCGTTCGTCGCTGTGATGTTCGTCGGGGTGGCGCACGTCCAGCGGCTGCGACTGTGGCCGCTCTGGACCGCGTGCCTGTGGGTCGCGGCCGAGCTGGCCCGGTCGTACGTCCCCTTCGGCGGGTTCCCCTGGGGGCGGCTGGCGTTCTCGCAGGCCGGCACGCCGTTCGCGCCCCTGGCGGCGCTCGGCGGCATGCCGGTGCTGACCTTCGCGGTCGCCCTGAGCGGCGCGCTGCTCCTCGCGCTGCTCACGGCGGTGCTCGACCGCGGGGGAGCGGGCGCGGCTCGGCTGCTGCTGGCCGGCGCCGCGGTCGCCGTACCCCTCGCCGGGTACGCCGTACCCGTACCGACCGGCGGGCGCCAGGTGACGGCGGCGATCGTGCAGGGCAACGTCCCGCGGACCGGGCTGGACGCCTTCGGCCAGCGGGCCGCCGTCCTCGACAACCACGTGGAGGCCACGCGCACCCTCGCCAGGGAGGTCGCGGCCGGGCAGCAGCCGCAGCCACAGCTCGTCCTCTGGCCGGAGAACTCCACCGACATCGACCCCTACGCCGACCCGACCGCGGCAGCCGCCATCCAGGGCGCTGTCGACGCGATCGGCGTACCCACCCTCGTCGGGGCCGTCGTAGCCAACCCGGCCGACCCGCACACCGTCCTCAACGTCGGCATCGTCTGGGCGCCGTCGACCGCGCCCGGCGGCGGGGGACCGGGGGACCGGTACGAGAAGCGGCACCCCGTGCCGTTCGGCGAGTACATCCCGTTCCGGTCCGTGCTGACCCGCTACATCACCCGGCTGCGACGGATCCCGGAGGACTTCGCGCCGGGGGAGAAGCCAGGCCTGCTGGACGTCGGCGGGGTACGGATCGGCGACGTGATCTGCTTCGAGGTCGCCTACGACGGCATCGTCCGCGACGTCACGGCCGGCGACCCTCAGCTTCTGGTCGTTCAGACCAACAACGCCACGTACGGGCACAGCGGCCAGCCCGACCAGCAGCTGGCCATGTCCCGGCTGCGGGCCATCGAGACCGGGCGGACCGTGCTCGTGGCCGCCACCAGCGGGTTCAGCGCGGTGATCGCCCCCGACGGGCGGCTGGTGGCCAGCTCGGCCGAGTTCGAGCGCTGGGTCTACGACGGACCGGTGACCCTGCGTACGGGAGAGACGCTCGCGACCCGCGTCGGTGCCTGGCCGGAATGGGTTCTCGGTATCCTTGGGGTCGGCGCCGTCGCCCTGGCGAACACCCGCCGGCGACGCGAGAGGAACCCGTCCAGCGATGCCAGCACCCTCCAGCCAGCCTGACGTCCCGGCCGGGCGGCCGCCCCTCGGGACGGTCCTCGTGGTGATCCCGACCTACAACGAGGCCGAGAACGTCGAGGACATCGTGGCTCGCGTGCGCGCCGCGGTACCCGACGCACAGGTGCTGGTGGCAGACGACAACAGCCCGGACGGCACGGGCGCGCTGGCCGACGACCTCGCGGCCACCGACGACCGGGTGCACGTCCTGCACCGCTCCGGGAAGAAGGGGCTCGGGGCCGCCTACCTCGCCGGGTTCGCGTGGGCCCTCGAGCGCGACTTCGGTGTCGTCGTCGAGATGGACGCCGACGGGTCGCACCGCCCGGAGGACCTCCCGCGCATGCTCGACGCGCTTGAGGGCGCCGACCTCGTGCTCGGCTCGCGCTGGGTACCCGGGGGAGCTGTGGTCAACTGGCCGAAGCAACGGCTGCTGCTCTCCCGCGGCGGGAACACATACGCACGCCTCGTGCTGGGCGTGCCCATCCGCGACATCACCGGCGGCTACCGGGCGTTCCGGCGCGGCACCCTCCTCGGGCTCGACCTCGAGTCGGTCGCCTCGCAGGGCTACTGCTTCCAGGTCGATCTCGCGTGGCAGGCCGTGCGCCGCGGCTTCCGGGTGGTGGAGGTGCCGATCACCTTCGTCGAGCGCGTGCACGGCACGAGCAAGATGAGTGGCAGCATCGTCACCGAGGCGCTCTGGCGCGTCACCAGCTGGGGGATCGCCAGCCGGGCCGACCAGCTGCGGCCGCGAAGGGGCTGAGGGTCATGCCACTGCTGCTGTTCTTCCTGCTGATCGTCTTCCCTGCGGTCGAGATCTTCGTGATCGTCCAGGTGGCCCACGTCATCGGGTTCGGCTGGACGATGCTGGCTCTCGTGGCTGCGGCGTTCCTGGGGAGCTACGTGATGCGTCGCGCCGGCGCGTCCTGGTGGCGCGCTCTGCGCGGACGGGTCGCCCTGCCGGACGGTGCGGTCGTCACCGG
>JGI24140J50213_10000502_pt1 | contig 18193 bp, 19 predicted proteins | sample BarGraIncu00222A_FD_50213 | JGI IMG/M metagenome (IMG submission 50213)
TGTAAATTTGCATCGCTTTTAAAAAATCAAAAAATATTATGAAAAGATTAATTCAATTATTGGTTGTTGCCGGAATGGCTACTTTTATTGCTTGCGGACCTAGTGCTTCAGAAAAGGCTAAACTTGCTGAACAGGATTCTATCCGTAAAGCTGACTCTGTTGCTACTGTTAAGGCAGATTCTATTCGCAAAACTGATTCAGTAAACATCATCAATGCAGAAGCAATGCGTAAAGCTGATTCTACAAAGAAAGCTGATTCAATTGCAGCAACTAAAAAAGGCAAGAAGAAATAATTAGGTGTGTTAATACATACTAGACAAAAAAGGAGTGGCGACACTCCTTTTTTTGTTTTTTCTCATCACTACCGTGGCTTGATTCGACTCTTTTTCAGGATGCAATTTGAAGCCTCTTTACATTAATATTATTTCAGNAGACAGAATCTGAATTCTTTGCAATTTCATATTCATTAAAGGGCTAATTTTGTATAAAATATATTCGTATTGAAATTTGTTGATTATTCTTTCGACCAGGGCTTGCTTGATGCAATTGACTCTATGGGTTTTGAATCACCCACTCCTGTACAGGAGGCAGTATTAGGCCCGATTCTGGAAGGCAGGGACCTTATTGGATGTGCCCAGACCGGAACAGGAAAAACTGCGGCCTATCTGATTCCCATGCTTAACCAGATCGTTACACAACCCTGTAATTGTACTTCTGCAATTATTATTGCTCCCACACGTGAGTTGGCAATGCAGATTGACCAGCAGATTGTAGGACTGGCTTATTTTATGCCCGTCAGTTCCAAGGCTGTATATGGAGGAGGTGATGCATTAGAATATGACACACATCGAAAGGCGCTGATGACGCAGAGTGATGTGATCGTGGCTACTCCCGGAAAACTGTTGATGCACCTTAACATGGGACATCTTACTTCTGAAGGGGTTCGTTGTCTTATTCTGGACGAGGCTGATCGTATGCTTGATATGGGCTTCATTGAAGATATCATGAAGATAATTAGTTTCCTTCCTGAGAAGAGACAGACGCTCATGTTCTCGGCAACCATGCCTCCCAAGATCAGGGAACTGGCTAAAAAGATCCTGGTAGATCCGGTCGAAGTCAACCTGGCTGTATCCAAACCTGTCGACTCTGTGATGCAGGCAGCTTATATGGTTCACGATAAGAGCAAGATTAATCTGATCAGTCATTTGTTGGAAGGAAAAGATCTGAAGAGTGTACTTATTTTTTGTTCTACCAAACAAGCAGTAAAAGATGTTACTCGCAATCTGAAAAAAGTGATTGATTCGGTTGAAGAGATTCATTCTGATCTCGAACAACAGGAACGTGAAGCTGTATTGCTTCGTTTCAGGAACCAGCAAACACATGTACTGGTTGCCACAGATGTGATGGCACGAGGAATTGATATCGATACCATCGAACTGGTCATAAATTATGATGTTCCCCGTGATGCTGAAGATTATGTTCATCGCGTTGGACGTACAGCCCGTGCAGAGCGCGAGGGAGTTGCCATCACTTTTATCAATGGAGAACGCAAAGAACAGGACTCATTCAAACGCATCGAACAGATGTTGGAAATGCCGGTCTATAAAATTAAGACCCCAGTAGAATGGGGTGACGGTCCTGAGTATAATCCATCTGCATCAAGTGGCAGACCACGAGGCGATTTCAAAAAGAGAGGGCCTAAACCGGGAGGCAACTACAAGAAGAAAGATGATAGCAGACCGCATAAACCACGGCCGAAAACATAAATTATTTTTATTTCTATATTTACAATTACAATCATGATTTATTTAGCAGACACTGCAAACATTGAGGAAATCAAAGATTTGTTCAATTATTATCCTATGGAGGGGGTCACAACCAATCCAACTATCCTTTTTAAAGAAGACAAGAAACTATCGGTCATCATTCCTGAAATACAAGCATGTATTGGGAACAAAATGTTGCATATTCAGACCATCAGTGAAAATTCAGACGACATATTACTTGAAGCCAAACGCTACAGGGATTATTTTGATCTGAAAAATAATTTTTATGTAAAAATTCCTGTGACCCATGAAGGCTACCGGGCTATAAGCATGGTGAAAGATGCCGGAATGAATGTTACGGCTACCGCAATATTTACGCAACAACAAGCCTTGATTGCAGCTAATGCCGGCGCTGATTTTGTTGCTCCTTATGTTAACAGGCTGGATAATATTTCTTCACACGGTATCGATGTAGTTTCGGATATTGTGAAGACTTTTAGACTTTTCAACATGACGACTAAAGTACTGGCAGCCAGTTTTAAAAATGTTGACCAGATATACAGGGTCAGTATGGTAGGTTGTCATTCGGTTACCGCTTCTTATGAAGTGCTCACCTCATTGATGAACCACCCTATGACTGACATGGGCGTTATGGCTTTTGAAAAAGATGGTTTACATTTATATGATGTAAATCACTAAAAAAATGAACATTAAGATTCATTTTGCCTTATAGTAATATACAGGACTTATTCCAATTTTAATACCATAACGATGGATCTGCAAATTAAAGGTAAGCTTTTTATAGTATGTGGTGCAACGTCAGGATTGGGTCAGGGCGTTGCTAAAGCTCTTCTTAATGAAGAAGCTTTTGTTATCGGGATAGGCCGGAACACAGATGTGCTGGCCAGTATGGCGGTCGAATATCCTGGATTATTTGAACCGCTTGAACTTGATGTCAAGTCGGATCATGCACCACTTGTGATTTTGAATACGATAGATGGTCGTGCATTGGATGGTGTGCTGGTTAATGCCGGTGGTCCACCTGCCCGTTCTTTCATGGAAACCGAGATAAGTGATTGGGATGAGGCTTACAATGGCCTTTTGAGATGGAAAGTAGTCCTGATAAAATCGCTGTTACCTTTATTGCGTGAACAGAAATACGGAAGAATTCTTTTTCTTGAAAGCCAAAGCGTCAAGCAACCCATTCCATATCTGGTTTTAAGCACTTCTTTGCGACTGGCAGTAGTTGGTATGGCAAAGGAAATGGCCAGGGAGGTTTCACGTGAAGGTATTACCGTCAACGTGTTGGCGCCCGGTATGCATGATACTCATGCCATGGAGCGGCTCATTTTGAAAAGAATGGAAGTGGAAGGTGTTTCTTTGGAAGATGCAAGAAAGGCCAGTGCAAATGAGGTTCCGGTAGGTTTTATGGGGAGTGCTGAAGACTTTGGTTCCCTGGTTGCATGGCTTATGTCGCCACATTCACGTTACATTACCGGTCAGACCATTTCAATAGATGGAGGATTGATCGAAGGAATCTTCGGATAATTAAAATATAGGTGCAGCCGGGTCGACATCTTTGTACCATTCATAAAGTCCACCTTCCAAAAAACAAATGTTTCGGGTATTCAATGTCTCCCTCAGATAATCTGCCATATATTCACTTTTGGCTCCGAAACTGCAATACACAATTACAAGATGTTTTGGTCTAATAAAGTCAGTTCTGTTCTTGATCACATTCAGTGGAATATTATGAGCATTAGTAATATGATACTGCTCAAATTGTTCAGGCTCTCGCATGTCAATTATTTGAATGGGAGCCTCTTTGTCAATCATCTCTTTTAGTAATGTAGCGGAAATGGATCTCATTCAGAGTGAAAAATTATTTATAGACAGTGCAAAAGCCGGCCTGAAAGTGGCTGGCTTCTTCTGCTAATCAGGTTAAATATTAACTGTTAAGTGGCTGAAATGTTCGTTTATCATAGATGCTCATCCCTGAGAAGATCATTAATGGTCTTAACCGGGTTAAACGTGATGAGAGGAACTTCAACAAAAATTGTAATCCATTCGGCCATGGCTCCATTCCATAATCCGGGTAATTCCTGCGCTTTAAGCGGCTTTCCGAACATTGATTTCAAAGAGATGAAACCAGTAGAAGGATCAATAAAATCGTGCAAATCAAAACATTCATTATTGTAATTGCGAACGCCACAAACCAGGTCAACAGGGTTAAAGTGAGTGCTCTGTGAAAAGATCTCTTTTTGTTCAGCGTTATTGAAATCGATCTGTGATGATTCAACAATCTGTAAAGAGATTTCGCCATCTGAGTTTCTGACCCAGAACGGGCCACCACCGGGTTCTCCTTCACTCTTCACCATTCCACAAATACGGATGGGGCGATTCAGTTTTATAAAGAGGTACTCACCTTTTTCCTGACGATTCAGGGATGAATACTCTATCGGGAATTTCATAGAAAGTGACTGGATACAGAATTTTTCTATCTCAGCCAGATCATTATCATAAGCTTTTCCGGTCTCAAGAAGCTCCAGATATTGGAAAATCTTATCCTGCATTTTAATCAGATAACCACCAATCGCTTTCTTGTAACGAAATGTCTCATCTTTTAAACGATCAGGAATCACATTGTCAATGTTCTTGATAAAAATAATATCACCTTGCCGGTCATTTAGATTCTCGATCAGTGCACCATGTCCTCCTGGTCTGAAAACAAACTGGTTTGCCTCATCGCGGAAAGGTTTGTTGGTCATATCGACAGCAATGGTATCGGTAGATGATTTCTGAATTGAAAAAGTAAGTTCATAGGTTAAATCGAACAACTTCTCATATTGATCCTTAACCAGATTGATGTCAGAAATAAATTTATCCGCATGTTCAGGAGAGATGGTAAAGTGAACCGCAGCACGGTCATCACTGTCACGGCAATAGTTTGCGGCTTCCACCATGTGCTCTTCAAAAGGCATACGTGATGATGCATTTTCATATCGATGAAAACGAAGTAGCGCTTTTGGAAGATTAGCATAATTGAGCCCTTTTTCCAAAAGCAGGTAATCGAGGATCAAACCGTAGTTGCCATCGGCCAGTTCATCATCGATATTGTATTCTTCTTTTTCCAATATTGTCGAGAGTTCCGGATAAAATGCGAAACTCTTCAGATGCTCGAAAAAGTAATAAACAGAATTAAAACCCTTATCTGATTCAAGTAATTTCCGATCATCGACTGTTCCTGTCAGTTGTTCTCTGAATGAAAACAATTGTTTAAACATACGGCTTGCAGCACCGGAAGCAGGGACAAATTTTAATACAGAACGATCAGGGGCTTCGTAGTTAAAAGTCTTTTCTAAACCTTTTATTTCCGTCTCATTAAATATTTTGATACCATCTTCTGGCGTAGCAGGTGCAACCAAGTCAATAAATGGAAAACCCCGTTTAAAGTTTTCTATTTGCTCTTCAAAAGTTTCGAGATCAATGCCCTTACTCTGAATTTGTTTTAAATCCTGTTGGATAAGCATATATGCCGGTTATGGTTAATAGTATAGCTTCAATAATGCGCTAGTAAAATGTAGGAATTCGAGGTTATAAAATTAGTAAATTTTAATTCGCATGCAAAAAAAAGTGATAATAAGTAAAGATACTATGATTTTACAAATTTCACTAACTATTTATTTGGTAAAATCTTTCAAAACGATCAATCTGATTTTTTTACTCATTATTTTACAGAAGACCTTGTCAATTTGAAAAGTAGACGTATATTTGCAATCTCATTGAAAGGCCCAGGTGGTGAAATTGGTAGACACGCCACTTTGAGGGGGTGGTGCTCGCAAGGGCATGTCAGTTCGAGTCTGATTCTGGGCACTTTTTAATGTAAATTGACTTTTTCTGCCCAAGTGGTGAAATGGTAGACACGCTAGTTTCAGGGACTAGTGACCTTACGGTTGTGCGAGTTCGAGTCTCGCCTTGGGTACGATTAAAAAGCCAATCCTTTGATTATCAAGGATTGGTTTTTTTATGATGGTCTTTTAAAAGAAATTAAGTAAAAAAAGATGAGAAAATTAAAAATCGTAGTTATTCTAACGCTTTTAATGTCTTTTTCAACAAAGGCACAGGAAATAATAAATCTCTATCAGGGACCAATTCCTAACGCTAAAGAAAATGTCAGAGAAGAGAATAGCCTTGCAAGCCAGCAGGATATGATCAGAAGGGTTGTAAAGCCTACCCTTGAAATTTATCTTCCTGAAAAAGATAAAGCGACAGGTGCAGCAGTTGTTATTTGTGCAGGCGGTGGTTATAGCGTAATTGTCTATAAGGGTGAAGGAGTTACTACTGCAAAGGAAATGGCTAAGAATGGAATTGCTGCGTTTGTTCTCAAATACCGTTTGCCTGATGATTCGATCGAGATGGATAAAAAGATTGCGCCACTTCAAGATGCTCAACAAGCCATAAAAGTAGTTCGTGAAAATGCAGCCAAATGGGGTGTCAATCCAAATAAAGTTGGAATAATGGGTTTTTCAGCCGGCGGGCATTTAGCTTCTACTGAAGCAACTCATTTTAAAACTGCTTTAATTGAAAACAGCAATAATACGAGTCTACGTCCCGATTTTCAAATCGTGGTATACCCTGTAATCAGTATGCAAGATAACCTTACTCATAAAGATTCCAGGACGAAGTTGCTGGGTAGGAATCCATCAAAAGATGTAATTGATCAGTTTTCAAACGAACTGCAGGTAGATGAAAAAACTCCTCCCGCTTATATAACTCAAGCGGCTGATGATAAGGTGGTTGATGTCGACAACAGTATCCAATATTTCGAAATGTTACGACATCACAACGTATCTGTAGAGATGCACATTTATCCAAAAGGGGGGCATGGTTTTGTCTTTGCCCGTAAAGGTTGGATGGAACCATTATTTAGATGGATGAAAGACCTAAAAATAATTAATTGAGAATACAGTACTGAAAATGGGTGCTTAAAGAAAGTTTAAAAGCTCTGCAGATATTATGCGGGGCTTTTTTGTTTTATTACCTTTGCAAATCAGCAAATAATAAAGTAAATTTTAATAATGCGCTTAACCCATACGCTTTTTCTTTTCTTCTTGCTTTCAACGCTTTCCGGTTGGTCTCAATTGGTCCCTGTAGATAGTGCAATTGATAATCAGCCTTCAAGATACCTGCTTAGAGCAAAAGGACCTTCAGGTGAGATCATCCTTACTACCGGACGCATTGTAAAGGCCATTGCTCAAAGCCGTCCAACGAGTATGGAGATTGCTCGCATATTTGTCGATTACAATGTAAGTATTAAATTGATCAAAGATATCAGTGGTGAGTCCACCGCTGTTATTTCCTTTACCGGGTTAAAGCTTTCAGGCGATCTAACTTATAAAGGTTTCGATATCAGGGATTATATCTTCCCTTCTCTGGTTACATTCCGATTATCAGAATCCAGTACTTCTAATTCTAAAGTTAAAACAAAACCTGTTTTAGTGACGGTTAAAGCAGCAAATGTAAATCAGGGTGACTGTTCTGTTTCTATTGCATTGCATAAAGCAATAACAGATCTACTAATTATCGATAAAATTGCATTTTATCATTCTGCTGATGACTATGAAGTAGCAGATAATCAGATAAAACTTGTTGATCGTTATTATGCAGCAGGATGGTTAATGCAACGTACAGAAAGCCTGCTTGATGGGATGCAATATATTCAAATGCATGAACCTTCAGCATTTCTGGCTACCAATCTTGAAGTCATTGTTGTCAATGATTGGATTACCGGTCAACACTTTAACCGCTATCCTCTTTTTCAAAAGAAAGATACTTTATTGTTGGGAAAACGGATGCAAATCAATCTCTTTAGAAAGAAATTGATCGAACAGGACTTTATCAAGTCAAATGTGGTAACTGATGAAGACTTGATGAAGGCTAGTCATCAGTTCGCAAATAATCTTTCCTATTATTTTGATTCTGGCCAGCCCGATTACAACCTTGCTACTTTTTTATCACAGATGGCTGAAAGTCGTATTACTGAGGTTGGATATAAAGCCATTCGTAACTTTGCTGATAGTTATGCGGCAGTTCATAAGCACACTAAAATTGATTGGCGTTTGTATGTGAAAGCAGGTACGCTGATCCGGAATGCAATGACCATTAAAGCTACTCAACTTGCAGATAATGAGCAATTCTCTGAAGCAATGGGTATGCTGAATGCTTCCGAGAATTATAAACTGGAGACGGGAGGCAGTCGTTCACATGCTGATAGTTTATTGATTGGCAAGCTGAGCCTACGTTTGTATAATGCATATATTGATTTTGCACTCAAATCACTCAATTTTGGGATTTACACTGTCACGGTTGATTATTATGAGAAAGCTGTTTTGTTGAAGGAAACTTACGATGGATTGATTACGGGAGATTCTAGGGAACGTTATTTGGCTGATATGATCTGCAAATCGATGTTGAAATCGGCTGAAAAGTCATATAAGAATAATGATCTTGAAGCATCGCTGGCAGCCTTCGGACAGGTTATCAGGATTGCGGAGTCTGCCAGTTTAAAAGATGATTATGAGACTGCCAGGATCCGTTTAGAGACGATCAGTAACCGGCCATCGGGATTTAAACCCTATGAGGGTACAAATCTGGCCATCATAGTTCCGGATGAAGATATTAATAAGTCGAAGAATAGGGCTCTTACTGATTTTGAAAAGAATAAGCTAAGAGAAAACGATACGGCTGTTACAATTATATCTGCAAAGCAAAAGGGTAGTGCACTTCTAATCGCAAAGGCAAAAAAGGATAGCATTTTGAATGCGAAAAGTCAAAAACAAGTCTCACCAAAAATCCACTTACAAGACATTAAGGAGAGTGCCTTTCTGGCTAAAGTCATAAAACGGTTACAGGTCAATAAAGCTAAAAAGAACGTGAAGGACAGCCTCGCTTTATCGCAATTGGACGATCGTATCATGTTGTATCAAATTAAAAACATTCGTGATAGTATCAATCATCTGACTGCGCTCAGGAAACAATTGCTGGCAAAATTAATGATACAAAATGCCAAGGATAGTGTTTTATTGACTGCCAATCTCACGAAATTTCAAACCCTTCAATTGAAGTTATCAAACGCAGTTATACCGGCAACTGCCAATCTTGCAAATGCAAACCAGAATAAATTGACTCCAAATCGAAACCCGAAAATTATCAAGGAGTTATTACAAACCGATACATTGAAATCAGTTCTCCCCAAAAAAGGCAGTGCTCTTCATATCAATGAAATCAGGCAACAGATCGCAGCAAATATCAATAGTTTGCATTTGAAGATCTGGTCAGGCGATACAATTAGTTCAGGTACTATGCTGCAAAAGACCGATAGTCTTCAACTAATACTGGCTTCTACAGGAGATAAGAGCATGGAATCGGATATCAAGGCATTGAGGATTAATTATGAAGCAATGCGTTGTGAACAACAAAAGACTGTTTATCTGCGTAATCTTGATCATATTACTGGTTTAATCAAAGCTAAAGAATTTGCGCTTGGAGCAAAATTGCTACAGCAACTCATTGTTACAAACTTTCCTGTTGAGTGTAAAATAGATAAATCAGAAGCGCTCCGTATATTGGCATCACTTGAAAGTCCCAGGGTCTATAAACGCTGGCAGATTCAACTCGATTCAATTATTAAAACTGATGACCCTGAAGCAATCATCGCTGCTTTTGAAAAGGCGAAAATATATTACCAGGATAATATGATTGACAAATTGGGAATGGAGCCTCCTGACCTGATGACTGCATTGAAATCGCGACAGGAAATTCCTTTTTTATTGAAAGCAGTTTCTGTTTTGCTGGATACCCACAGGCCGGCATACGCCCTAGACTTGTTGAAGGAAATTCATAAACAGGAATCCAAACCGGATATCACATTGTCAGTACAAAAACGACTGGGGCAAATGCTGGCTTCCGGAGATTATGCAGAATCGAAAACAGTAACCGATATGCTGAGCGCGTATAATCTAAATGACAAGTGGTATAACGAACTGATTGTTGCTTATAAAAAACAATGGAAACTGTTTTCCAAATAAGAAAAGTGATAGGATTAGACCTCATATTCTATGAATTAAGATTCCGTTAACTTTGCCAAATTAAAAGAAGATCTTAAAGCAGAAATCTGAAAAGTAAAAACAAAGCATATGGCGGGAATATGAAAAAGACATTTCGCACACGTTTCGTACACATTTGGTACACCAATCGTACACCTTTCGCGCTACATGCAGCACGAAAGGTCTGCAAAAGCACTGCGGTATGTTTACTAAAGGGGGACTTCATGGACATTTCAAAAGCCTTTTTTTTGTCTTAAATAAATGAAATAAATAGAAATATGATTGAAGTGGATATAAAAATTGACTTATTAAAATGCACCAGTTGTGGAAAATGCATCATGGTTTGCCCTTCTCAGATTATCAACCAAAACAGTACGGATGGAAAGGCGAATGTTGAAAGTTCGAAAGGGTGCATCTCTTGTGGTCATTGCGTTGCAGTATGTCAATCCGGAGCAGTTATTCATTCTGAGTTTCCTGAAGAGAAGGTTCATCCTATTGATTATGCGCTCTATCCGACTGCAGAACAGATGATGTTGTTGTGTAAAGCACGCAGATCAAATCGCGTGTTCTCCAAAAAACAGATCCCGGTTGAAACATTGGATGTCATACTGGAGGCGGCTCATCGTGCACCCACTGCAAGTAATCAACAGCAGGTGGCTTTTACTTTAGTTACTGATCCTGATAAACTACGTTTAATTATTGATTTTACAATAGGCGTATTTAGTTCATCGGTGAAGAAGTTAAACAACCCATTTTTGAAACCTTTCCTGAAACGCATCATGCCGGAAGCATACCGTTATGAAAAAGTATTTAGTCGCATGAAGCAAGAACTGGAGAATGGTAATGACCCAATCCTTCGCAAAGCAACAGCTGTAGTTCTCATTCATACTCCTAAAACAAACAGGTTCGGTATCGCAGATGCCAATCTTGCCTATCAGAATGGATCTTTGATGGCAGAAACAATGGGAGTGAGCCAGGTTTACATGGGGTTTGTCTGTGCAGCTATAAAACTTGAAAAGAAAGGCTCACTCGCTAAATTACTTGGGATTGATGGAACAATTCATTCGGTAATGGCGCTCGGTTTACCGACATTTAGATATGCCAATTTCATCGATCGGAATGATATTATGGTGACAAAAATTTAGTACTATAAACATAAGATGCCATTTTAGAATTTCTATCGAACAAAGTTTCAATAATCTTATTTTATATACTTTTACAAATTGGCCTTAACCCTAATAAACCCCTTACACACACAATCATGAAAAGAAAAATCATCCTTCTGTTTCTCGTTCTTTTTCTTGCTTTCGGGTATGGCCTGAAAGCGCAAACCATTGTTCCCCGTGACTGGCATATGTTGGATTTACAACAAGACCATGTTTACGGTATTAGCATTGACAAGGCATACAATGAATTGCTCAAAGACAAAAAGTCTTCTCCAGTTGTGGTTGCAATTATTGACTCGGGTGTCGATACATTACACGAAGATCTGAAGCCTGTCCTGTGGCACAATCCTCTTGAGAAACCCAATGGTTTGGATAATGACAAAAATGGATATGTTGGAGATCTATTCGGTTGGAATTTCATTGGAAGTAAAGACCCTAATAACAACCTGACCAAAGACACCGAGGAATACCTTAGAGTGTATTACAAAAACAAAGACTGGTTTGAAAAGATTACTTCGGATACCCAGCTCCCTAAAAAAGATCGGAAATCATTTCACGATTGGCAAAGAAGTAAAATAGCTGTACTGCAATCCACGAGGGAAGCTAAGAGCATTACTCAGCTTACGAATCAATTAAAGGCTTATAGTGAATACAACCCTCTTTTTCAAAAGGAGTTAAATAAAGATACCTATACACTTGGTGACTTAAGAGGATACAAGACAACTGACGAACAAAAAGCATTAAGTCAGCGCAGCTATGTTAATATGTTTAGGATCTCAAGAGTTGATACAACGAACAAGCTGATTTATAATCGAATGAAATTCCTTATCGACTCACTTAAGCCACTTGTTAAGATGCCGGTAAGTGGAATCCTTAATTACAGGGATAGTATCGTAGGTGACAATTATGCTGACTTTAACGATCGTTACTATGGAAACAACAATGTAATGGGGGGTGATCACAGGCATGGTACACATGTTGCCGGAATTATTGGTGCAGCACGAAATAATAATCTGGGCATGAACGGTATAGCCGATAATGTGAAGATTATGATGATAAGAGCCGTCCCGGATGGCGATGAACATGATAAAGACATCGCACTGGCTATTCGTTATGCAGTGGATAACGGAGCAAAAGTCATCAATATGAGCTTTGGAAAAACTTTTTCTCCCGAACAAAATTGGGTTGAGGAAGCCTTCCGTTATGCAGAAAAAAAGAATGTATTGATCGTGAAAGCTGCAGGTAATGATGCTCAGAATATCGATACAGTTGCAAGTTTTCCTACAACACGCTATATAAAAGGCAATAAAACTTTCTCGAATGTGATAACCGTTGGAGCAAGCGGGCCATTAGCCAGTTCATTGATTGCTAATTTTTCAAATTATGGAAAAACAATGGTCGATGTTTTTGCTCCTGGGGTAAGAATTTATTCTACAGTTCCGGGAAAAGGCACGTATGCAATGATGAGTGGTACCAGTATGGCCTCACCTGTAGTTGTTGGTTTAGCCGCAGTATTAAAGTCATATTTTCCGAAATTATCTGCAAAGCAGATCAAACAGGTAATAGAAGAGTCTGTAGTTAAAATTAATGAACCTGTCCTGAAACCGGGTAGTAATCAAAAGGTCTCAATGACAGAACTTTGTCGTTCAGGTGGCATCGTAAATGCATATAACGCCGTCAAACTGGCTGAACAAATGAAATAAAAGACATTGATCAATTATTAAATATACAAAGAGGTTGCTTCTTTCTTCAAGAGCAACCTCTTTGTTGCTTTTAGAGGTCAGGATAATTTTGACGCAATATCTTGTCGATTCTTTGTTATCTTTTATAGTCTTAATAGTTGGTAAACAATTTCTGAATAGTTTGTCAATAGCTCCTTCATAGTCCATGAATGAAGAAACAATTGACAAACAATTGACATACTATGAAGAAACTATTAAGAAGATCAAAGATGTAAAACCATAGTCAGAATTTATCCAAAGAAATGTTGAGTAATGTCATTTTTATAAATGAATCCATTTTTTAAAGAATTCATATGAAATCGTACTATAAATATCAATACAATTATATTTTTTAAAAAATAATGCAAAAATCGGGCTTACCTTTTACAAATAGATGGATTAAGGGGTAGAGGCGTTGTTTGATTATCCAAGTTAAGCCAATGTAAAAGAATAAAAACAGGAAATGGATGAGATTATTAATTTTTTATTCTTCGAAATTTTCAAATAAATCGATCCTTAATTGTAAATAATTTGGAATACCAGGATCTTAAAACAGGAGTTAACGGTTTTAACCCTATTCATAGTTCCAAAATAAAATTTAATATGCCTATAAAAGTTCTGATTGCAGATGACCATAAATTATTAAGGGAATTGTTAGCCGACTTTCTTAACGATTCATCTGATATTGATGTTGTTGCACAAGCCGGGAATGGTCTCGAGGTTTTGGAGAAGGTTAAATCTTCAAAACCGGATGTTGTATTAATGGACATCGAAATGACCAATCTAAATGGTATTGATACTACGGCTGCATTACACAAAGAATTTCCGGATATAAAAACCATAGCTTTATCAATGCATGATGAACAACCCTACATAAGAAGCATGTTTGAAGCGGGCGCCTGGGGTTATCTTTTGAAGAACTGTGCCTATGATCAGCTCGGAAGCGCTATTAATCAGGTATATAATGGTAGAAAATATCTCGATAATGATGTTTCAGGAAGTATTATCGAGGATTATCTTGAACATTTCTCATGGGGAACCAAAAAACAAACAGAACTGACCGATAGGGAATCCGAAGTCCTGAAGTTATTGGCTGAAGGAAGCTCCGTAAGGGAGATTTCAGATACGCTTTTTATCAGCGTTAAAACGGTAGGTAGCCATAAGCAGAATATATTTGACAAATTGGAGTTTGGGAATATGGCACACCTTTTTAAATTTGCATTTAAGAACGGCATTGTATCCTTATGAAATCACATCATGAAGTTACTTTATTATAGTCTGTTTCTTTTTATCATTATTATTTCATCCGGAGGAATGGCTTCGGCACAGAACAAAAATGTTGTTCAGATGCCCATTATGTTTTCGATTCCGGCGATTGCACTTGTCGATTTTGCGGGATCAGACAGAAGAATCACCTTTATAGCTGGAAAGGGAGCAGAACAGATCATTACTCCATCAACACTTGATAAAACCTGGATTAATTATTCTTCCATTGTCGACGGAAATTCTACTAACAGCATCTCTGTAAATCTCAGTTCTGACAATGTACCTGTAGAGATCAGGATAAAACTTCAAATTAGTCAGGATGCCGGTGCGGGCGCCGGGACTATCGGGAAACCAACAAGCCAGATTACACTTACCGGATATCCACAAGAAATAATTACAGGCATCGGCAGCTGCTATACTGGCCGGGGTACGCTTAAGGGCCATCAACTGACTTATTCGTGGGAGTGGCTTCCACCCTATGATATTGATCATTCTTCGATAGACAATATTGAGATCTCAGTTACATATACACTCACCAGTACAAAATAATTGTATAACAACTTTTCATGTCAGAAATTCTGAGATGAAAAATCAGCAATTTGTACCTAATTTTCAGCAATAAGTCTTTTGAATGAGCAGGGCGATGGGCTACTTTCGCAAAGGATATTTTTATGATGAACAAATTTCAGATTGCTTATATTCTCATTTTGATTTCGGTTTTATTTTCCGAAAGAATAGTTGCCCAAAGATATACCGCTGGTGATCAAATCACTTTGGGTGTTCAGGATTTTTGTCTGATTGACACAAACCATGCACCTGTTGCTTTGACATTATCTGCCTCAGTAGCGGGAACTCCGGTAGCATCTGTATCGAATTCAGATATGTATGTAAAGATCTCGTCTGTTGTGCCAGGTAACACCAATCGCAAGATTACAGCCCGTTTGTCAGGTGGAACCATTCCAGCAGGAACCAGATTGACACTTTTGGCGGCTTTGAGTGTAAATCTTAATGGCGGAGGCCGACGTGGTATTGTTGTTGCAACCCCTATTATACTCAACGCAACAGACCAGGATCTTGTTACAGGAGTTGGTAGCTATTATACCGGAACAGGTTATACAGACGGTTACAGATTAACCTATACCTGGGCCCCATATCTTCCGGCTACAAATTACCAGCTTATTCAGTCTACTACCACTCCAAAAGTAATTACTATCGTTCTTACGATTACTGCTCATGATGGTAATAATTGATAACAGCTTTTTCCCTTACTCTTCTTCCTTACTCCAGATAACCTGACCCTGATCTAAGGTTTAATAACCAATAAAATCAGGATTTCAAACCCTCAATTCAGCAAATCCCTGATACCTCTATATCATCAGATGCGCTATGTTTGTACAGTGATTTCTGGCAGTGTTAGGAAGAAATCTATAATTGCACACCCTTAAAAATTATAGTCATGAAAAAAACATTACTTATTTTAAGTATCACTTTACTGGTGACTCTTTTGAGCTCCAATGTTATGGGGCAAGATAATGGGTCGGCAAGCAACACTCTGTCATTAGGTATGCCAGAACTCGCTCTTTTGAGTAGCCCCACAGGCACGATTAATCTCCAGCTGACGACAACTATTGCCGGGTCGGCTGTGGCGTCAAGCATACGCGATTCTACTGCACGTGTTAAGATATCGTCTGTAATTTCAGGATCAACGACACGAACAATGAGTGCATCTGTCTCTCTTGTACCCGGTGGCACCTACCTTAAATTGATGGTTAAAACCCCAAGTACTAACTTTGGAGGAACCATAGCAACCTATGGAACAGATGTTCAGCTTTCTACATCAGCCGCCACTATTATAAGCGGGATTGGTTCTTGCTATTCAGGTACTGGAGCTCTGGACGGGTATGTTTTAAGATACACCTGGGGGCTAGATAATCCGGCATCAAACTATGGACTTGTGAGAGCCGTAGCTGGAAATACATCGGTTACTGTGACCCTTACACTATCCGCTGGAATTTAATTAACATTTAATTGGACCTCTAAACGCCAAGTATCCTGTAAAAATCTTACTTGCAATATTTGTGTTTGAACACTATTAAAAGTAGTGGTTGTCATTATATTAACACTTTAAAATTTATTGCCATGAAAAAAACATTTCTAATTTTAAGTATCACCTTATTAGGGATTCTTTTAGGCTCCAATGTTATGGGCCAAGATAATGGGTCGACAAGCAACACTCTGTCATTAGGTATGCCGGAGCTCGCTCTTTTAAGTAGTCCCTCTGGTACGATCAATCTCCAACTAACGACTGCAACCGCTGGGGAGGCTGTTGCATCAAGCATTCGAGATTCTACGGCACGTGTAAAGATTTCGTCTGTGATTCCAGGATCAACAACACGAACATTGAGTGCCTTAGTCACCTCTGTACCTGCTAGTACCTACCTTAAACTGATGGTCAAAGCTCCAAGTACAAACTTTGGGGGAACCGTGGCAACCTATGGGGCTGATGTTACACTTTCCACAGCTGCCGCCACCATTATTAGCGGGATCGGTTCCTGCTATTCAGGCACCGGAGCTCTGGATGGATATGTTTTAAGATATACCTGGGGACTTGATAATCCGGCAACAAACTATGGACTTGTCAGGGCTGTAGCTGGAAATACATCAGTTACCGTGACTCTAACCCTATCCGCTGCCAGCTAGACTTCTTAAACTATATAATATGAAAATTTGCAGATTATTTTTTTTTCTACCCCTATTTATCTTTTTGCCACTGATTTCTAATGCTTCAGTTGAAGTACTCGGAAGCCTGAAACATATTCACAACGGGAAACCTGGAGATGTGATCAAAGGTGAGATAAAGATTCAAAACAACGATAATATTGACCAGGAAGTAAAAGTGTACCAGACGGATTTATTATATAATCTTCAGGATAATACCTTTTATGACGAACCGGGTAGCCATAAACGTTCCAATGCACATTGGATTCAGTACAGTCCAAAATCAGTTATTCTGAAAGCCAAAGAAGTCAGAATCATCCAGTATGAGATAACCTTGCCCCAAATTGACACATTAAAAGGAACTTATTGGAGTGTTCTCATGGTAGAAGGAGTAGTGCCCATTGATCCAAATCAAAAAGGTGATTTAAGTATACGTACTGTAACCCGTTATGCGATTCAGGTAGTCACTGAGATAGCGGATAAAGGCAAAGGATCATTGAAATTCATGGAACCCACACTGATCAAGGAGGGTGAGAAGCTCTTCCTTGCTATCGATCTTATCAATAACGGAGATCATTATATTTCTCCCGATGTTTCGATTGAGTTGTTCGATGAAAAAGGGAAATCGGTTAAGGTTATCAATGCATTGAAGAAAGGTCTTTATCCTACCACTTCAACAAGATTCAGATTCGATCTTGAAGGTATTCCGGGAGGTAAAACCTATCAGGCGATGATCGTGGCAGCAGGATTAGAGAATGACGTTTTCGGACTTGAATACACGCTCTTTTTTTAATACTTAACTTACAAAAGCTCTTTTTTTGTTCTACAGACAAAAGATTTTTTTTTACAGAATCTCTTATTAATAATACATGAATGTTAAAAGATTCTGCAGTTTTTTTCTTTTCATTTTATTTAGTCAATCATTGTTGGCAGGACCAGGTGATCTGGAGGTCAAATTGCTTAACGAGAAAAGAAAAGAAATGGCTGCAGGATCTACTTCGAATGTTCTCATTATGTTCATTAATCATTCCGACACGTTAAAGGAGGTTCAAATAAAACTCAATACACCTGATAGTAGCTGGAGGCAGGTTGCGAATTATATATCGACACAAATAGAAAAAAACTCCAGTATAAACAAGATTATAAGTATTCATATCCCGGAAAATATAAAATCCGGAGACTATTCTATTGAACTGGATGTATTCGATAATCATGGGGGGTCACCAGTTGGGAAAGTCAGCATCCCTATTTTCGTTCTACCCCGTTTTGAGATCGTTGTTGAAAAACTAAAAGTTCCGCGTTATTTGTTTTCGGGAGATACGTTGGGTGTAAAATTTCTGATTCGAAATTTATCTAATCTGGACGTTAAGGTCATCGCAAATATAATCAATGACAAAAAACCTGAAACCCGTAATTTTAGGATCCCAAAAGACTCTTCTATTATCACGAAT
>JGI24140J50213_10000503_pt1 | contig 18190 bp, 19 predicted proteins | sample BarGraIncu00222A_FD_50213 | JGI IMG/M metagenome (IMG submission 50213)
CCGGCGGCGAGCCCCGATGACTCCGCACCTGCCCGCGGTGACCCCGGTGCTGGCGCAGCTGCCGGAGCCCCCGTCAAACGTCCGGATCGTCGGTGCGCCGGCGGCCCGAGCTGCTCGCCGGGCCGAACCGCCGGACTGGGTGGTCGTCGATGCCAACGGTTGCCGGCAAGGGGGTTCGGGGAGCCGCGGCGGAGCGGTACGTCTCATGAGCCGCCTCGCTTCTCGGGCGCACGAAGTCCTGCCGCTCCAGGTCGTCGACCCGTACGGACATCTCACCGGGGACCGGCTCGCCTGAGCCGGGCGTGCAGCTGAAGGAGGCCGTCATGGCGCACAGGGCAGCACTCGACGAGCTGGGGCTGGGGACCGGCAAGCGGGCGAGGCTGCACCGTCTGCTCTTCCAGAACGGGCTGCGCAACGGGACCGCGCTGTTCCTGCCCTACGACCAGGGGCTCGAGCACGGGCCGCGCGACTTCTTCGCGAACCCGGCTGCGAGCGATCCCACGTACATCCTGCAGCTCGCGCTCGAGGGCGGGTTCAACGGCGTCGTCCTGCAGATCGGTCTGGCCGAGAAGTTCTACTGGACCTATGCCGGCGAGGTACCGCTCGTCCTGAAGCTCAACGGGAAGACCGACATCCCCTCGGACGCAGCCGCCCTGTCGCCGCTGAACGCGACGGTCGAGGAAGCGGTGCGCCTGGGCGCCGATGCCGTCGGCTACACGCTGTACGTGGGGACGCCGGCTCAGGAGGCTGACCTCGCCGCGCTGCGTACCGTGCGTACCGACGCGGACCGGTACGGGATGCCGCTGATCGTCTGGGCGTACCCCCGCGGCGAGGCCATCGAGGCCAAGGGTGGCAAGACGTCCTTCTACGCGGTCGACTACGCCGCCCGGGTCGCGAGCGAGCTGGGTGCGGACGTCGTCAAGGTGAACTTCCCGCACCCCGACCTGCGTACCGCGGTGAAGGCGGAGTACGACCGGCCGTTCACCAGCGACGAGGCGATCCAGGCGGTCGTCCGTTCGGCGAACCGCACGCTCGTCCTCGTCTCCGGCGGCGAACGCGCGGGGGACGACGCCATGCTCGACAAGGCGCGCGCCTCGATGGATGCCGGCGCCCTCGGCCTGATCTTCGGGCGCAACACCTGGCAGCGGCCGCACGCGGAGTCGCTGCGCTTCGTCGCGCAGCTCCGCGAGATCCTCGCCAGGTTCCCCTCGGACGTCGCTCGTGAGGTGAGGACATGAACGGGCCCGCGGCTCCGCTGCTCCATCAGCCGCACGACCAGCAGGGACCGGGTCCCGAGCGCCGCCCCCAGATCTGGCTGGTCGTCGTGCTCGGGCTCGTCGTCGCTGCCGTCGTCGCGGTCATGGGCATCTGGTTGCTGCCCGACGACTCGGGCAGTCCGGTGCAGTCCCTGAGCCCGACGGCCTCTACCAGCACCTCGGCCTCAGCGACCGCGAGCGCCTCGTCGTCCGCCTCGGCCTCCGTCGTCGCCCCGGCCTTCGCGTTCGCTCCGCTGTGGCCCTTCTCCGGGGTCGCTGCTGCAGCCACCTGGCAGGTCGCCTACCGCACGTCCGGGGTCGCTGCCTGGCACCTGGACGCGGCGACGACCGCGGTGTCCTTCACCCGGGACTACCTCGGGTACACCGAGATCGACCGCGTGATCGGTACGCCGACCCTGGCCGGTCGCGAGGCGTGGGTCCCTGTCGGGGCCCCGCCGGTCGAGGGCCAGCCTCGGGCGGCGGCCGTCCTGCATCTGGTGCGCATCGGCGCGGGCACCGACGCCCCGTGGGAGGTCGTCGGCAGCGAGGACACGACCCTCACGCTGACGATCCCGCGGTACTACGCGCTCGTGCGGTCCCCGGTGACCGTGGGTGGGCGCATCACCGGCGTCGACGAGAGCCTGCGGGTGCAGCTCCGTTCGCTCAGCGGTGGTCGGGTGGGGACGGCGCCGAACCTTCCTGCGGGCGGTACCAGCACTCCGTGGTCGGTCAGCGCGACCTTCGACGCACCCGCCGGCAGCGTGCTCACCGTCGCGGTCTCGACCGGTGGCCATCTGTACGGCGTCGAGCGGTTCGCGATCACCGCCGTACGAGTCCAGTGAAGGAAGACTGAGGAGGTTGTGATGACCAGCAGCCAGATCGTGGTCGGGTACGACGGGTCGGAGTCCAGCCGGGTCGCGCTGACGTGGGCGATGGGTGCCGGCAAGTCGCGTGGGCTGTCGGTGCTGGTGCTGTACGCGCTCCCCTCGGTGACCGAGACGCTGGTCGGCATCGGCGGGTACCTGAGGCCGCCGGACCAGGGCGAGCGGGATGCGGCCGAGCGGATGCTCCTGGAGGCGGCGCACGTGTCGCGTCTCGAGGTCCCGGGTGTCGAGGTCGAGACGCGCGTCGTCGAGGGAGCCATCGTGCCGGTGCTCCTGGGCGAGCTCGAGGGCGCAGAGATGGCGGTCGTCGGCAGCCGCGGCCTCGGGACGTTCACCCAGCTGCTCCTCGGCGGCACCGCCCTGCAGCTCGTGACCCACGCCCCCTGCCCGGTCGTCGTGATCCGCTCGCGGGAGTACAGCGCGCCGGGTCCCGAGGCCGGCCGCGTGGTCGTCGGCGTCGACGGCTCGACGCAGTCCGGCGAGGCGCTCGGCTTCGCGTTCGAAGAGGCGGCAGCCCGAGGCGCCGGGCTCACGGCCGTCCATGCCTGGCAGGCGCCGTTCATCGAGGTCCCGGTCAAGGGGCCGGCGGGGGACCCGTCGGTCGTCTCCGAGATCCAGCGCACCGAGGCGCGGCTGCTGTCCGAGGCCCTCGCCGGCTGGCGGGAGAAGTACCCGCAGGTCGACGTGCGCCAGAACCTGGTGCACGGCGACGCCGCCCAGGCCCTCGTCGACGCGTCGCCGGGCGCTGACCTGGTCGTCGTCGGGTCCCGCGGGTCCGGCGGGTTCCGCGCCCTGGCGCTGGGATCGGTCTGCCACACGGTGCTGCACCACGCTCGCTCGGCAGTGGCCGTCGTGCACCCCGTGCGGGCCTGACGGTAGCCTCACCGACCAGGTCGTGCCGCCAGCGGGAAGGTCGTTCGGTGTCTGAACCAATGCAGCTGTCTGCCTTCGTCACGCTCGGGACAGACGTCGGGCAGTCGCTCGAGCGAGCCATCGCGTACGAGTCCGCCGGCATCGACGTGATCGGGGTCGCGGAGGCGTACGGGATCGACGGCGTCAGCCTGCTCGGCTACCTCGCGGCCAAGACCACGAGGGTGCGGCTGATGTCGGAGATCCTGCCGATCTACTCGCGTACCCCGACCCTGACCGCGATGACGGCCGCGGGGCTCGACTTCGTCTCCGGCGGCCGGTTCGTGCTGGGCCTTGGTGCCAGCGGTCCGCAGGTCGTCGAGGGCTGGCACGGCGTCCCGTACGACGCACCGCTCGGACGGACCCGTGAGATCGTCGAGATCTGCCGGACCGTGTGGCGGCGGGAGCGGTTGGACCACCACGGGAAGTACTACTCGATGCCGTTGCCGGAAGGCTCGGGCACCGGGCTCGGCAAGCCGCTCAAGCTGATCAGCCACCCCGTGCGCGACCGGATCCCGATCTTCCTCGCGGCCCTCGGTGAGAAGAACGTCGAGCTCACCGCCGAGATCGCCGACGGCTGGCTGCCGTTCCTGTACGTCCCTGAGCGGGCTCACCTGGTGTGGGGCGACGCGCTCGCGCGGGGTGCCGCGCGAAGNTCGGACGACCTCGGTCCGTTGCAGGTGGTCGCCGGCGGGCCGCTGGCCATCGGTGCCGATGTCGGGCACCTGCGCGAGATGGGCCGCCCGATGGCGGCGCTGTACATCGGCGGCATGGGCGCGCGAGGGCAGAACTTCTACAACAACGTCGTGCAGCGCTACGGGTTCGAGGAGGCGGCCGCCTCGATCCAGGACCTGTACCTCGAGGGGCGGAAGGACGAGGCCGCCGCGGCGGTGCCCGACGAGCTGCTCGAGGGCACGTCGCTGATCGGCGACGAGGGCTACCTGCGCGACCGCGTGCGGGCCTACGCCGACGCGGGGGTCACGGTGCTGCACATCGACCCGATCGGCCCCGACCCGGTGGGGGACGTGCGCCGGATGCGTGCCATCGTGGACAGCCTCTAGCGCGGCGCCGAACGCCGCGTCGGGAGACTGGAGGGCACGTGGCCGGACCGCTCGCAGGGGTGCGCGTCGTCGAGATCGCCGGGCTCGGACCCGTGCCGTACGCCGGGATGCTGCTCGCCGAGCTGGGCGCCGACGTGCTCCGCGTCGACCGTCCCGGAGGCGGCAACCTGCTCCTGCCCTCCCACCTCGACCTGCTGCACCGCAGCCGGCCCTGTGCCGCCGTCGACCTGAAGGACCCGGCCGGCGTCGACCTCGTGCTGCGGCTCGTGGATCGCGCGGACGTGCTGGTCGAGGGCCTGCGGCCGGGAGTGACCGAGCGGCTGGGCATCGGTCCCGAGGCGTGCCTGTCCCGGAACCCGCGGCTGGTCTACGGGCGCATGACCGGGTGGGGTCAGGACGGGCCGCTCGCGACCACCGCCGGGCACGACATCAACTACGCGTCGCTCACGGGTGCCCTGCACGCCATCGGACCGGCAGCCAAGCCGGCGATCCCGTTGAACATCGTCGGAGACTTCGCCGGCGGCTCGCTGTTCCTCGTGGTCGGCGTCCTGTCCGCACTGCTCGAGCGCGCCGGCAGCGGGAAGGGGCAGGTCGTCGACGCGGCGATGGTCGACGGGGCCTCGTCGCTGATCACGATGATCCACGGGTTGCTCGCCGCCGGGCTGTGGGTCGACCAGCGCGAGTCCAACCTGCTCGACGGCGGTGCGCCCTACTACGACACGTACGCCTGCTCCGACGGTCGGCACGTCGCGGTCGGCGCGATCGAACCCCAGTTCTACGCCGTCCTCCTCGACCGGCTCAGCCTCACCGAGCAGGCCGGCGCCGCCGGTGCCCAGAACGACGTCAGCGCCTGGCCGGCGCACCGTGGCCTGTTCGCCAGGGTGCTCGCGACCAGGACCCGCGACGAGTGGGCCGACCACTTCGCGGGCCTGGACGGCTGCGTCACTCCAGTCCTCTCGCTGACCGAGGCCTCGACGCACCCGCACCTCGCCGCCCGTCGTACGTACGAGACGTACGAGGGCACCGTCCAACCGGCGCCCGCACCGCGCTTCTCGAGGACCCCGGCGGCCATCGCGAGCGGTCCTCGGGGTGCGGGTCAGGACACCGTCACGTCGCTCGCTGCATGGGGGATCGCGACCACCGAGATCGAGGAGCTGCTCCGGCGAGGGGTCGTCCGTCAGCTGCCGGACCCATCGTGAGAGCGTGGCCCGACGCGGGGGCGCGACGCAGAGCCGGCTGGCGAGAAGGAGACGATCGACGGTGAACATCGACGGAGTGGTGGCCCTGGTCACCGGTGCCGGTTCGGGGCTCGGCCAGGCGACCGCACAGCGGCTGGCCGGGCTCGGCGCGCGCGTGGTGCTCGTGGACCTGCCGACGTCGCCGGTCGCTGACACGGCCGCCGGCATCGGGGGCGCGGCCGTCGCGGCGTTCGCCGACGTGACCGACGCCGACCAGGTCGGTGCCGCGGTCCGTACGGCCGCCGGGCTCGGGTCGCTGCGGATCGTGGTCAACTGCGCGGGCATCGGTACGCCTGGCAAGGTCTTGGGCCGTGGCGGTCCGATGCCGCTGGAGCAGTTCGCGCGGGTCGTGTCGATCAACCTGGTCGGTACGTTCAACGTGATCCGGCTGGCCGCGGAGGTCATGGTGACGACCGAACCCGTCGACGGCGAGCGCGGCGTCATCGTCAACACCGCCTCCGTCGCCGCGTTCGAGGGGCAGGTCGGGCAGGCCGCCTACTCGGCGTCGAAGGGTGGCGTCGTCGGCATGACGCTGCCCATCGCGCGGGAGATGGCCGCGCACCTCGTCCGGGTCATGACGATCGCCCCTGGCCTGTTCGAGACGCCGATGCTGGCGGGGCTGCCGGAGGAGGCGCGGATGTCGCTGGGGGCCCAGGTGCCGCACCCGAGCCGCCTGGGTTCACCGACCGAGTACGCCGCGCTGGTGCAGCACATCGTGGAGAACCCGATGCTGAACGGCGAGGTCATCCGCCTCGACGGCGCCATCCGCATGGCCCCGCGCTGACGCTGCCGGGCCGGTCACCTCACCCGTCGCGGCAGCGAGGGCCGCTGCTACCTGGTTTCGCTGATGATCCGGTTGAGCAGCGTTGCGGCCACCTGGCTGCCTTCGTCGACGAGGCGGTTGAGGGTGTCGACATCGCCGTGTGCGGCAGCGGCTTCCGCGAGGCGGTCCGCGGCCAGCTCGTTGCCGGCGTCGATCAGGTAGTTCAGCGTGTCCACGTCGCCGCGTCCGGCGGCCAGCTCGGCGAGCCGATCAGCCGCGGCCTCGTGGCCCGCGTCGACGAGGTCTTTGAGCTCGCCGACATCCCCTCGCTCGGCCGCCAGGACAGCCAGCCGTTCGGCGGCTTCTTCGTTGCCATCTGCTGCCAGTCGGCGGAGCGCGGCGAGGTCGGTGCCAGTAGCCATGGCTGAACGCTACGCCTGACCGGCGCTGCTAGTCCCTGCGGCTGAGGTACGGCAGCAGCGCGAATGCCAGGACGACCAGACCGAACAGCCCGAGGGCCAGCACGGTCCCGAGGTTGGCGCTGTCCACCGCAGGCAGGTGCGCCTGAGCGGGATCGGACGGGTCGTACAGCACCTGGACGGGGCTGCCGACCGAGAAGCCGCACAGCGAGCTGGTGGCCACCGAGGGGTGAACCGAGTAGCCGACCCCCGCCACCGTGTACGCGACGGTCGGCGCGCACGCGTCGCCCCCGCTGGCCGCTTGGACGTGGGAGTACGTCGACTGCACGATGCCGGTGACCGACGCGGTCTGGCCGGCATGGCCTGACGACCCGTGCAGCAGGTAGGCGCCGATCAGCAGGCCGAACCCGACGAGCAGCAGGACGGCTAGGCCGACCGGGCCTTGCCGGTATCCGACGACCCGAATCCCACCCATGCCGGCGGAGCGCGGGGCGGCGAGTGCTGATCCTCCGACTGTTGCCCCTCCCGGCAGGATGTCGACCGGTACGCCGAGCTGGTTCTGCGGCTGCGGTGTCAGCGCCGGGGCGAAGTTCGTCCACTGCGTGCCGTCCCACCAGCGTGGCTGGCCGGTGCTGTCGGGGTAGAAGCCGGCTGGCGGCATCGGTTGTGCGACCGGCTCCGACGGGCCGGACGGGACTGCCTGCGGTATCGACACACCGTCAGCGTCGACAGGGCTGCGATCGACCTTGAACCAGACCGCCGGTCCCTCAAGGGGCCGAGGCGATGTCCCGATGGATCGGCATGAGCCCGTTCGTCCTGTTCGCCCTCATCATCGTGCCCGTGGTTGCGTTCTCGGCCTTCAAGGCGATCAAGACCCGGTCCGTGATGAAGCAGTACGCGAAGGACAACGGGTGGGCCTTCAAGAACATCGACAACAGACAGTCGATCCCCGGGCCTCCCTTCTCGTCCACCGAGCCCGGGTGCTGCCAGGATGTCGTCACCGGGAGCCTGCAGGGGCAGAGCTTCGTGACCTTCGAGTACGAGCCCCCAGACAGGAACGGCGACGCGCACCGTCGAGCAGCGGTGGTCGTGATCAAGCTGCCGAGATTCCTGCCCAATCTTGAGGTCGCGCCCGAGGGCGCCCTGGCGCGCGCCATGCCGCACATGAACCAGAACGACGCAGTGGTCCAGTTGGAGAGCTCGGAGTTCAACGACGTCTTTCGGGTGAGCTCCTCGATCCCCAAGTTCGGCTCCGACATCGTGACCCCGCCGCTGATGCAGTACCTGCTGGGCGCACCACGGATCTACTGGCGCATCTGGGGCGACAACCTGCTCGGCTGGACTCTGACCAGAATCTCGCCGAGCGAGACCCTGAAGATCCTGTCCGTGCTGGTTCAGGTGCAGCGACAGATTCCGGGCTTCATCTGGGACATGTACGGATCCACGGCTTCCGCCGCCCTCACCCCCACCGGGAACGGCGCCGCCGTCACGGCGTCGGGGGGCGTCGCGCCCCCGGCCGGCTGGTACACCGACCCCTCGGACGGCCAGCAAGCCCGCTGGTGGGACGGGGCCGCCTGGACCCCGAGGGTCGCGTCGATCCGACCTCGGTAGCGTGCCTGGCCCCACGAGCGCGAGCGACCCAGGCGAGCCGGCCCACCGCTGGGGGGCTCGTGTCAGTCGGTACCCGGTCGGATGTTCGTCACGTCGATGACCACCTGGGCCACGGTCTTGCCGGCGTAGCTCGTCCAGGAGCCCCCTGGCAGGAGGGCAACCGGAGTTGAGTCCCGGAACATGATGTTGACGGTGAGTCGCTGGTCGGGCCGGTCCGGCAGGACGAACCCGACGACGCACCCCGGGCCGGTGGGGCCCGGTGCCGCGTCCACCTCGCTGCTCGGAGACAGGTCGTTGCAGTCCGATGGCTGAGCGTCGGCCAGCCCCAGGCGTCCGCGAGCGGCCCACGACTGGAGGTCGCGGACCACCCCGTCGAGGGTGACCGAGCCCGTCAGCTGGTAGATGCGCCCCGCGGTGACGCACGCGCCGTCTGTTCCGCACCGAGGCCAGTCGGCTGTGAGCTCTGAGCGGAGCGTCGCGCCAGGCGCGGGTGGTCCCAGCTCCGCCAACGTCGCCCTGGCCGGGTCGGCGCTGACCGGGTCGGGCTCCTTGATCCAGAGCACCAGCAAGACGGAGACGACGACGAGGACCGGGATCAAGAACAGGCTGACCGCCGGTGCGGCGTCTCGCGCGCGCTCTGCGCGACTGAGTCTGCGCCAGCCGACCCGTTGGTCGCGCAGCAAGCAGTCCGCTGCCATCAGGGACATCACTTCCACCGGAAGTGCACGAAGATGCGACCGAAGTTCTTGGAGTCCTTCTCGACCCGGTGGTACTGCGCCTTGATCTCCTTCTGATCGAGGAAGCGCAGGACCCGCTTCTTCAGCGCCCCGGAACCCTTGCCGGGGATGATCTCCACCAGGGGAGCCTTCGTGGCGACCGCCTCCTCGATGATCGCCCGGAGAGCACGGTCGATGTCTTCCCCGCGGTTGTAGACCTCGTGGAGATCGAGGGTCAGCTTCACGGCGCGTCGCGGCGCTCAGACCGCCGGCATCTCGCCTGCGCTCAGCGGAGTCGAGTGCCTCTTCCACACTCTCCACACCCCGCCTTCGCGCCGCCAGATGTCCGAGACGACGAACAGTCCGTTGCGCTCTTCGCCGTGCACCGTCGCTCGCTGGAACCCTCGTTGCAGCACAACGGCGACGTCCCCATCTGCTTCGACCTGTCGCTCCTGCAGGGACCACTCGTGCACGACGTAGTCGGGCAGCGTCGCCAGCCATGCGGCCCGCGGGAACACCACGGACGACGGTACGACGAGGCAGAGTGCGTAGTCCCGGTGGAGCACGCCGTCGGCAGCTCCCACGTCCCTGGCCTCGATGACCCGCTGGAACTCCGAGATGCGCGATTCGAGATCACTGTGCGGCACGTGCCGAGTCTGGCCGTTGGAGGGCCAGGGCGCAGTCGAACGCACCCACTAGTGGCGCCCGGCCCTCCAGAGCGGGTCGGCTCCGCCGCGGTGCAGCAGGCCCGCACCGATCGTCCGGTCAGCCGCCGAGACCGCCCTCTGGCTGGCTGCGCGGACCTCCTCGTACAGCTCCAGCGCTGTCACGTGTCGGTGCACCTCGAAGCGGGGCAGCAGGCCCAGCGTCAGGTCCGCGGGCGTGACCAGTCGTCCCGGGCTGACGTTGGCGAAGCGCAGCGGGAAGAGCCTGGCCGCGAGCTCCTCGGCGTACTCGGTCAGGACGTGGTCGTTGGTCGGGCCCTCGACCCGAGAGAACGGGTAGGCGAACGCGAGCGGCCGGGGCAGCCGCTGCTGCGCCAGCACGTGCAGCGACAGGTCGAGGTCGGTGCCGACCCTTGTCTCGGCCGCAGGCAGCGTCTCCAAGGTGCGGGTGCGGGGGTCCCAGGCCCGGTTGATCAGGGCCGACTGCCGCACCATCGCCGGCCCCGTCGGGACCGTGTGGTGGTCGCGGTGGGTGTGGTCACCGATCTCCCAGCGGCCGGATGCGACCATCGCCCGGACCTCGTTCCAGGTCACGAACTCCGGCGCCGACCCCACGTAGCCGGTGATCAGGAACGTCACCGCCGAGAAGCCGGTACGCCGCAGGACCGCGTCGCCATGGGTCCACTGACCTGCGGAACCGTCGTCGAAGGTGAGGAGCAAGGACCGGGGCGGCAAGGGGGTGCCGGTCCGGCGGGCCCGCACGACCTCGGCCAGGCGCACCGGCCGGAACCCGATCGACCGGAGCATCGTCAGGTGGGCGGCCAGCTGCGAGGCGGTCACGCTGAAGGGGTTGGGCGCCATCTTCGGTGCGATCTCGTCGGCGACCACGTGGTGGTAGCTGAGCACGAGCAGGTCGCCGTTGTCGGCGGCGGGCAGCTGGTGCCCACGCCGGATCACCGCGGCGAGCTGCGGGTCGAGGGATGTGTCGGGCGGCAGCGCCTGCGGGCGCAGCACTCTCGAGGGGTCAGCCTCTGCGGTACGGGGGTCGCCGGTGGCGGCGCTGAGCGCAAGCCCCGAGGCGAGTGCGGCGGCGGCCTGGATGAACCGCCGACGACCCATGGGCGCGCAGCCCGAGCCGAGCTCGCTCGTCACGTTCCTTCTCCCGTTCGCACAGCTCTGACCTGCGGACAAGCGGACCTGCGGCTCCACCGGTAAGACGCCCGTGCGGCCCGGATGGTTCCCGGGGGAAAGCAGCAGTCCGAGGCCACGTTTGCTATACAGAACGTCCAGCCGGGCAGCATCGGACGAGCGGAGCGCCGCATGGTCGCGGAGACGTACGATCTCGACGCGCTGGACGTGTCCTTGATCGAGGCGCTGGTCGACCACCCCCGGGCCGGGGCGCTCGAGCTGTCCAGACAGCTGTCGGTCGCACGGGCCACGGTGCAGGCACGGCTGGGTCGGCTCGAGGACGCGGGAGTGATCGTCGGCTACGGCCCCGATCTGGACCTGCGCCGGGCCGGCTACCCGGTGCACGCCTTCGTGACGCTCGAGATCGCCCAGGGGCGCCTCGACGACGTGGCGAACGAGCTGGCTGCCGTGCCCGGGATCCTCGAGGCCTACGCCACCACCGGAGCGGCCGACGTGCTCTGCCGACTGGCCGCCACGTCGCACGAGGACCTGCAGGAGATCCTGCTGCAGCTGGGCCGGCTCGCCTCGGTGGTCCGGTCCACCAGCGTGATCACGCTCAGCGTCGTCGTACCGCCGCGCGTCCTCCCGCTCCTGAAGAACCGTCCCCACGTCGGGGCGGTACGCGCGCCGGCCTACCGATCGCCCAGCCGACCCACCAGTCGGTAGCGAGGCCACGATGCCGGTGGTACGAACGGTCCGGCTGGGCCTGCTCGGCTTCGGCTCGGTGGGCCGGGCGTTCGCCGCGCTCGTGGCCGCGGAGGGCGACCGGCTGGCCCGCGAGCGGGGCGTCCGGCTCGTCGTCACGGGGGTGAGCACCCGGCGCTTCGGCTCCCGAACCGACGACCGTGGCCTCGACCTCCACGCGCTCGCGCACGCGGCGGAGGCGGCGGCGGTCCACGGGCCCGCGGCCAGCCCCGAGGGCTTCGCCACCTCCTGCCCTGCCGACGTCATCGTGGAGACGATGCCGCTCGAACCTTTCACCGGGCACACCGCTGTCGCCGCGACGCGGGCGGCCCTGCTCGCCGGTCGCTCGGTGGTCAGCGCGAACAAGGGGCCGGTCGCCCACGCCTTGCGCGGGCTGGCCGCGCTGGCGGCCGAGCGCGGCGTCGCGTACCGGTACGAGTCAGCCGTGGCCGACGGGCTGCCGGTGTTCAACCTGCTCACCTGCTGCCTTCCCGGCGCGGACGTGACCGGGTTCAGCGGCCTGGTCAGCTCGACGGCCAACGTCGTCCTCCACGAGCTGTCCGAGGGGCGCTCGATCGCGACCGCCGTCGCACTCGCACAGCAGCTCGGCATCACCGAGGCCGACCCGTCGTACGACCTCGACGGGTGGGACGCGGCCGTCAAGCTGGCTGCGCTCTCCGCCGCGGTGTGGGACCGGCCGCTGGAGCTCGACGGCATCGAGCGTCAGGTCGTCGACGCCGGCAGCGCAGCCGCTGCCACCGACGCACGCGGTCGCGGGCGCCGCCTGGTGAGCCTCGCCGAGCTGACCCGAGGCGACGCCGGCGGGGAGCCGGTCGCACGGGTCCGGCTCGTCGAGCTCGGTCCCGAGCACGCGCTGTTTGCGTTGACTGGCACCAGTCTCGGCCTCCAGATCACCTCGCGGCTGATGTGCCCGGTCACGGTCTCGTCCCTGCAGCCCGCGGTACGGGACACGGCGTACGGGCTGCTCGCTGACGTGCTCTCCCTGCCGCCTGTCACCCCGCCCGAGACGCGGGAGCACCGCCCGCTACCGTGAGGCCGTGGTCATGCGCCGATCCGCCGACGCGCCCGCAGCTCCTGGCGTACGGGAGCCGGACGTGCCCGAGCGCGTCGTCACCGCGGCCTTCGAGCTGTTCGCCGCCGACGGCTACGAGGCCACCACCGTCGAGGCGATCACCCACCGGGCGGGCGTGGCGCGGCGCACCTTCTTCCGCTACTTCCGCTCGAAGGAAGACGTCATCTTCCCTGACCACGAGGCGCTCCTGAGCGAGGCGGTCGAGGCGCTGTCCCGGCTCGGGGAGCAGGCCCCGGTCGCAGCCATCTGCGAGGCCACGACGCTCGTCTTCGAGCACTACGTCTCGACGCCCGAGCGCTCCGTCGAGCGCTACCAGCTGACCGGGAGCGTTCCTGCCCTCCGGGCCCGCGAGATCGCGAGCGTCCACGCCTACCACCGCGCGTTCACGAAGTACCTCACCGGCCGGTTCACGTCGGGATCGATGGATCCGGCGGTGGCCGCGCTGCGGGCCGAGGTGGCTGCGGGAGCCGTGATCGCCGCGCACAACCAGGTGCTGCGCGAGTGGCTGCGCCGCGGCGGGTGCGGACCGTCCTTCGACGCGCTGTCCGAGGCGTTCGACTACGTGATCGCGACGTTCGAACGTACGGGGCGGAAGGCGCCGGTCCGGGCCCGCGAGCGGGACGCGGTGGTCGTCGTCGTCAAGACGAGCGAGCCCGCTGAGTCCGTTGCCGAACGCATCCGCCGGCTGCTCTGAGCCCGAAAATAGTTGCACTCAGTGCCTTCTCATGGCACGCAATGCCGTCTAGACTCCGTGACGGAGGGCGCCGACGGCGCCAGACCTGATCTTGGAGCGGAACCATGGAATCGTGGGATGCGCGCCATCGCTCGAGGGCGAGGCTGAGCGACCGGGTGCCGTCCCTCGTCCAGATCGAGGACGAGGACGACCGCGAGTTCGCCATCGGGCCGCCGAACGGCCTCGACAACGACTGGATGCGCCGGGCTGCCTGCCTCGACCACGAGCCCGAGGTGTTCTTCCCGCCGGGACCATCCGCGGTCGAGCACCTCAACGAGGCCAAGACGGTGTGCCAGGCCTGTCCGGTGGTCGACGACTGCCTCCGCGTCGCCCTCGCCGACCCGACCCTGCTGGGCGTCTGGGGCGGTACGAGCGAGACGCAGCGCGCGCAGATCCGTCGGCTGCGTACCGGTCGCCGTCCCCTCGACCTGACCGGCGCCAGGGGCCAGCTCAGCCGGGCGTAGCTTTCGGCCCTGGCGGGCTGGCGAAGTCGCCGGCCTGGATCCGGATCGAGCGCAACAGCCGGTTGAGCTCGTTGACGTCCTCGCTCCTCAGACCGGGGCTCTCGAACACGCCAGAGTTGATCGCGACGGTGGCTTGGTCGGCGATCGCGCGACCGGCCGGTGTGATCGAGGCCAGCACCGATCGCCGGTCGCTCGCATCGGACTTCCGCTCCACGTAGCCCTGCGCGACCAGACGGTCGACGGCGCTGGTGACGCTCGTCGCGTGAACCTGCAGCCGGGAGCCCAGCCGTTTCATGGGCATCGAACCGCTCCTGCTGAACGACAGGAGCATCAAGATCTCGTAGCGGGCGAACGTCAGCCCGAGCGGGCGGAGGACTGCGTCGACCCGCTGCAGCAGGATCTGCTGGACGCGCATCACGGCGGTCACCATCGCCATACCGTCGGCAGCGCCCGCCCAGCCGTGCTCGGACCAGAGCCGCTGGGCTTCTTCGATGGGATCGAGCCGCGGACCTGGCTCGGCCATCGATCCTCCTTCGCGCAGACGGGCGATGTGACGACTGGATCTTATGGGCCCGGCCGCCGCTCTTCCTTGCGCAGACTCGGTGGTTGCGGTCACGATGCAGGTCGTCGGCGGCGAGGTTGTCGGGACCGAGTCCGGTCATGCCGCCTGTGGGCCCTCCGGCAGGTAGAAGAGCCGCCCTGCCGGGGGGCCGTCCCCTCCTTGGGGCCGGTCACACGTTCCGGCGGTACTGGCCGCCGACCTTGAAGAACGCCTCGCTGATCTGCCCGAGCGAGCAGGTGCGCACGGCGTCCATGAGCACGTCGAACACGTTCTCCCCGCGCATCGCCGCCACCTGGAGCCGCTGCAGGTCGCGCTCCGACTCGTCGCGGTGCCGGGCCTGGAAGTCCCGGAGGCGGACCAGCTGTGACTGCTTCTCGTCCTCGGTCGCCCTGGCCAGCTCCAGCGTGGGCGCCGGCGCGCCGACGTCGGGGTTCAGGAAGGTGTTCACGCCGATGATCGGCAGCGAGCCGTCGTGCTTCTTGTGCTCGTAGAGCATCGACTCGTCCTGGATCTTGCCCCGCTGGTAGCCCGTCTCCATGGCCCCGAGGACGCCGCCGCGCTCGGAGATCCGTTCGAACTCGCCGAGCACCGCCTCCTCCACCAGGTCGGTCAGCTCGTCGACGATGTAGGAGCCCTGCAACGGGTTCTCGTTCTTCGACAGCCCCCACTCCTGGTCGATGATCATCTGGATGGCGAGCGCTCGACGTACCGACTGGACGCTCGGCGTGGTCACCGCCTCGTCATAGGCGTTGGTGTGCAACGAGTTGCAGTTGTCGTAGATGGCGCAGAGGGCTTGCAGCGTCGTGCGGATGTCGTTGAAGTCCATCTCCTGCGCATGCAGCGAGCGGCCTGAGGTCTGCACGTGGTACTTGAGCTTCTGGCTGCGCTCGCTCGCTCCGTAGCGCTCGCGCATGGCCACCGCCCAGATCCGCCGGGCGACCCGACCCAGCACGGTGTACTCGGCATCGATGCCGTTCGAGAAGAAGAACGAGAGGTTGGGGGCGAAGTCGTCGATCGACATCCCTCGAGCCAGGTACGACTCGACGTACGTGAAGCCGTTGGACAGCGTGAACGCGAGCTGGCTGAGCGGGTTCGCCCCCGCCTCGGCGATGTGGTAGCCGGAGATCGACACCGAGTAGAAGTTGCGGACCTTCTGCTCGATGAACCACTGCTGCACGTCTCCCATGGCGCGCAGGGAGAACTCCGTCGAGAAGATGCACGTGTTCTGGCCCTGGTCCTCCTTGAGGATGTCGGCCTGGACGGTTCCGCGCACGTGGTGCAGGACCCATGCCTTCAGCTCGGCCGCCTCCGCCGCGCTCGGCTCGCGTCCGTGCTCGGTACGGAAGACGTCGAGGCGCTGGTCGATCGCCGTGTTCAGGTACATCGCGAGGATCGTCGGCGCCGGACCGTTGATGGTCATGGAGACCGACGTCGTGGGGGAGCACAGGTCGAACCCGGCGTAGAGCACCTTCATGTCGTCGAGGGTGGCGACGGACACCCCGGACGTGCCGACCTTCCCGTAGATGTCGGGTCGCTCGTCGGGGTCGCGCCCGTACAGCGTCACCGAGTCGAACGCCGTCGAGAGCCGCGTCGCCGGGGACGACTGGGCCAGCAGGTGGAACCGGCGGTTGGTACGGAACGGGTCGCCCTCGCCGGCGAACATGCGGGTGGGAGCCTCGCCCTCCCGCTTGAACGGGAACACCCCTGCGGTGAAGGGGAACCGGCCGGGCACGTTCTCGCGCCGCAGGAACGTGACGAGCTCGCCCTGGTCCGTCGTACGGGGGAGCGCCACCCTCGGTACCGGCGTACCGGACAGCGTCTTCCGCGTCTTGTCGTGGTAGGCGGCCACCGTCCCGGGCCACTGCTCGATCGCGCTTCGCACGGTGTCGTCCATCTGCTGGTCCTGCTCGTCGTGCAGCGCGGCAAGGGTCGCGGCGGCGCCCGGGTCGGCGTCCGCGGCCGCCGTGACCAGGTGGAGCGCGGTGGCCAGGTGCTGACGCTTGCGTGCGACCTCGGCTTGCTCGCGGGTGTGTCCGTGGTAGCCGCGTACGGTCTCGGCGACCTCCGCCAGGTAGCGCGCACGGGACGCGGGCACCACCGTCGTGAGGCCGGACGAGACCATGCCGTCGACGTGCGGGAGCACCCCGTCAGAGAGCACCAGACCGCGCCCGGTGAGCAGCTCCTTGAGGTGCTGGAACAGCGCCGTCACGCCGTCGTCGTCGAAACGTGCGGCGCTGGTCCCGAAGACCGGCATCGCCTCCCAGGACTGGCCGAACGCCTCGCGGTTGCGCACCAGCTGGCGGGCCACGTCACGGCGGGCGTCGTCGGCGCCGCGCCGCTCGAACTTGTTGATGGCTACGGCATCGGCGTAGTCGAGCATGTCGATCTTCTCGAGCTGGGAGGCGGCGCCGTACTCGGGCGTCATCACGTACAGCGAGGTGTCGACGTACGGGACGATCGCGGCGTCGCCCTGGCCGATGCCCGGTGTCTCGACGATCACCAGGTCGTGGCCGGCCGCCTGGCAGGCGGCGATGACGTCGGCCAGGTGCTCGGGCAGCTCCCGGCCGGTGCCGCGGGTTGCGAGCGACCGGAAGTAGACGATGTCGCCGCTGAGGGAGTTCATCCGGATGCGGTCGCCGAGAAGTGCGCCCCCGCCACGTCGACGCGTGGGGTCGACGGCGATGACGGCGATCCGGAGCTTGTCCTCCTGGTCGAGCCGGAAGCGGCGTACCAGCTCGTCGGTCAGCGAGGACTTGCCCGACCCACCGGTACCGGTGATGCCGAGCACCGGGGCGGTCCGTGCGGACGCCGCCGACAGCAGGGCCTCGCGTCGACCGGCCGAGGCCCGTCCGGACTCCAAGATGGTGATGGCCCGGCCCAGGGCGCTCTGCTCGCCGGCGAGCACCGCGTCCACGTCGAGGTCACCCGTGGCAAGGTCCACGTCGCACTCGTGGACCATCGTGCTGACCATCCCGGTGAGCCCGAGCTGCTGGCCCTCCTCGGGCGAGAAGATCCGTACGCCTCGCTGGGCGAGCAGCTCGATCTCCTCCGGGACGATGACGCCGCCACCGCCGCCGTAGACACGGACGTGACCGGCACCGCGCTCCTTCAGCAGCTGCACCAGGTAGCTGAAGTACTCGACGTGGCCGCCCTGGTAGGAGCTGATCGCCACCCCCTGGACGTCCTCCTGGACGGCGGCAGTCACTACGTCGTCGACGCTGCGGTCATGGCCGAGGTGGACGACCTCCGCCCCTTGGGACTGGAGGATGCGGCGCATGATGTTGATCGAGACGTCGTGCCCGTCGAACAGGCTGGCCGCCGTGACGAAGCGCACCGGGTGGACCGGCCGTGACTCGGAGCTCGGCTGAGTCGCCATGTGCTCACTCTCCTCGTGCCCGTATCAGCATCGATGGTCTGACAATACTAGGGTATCCGATACTAGGAAGTCCGAGTTTCCCTCGACCTGGCCCAGTCACCTCGCCGCTGTGCTGCCTGTCGTCGTTCGACAGCATCGGTCGCGGAGCGTTCGGCGTCGACCCAACGCCGCACGGCTTTCGCCGTCACGAACTCTCTGACCACCGGGTGCAGGAAGTAGCGCAGCTGGTCGGGGTCCGCCTGGGTGCTGTACATCGCGTGATGGAGGTCGATCAGCCAGATCCCGCGCATGGCCCGGGCCACCACGCCGGTGTAGGTCGCACCCGGCCGTTCGGTCAGGAGCTCACGGGACGCTGCGTCCAAACGCGCCCAATCCTCCTCGCAGTCATGTCCGGTCATGCCCGGACCGTACGCGGATGGGACAAGAGCCGCCACGGAGCGATCGCGCCAACCAGACGGCGGGCTCGACGGTCTGCTGTTGTCTACTTTGNGNCNTGTCGTGTTTTGGTCACGGAAGTGTTGCTGGTTCATGGGTTTTGGGCCCTGCTTGTTGTCGGTGGGGGTTCGTA
>JGI24140J50213_10000505_pt1 | contig 18169 bp, 17 predicted proteins | sample BarGraIncu00222A_FD_50213 | JGI IMG/M metagenome (IMG submission 50213)
GCATCCAGCGACTTCGCGCGATCTGCTCCAGCCATGTCCCTCACCTGCCATTTCTGTATAGGGGTCCGCCGTCTACCTGCGACCGACACCTATGCGAGGTTGCATCTCGTGTCGAGTCAGACGTTACGAGCGGCCACCGACAGCCACCTCCACCAGGCGCAGGCCTGTGGACGGTGGGGCTGTCGAGGCAACCCATGGGGATGAGACTACCCGAACAGATGTTCGACTTGGTCTCCTGCGCGCAGGACACGCCGTACGTCCTCAACCTCGGGTCGCCACCGCGCGATCGTCGCGACTACCCCTCAGGACAGGAGCAGTTTTTCGATCCGGCGGGCGGCCAAGACCAGTCCGAGCAGCCCCAGCACCGCAAGGTAGGCCACGTGAACGAGCAGTCCCGGGCCGACCTCCCCCAGCATCAGCCCACGCTCCAGGGCCACACCGTGGTACAGCGGCGTGGCTCGCACGATCCACTGCACGGGACCAGGGTAGGTCGACAGGGGAAAGAACGTCGCAGAGAAGAGGAACATCGGCTGAATCGCCAGGTTGACGTAGTCGAAGTCCACCCATGACCGCATGAACGTCGTCCCGAACATGCCGATCGCCGAGAAGGCGAAGCCGATGAGCGTGGCGGCCGGCAACGCGAGCAGCGCCCACCACGAGTGCACAGTCCCGATCAGCGAGGCGACGACCAGGAAGGCCGTGGCATACAGGGCGCCACGGATCAGCGACCAGGTGATCTCGCCCACTGCCACGTCCCGCGGTCCCAGCGGGGTGGCCAGCACCGAGTCGTAGAGCTTGGCAAACTTGAGCTTGAAGAACACGTTGAAGGTCGAGTCGAACACCGCGCCGTTCATGGCCGAGGCTGCCAGCAGAGCGGGTGCCACGAACTGCGCATATGGCACTGTCTGACCACTGTCGGTGGTCACCACCTTGATCAGAGCACCCAGTCCAATGCCCAGCGAGAACAAGTAGAACACCGGCTCGGCGAACCCCGTCACAAGCGCGATCCAGGCGTGCCGATAACTCATGATGTTGCGTTCGACCAGAATGCGCGCCATCCCTGCGCCAGCCGGCATGGGCCGCATCCTCGCGATGCGCGAGCCCAGCCCCGCAGCCGGTGCCGCAGGTGCCTGTGCCGAGGGCGTCATACGACGAGCCTCTTGATGAAAGCGCGGCGAGCCAGCCAACCGCCGACTGCGATCACGACCAACAGGTATGCCACATGGCCGGCAATGGCCACAAAGTCAGGTGTCCCCAGCGCCAGAGAGCGGTCAGCCTGGACGCCGTGCCACAGCGGCATGACCCATGCGATGGGACGCATGAACGCCGGCAGTTGGCTGACCGGGAAGAAGATGCCTGAGAAAAGGAACAGCGGCGTCATGATGAAACGGAACAAGATGTTGAAGCCGCTGTCGGTTTCCTGCTTGGCCGAGAAAGCGAAGATCGGAACGGTGAAGGACATCCCGGTCAGGACGGTGACCGGCAGGCACAGCAGCACCCACCATGAGCTGAAGGAACCGAACAGCGCGGCCACACCAATGAAGATGGCGGTGGCACCGGTAATCTGCATCGCGACGTAGAGCAGATGTCCGAGCAGGACGTCGTCGATACCCACGGGGGTGGCAAGCATCGCGTGATACTTCGCGTTCCAGCGGATCGCCCCCATCACCGGGTATGTGGACTCCCCCATCGCCACCCACATCGACTGCGCCGCAACGATTCCCGGCACCACGAACTGCAGATAGGGAACCCCGTCAACACCCCCTGTGGACTTGTCGACGAGGCTGCCCAGACCAAGCCCCAAGGACAACAGGAACATCAGCGGTGACAGGAAGCGTCCGAAGATGCTGCCCCGCCAGGTGCGCTTGTACGCGGTGAACCAGGACCCGAAGACCGCCTGCCAGCTGGCGAGCGCCGGCGGCCGGTTCGTAGTGATGTCCGGTGCGCTCATCAGTCCACCAGCGTTCGCCCGGTCAGGTGCAGGAACACATCCTCCAGGGTCGAACGGCGGACAAGGGCGGACAGGGGCCGGACGCCCCGCGTGTGTGCCTCGGCGGCAGCGGCGTCGCCGTCCTGGGTGTAGACCAGCAGCCGGTCGGGCAGGATCTCGATACGCTGCCCGATCCCGGCAATGGCCTCGCCGTGCTGGGCATGGTCATCGGTGTCGAAGCGCAGCTCCAGCACCTCACGAGTTGAGTACTGCGTGATCAGCGAGCGCGGCGATCCCTCAGCGACGATCTTGCCGTGATCCATCACCACGAGGCGGTCACACAACTGCTCGGCCTCGTCCATATAGTGCGTTGTCAGGACGAGGGTAACCCCGGAGCGCTTGAGCCGAAACAGCCTGTCCCACAACACGTGACGGGCTTGAGGATCGAGCCCGGTCGTGGGCTCGTCCAGAAGCAGGATCTCAGGGCGGCTGATGAGCGAGCGGGCGATCGTGAGGCGTCGCTTCATGCCACCGGAGAGCGGCTCGACCGTGGACTTGGCCCGGTCGCTGAGCTGGGCGAAGTCGAGCAACTCTTCTGTTCGAGCGCGAACCTCACGCTGGGACAGGCCGAAGTAACGACCGTAGATCCAGAGGTTCTCCTGAACGGACAGCTCTTCGTCCAGAGTGTCCTTCTGGGGAACCACGCCCAAGCGCGCCCGAATCGCCGGGCCATGGGTAGCCGGATCCTGCCCGAAGACCCTCAACACGCCACCGGTCACTGGCGACACACAGCCAACCATCTTCATCGTGGAGGACTTGCCGGCGCCGTTGGGTCCGAGGAATCCGAACGACTCGCCCCGCTGCACCGCGAAGTCGATTCCGTCCACGGCGGTGAAACTTCCGAAGGTCTTGGTCAGGCCGGTTGCGTGCAGCAGGAGATCAGGGTGCGGATCGGTCACAGGCCAAACGCTATCCCCTGGCTGCCGGCGGGGATCAACCCCTCTTCCTGGGGCTCTTCAGTTCCTGGCCCAGCCATCGTTCCGCAGGCACATCCATGTCGGCGCACAGGGCTAGCCACGCCTCGCGCGGCTTGACCCCGGACTCGAGGGCCTGCAGGGGTGTGCGGTTGCCGAGCGCCCCCAGGACGTGATCACGCGCCAGGGAGTGAGCGTAGGCAGCACCGAACTCGTCGTCCATCAGCGCCCAGAAGTCGCTCATCCGCATTCGACGAGTCTGTCACGTCCTGCTCAGATTCAGTTGAGTCCTGCTTGGCTCCCCACGGGCTGGCGGCTGGAGCCCGCGCAAAAGGGCAGCTGAGCCAGGCCACGGCCATCCTTGAACACGGGCGGGCGCGGGAAGGCGGCCGGGTGCTCTGAACAAATCTGTTTGGTCGAACACCGTGGCCGGGGGGCGTCGAGCACGGCCCAGACGACCTTGCCGCCCTCGGCGGTGGGCAGAACCCCGCACGCGCGCGAGAGGCCCGCTACGACAGTGAGCGCTCGAGAGTGCAGGTCTGGCACGCAGGGCCATTGACCCGGCAGGATGGGACCGTGGTCCAGGACGGTCAGGCGAAGCGCCCCCCTGTCCCAGGCAAGCGAAACGTCAATGTCCGTGCCGGCATCGATCGACGAGCTGGACACAAGCCCGCTGACGACCCGGCTGGCGAAGGGAATGGCCCGGCCCAACCGCCAGTCCAGCAGTATGCGGGTGACGAAGTCCCGCGATGCGCGCGGCGCCGTAGGGTGCGGCGCCAGCCGTCGCGACTCAACGCTCACGGTGGGTGCGGCCAGCACCTCCGATATGGCGGAGAACAATGACGCGGCGAGGATCAGGTGACCACCCAATGGGTGGGCGTGCAGCGCCTCGCGAACCAGCGGATCGGGGCAGGCCACGGCCACGGGTATCCCGGGCCAGTCACGGACATGTCGCCCTGCCCTGGCGAGCATCTCGACGGCATCGGGGTCGGCATCCTCGACGCGCGACAGGTCGCAGGTCACGCCCCGTGGTCCGTTGGCAAGAGCCAGCTGAATCACCCGGTCCAGATACTCGACCACATCTGCGAGACGGCCGGCAACCTCCAGGACCAGTACCTGACGTATGGCATGTCTTCTGAGGCGAACTGTGCTGGTGGACCCGTCAGGACCNAGGAAACCTTTCACAACACCGGGGTGGAATGAAAGGCTCAGGTCGCCGACGACCGNCTTGGTGTCCGTGGCCTTGGTGACTTGTTCGACGACGATCATCGAGGTTGTACACCTGTGCTGTGTGCTCTGCTCATGGGTCTATCCTTCCCGGAACCGGACGTGCAGGCATCGCCCGAGCGTGGTATCTTTCCCGGCCGAACGCTGTATCTTGCCGCTGCCTGGGCTGTATCGTTGAGCGGCTGGAGCTGTATCTTCGAGCGGCTCGCGCTGTATCTTTCCGCATCTGTATCGGAGTCTTCGCGCGTCCGCGGTCCTGTCTGTGGCCGCAACTGCTAGCGGGGGCGCAGTAGCCCGCTCTCGTAGGCGATCACGACGAGCTGGGCGCGGTCATGGGCGTCGAGCTTGGTCATAGCGCGATTGACGTGGGTCTTGACGGTATGGCAGGACAGCGCCAGACGATCTGCGATCTCATCGTTAGACATGCCCTCACCGACCATCACCATGACCTCCCGCTCGCGTTGCGTCAGTGCCTCGACGCTGGCCTGGAGCCGCCCCTGGTCCTGTGCCTGCTCGGGTCGCGGTTCCCTTAGGACGCGTTCGATCAGTGAGCGAGTCGCCGCAGGGGAGAGCAAGGCGTCGCCCCGGGCGACGAGTCGGATGGCTTCGACCACCGTCTCGGGCTTGGCGCCCTTGCCGAGGAAGCCGCTCGCTCCGGCCCGAAGCGCTGCCATGACGTGCTCGTCGGTCTCGAAAGTGGTCAGCACCAGGACACTCACGTGGGTCTGTGCAGAACTCGCGCAGATCGCGGTAGTCGCCTCGATCCCGTCCATCTCCGGCATCCGGACGTCCATCAGGACAACGTCGACAGCCAGGTCACGGGCCTGCTGCACCGCCTGTCGGCCGGACGCCGCCTCCCCTGCCACCTCAAGATCGCTCTCCAGTTCCAGGATTCCACGCAGACCCGCCCGAATCAGCGCCTGGTCGTCGGCGATCAACACCCGGATCACACGGGACCGCCCCACCGCGACCGCCCACGGAATGCGCCCAGCCTGTCTCCAGGGTTCGTCGTCGCCATACCCAGTCCGCTGGGAGGCCGGTGCGGCAGTACCGCGAGCACGCAAAACCGGCCGCAGTCATCCTCGCGCGCGCTCAACGACCCCCCACATGCGACGGCACGCTCACGCATGCCGATCAACCCGTGCCCGACGAGCCTGGGGACCCTGGACCAGGATCTGGCCGGCTCCACGTGCACCAGGTTCGTGACCCCGATGGTCAAAGCACTGGCCGCGTACGTCAGCGTCAGCTCGGCTCGCCCATCCGCTCCATGCTTGGACGAATTCGTCAGCGACTCCTGGATGATCCGGAAGGCTGCCAGGTCACACGCTCGGTCCATTTCACGAAACTGCCCGATCCTGCTCGTGCGCACCCGAAAGCCAGCCGCGTCAAACGTCGTCAGAAGCTCATCGAGCCGTTCAAGCCCTGGCAGAGGCTGGGTTGTCAGCTCAGACTCGAGCCGGTCCGAGTCGCTGGAGCGCAGCATCCCCAGCACCGTCCCGAGCTCGTCCAGCACCGTGCGCGCCGCCTCCTGGACGTGGCCGAGAGACGTATCCACCGTCGCGGCGTCGCGGCCAATCGCCCGGCGGGCGAGGCCAGCGTGGACGTTGATCACCGCGATGTGGTGAGCCACCACGTCGTGAAGCTCACGAGCGATCCGCACACGCTCCTCGATGACTCTGGTGCGAGCCTCCTGCCCGCGTTTCTCTTCTGCCCGGCGGGCGCGCTCAGCCAGTGCGATGACATAGGCGCGCTGAGTACGCGCGACCGTTCCCAGCGCAAAGGCCAGTGCGGTCCACACCACCACGATCAGCGCCCCAGGGGCAGTCATTGACCCGGTGAAATCAGCCCGCTCGGCGGCGAAAAGCACCGCGGCGCTGGTCAGTGCCGCGGCGCCCGCCACCCGGCCCGGCCGAAGAGAAGCGACAGTGAACACCGCGATCTCGCATGCAAATCCCAGCGCAGGACTCTCACGGTGGACCACTAAGGCGGCCGCTACGCCCATGAGGGTGACCAGGAGCACGGCCAGCGGCCACCGGGCTCGGTAGCGCAACGCCACGCCGGCGACTAAGGCAATCGCGACGATGTCACGTGCGGGCGCACCTGGTACCTGCTTGTCAAGGACCCAGGCGAGGGCAAGCACCGGTACTGATGCAGCGGCCGCGATATTGGCGGCCAGCCGGACTCGACCCTGGTCGTCCAACCCTACGAACCACGGATACCCCGCCGCACCGTCGAGCTCGTCGGCTGCCGGTACCGTTCCCATATCCTCGACCCGTCGTTGTTGATCCGGGTCGAAGTGTGACACAGGCATGGCCCAAGCCCGGCGGGCAGTCTCGCTCTCGCCACGCGGGCCCCAGGCAAGAAACAGGTGGCATCCGCCGCACCGCGCAGCTTTTTCTGGGCTGAGCTGACCAGGCAGCCGTCCTGCTGGGACGTCCTCAGATCCAGCTGATGTGCTGTCGGACATAGAGGTAGCCGACGAACGCAAACACATCAAGCAGGACGTGAGCCACGACCAGAGGCAGGACGCGGCGGGTGCGCTGGAACCACCAGGCGAAGATCAGGCCCATCACGAGATTCCCGGCGAACCCACCGAGCCCCTGATAAAGGTGGTAGCTCCCCCGCAGCACCGCGCTCGCCCCCAACGCCTGCCCGCTGGACCAACCCAGCTGACGCAGCCGAGTGAGCAGGTAGCCGACCACGACGATCTCCTCGAGCACACCGTTCTGGGCAGCCTGCAGCAGGAGGAGGGGCACGCGGTACCAGGTGTCGGGGACATCCACGACGGCCAGGTTGGCGCTCACGCCAAGCTGGTGGGCCGCCCAGACCAGGACCAGGCCGGGTATGCCGATCAGCGCAGCGAACCCCACACCCGTCACCACGTCTCGGTACCAGGGGCGACGGTGAAGGCCGATCCCGAAGCCAGCGGTCCCCGGGTCGCGTGAGAGCAGCACCAGCGCCAGCAGAACTGGCATCAGTCCCTGGACAACCCCCGTGAGGTCGTAGGCGATATCGAGCCACATATGAGCGGTTCTGGCTCCCGAGGCCACGGTGGCAGTGGTCGCCGAGATGCCCCCCTTCACGGTCAGCTCGGCCCTCAGATAGCTCAGCAAGGCATAGACGCCGGACATCCCCAGCGAAACGCCGAGCACCGCCACCACTTCGGGGCCACAGTGCTTGACAGATGGGTTTGCCGTCTCCACGGTGAAGGTCACGCCGCCTAGTCTGCCCGACCCTTCGCAAGGGTGGGCCAAAGACAACCAGTGGCACCGGGCGACCCAGACTTCACGGACACCATCGGACACCAAGAGCTGCGTTGTCAGGTCACCGACATCGAGGACTTGTCCCGATTTGGCGATACCCACGGCTGAAGCCGGGCATCGCCTGGGGCCAGGACCGAACCCCACCAGCGCGAAAGCCGACCAGGTGCCCTGGTCGCCAGCACAGCGCGGGTGCCTTGGCGACGCCGCTTCCCATCTCGAGCGGGCAGCCGCCGGCGCGGCGACAGGTTGCGTACTGCGCGCCAAGAACCCGTCTTCATGGCGCCACGTTGTCGGCCAGAGGTGGCAGGCTGGGTTCACGATGAGCTCTGAGGTTCTGGCCCGATTCTCCCCCGCGACCCGCGACTGGTTCAGCGGCAGTTTCGCCGACCCCACACCTGCACAAATCGGCGCCTGGGATGCCATCAGCTCCGGAGCCCACACCCTCGTGGTGGCCCCGACCGGCTCAGGCAAGACTTTGTCAGCGTTCCTGTGGGCTTTGGACCGGCTGGCCACGACTGACCCGCCGGCCGAACCGCTGCGCAGATGCCGCGTCCTGTACATCTCACCCATGAAGGCTCTTGCCGTAGACGTCGAGCGCAACCTGCGCTCACCGCTGGTCGGCATCGGTCATGCCGCCTCCAGGCTCGGCCTGCCAGAGCCCGAGGTGCGGGTGGCGATCCGATCCGGAGACACCTCGGCGGCCGACCGCAGGCGGTTCGCGCGTCGTCCTGCCGACGTCCTCGTTACCACTCCCGAGTCCCTCTTCCTCATCCTGACCTCCAAGGCACGAGAGTCCCTGGCCGGGATCGAGACCGTGATCATTGATGAGATCCACGCCGTGGCCGGCACGAAGCGTGGTGCGCACCTGACCCTGAGTCTCGAACGGCTCGATGCCCTGCTGGACAAGCCCGCTCAGCGGGTGGGTCTGTCAGCCACCGTACGACCGGTCGAGGAGATCTCGCGATTCCTGTCGGGGGGCCGACCCGTGACCATCGTGCAGCCCCCGTCGAGCAAACGGTGGGATCTGCAGGTGGTTGTCCCCATCCCCGATATGTCCGCACTGGGTGAGGCGGTTGCAGAGGGCGGGGGCTCGGCTGGCGGTCCCGAGCGTCATGCCTCGATCTGGCCCCATGTCGAGGAACGCATCGTCGACCTGGTCACCCAGCATCGCTCGACGTTGATCTTTGCCAACTCGCGCCGTCAGGCCGAGCGCCTCACGGCCCGGCTCAACGAGATCTGGCAGGAGCGGCTCGAGCAGGCGCCGCCTGCCGATTGCCCCGTGGCCGACGCTCAGCTGACCCATACGGCCGTCAGCCAGGAGAGCACCCGAGATACCAGGGCTGTCCGAACGCCGGCACAGATAATGGCTCAGGCCGGGACATCCTGGGGGGCCCCAGGGGTGCTTGCCCGCGCTCACCACGGTTCGGTCAGCAAGGAGCAGCGCGCCCTGATCGAGGATGACCTCAAGGCGGGCCACCTGCCTGCGGTCGTAGCCACCAGCTCTCTGGAGCTCGGCATCGACATGGGCGCGATAGACCTGGTCATCCAGGTGGAGTCGCCGCCGAGCGTGGCCAGCGGGCTGCAACGGGTAGGGCGCGCTGGCCACCAGGTGGGCGCCGTGTCTCGCGGAGTGGTCTTTCCCAAGTTCCGCGGAGACCTCGTCCAGACCGCCGTGGTGGTCGACCGAATGCGTCGGGGGGCCATCGAGTCGCTGCACGTCCCGTCGAACCCGGTGGACGTGCTGGCCCAGCAGATCGTCGCCATGTGCGCCATGGACGACTGGGCCGTGGATGACCTTGAGGCGTTGATTCGCAAGGCAACCCCGTTCGCCAGCCTGCCGCGAACCATCCTGGAGTCGGTGCTGGACATGCTGTCTGGGCGTTACCCGAGCGATGAGTTCGCCGAGCTGCGACCGCGCCTGGTCTGGGACAGGGTGACGGGAGCGCTCAGCGGACGACCCGGGGCGCAGCGGCTGGCAGTCACCAGCGGGGGAACTATCCCCGATCGCGGGCTCTATGCCGTCTTCCTCGCCTCTGGCGCCGGCACCGGGCGGCGGGTGGGCGAGCTCGACGAGGAGATGGTCTACGAGTCGCGGGTCGGCGACGTGTTCACCCTGGGCACCTCGTCATGGCGGATCGAGGACATCACTCATGACCAGGTGCTGGTCACCCCGGCTCCCGGCCAGCCCGGCAAGCTGCCATTCTGGAAGGGCGACTCACTTGGCCGGCCGGCCGAGCTGGGCCGCGCCGTCGGCGAGTTCCTTCGCGAGCTCGGCGGGCTGAGTCCCGCCAGGGCGCGGGCGAGGGTGACCGCAACCGGCCTAGATGCCTGGGCTGCCGACAATCTGCTCACCTATCTGGACGAACAACGCGAGGCCACCCGGCATGTTCCCGACGACCGCACGATTGTGGTCGAGCGCTTTCGGGACGAGATCGGCGACTGGCGAGTGGCCGTGCACTCCCCCTTCGGCGCGCAGGTGCACGCGCCGTGGGCGTTGTGTGTCACCGCCAGGATGCGTGAGCGCTTCGGCGTTGACGTCCAAGCCATGCACGGTGATGACGGCATCGTCTTCCGTCTGCCCGACATCGAGTTCGACGCAGACTCCGGTGACGACACGATGTCGGCCGCCGTGGCGTCAAGCAGATACGGGTCGGCCGGGCTGGGCGATGAGCTGATGTCCCTGATCGCCCTCGACCCCGACGAGGTACACGACCTGGTCACCACCGAGATCGGCGGATCTGCCTTGTTCGCAGCACGTTTCCGCGAGTGCGCAGCCCGGGCGCTCTTGTTGCCGCGGCGCCGACCCGACCGCAGGCAAGCCCTGTGGCAGCAGCGTCAGAGGTCCGCCCAGCTGCTCACGGTAGCGAGCCAGTACCCATCCTTCCCGATCATCTTGGAGACCGTGCGCGAGTGTGTGCAGGACGTCTTCGACGTGCCAGGTCTGAGCTCTCTGATGCGCGAGATCGGGTCTCGCAAAGTGCGTCTGGTAGCGGTGGAGACTCCGACGCCGTCACCGTTCGCCCGCAGCCTGATGTTCGGTTACGTCGCACAGTTCCTGTACGAGGGTGACTCCCCCCTTGCTGAGCGGCGCGCTGCTGCCCTGTCCCTGGACCCCGCTTTGCTGGCTGAGCTTCTCGGCCGTGGCGAGGGTGTGGCGCTTCGCGACCTGCTCGACCCACAGGCCCTGGCAACGACGGAGTCCGAGCTGCAGCGACTAGCGCGGGGACGGCGTTGCCGAGACATGGAAGATGTGGCGGATCTGCTGCGCGCGCTGGGAGCTCTACCACACCAGGCCATTCTCGAGCGCTCGGTCCAAGGCTCAACCGCCAACGACGTCTCTTCCTGGCTCGTCGACCTCGAGAGCGATCGGCGACTGATCCGAGTGCACATTGCCGGCCAGGAGCGATGGGCGGGCATCGAGGACTCAGGACGACTCAGAGACGCCCTGGGTGTCGCGCTACCGGTTGGTATCCCCGAGGTCTTCCTCGAGTCGGTCCCCGACCCGCTGGGGGATCTCGTCGCTCGATACGCCCGGACACATGGCCCGTTCACCGCGCGAGATGTCGCCGAATGGCTCGGCCTTGGCATGGCCGTCGTGGCCGACGTTCTGCGCCGGCTCGTGGCCAGCGGCCGGGTTGTCGAGGGTGAGCTGAGACCACTGGAGTCAGGCGGCGGAGTCCACGGCAACGACTTCTGCGACACGCAGGTGCTGCGCACGCTGCGTCGCCGCTCGCTGGCAGCACTGCGGGCCGAGGTCGAGCCTGTTCCCGCCGTGGATCTGGCCCGATTCCTTCCCGCCTGGCAAGGCGTGGGTGCAGGTCTTCGGAACGCCGCCGGGGTCCTGCGCGTCGTTGAGCAGCTGGCCGGAGCGGTGTTGCCTGCAAGCGCACTCGAAACGCTGGTGCTGCCCGGCCGGGTGGCGGCATACGGCCCGGCCTTGCTGGACGAACTGACAACCAGCGGCGAGGTGGTCTGGGCCGGGCACGGCGCCTTACCCGGAGACGACGGATGGGTCTCACTGCACCTGGCCGAGACCGCACACCTGACCCTGGCGGCGCCGTCGCCGGACTTTGACCTGTCCGAGCGACATCGCGACGTCCTGGACGTCCTGGGTGGCGGCGGCGCATTCTTCTTCCGCACTCTTTCGGACACGCTCGATATCAATGACGACGAAGAGCTGACGCACCTCCTGTGGGACCTGACCTGGGCCGGACACATCAGCAACGACACTCTCGCCCCCCTGCGGGCCCTGCTGCTGGGCGGNCGCACAGCCCACAAGCCGCGGCGCACAGCCCCACGATCGGCCCGATACTCGGGCAGATCCGGCAGCCTTGGCGCACTGTCGGCCCGACAGCCCTCAACCGGGAGCATCTCAACGTCGCCACGCACGGGACCTTCCACTGCGGCCGGCCGATGGTCGCTGCTGCCAAGGGTCGAGCCCGACGCCACTGTTCGCTCCTACGCCACGGCCGAGGTGCTGCTGGATCGCTACGGCATCGTGACCCGTGGTTCTGTTGTCGCCGAAGGGGTTCCGGGCGGATTTGCCGGCGTCTATCGCGTGCTGTCTGCGGCCGAGGAGTCCGGACACGTCCGGCGTGGCTACTTTGTCGAAGGCCTGGGCGCGGCACAGTTCGCTACCAACGGCGCCGTTGACCGACTCCGTGCTCGGAGTCGTCCGCTGCCAGAGGAGCTCCAGTCCTCGGGTGCACAACACCCGGACAGCGCACCCTCAGCTCTGGTCCTGGCCGCCTCGGATCCGGCCAATCCCTATGGCGCCGCTCTCGGCTGGCCGGCCCGGGTCACCGACCTGAGCGAGCACCAAGACCCCAAACCCACAGCGGCGCCCGCTCACCGGCCGGATGCATCGTCCGGCCTGGGACACAGGCCCGGTCGCAAGGCCGGTGCGCTGGTGGTGCTGGTTGATGGCGCCCTGACCCTGTATGTCGAGCGCGGTGGAAAGACGCTGTTGTCCTGGACCGATGACCGCACGCTGCTGCAGTCCGCCGCCGATGCCCTGGCTCTGGCCGTACGGGAAGGGGCGCTGGGCAAGATGACCGTCGAGAAGGCAGATGGCACCTCGGTGCTGCTCCCTGACCATCCTCTGGCCAAGGCGCTCGCCGGGGCGGGCTTCCACGCAACCCCGCGCGGGCTACGACTGAGACGCTGACCTGCCTCACTGATGCAGGTGCAGCTGCCAGTCGCTGGGCACGCGACCTGCGGGACCTGGCGTCGGCTGCTCGAGGGGGTGATGCAGCGGCGGAGCAAGGTCGGGCCCTTCATAGAGCTGGTCGTCGGCGTAGCTGTAGAACCAGTCCTCGCCCGGCTCGTAGGAACGGATCCATGAATGGTCCTGCTCGCGAGCATGCGCGCTCGCATGCTGGGAGGGCGACCAGTCACAGCAGCCGATGTGACCACACTGCGCGCACCTGCGTAGGTGGAACCACCAGCCGGCGCTGGCCTCGCACTCTGCACAGCCGGACCCGCTGGGCAGAACGTCAGGGTCGATTCCAGGCACGGTGCTCACCACATCACCTCCATGTGACGGACTCACCACACCCTTCCCCACCGCGAACCAGTGCGTCAACAGGTCTGGGTTCTGGCCGGCAGGCGGTGAGCCTGACAGCGCTGCCGTTCGTCTTCTCGCCTGCGCAGGCAGCATTCTCAGCTGGCTGGATCGGACGGGAACCATCCCCACGTCACGCGCCGCAGCCTGGCGGGCAGGCCGCGGCACGTCAGGGGCGGGGACGCTCACACCTTGGCTGGGTCGACCTTGCCGTTGGTGGAGGAGACGTGTACCGGGATGACCGCCACGGGCAGCCCGGAGGGCTTGCCGGCCGGCTTGTCGACCCGGATGCTCGTCATCAACTTTTGTGCCAGGCCCAGCCCGGCGCCACCCATGGTCATGGCCTTGGCGAGCATGTCTTCCATGCCCTCGGCGCCGTTGAGGACGACGAGGTTGTCAATGTTGCTCAGTGAGCTGGCAGCGGCGGCGACGATGGCGGGGTAGTTCTCGGCAAACTGCTGCGCANTGACAGCGTCCTGGTTGGTGGACAGCGCCNTGGCGCGCGCCTCGATCCCGGCCGCCTCGGCCAGCCCCTTCTCCCGAATCGCGGACGCCTGAGCGGCACCGTTGAGCTGGGTGGCGTTCGCCTGGGCCGCACCGGCGAGGCGAACCTCCTCGGCCTGAGCCTGGGCCAGGGCAACAAGAGCTGCCCGGTTGGCTTCAGCCAGAGTGACCTGCTCGTAGGCTTGGCGTCGGCCGGTTTCCGGAGCGACGACTCGAGAAGCTTCTCTTGGCGCTGGGCATCGAGCTCCGCGGCAGCAGTCTCGGCCCGGACCACTTCCTGGCGAGCCAGCGCCTGAGAGAGCGGGCCCGCCTGCTGCGCCTTGGACTTCGCCTGGTCCATCTGTGCCTGGTACTCAGACTGTTTGATGCTGGCCTCGCGGACGGCGCCTGCCTTCTCGGCATTGGCGATCTGCTCAGCTTCGGTGGCTTCCTTGTCACGCTGGGCGGCAGCAATCCGGGCCTTCGACTCGATGGCGGCGGCCTGCGGCTTGGCGAGATTCTGGATGTACCCGGACTCGTCGTCGATCTCCTGTATCTGAAGGCTGTCGACCCGCAGACCCAGCTTCTGAAGGTCCTCCGCCAAGGAGGCACGGATGTTCGCCGTCAGCTCTTCCCGGTTGTGCAGCATGTCTTCGACGGACATGCCACCGACGATGGCGCGCAGGTGGCCGGCGAAGAGCTCGTGGATGGTGGACTGCATCACGGTCGCATCCTGGTCCAGGAATCGGCGGGCGGCATTGGCGATACTGGCCAGGTCGTCGCCGACTTTGTAGGCGACGACACCCTTAACGGTCAGCGGGATGGACTGGTTGGACACCGCGTTAACGACCAGCCCCGTGGCGCGCAAGTCCAGGCCGAGGCGACGAACAGTCTGGAAGCCAGGGATCACTGCAGTCCCCCGACCAACCACGATCTTGAAACCGAGACTGTCCAGCTGGGTCTCATTGTCACCCTTGGCACCGAGGCCTGAGATGATCAGGGCTTCGTTCGGTTCGGCGACCCTCCACACCAGGCGAAACGCCAGGACCAGAAGGATGACGGCGACGACCGCGGTTCCAACGACGTAGTACATGAAGTCTGTGCTTCCTCTCATATCTCGTGGGGTGGCCGCTGAGACGTGCGGCGATGGTGATGATGACGGTTCTTCAACGATGCTTTGCCGCCTCTGACGGCCGCCACGGGGCTGACGCGAGTCAGGTGTAGCTGTGATGGGGAGGTGGGGGCGGGACAGTGTCCTGAATCAAGGACCGGGCCGGTTGGTCCTGAGGTCCGGGCGGGGGTTCGACTGGGCTGACGAACACGGTCAGCGGCGGTTGGTGATCATCAACGATGACCTTGACGCCCTTTTCGATGACAGCTCGAGGATCACTGGAGTAGGCGTAGAAGGCTTCCGACCCCCCGCGTATCTGCAGGGTCACCTCCCCCAGCGTGCCAGGAGCGACGCGTCCGGTTACCCGCCCGGTCCTTGCGATCATCAGATCCGCCGATCCGGCCGGGACACCTGGCTGGGAGGGTGCAGGCATGCTCTGTTCACCTGGCGGTAGCCCCGCTCAAAATAAGACCAACAATCATGAGTGCCGTATGGGCCCAGCCCCACCGCCGCGATCCATCGGCAGTGCCCTAGAGGGCACGCGGTCAGCACGGGTCAGCCAAGCGTGGCCCTGGGCCCCGCATTCCCATCGGCGTGGCCGGTGCGGAGGCCTTTCGCGTGGCTGTGCCTGTCCGCCCGCGGCACGCAGTCGGGCACGTCGAACAAAACCAAGAACCAAGGTGGAAGTCGAGAAGAGGAGCGGTTACTGAGCCTGCAGTGGCTCAGGCGGCGGAGGCGCGGACCAAGGTCTCGGTGCGCCCAGAGATCGGCAACGTCGCCAGAGCGCTGATGGCCTCTGACTGGGCGGCCCGGTCCGACACGTCGCTGAGCATCTGGGACATCGGCAGGTGCAGGGCCGCACAGATCGAGGCAAGCAGTTCTGACGATGCTTCNTTCTCACCGCGCTCCACCTCGCTCAGATAGCCCAGCGAGACTGCAGCCGACGCCGAGATCTCGCGCAAGGTGCGACCCTGCGCCTGTCGGTGGCCCCGGAGAACGTCACCGACTTCACGACGAAGAACAATCATGACGCCTCCCCATAGCAGTACGAGCAACANTCTGTCATCAACAACGGTACCCCCCATCCGATGCGGTGCGCCCGCCGGATTGGCTGTGGGTCCCTCATGTCGGATCAACAGAGCGCCGCGGGAGGTTCTTCCCTGAGCTCGGAACCGAGTTCCTCCGCGAGCAGCTCCAAGACTGCCAGCACGCTGCGCGCGCGAACTTCGGCGCGATTGCCGGCAAGGCTCAACGCCTTGACCCGTGAGGTTCCTGGCCCGACAACGGCGACGAATACCGTGCCCACAGGCCTGCCGTCAACCTCATCAGGCCCCGCCACACCCGTCGTGGCCAGGCCATAGGTCGCCCTCATCAGGGACCGCACCCCGCTGGCCATCTGCTCGGCCACGTCAGCATCCACTGCTCCTACGTGAGCCAGCAACACCGCGTCGACACCCAGTACCGAAGCCTTGAGGTCGGTCGCATAGGCGAGCACACCCCCACGTACGACCACCGAGGCACCGGCAACATCGGTCAGCGCTGCGGTGACCAGCCCCCCCGTCAACGACTCCGCAACCGCCACGGTGTGCCCGGTAGCGCTCAGACGCGCCACGAGATCGGGGGCCACACTGGGTGACACCTTCAGACCTCGGGTTCCGCGCGATGGCGTACTGCGTCCTCACGCTCAGCCGCCTCACGCTCAGCTGCCTCGACCGCGGCCGCTCCTCGTGCGCGCTTTGCCCGCGCACGAGGACTGGTGTTGCGCAACGTCTGCGCCCGCAGAACGTAGTCGGCTCCGGTTGCAACGGTCACGATAACCGCCAACGTCATCACCACCACGGCAATGCCGTGCCAGGGACTGCTCAGGGGCAGGACGAAAAGCAGGATCGCGACCGCTTGCAGTGCGGTCTTGAGCTTGCCACCACGGCTGGCCGGCATCACGCCGTGGCGGATGACCATGAACCGCAATGCGGTGATGCCGATCTCCCGGACAAGGACGACCACGGTGACCCACCACGGGAGCAGATCGATGATCGAGAGCCCGACAAGCGCCATTCCCATCAGGGCCTTGTCGGCGATTGGATCGCTCACCTTGCCGAAGTCGGTAACCAGACCCCTGGACCGGGCGATGTCACCGTCCATGCGGTCGGTCGCGGTTGCGACCACGAACACGCCAGCGGCAAGCAGGCGGTAGCTCGTCTGCTGGCCGTGGTCGTACAGCAGAAACCACCCAAACACGGGCACCAGGGCGATGCGCAAGATGGTCAGGGCGTTGGCGATGTTCCAGACGCTGGGCGCAAGAGGCCCGGCATGGGTGTCATCGCCGGTGGGGCTCATTAGAGTTCCGCGATGAGGTCGATGCCCTCGGTGTCCAGAACCACCGCAGCAATGATCTCGCCGGCAGCAGGGGCCTTGGCGCCCGGTCGCAACCGAAGAATCGTGGCCCCGTCGACGTCGGGTCCCTGATGGGCAGCCCGACCGGTCAGCTCGTCGGTGTCCTCGTCGATCCCGTCGACCAGAACCTCGACGCGTTCGCCGATACGCTCCTCGGCGCGCTGGATGTTGAGCTCCTCCACCAACGTTGTGAAGCGCGCAACCCGCTCAGAAATGGCATGGGTGTCGAGCTTACCCTGCAGGGTCTCTGCCTCGGTGCCGTCCTCGTCGGAGTAGCCGAACACGCCGACCACATCAAGTCGGGCGGCAGTCAGAAAGGCCTCGAGCTCGTCAAGGTCCCGCTGTGTCTCGCCCGGGAACCCGACGATGACGTTGGAACGGATGCCAGCAAGCGGCGCGCGAGCGCGGACCTGGTCAATCAGGTCGAGGAACGCCTGGGGCGAACCAAAACGGCGCATGGCGCGCAGCAGCTTCTCTGAGGCATGCTGGAAGGAGATGTCGAAGTAGGGGACCACACCCGGCGTCGAGGCCATCACGTCGAGCAGATCCATCCGGATCTCGGCGGGCTGCAGGTAAGACACCCGGACACGTTCGATCCCGTCAACTTTGGCGATCTCGGGCAACATGGTCTCCAGCAGGCTCAGGTCCCCAAGGTCCTTGCCGTAGGACGTGGAGTTCTCGCTGACCAGGAAGATCTCCTTGACGTCGTGCTCGCCGAGCCAGCGGGCTTCGGCGCCCACGGCCGGCCATCTAGACGTGCGCGGATGACGCGCGGACCGCTTGCCGGTGCGGGTCCCTGGGCCGTCTGGGTTGCCGTGGATGTGCTCGCCGGCGCCTCGCAAGCACCGTTACCGTGCCCGGGCAGGGCCACGAACCCTGCGGAGGCCTGCCGTGAGGCGGGCGAGAGCGGCAGCAAGCGCCGACGGTCCGACGGGACGTGCGAGACGGGCCTGTTGCCGTTCAGGATCGAGGTGAGGTGGCTCGACATGTCGGCGTAGGAGTCAAACCCAAGCACGGCGTCAGCCTCGGGCAGCTCGGCGGCAAGCTGCTCGCCATAGCGCTCGGCCAGACAACCCACGGCCACGACCTTCTGCGTGTGTCCCGAACCCTTGAGCTCGGAGGCCTCAAGGAGTGCGTCGATGGAGTCCTTCTTGGCCTGCTGGACGAAACCGCAGGTGTTGATCACCGCGACGTCAGCCTGAGCGGCGTCATCGACCAACCGCC
>JGI24140J50213_10000506_pt1 | contig 18168 bp, 19 predicted proteins | sample BarGraIncu00222A_FD_50213 | JGI IMG/M metagenome (IMG submission 50213)
ACCATCGGCGTGTTCAGCGTTCCTTCCGGGTGCCATAAATCGAGAAAGGCGTTGCCGTCCCGCGCCGCCCATGCTGCCGCAAACCGCGTGACAAAATCCTGAATTTCTGCGTCCGTCATCGATCTTCTCCGTGCCAAGTGTGCTGGAGACGATACGAGCATCGTCGGCGCCGGTCTGGCGATTTACGGACCTGACGTCTTGCCGAACGGAAACCAGGCCGCCGTCACTCAACGTCTCAACGCCGGCTTCAGCACCACGCCTTCGTGCTCCAGGAGCCAGCGCTTTCGCTCCAACCCACCACCATATTTGATCAGCGAACCATTGGCGCCGATCAGGCGATGGCAGGGCACGACAACGCTGATCGGGTTGGAGCCATTGGCATGTCCGACCGCGCGCACCGCTTTGGGCATGCCGAGTTGGGACGCCAGCGCGCCATAGCTCATGGTCGCGCCGGGCCGAATCGTCGGCAACGCATTCCAGACCTTGTGCTGGAATGGCGTGCCGGCGACGCGCCATTTGATCGCGTTCAAGCAAGCAAGATCGCCCTTGAAATAGCCTGACAGCGCCGCCCTGACGTCCCGGGGAGACCGCGCGTTCCGCAAAATGACATCGCCATATTGCAGCCGCAGCAGTTCCTTCATACGCGGCTCGTGATCCTCCCAGTCCAGCGCACGCAGGACACCGTCGCCGTCGGTCACCAGCAGCGCGACACCGATCGGTGTTTCCAAACGGTCGAGGTTAAAGGTGTCAGGCGGCATTGTGTCAGGCGGCCTGGCGTTCATGCGTTTTCACCGATGAGGCTGGATGCGCAATGCCGGCGGCCCACAGGTGCAAGGCGGCATAGGCGCGCCACGGCCGCCACCGCTCGGCGCGCGACAGCAGTTCTTGGGGTGATGGACGGCGGCCGTCAGCCATTGTCATGGCGCGCATCAATCCGATGTCGGCGGCGGGGAATGCATCGGGTTCGCGTAGCTCGCGCATCGCAATATATTGCGCCGTCCATTCACCAATTCCCGGAAGTAACCGCAGCTTCGCAATCGCCTCGTCAAGGCTCGCGCCTCGGCTGAACATCGTCGGGTCGGCGCAAATGGCCGCCGCCAGCGAGGTCACCGCCAAGGCCCGCGCATTCGGCATGCCGAGCACCGCAAGATCGGCGCCGGCAAGACGCGAGGCCGAAGGAAACAGGTGGCTCAGTCCGTCAGCGTCTTTCGTTACTGCAGGAAGCGGCGCGCCGTGAGCCAGCACCAGCCTGCTGAGCAATTTGGTCGCCGCCGGAACGGTGATCTGCTGGCCGAAGATCGCGCGCACCGCGAGTTCGAAACCGTCCCATGCGCCCGGCACCCGCAAGCCCGGCCGCGCCGAGACCAGCGGCGCCAGCACCGGGTCAAGCGACAGATGCGCGCCGATCATGTCGGGATCGGCGGCCAGATCGAATACCCGCCGCAGCCGCGCGATGACCTGTGGCAGCGCCGCCATGTCTGGAAATCGCACCGAGACGCTGACCCGGTTGCGGTCAGCCGGTGCGACGCTGATCACGCCATGATTGTCGCCGATCGCAATTGTGCGGCGATAGATATTGTCGGCGACAATCTCGACACCGGGAATGGCGCGCGCCGCGAGAAACGACAATATCGCGTCCCAGTCATAAGGCGGCCGATAGGCCAGACGAACCGACAGCGCGCCGGCCTCGCGCCTGCCCTTTTCGCGGATGCGCCGCAGGCTAGCCGGCGAACGTCCGAACAACTGCAGAAACGTTTCGTTGAAGCGGCGAATACTGTTGAAACCCGACGCCATCGCCACTTCGGCCATTGGCAGCGAGGTCTCGTGGATCAATTGCTTGGCCAGCAAAACCCGCCGCGTCTGCGCCACCGCGACCGGCGAGGCGCCGACGTGCTGGCGGAACAACCGCCGCAACTGGCGCGCGCCGACGCCGAGCCGATTGGCGAGGCCCTCGACATCCGCCTCATCGAGGCCGCCCGCCTCGATCAGTGCGAGCGCGCGGGAAACGGTGTTGCTGGTGCCGCGCCAGAACGCAAGATCGGGCGACGTTTCCGGCCGGCAGCGCAGGCATGGGCGAAAACCGGCCTGCTGGGCCGCCACCGCGGATGGGTAGAACGACACATTCGCGAACTTCGGAGTGCGCGCCGGGCAAATCGGCCGGCAGTAGATGCCGGTGGTTTTGACGCCCACGAACAGCCGCCCATCGAAGCGGGCATCGCGGGTCGAAATCGCGCGGTAGCAGGCGATGCGGTCCATATCCATTACGCGATCCTGGTCCATTCGAGCAGGCATGTCTCGCGGTTTTCGGACATCACCATTCTCTCGACTATTCTTGCCAAAAATGCCGCCATCAATTCTGAAAAATAAGGCAGGTGGTGGTGCCATGCGCGAGCAAACGCCCGTTGCCATCCGTCACCCTTCCCTCGGCGGTGCCGACGCGCCGGCCCCGGCTCAACACCACGCCTTCCGCCTTGATCAACCCGGTCTCGGGGGTGATCGGCCGCACCAGTGAAATCTTGAACTCGAGCGTGGTCTGGCTGATGCCCTTCTCGAGAGTCGACTGGACGGCCAGTCCCATGCAGCTGTCGAGCAGGGTGGCCGCCAGACCGCCATGCACCGTGCCGGCCGGGTTGAGATGGATGCCGCTCGGCTCCACTGTGACGACGACCCGCCCGCTCACCGCCTCGGTCACATCGTAACCCAAGGTCTCGGCTATCGTATTGAGGGGCAGCGTCCCGTCGACGAGCCCCTGGACGAATTCCAGGCCGCTCATCTCCTTCTGCCTGTCGGCGCTGACGGTCCCATATGTCTTGCTGGCGATACGGCTCTGCATCGGCTTCCTCTCCTGCTCGAACCGGTGGCGCGCGACGTCCGGTCCATTTCCATTCTGGAATCATCGTCCATTGGCGACAGTCTGTCTGGCGGTTTCCGGCCATTATCATTTTCGTCGAAAATACCGGGTGAACCGTCGCACGGTGCCCATGGGGCGTGCTAGCGTCCACCCGAAATCCGACTGCCGGTTCGGGGGACCGCAACATGATTGGGATCGCCAATGCGTTGGTGGCGCTGGTAGCAGCGCTGCACGTTTATTTTTTGGTGCTGGAGATGTTTCTCTGGACCAAGCCGCTCGGCTTGAAGACCTTCGGCAACTCGCTTGAGAAAGCCAACGACTCCGCGGTGCTCGCAGCCAACCAGGGGCTGTATAACGGCTTTCTCGCTGCCGGACTGGTTTGGGGCTTGGTCGCGAGCATTCCGGCCTTTGCATTCGAAATCAAAGTATTCTTTTTGCTCTGCGTGATCGTCGCCGGCGTCTACGGTGCGGTAACCGTTAGCCGCAGGATTCTGCTGGTGCAGGCAGCGCCCGCGGCCATCGCGCTGATCCTGCTCTGGCTGGCGTAGAGTCTTTTCCGTTCCGATTGAATCGGAACGGAGGCTCTACTTCTTTATTTGACGCGTTTTCTTCACGCGAACCGGTATCCACCCCGGATCAAGTCCGGGCAGGCTTTCGCTGGAAAACGCTTTAGGATCGTTTACCTTTCCGGCCGGCGTCGCCTTGCATTGCGATATCCGATCCTCCACTATCGCCGCGAGCGATGGCGGCCGCCGCAGCCTGAACAAGGCACCGGACCAGACCATCGGCCAATCACGCCCATGAGGAAGCAGCAATATGAGGAACGGTATTTTTCATCTGCTCAGCGCGACAACGCTAGCCGTCGCGCTGTCGGCATCGTCGGCCTACGCGCAAAAGAAATACGACACCGGCGCGACCGACACCGAGATCAAGATCGGCCAGACCGTGCCGTTCTCTGGACCGGCCTCCGCCTATTCCAGTATCGGCAAGGCGCAGGCGGCGTATTTCAAGATGATCAACGAGCAGGGCGGCATCAACGGCCGCAAGATCAATTTGATCCAGTATGACGACGCCTATAGCCCGCCGAAAGCCGTCGAGCAGGTGCGCAAGCTGGTCGAGAGCGACGAGGTGTTGCTCACCTTCCAGATCGTCGGCACGCCGTCGAATGCCGCGGTCCAGAAATACCTCAACGCCAAGAAGGTGCCGCAACTGTTCGCCGCCACCGGCGCGTCGAAATTCACCGATCCGAAGAATTTCCCATGGACGCTCGGCTTCAACCCCAACTACCAGACCGAGGGACGCATCTACGGCCAATACATTCTGAAGAACCATCCGGACGCCAAGATCGGCGTGCTCTATCAGAACGACGATCTCGGCAGGGACTATCTGACCGGCATCAAGGCCGGCCTTGGCGACAGGGCGGCCAAGATGATCGTGGCTGAAGCCTCCTACGAAGTCACTGATCCGACCATCGATTCGCAGGTCCTCAAGATCAAGGACGCCGGCGCCGATCTGTTCTTCAGCGCGTCGACGCCGAAACAGGCGGCGCAGGCGATCAAGAAGATCGCCGAGGTCGGCTGGCATCCGATTCAGATCGTCGATATCAACGCCACTTCGGTCGGCGCAGTATTGCAGCCGGCAGGCCTGGAAGCATCCAAGGGCCTGATCAGCACCAATTACGGCAAGGATCCGAGTGACCCGCAGTGGAAGGACGACCCCGGCATCAAGCATTACTTCGACTTCATGGCGAAGTATTACCCCGAAGGCGACAAGAACTCGAACTTCAACACCTATGGCTATTCGACCGCCCAGTTGATGGGGCATGTGCTCAAGCAGTGCGGCGACGACCTCACGCGCGAGAACGTGATCAAGCAGGCTACCAATCTGAAGAACGTCGAACTCGATCTGTCGCTGCCCGGCATGAAGGCCAACACCACCGAGAACGACTACCGCGTCAACAAGCAGATGCAGATGATGAAGTTCAACGGCGAGCGCTGGGAATTGTTCGGCCCGATTCTCGAGGACAGCGGTCCCGCCGGCTAGTCGAATACTCGCTGACACGAACGATCGGCGGCCCTTCGCGGCCGCCGATTTGTTTTTACTGCGGAATCTCGCCAAACGTCTTTCCGACCGGCAGCACCGCGTGCCGGATCAGGCGCGAATCCTCGACCGCCGCCTGGCGGTGTTTCACCGCCTCCCGATAAACCGGATCGCGGATCATTTCCGCGAAAGCTGCCACGCTCGGGTATTCGGCGATGAAGCAGTGGTCCCAGCGCTCCGCCTCGGGCCCGATCAGCATCAGTTCAAAGCGTCCCTGCCACACGATCTTGCCGCCGAGCCGCTCGAACACCGGTCCGCTCTCGCGGCCATAAGCCGCATAAGCCTCGACGCCGGTCGCCTTGCGGCCGTCCGGATAGGCGGCCATCGCGCGCAAGCGCACCAGGTTGAGCATGTGAATCGGACCCGGCCGATCGTTGGCCCGAAATTGCGCGAAGATTTCCCTGGTTGGATCGATATGGCCCATCCGTCCCGTTTTCCTTGGCTCATTTCTTTGAAATTCCAGCAACCATTACCACGCACCGCCCCACCTGCTAATCCCGCGTTAACTTCTGAGTAACCGGCCCTTAAACAGCGCGGGCTAGCGTGCGGCGGGACCGGTGTGGGCGGCGTATCGCGTATGGCGTTGGGACGGAAAAAAGGCGGCGGACGCAAGGAGCCGCTATTCGGGCTTGCCGCCGCGCTGGCGGATTTGCGCCTGTCTGCGGCGGACCGGATTGCCGCCGCGGAAGACAAACCGAAAAGATCATCCGCCAGGCGCCAATCTGACGATGACGACGCACCGCGCGAGCGCAAGCCGGCCGCTTCGCGCAGCGGCTCCAGGCGCCGCTCGAAATCGCGCGGCAAATTCGGCATCGGACGCCTGATCTATTGGGGCGCGGTGCTCGGCCTGTGGGGCGCGATCGCCGTGATCGGCGTCGTGGTCTGGGTGGGCGCGCATCTGCCGCCGATCCAGGCGCTTGAGATTCCGAAACGGCCGCCGACCATCCAGATCGTTGGCCTCGATGGCAGCGTGCTGGCGACGCGCGGCGAAATGGCCGGCGCCAATGTTTCGCTGAAGGATCTGCCGCCCTATCTGCCGAAGGCTTTCATCGCGATCGAGGATCGCCGGTTCTATTCGCATTACGGGGTCGACCCGCTCGGCATCGCGCGCGCGGCGGTCGCCAACATCATGCATCGCGGCGTTTCGCAGGGCGGCTCGACGCTGACCCAGCAGCTCGCCAAGAACCTGTTCCTGACGCAGGAGCGCACGCTGCAACGCAAATTGCAGGAAGTCGAACTCGCGCTCTGGCTGGAACGCAAGCATTCCAAATCCGAGATTCTCGAACTCTATCTGAACCGGGTTTATTTCGGTTCCGGCGCCTATGGCGTCGAGGCGGCCGCGCAACGCTATTTCGGCAAATCCGCCAAGAACGTCACGCTGGCCGAGGCCGCGATGCTCGCAGGCCTGGTCAAATCGCCGTCGCGGCTGGCGCCGAACCGCAATCCGGAGGGTGCCGAGAAGCGTGCCCAGACCGTGCTGACCGCGATGGCGGATTCCAAATTCATCACCGAAGCGCAGGCGCAGGCCTCGATCGGACATCCCTCCTACAATGTGAAACCGGCGGGCGCCGGCACCGTCAATTATGTCGCGGACTGGATCGGCGAAGTGCTCGACGACCTGATCGGCCAGATCGATCAAAACATCGTGGTCGAAACCTCGATCGACCCGAAACTGCAGAACATCGCCGAAGCCGCCGTGATCGACGAACTCGCCGCCAAGAGCGTCAAGTTCAATGTCAGCCAGGGCGCGCTGGTGGCGATGACGACGAACGGCGCGGTGCGCGCCATGGTCGGCGGCCGCAACTACGCCGAGAGCCAGTACAATCGCGCGGTGACCGCCAAGCGCCAGCCGGGCTCGGCGTTCAAGCCGTTCGTCTATCTGACCGCGATCGAGGCCGGGCTGACGCCGGAGACGATCCGGCAGGACGCGCCGCTCGACGTCAAGGGCTGGAAACCCGAGAACTACAGCCACGAATATTTCGGCGCGGTGACGCTGACGCAGGCGCTCTCGATGTCGCTCAATACCGTTGCGGTGCGGCTCGGGCTGGAAGTCGGCGCCAAAAACGTGGTGCGCACCGCGCACCGGCTCGGCATTTCATCGAAGCTCGACGCCAATGCCTCGATCGCGCTGGGTACTTCGGAGGTCTCGCTGATCGAACTGGTCGGCGGCTATGTGCCGTTTGCCAATGGCGGCCTCGGCGTCTCCCCCCATGTCGTGACCAGGATCCGCACCAGCGAGGGCAAGGTGCTGTACGTCCGTCCCGCCGACCAACTCGGCCAGGTGATCGAGCCGCGCAATGTCGCTGCCATGAACATCATGATGCAGGAAACCCTGCTCAGCGGCACCGCGCACAAGGCGGAGCTTCCGGGCTGGATGGCCGCCGGCAAGACCGGCACCAGCCAGGATTTCCGCGACGCCTGGTTTATCGGCTACACTGCCAATCTCGTGACCGGCATCTGGCTCGGCAACGACGACAATTCGCCGACCAGGAAGGCGACCGGCGGCGGATTGCCAGTGGAAGTCTGGACCCGATTCATGAAAGCCGCCCATCAGGGCGTGACGCCGGTACCGCTGCCGAATTCGCAGCCGGCCGGATTGTTCCCGAACATGGTGCAAGCTTCCTCGCAGGTCACCTCGCCCACGGCGCCGACGCCGATGCCGATGTCTGCCAGCGGTGTCGCCGTCCGGCCGGCGCCGACCCGAACCTCGGTGCGGCCGGAAGCAGCCGCTGGACTGGACGGCTGGCTGATGGAACGGCTGTTCGGACGGTAGAATTCGCCTGCGCGCATTCTCGCGCGCGACCGACGTTCGCTCGGGATCGCTTTACCGACTAGAGTCGGACATCGCGCCGCCTTCGCTGCCGATTGAATCAGGAGGCTGCATGAACGCGCCAAGACATATCCTGCCGACAACGGTGGTCGGAAGCTATCCGCAGCCCGAATGGCTGGTGGATCGCGCCATGCTGTCAAAGTCCGTGCCGCGAACGCGCATGCAAGGCATCTGGCGCGTGCCCGAGGCGTACCTCGAACAGGCGCAGGACGATGCGACGATTGTCGCCATTCGCGATATGGAGCGCGCGGGAATCGATATTGTCACCGATGGCGAAATTCGCCGCGAGAGCTACTCGAACCGGTTCGCAACCGCGCTTGAGGGCATCGATGCGAACAACCATGCGATCATCATGTCGCGTTCGGGCCAGGCCACAGCGGTGCCTCGCGTGGTGGATAAAATCCGCCGGGCACACCCGGTTGAATTGAGAGACATGGAGTTTCTTCGCGGCAATACCGATCGGGTCGCAAAGATGACGCTGCCGGGGCCGTTCACGATGAGCCAGCAAGCCAAGAACGAATTCTATTCTGACGAAGAAGAGCTCGCGATGGCTTTTGCTGACGCGGTCAACGCGGAAGCGCTGGATTTGCAAAAGGCCGGCGCGGACATCATCCAGCTTGACGAGCCGTGGGTTCGCAATAATCCCGAACTGGCGAAGCGTTACGCCGTCAAGGCCATTAACCGCGCGCTCTCTGGCCTTACCGTGCCGACCATCGTGCATCTCTGTTTCGGTTATGCGGCCGTCGTTCCCGGCTCGACCAAGCCAGCCGGCTATTCGTTCCTTGCGGAACTGGCCGATACCACGGCCGATCAGATTTCGATCGAAGCCGCGCAACCGAAGCTCGACCTCGGCGTGCTCAGGGATTTGTCACAGAAGAAGATCCTGCTTGGCGTTATCGACCTCGGCAATCCCGAGATCGAGACGGCGGCGATTGTTGCCGATCGCATCAGGCATGGCCTGAAATACGTCTCAACGGATCGTCTGATCCCGGCTCCGGATTGCGGGATGAAGTATATGCCGCGTGATGTCGCCTTCGGGAAATTGAAGGCGCTGTGCGACGGCGCCGCGATCGTCCGCAAGGAGCAATCCGGTCTCTGACCGAAGCGCGGTCGCAAAACCCTGGAGGGCGCGCGACCGCGGGTCCGCTCTATTCGGCCGGCGTGGCGATGACCGTCGGCCGGCTGACGGTGTCGCGCGCCAGCACCATCAGCAGCACCAGGAACGCGGCCTCGACGAGCGCGAACAACACGAAGGCTGCTGTGAACGAGCCGCCGGACGCCTGAATGACCGCGCCCATCGACCAGGGCGCGGCGAAGCTCGCCATGATGCCGAACACCTCTGAGTAGCCGATCGCGGCCGGCGCCAGGCTGTCGGGATATTTTTCGCTCATCAGCGAGAAGATCGCGCCGCCGCCGAGCACGGCAAGTCCGCTCAGGGCCGAGTACAGCACCAGCACGGCGAAGTTCAGTTGGTAGATCGTGCTGGTCACGAACATGATCGCCGTCAGCATCGCCAGCAGCGCACTGAGCTTGATCATGAAGTTCTTGCCCATATTGTCGGCCATGTAGCCGCCGATGATGAGCCAGAGCACCTGGGACAATCCCATCACCGTGCCGATGATGGCACCGGCCGCCGGCGGCATGTGCTGCACCGTGATGAACGCCGGAACCACCCACGTGGCTGTACCGGAGAGTGCGAAGGTACAGGCGGCAATGCCGAGTCCACCGACCGCTATCCATTTCGACTTGAAGATTTCGGTGACGGGCATATGCGCGCGCACCGGTTCATTCTCCCAGGCGAAACCGGGATAGCCGATCGCGGCGGGGCCCGCCTTGACAAAGATGGCATCGAGCAGGGCGACGATCAGGGTACCGGCCGCCAGCACCGCGAAGAACACGCGCCAGTTGGTAGCGAGCGTCAGCGGAATGCCAAGCGCGAAGTCCATGGTGATCGCAAGGCTGTAGGCGGCGAGGATCATGCCAACCACGGCACCGCGGCGCGATTGCGGGAACCACCCGAAGATCAGCTTCATGTTGCCGATGAAAATGGCGGCATCGAAGAAGCCGATGATGAGGCGAAGGATCAGCAGTTGCATGTAGCTCTGCACGAAGACCTGCAGAACCATGCCGATGCCTGTACCGACGAGACCGATCAGAAGCATGTTGCGCGCCGACATGTTGCGACTGAGCGGCGACCAGGCCACCATGCCGATACCGACCGTGACTGCGAAGATGCCCTGGGCGAGGCCGGCCTCCGCCGGGTTCAGGTTCAGGGTTTGCGAGATGAAGGGAATCACGGCGGCAAACGCGTACCAGTCGGCAGCGAGAAACATCTCGCAGATGAAGGCGAGCGTCAGCATCCATTTCTGCCAGGTCCTGATACGAGCCTGGTCGGCTTCAGAGAGAGTGCTCAAGTTCATGTTCGGCCCCTTTTTGTCCATCGGTTGAAATTCGACAAGACGAGAACGTTCAGGCTGGCGGCGGCAGGAAATTGACCTCGTGTTCGGCGGCGATACGAACCACCTCTGCCGGATCGGGAAGGTTGTGGATGCGCTCAAACAGTTCTTTCAGCGACCGCGTCGGTGCCACCCAGAACAGGCTGGTGGCGGTCTCCCCGGACTTGTTGAAGATGCCGTGCGGCAGCCCCTTGGGCATGCGGACGAGGTCGCCGGCCGTCGCCGTGAAATCCTTGCCGTCGAGCCAGAGGTCATAGCGGCCGCTCAGCACGTAGACGAACTCGTCCTGGGTGGGATGAACGTGCGGCGGCACGAAGGTGCCGCTCGGGAACACGGCGTGCCACGCCATCGAAGCGTCAGACTGCTGTTTCAGCGTGTAGGTCTGGCCCAGAATGTTCCAGACGATGTTGCCAAAGCCTTCATTGGCGGTGGTGATGCCCGGGGGCATGTCGATCATGGTGTTGTCCTCTGCTCTCGATGAAATGGCAGCCCCACCGGTTTAGCCGGCGAGAAATTCGGTGACGTGGCGGCCCGCGGCGGGCGTTTCCTCGAACACCAGGTGTCCGGTCGCCGGCACGAGTTGAAGATGGCCATCGGGCAAGCCCGCCATCCAGGCCTGCGCCTGGGCGGTCGGGCGCAGGCGATCGTTCGCGCCCCACAGCACAAGGGTCGGAACGGTGATGCGATGCAGCCAGTGGGCGAGCTTGGGATTGCCTTGCGGGTGGTTGCGGATCAGTTTGGCAAAACCCGTGACCTCGCGTCCCAGCCGCGCGTCGAAGGACGGATCCGGCGCTTGCGGAAAGTAGCGCAGCGCGGCCAGGGGATCGTGGGCGAGATAGGCCGGCAGGTCCTGCGGGGCGATTTCGAACAGACCCGGCGCGGGCGCGGCGTCGACCACGAGGCCGGCGGGGGCGACCAGCACCAGCCGGCGCAACCGCTGCGGCTGGCGAATGGCGAATTCGGCCGCGAGCCATCCGCCCAGCGAAAATCCTGCAAGGTCGAAATTCTCAAGACCGAGACGGTCAAACAGATCCATGTAATGCAGCACATGATCCTCGACGGTATCGATCGCGTCGCAATCGCCGGAATCGCCGAAGCCGGGATGGAACGGGATCAGCACCGTGTGGTGCGCGGCCCAGGCCCGCGCCACTTCGAAACCGGTGAAAGTGCCGGTGCCGTGCAGGAACACCAGCACGGGTCCGCTGCCGATGGATTGGACAACCGTCTTGACCCCGTTGATGTCGTATTCGAAGCGGGTAAACCCGGAATGATCGGAGCCGGGTTTCACACGGACGTCAGGCATGGGCAAAGTCTCCAGTTGAACGAAACGCAAGGCCCTGGCTGCGTCGGCGCGTCATGCCGCATCCGCGCAGCGGGCCTTCAGATGGCCGGCAAACTGGTCGACCGCGTTGGCGAGCCGCGCGGCGATGATCGGCGGCAGCGCTTGGCCTGCCTCGAATTCCGCAGCACTGGCATAGATCGCGGTGGAAACCGTGCAGGCCTCGAAGAAGCCGAACAGCGGCCGCAGCTGATGCTCGACCACCAGCGAATGACGAAGGCCGCCGCCGAGCGCTGTCAGCAGCACCGGGCGATTCTTCAACGCGCTGGGTTCGATCAGGTCGAACACGTGCTTGAACAATCCGGGATAGGAGCCCTGGAACACCGGGCAGCCGATGACGAGACCGTCGGCGCGCTCGATTGCCTCGATCACGCCCCGGGCGCTGTCGCTCAGGCCGTCGCGCGAGAAGGCCGCGAGACCGGGCCCGGCATCGACCAGGTCCAGGATCTCGGTGCTGATGGCGTGTCGCTCGCGCAGGTCGGCCCCGACCGCTTCCACCAGCGCCCGGGACCTGGCCGGACGCCAGCTGGAGCCGCAGAAGCCGATGATGCGTTGCCTGGACACGCCGGTTTCCTCTGCCGCGCCGACGGGGCTAACCGGTGACGCCAAACACGGTCCAATGCGCGTCCGGACCCGGCAGGCCGAGCAGAGCGCGGCCGCACTCCTCGACGATCTGGTCCGCCATCAGGATGTGCTGGGTGCCGGAGTGGATGTCGCGATAGAAGCGCTGCATCGGCGTGTTGTGCAGCGATGCGCCGCGGGCGGCACGATGCGCGAACGTGCCGACGTCGGAGATCGCGTCGTGAATGTGCCGCAGCGACAGCTTGATCATCGTCAGCTGATCAAGGGTCGGCTGCTGGCCGAGATCGCAGGTCGCGGATACGTCACGCCACGTCTCATGCACCAGCGCCCGCGCCGCGCGATAGCGCGCCTCCATCTGGGCGAACTGGAACCTGAAGCTCGCGCTGTCGCTCGATTTGCCGAACGGATCGCGGCGCTGCACGATCACCTTGACCAGTTCGTCGAGCATCCGGCGGCCGACGCCGACCGCCCAGCCGGAATGGGCCCAGGCGCTGTAGCCGGCGAGGCCGAGCGCGCCTTGGGTGCCGCCGCGGAGCGGCGCGTCGATGTCGAAATCGTAGGTCATATGCGTCGGCACGAACAGTTCGTCGCCCTCGCTGAGCGTGTAGTCGAAACTGCCGGTGGCACGCAGGCCGAGCACGTCCCAGTTACCCATCAGCTTGATGGTCGAGCGCGGATGATGGGTGACGATGACCTTGGGCTGGCCGTGGGGACCCATGATCACGTCCTTGCCTGCGGCGTCGGTGAGAAAGCAACCGGAATGCACCCATTCCGCGTGCTGGATGCCGCTGCCGTAAGCCCAGTTGCCGCGGATCATGTAACCGCCCTCGACCGGGCGGGCGAAGCCGCGCGGCACGCCATTGCCGGCGATGGTGATNTCCGGACCACCGGCGAAGACCTTCTTGATGCCTTCGTCCTCGATGTAAATGGCCATGGTGGTGCCTTCCATGTTGTTGCCGATGACGCACCAGCCGACCGACGCATGGGCGTAGGACAGGCGTTCGATCACGGTCATGGCGTCGAACGGCGACAGTTCCGCGCCGCCCACCGCCTGCGGAAACAGCATGGTGTAGATGCCGGCCTTGCGCATGGCGGCGACCACGTCGTCGGTGAGGTAGCCGAGCGTCTCGGCCTCGTTCGCCTGCGCCTCGATCATCGGAAGCAGCTCGTCGAGGCGCTTGTGAAACTCGGAGGCCGGGACCGCCTCGGGAGGCTTGGCGGCGCGCTGCACTGACACTTTCATGATCGATCTCCTTCACAGGATTGCTGTCTGGCGAGGAATTGCACACGATCGGCTGCGCGCAGCCGTCCGTTCGCACGCGAAGTCATGGCTCGAAGTCATGGCTCGAAGTCATGGCTCGCGGCGAAAAGGCGTTGCGATAGCGTCGAGACCGTCCCCGTCCGAGTTGCGCGGAAGTTTCCAGCGACCAATCGTGGCCGCCTGAACGCCGTGCAACCCTTGCTTCGATCACGATGCTAGGCGGCCATTCGGGAACCCAGCAATCCCCCACCATGGGGGGGAGAGTTCGGCGGAGCCGTGTGCGGTGCCGCAAAGTTGGGCTCATGGATTTTGAATCTGCTGCTTCTTTTCACTTGACCAACGAACAGGCGCCAGAGAGCTTGTACAGCTGACGGGGCGGATGCTGCGGGGGCCGCGGCGTCGACGCGACTGGGGCGAAGTTCAACGCGCGAGGGGATAGTGCTCGCTGAGCAACAACGGCTTGACGCACATTCCGAACGACGGCTTGCCGATCGGCTGATGTCGATTGCCGAAAGCCGGTCGGTCCGCGCGCTCGGCATCGCCTGCTGCTCGGCGATCGGCGAACTCACGGGCTCGCCGACGGTTGGCCTGTATTTGCTGGAGGGCGCTGAGCCCGATCTCGTCTACAGCCGTCATGTGGAGGGGGGATTCCTCGACAACTACAAGTCCGGTTTCTGGAAATGCGATCCAGTGCTCGATTGCATCCTGACCGCAGGCCGCACCGCGGATGGAGCGTCGCTGCTGGGCCCCNATCACTGGCAGCGCAGCGCGTCGTTCGAGCTGCTGCNNGAATGGGGCTTCAGCTACAACATGGGCGGTCCGCTNCGGTGCGAGAACAGGATCGTCGGTGTCCTGTTCACCGCGACGCCTGACGCCGCGGCTCCCTATACACCGTTGCTGCGCCAGCGGATGGACATGCTGTGCCGGGCGGGCTCGCTGGCGCTCACCAACATGATGAATTCGGGGCAGATCGACGACGATGCGGGCGCCCCGATCATGCTGCGGACGCTTCCTGCAACCGTGCCGGCGGCGGCGCTTTCGGCAAGATTGCCGCCGCGCTCGGCGGATGTCGCGATTCGGGTCTGCCGCGGCCGGACCAACAAAGAGATCGCCCGCGAGATGGGAATTTCGGACCAGACCGTAAAAGAACACGTCACCAATCTGTGTAGGCGCTTCGGCGTCCATAACCGCACCGAGCTGACGGCATGCCTGTTGGGCGGCGCATCGGGCCAATAGGTAGAATTTCGCCGGGGCACTTTCTTCGCTACACCCTGCGTCATGACACGGCTGCCCGCCTTCGCGATCATCTATTCCAGGATAGAGAGCACCCATGTTGGAATGCCGAGGCCAAGCAACGCGGCGCGGCTTTTCATTTACGATCGCGGCCACTAGTATCCGGCGGCAAGCTGAACGGTTCGGTAAACGGTCCAATGGCAGCTTCTCAGGCGGTCTCTGACTGCACCCTCTGTCTGATAACAACGGTTTGATCAGCGTGAATCCAGTTGCGAGAAGTTTTGCGATCGCCTGCTGTGTCGCGGCGCTGGTCGGGATGTCGCTGGTTTCGACGTCCACGGTTTCCCGGGCCGCTATGCCGCCTGATCTCGACGGCGTCTGGCTTCCGGATGTTGGTGACCAGAAGCGCCAGGAACAAGGCAATATCCCGCCCTGGAAGCCGGACATCCTGCCCCAGGTCCAGCATATGGCGGCCGAGGAAAAGGCCGGCCGGCCTTTTCTCGTTCTCAGCCATTGCCTGCCGCACGGCATGCCGACCTGGATGCTGATCACGCATAATGCGTTTGAACTTCTGACGACTCCCGGCCGCATCACCATGCTGGGCGAAGTCGACGGCAACCGGATGCGGCGAATCTACATGGATGGCCGTTCGCATCCGGACGATCCGGATCTGACGCTCCACGGCCATTCGATCGGGCATTGGGACGGCGAAACGCTGGTGATCGATACCACCGCCATCGCGCCGCAGGCCTATATCGCGACCAGCGAGGCGGTCGGCATCCCGAATAATGGCGACATGCACATTCTCGAACGGCTGCATCTGGTGAAGCCGGATGTTCTTCACGATGACATGGAAATAACGGCGCCAAAGGTTCTGACCACGACCTGGAAAACGACGCGAATTTTCCGCCGTTATCCCGAGCGTCATTATGAGATCACCGAGGGGGAATGTGCTCAGGAAGACCTCACCGCCGGGAAGGATCAGTTCGGCAACGATATATTCGTTCCCAACACGCAAAACCCGGACGGCTCGGTGCGCGCAGTGAAATGAGGATGATCAAGATGTCGCCTAAAGCGTTTTCCAGCGAAGTGGATACCGGTTCGCGTGAAGAAAACGCGTCAAATAAAGAAGTGGAGCCTCCGTTCCGATCCAATCGGAACGGGAAAGGCTCCAGAATCGCTTTCCTCGCCGCGACCCTGATGCTGGGTTTCGCCGGCATGGCGGCTGCGCACCATTCGAATGCAGCCTACGATACCGATCATCCGCAAACCATGCAGGGCACCGTCAGAACCGTCAACTGGACCAACCCTCACATCACCTTCGTGATCGAGGCGGACGCCAGCAATGGCGCGGCCGCCGCTTCGTGGGTCTTCGAGGTCTCGAGCCCGGGGGTTTTGACGCGCTCGGGCTGGACCAAGCGCTCTCTGCAGCCCGGAGATCACGCCGTCTTCTATTATGCGCCGCTTCGCGACGGCACCCCCGGCGGGTTCCTGATGAAAGTCACGCTGCCGAGCGGTCAGGAACTGAGCTACAGCCTGACGCCGCCTGCCAATCAATAACGTGATGATCGATGCCGCACTGAGCGAGTTTTCCAAATGGCTGGCGGCGACGCCGCTCAGCCACGTCATCCAGACCACCAAATGGGTTATCCCGGCGCTTCAGACCATCCATATTCTGAGCGTTGCCGTGGTGTTTTCTTCCGCGGTGCTGGTCGATCTTCGGCTATGGCGGCTGCTCAATCGCGATGTGCCGTTGCCCGAAATGGCACGGCGTTTCCTTCCGACCATCTGGCCGGTGCTGCTGGTGCTGTTGATCACGGGAAGCCTGCTGATCATCGGCGAGCCGAAACGTTCGCTGCTCAATTCGGCCTTCTATCTCAAGATGGCGCTGCTTGCGGCTGCCATCGTGCTCACGGCGTGGCTGCAATGGTCGTTGTCGTCGTCGCCGAATTTCTGGGACAAGGACCGGGGCCGGCGGATGGCCGGACAGCTCGCGGCGACCCTCTCCATTCTGGTCTGGTGCGGCATCCTGTTCGCCGGACGCTGGATTGCCTATACGCAGGCGGGATGATGCTGCAGCTTCAGGAACTGATTTCGTATTTCGAGAACAGCGCTCTGGCGGACAACATTCGCGAAAACGATCTGCTGTTTCCGCTGATTGAATCGGTGCATGTGGTCTCGATTTGCCTGGTGGTCGGTTCCATTCTCGTGGTCGATCTGAGATTGCTGGGGCTCGCCTCCCTTGACCGGTCCGTGAGCCGCGTCACCGGCGGAATCCTGCCTCTCACCTGGTGCGCGTTCGCCGTCGCTGTCGCCTCGGGCAGTCTGATGTTTATTTCCAACGCCACCAAATATCTGGAGAACGGGTATTTCATCGCCAAGCTGCTCCTGATCTGCGCGGCCGGCCTGAACATGGTGATCTTTCACGCCATTAGCGCCAGGAACCAGCCGCAGTGGGAGAACAAGGCCCGGCTGCCGCTGCCAGCGCGGCTGGCGGGAGGATTATCCATTCTGCTGTGGATCTCGGTGGTCGCTTGCGGGCGCTGGATCGGTTTTACGATGCGGATTGGCTAAACATGATCAGCGTCCGCCGCTTTCGTCGTGTGATTGCCGCAGCCCTTATGGGATGCACGGCTGCATCGCCATCGCTTTCCGGCGATGCCGAGCCATCGCCCTTCGTGCCCCATGTCGACATGAAGACCTTCATGGAACACGTCCTCAGTCCGGCCGCGGCGGTGATCTGGAAGGCCAACGGGATTGTGATCGATGCCAAGGGCGAGCATGACCTCTCCCCCAAATCGGACGACGACTGGGAGCAGATCGTGAGCGGCGCGGCCACACTGGCAGAGGCCACCAACGCGCTGATGATTCCGCAGCGGGCCCTTGACCCGGAATGGAACGCCTACGCCAAAAAACTGGCCGACGCAGCCGACAAGGCCTATCGCGCCGCCGAGGCGCATGACCTGAAATCCATCTCGGAAGTCAGCGACCAGCTCGACGGGATTTGCGCGGCCTGCCACCGTCATTATGGGCTTGAATGAATTCCATGTTGGGAAATGAGGCTCTGCGCACTAACCACCCGTAGCTGACATGTGCCGCGCGATCGATGGACGTCCGCCCCGTCCGATTTCAAAATCATGGCCCCGCGGCTTGCCTCTCACCGCGAGTCCAATCGCCTGCACCAGGGCCGCGTCTCCGCCCGAACCACGCAGGACGCGCTTGAGATCAACCGCGTTGTCTTGCCCGAGGCAGGCGTGAAGGACCCCGGAAGCCGTCACACGAACGCGATTGCAGTCTTCGCAGAAATTGTGGGTCAAGGGCGTGATGAAACCGATCTTCCCACCCGTCTCGACCACACGGGCGTAGCGAGCCGGCCCGCCCGTCCGTTCAGCCAGATCGACCAGCGTCCAGCGTTGCTCGATGAAGCGGCGCAACGCGGTCAACGAGAGAAATTGATCGGTACGATCTGCGCCGATCTCGCCGAGCGGCATGGTTTCAATCAAGGTGAGGGCCATC
>JGI24140J50213_10000507_pt1 | contig 18122 bp, 20 predicted proteins | sample BarGraIncu00222A_FD_50213 | JGI IMG/M metagenome (IMG submission 50213)
CTCCTGGGTCAACATCGACGGCACCGAAAAGGCCGTCATCCTCACCCAGGTGGATCACTTTTACTTCGGCGCAGTGGGTCAGTATTACTTCGGCGGCAACACCTGGGGAGCGAGGCGTCTCGAACGTATTTCACCGATCCGCACCATCAGCATTCGAGCTCCGACGACGAAGACGATCACGACATGGCCGTGCGAGCGGCGACCAATTGCTGAGGATTGTTCATGGCTGGCCTTTGGAGCGTCCGCTCGATGGACAGGTCAGGCGTCTGCTTCATGGCGGGCGTGCTTGGTATGGGGCGGAAAGTACCACCAGCTTGCCGCGACAGCCAGCCCGAAGAGGGAATAGGCGAGCGTGAAGACCCACGGGGGCGCCTCGTAGTAGAGGATGCGCTGTAACCAGTGCTCGACAAAGCTGCCTGCGTAGGTTGTCGCGTAAGACCGGGCACGAAGCCACATTTCCAGCGACGTGAGTGGGCAGACCGCTCCGACCCAGGCCTCCGCTACGACCACCGCGATGGCCACCAGATGCGCAAGCCTGAACCAGAGGCGATTGACCCACTGCCAACCGCTGAGGTTGCCGCCGATGATGACGACGAGCCCAGCAACGACAAAGATCGCGATGCCCGCATGCAGCACCAGCACCGCGTTGGCGAGTAGCTGATACGCCTGAGCGTCGTGCATGCGTAACCTCCATGGCCCCCAGGGCAGACCGCCCGAAGGCAGGCTACCTCGCCTTGGCCGCCTTTGCCCTGAACACCTCCTGGAGATAGTGCTCGGGAGGATGCTTGTCGCACGCGGTGACGGCCTGGCCGAAACGAGAGAAACAGCGCCTCCTTCACTGAGAACGACGCTGCCTTGATTGACTCGTTGCAGGCAACGCCTCGAAGATTGACCCGCTCGCGTAGCCCTTGAAGGACTCGAGCACCAATACCTTGGCGACGCCGTTCGAACCTGCTGGCCAACGGCCGGGGGGAGAAAAGAGCGGCCGCACCGGCGTCAGTCCGCGGGCGAGGCATTTCGACCGGTAGCGATCTCCGGGCCAGCGATAGCACCTTTCGCCACGTTGGCGATGGTGGCCTGCATGAGGGCGACGACCTTGTACTCGGATGCGGTTCCGGAGAACGCACGGACTTCGCCCGTGCAGACGGTGAGCAGCCTCCCGGCGTTCTTTACCGTTCCGATGGCCAAGAAGCGATCACCAAGGGCAGGGCGCAAGAAGTTGATCTTGAATTCGGCGGTAACCACCTCGAAGTCGATCGGCGCCTTGGTGAGCGCCGCATAGCCACATGCGGTGTCCAGGACGCTTGTGATTGCTCCGGCATGAACATAGCCGTGCTGCTGCGAGAGCTGCTTCGAGAAGGGCAGGGTGATATGCACTTCCCCATCTTCGACCAAAGTGAGCTTCGCGCCGATCGTCGCCATCAAGCTTTGCGCGTTGAAGCTCGCGACGATTCGCTCTCGTGGGCTGCTCATCGAGGCCGTGGGTGGGATGCGAGTGGTTGCATGACGCCTGGAGGGGCCGGGCCTCACAGCCACCGGCGAACCTTCGCCCGATAGGCCGCGTAGTCGCTGCCGAACAGCTTTCCGAGCGCACGCTCCTCGGGCGCGATCTGAAAGCGTCCGACGTAGAGTACGAAGGCGACCGGACCGAGCAGCGCCCAGGCAGAAGCCAGGAACACCGCCCATGCGACAAGAATGAACGATACGCCCGCGTACATGGGATTGCGAGTGATCCGATAGACGCCTGAGCTGACGAGCGAAGAGGCCAGTTCCGGTCTCGTCGGGTTGACCGTCGTTCGCGCTCGCCGAAACGCCAGGACGGCGGCAGCGCTGAAGCCGATGCCCACCGACACGATTGCCGCAGCCGCACCGAGGCGCACAGCGCCTGGCACCCGAAGCAACGGTGCGAGCCGAGATGCTGCCCACATCGCGACCGCGACCGCTGCTGCGACCGCTGGTGGCGGGACCTTGACTTCGAGCGTCTTCATGCGTGCGATCCTGGGGTCCGACGTTGCAGTTCACCCGCGTGCGGAGGGCGCAAGCCCGTAGCTCGTCGGGTGGAACGATGGGTGTGCGCCCAGCATGGGCGCGAACTTATGGGGTGTAAGTCCCCTGTGGAGGTACCGACTTGGACTCATCGTGAGCAAGGATAACCACGAGCCGACGGCAAGGGCAGACCCGCGAGGGAATGTCCGGAGGAAGCCCGAGTGCAAGAGGTGCGAGGCGACGGACAGAAACCGCATAGTCAAGGCCGATGGATGCGAGGCGAGCTGGCACATGACAGCAAAGCCCACCGGTACGCAGCCTACGGTAAATGCGGCGCTTGTGCATCGACAGTTCGCGTTCTTACCTGGGGAGATCTGCACCGCGAGCGGTGCGTGCTGATGGTGACAGACCCGGATCGGACCGCACCGGGAGACCAAGGTCCAGGCGCTGCGGCGAGCTGCCCGCTGCATGCGAAGAATCGGCAGCAACCACCATCGGCAACACAGCGCGGCGCGCGGCAACGCGCGCCGTGACGGCGCAGGAGTCAGCAGACGCCATAGTAGGTGGCCAGGAGTCGGGTCGCTGAAGGGCTGAACAACGAGACACGAGGAGCAGACGTGTCGCCCTCGCGCGCATCGCCGAGCCCGACAGGGTGAGATGTGACGGCGGGCGGGCACGCACCGAGCCTTGAAACAAGACGAAGCAAACCAAGACCTGCTTGATGCCGTGCTGGACAGCGACAACCTGTCGCGGGCGTGGAAACGGGTGAAGGCCAACAAGGGCGCGCCGGGTATTGACGGCATGACCATCGCGGACTTCCCCGCCTACGCGCGCGAACATTGGCCGGCTGTGCGCGAGCAGATCATCCAAGGGCGATATGTGCCGCAGCCGGTGCGCAGAGTTGAACTGCGCAAGCCAGGGGGCGGCACCAGGAAGCTCGGAATACCCGTCATCCTGGACAGGGTGCTCCAGCAAGCCATCGCCCAGGTGCTCACGCCGATCTTCGATCCGACGTTCTCGGATTCGAGCTTCGGCTTTCGACCGGGCCGCAATGCACATCAGGCGATTCGTCAGGTGCAGGCGTACGTGAAGGACGGCTACCGCATCGCGGTGGATCTTGACCTGGCCAAATTCTTCGACACGGTCAATCAAGACCTGCTGATGAGTTTGCTGGGTCGGACCATCGCCGACAAACGGCTACTGGCTCTGATCGGACGCTACCTGCGCGCCGGGGTGCTGGTCGGTGAGCACTTCGAGCCCAGCGAGGTTGGCACCCCGCAAGGAGGGCCTGCGTCCCCGCTGCTGGCCAACATCCTGCTGCATCAACTCGACTGCGAGTTGGCGCGGCGGGGCCACCGCTTCGCACGCTACGCCGACGACCTGGTCATTCTGGTCCGCAGCGCACGCGCCGGCGAGCGGGTGATGCGCAGCATCACGCGATACCTGCAAACGTCCCTCAAGCTCAAGGTCAATCCTGCCAAGAGCAAGGTCGCACCGATGAGCGAATGCAGCTTCCTGAGCTTCACCATTCAGGGCAACAAGATCCGCTGGACCGATCAGGCGCTGGCGGGCTTCAAGCACCGGGTGCGCGAACTCACGGGGCGCAGTTGGGGCGTCGCCATGGAACACCGGCTGCAAAAGCTGGGGCAATACGCGCGGGGATGGATGGGGTATTTCGGCATCAGCCAGTACTACCGCCCGGTCCCGCTGCTGGACGACTGGGTCCGACGGCGCGTTCGAATGTGCTACTGGAAACAGTGGCGCTGGGTGCGCACGAAGATCCGTCATCTGCTGGATCTGGGCGTGAGCCTGAAGACAGCAATCCAGCACGGCGTCAGCAGCAAGAGCTACTGGCACATGGCGCGAACCCCGGCGCTGCAGCAGGCCCTGTCCAACGCGTGGTTGACGGCGCACGGCCTGGTCAGCGTCAAGGCCTTGTGGAGCAAGGCCCAGGGCTACACGGCATAGCTGCTTCGTCGCGCGAGCCGACTTGTTGAACCGCCCACTGCGGACCCGCACGGTGGGTGGTGTGGGGGCTGGGGGCTAAAGACCCCCGGCTACCCGATTAGGCGTCGCATTCGACGAGGCCGCGGGCGTCGGACCAGCTAGGGGCGGAATCCCTCAAGACTTCGCCTTCTTCGACGATTTCGACTTGCCAGAGCTGTTGAGAGCAACCGCTTGGCGTATGAGCGCCTTGAAGTCGGATTCGTCAACTTCTTCTCCTTCATGGATGTCGATCGCGCGGCGTACGTTTCCGTCGAGACTCGAGTTGAAGAGACGGGCCGGATCCTTCAGGGACGCGCCCTTGGCGAAGGTGAGCTTCACGACCTTCTGATAGGACTCGCCGGTACAGATGATGCCATCGTGCGACCAAACCGGAGTGCCCATCCACTTCCACTCTTCGGCGACGTCCGGGTCGGCTTGCTTGATAAGCTTGCGCATTCTGCCGAGGGTTTCTCCGCGCCAGTCCCTGAGTTCGGCGAGCCCTTTCGAGATGAGATCCGAAGCCGAGTGGTTCTTGCTCGCGACCGACTTCTTCATGTTGTTATCCTGGAAAGTTCCAAAAGAAGGGCTGCGTCAATTCCGCCCCGCTCGGGAAGCGATTGGATATGGCCCGACTCTCACCGGTTCAAGACGCATTTCGACGACGTTCCATATCGCCCGGCTCGAGATCCTCCTTCCAGCCCCGCGCGCACTAGAATTCGACAAGACCGAACGGCCCAGGGCGCCGTGCCGGCGTGGGCTACCGCAGGCGATTCGATGCTGATAGTTGCGCTGATCTCGACTGTCGTGCTGCTCGTCTGGATGGGCTTCTTCATGATGGGTTCACTGCCACTGCTCATCCTTAAGCACGATACTCCGGTCGACTCTCAATTCATCCGCGGGCTGTTCAACGTCTATTACGTGGCGATCATGAGTACGGCGGCGGTCGGTGCGCTGAGTTGTGCCCTCGCGGGGCGACCCAGCATTGCTTTGGCCTTGAGCTGCGTCGCCGGTTCTGGCTTTGCGGGCCGCTATTGGCTTGTCTCGCGCATGGACATGGTGCGCAGCACGATGACTGCCGACGACTCTTCTGCCATAGGGCATTTTCGGCGGCTTCACATTGCCGGCATGCTACTCAACGTAGCGCTGCTGGCCGCCTTCTGCTTCGGCCTCACGCGAGTCTCTCTCTAGCCCGATCCGGCGCGGGCAGCGCCGCGAGAGAGTTGGCGGATGCCGGCGTAGCCTCATCCGCTCGATGGAGGGTGAGGCGTCATGCCCTGGCCGACAGGTGTGGGTGCGCTAATACGGCCTCCCGTCCCGATGCGCCATACTTCTTTTGCCGTCGATCTCCACCACCTGCAGATCATCATCTGGCCAGACGGCCGAGTCTCCGGGCGTTCTGTCGCCGATTTCCAGATAGACCACATCGGCCTCGCTCTCGTTGACGAGATGATGAGCGTCTCCGGTGCCCGCCCGAAAACCGGCGCACATGCCCGGTGACATGAGCACGGCGCCTTCGTCGGTTCTCAGCGTGGGTGTGCCTTCAAGCACGTAGACGAACTCGTCTTGCTTCTCATGGGCGTGGCGCAGTGCTGACATTGCACTAGGAGCGAGACGGGTGAGATTGACACCGAAGTTCCTCAATCCGAAGAGATCACCGAGGACTCGCTTCTCGCGCCCGGCAACGCGCGAAGCGAACGGTTCAGGATAGATTGTCTTCGCGGCGCGAGGCGGAACCTCGGCAGCGATGGCAGCAGTCGGGACTCTTTGCTCCGGCATGAGGACCTCCAGACTTTTCGATGACGCCTAAAAAGGTCTTCTGGGCGCAGACCTGTGTGCTCGGCGATACGCGACAGCGTGCGCAATGAAAGGGACTTCCCCGTCCCGAACTAGCCGCTGTGCGGCAACCGGCAACGAAGTGCCACGATGGGAAGTGCGAAGTCTCATCAACTCACTCGGAAGGGGAAGTCCATGGCCATTGTCTTTGTTGGCGTCGATCTCGCCAAGATCGTTTTGCACTCCACGGAGTGGATGAGCACGGCAAGCCGGCGCAGGTGCGTGCTAGCGTGTCGAGAGCCAAGCTGATCGAGGCCATTGCGGCGCTGCCGCGGTGCACGATCGGCATGGAGGCGTGCTCGGGCGCACACCACTGGGCACGCCAGTTCGGTAGCTTCGGCCACAGCGTGCGTCTGATGGCACCCAGGCTCGTGTCGCCCTACCGCATGAGCGGCAAGCGCGGCAAGAACGATGCGGCCGACGCGGCCGCGATCTGCGAGGCGGTGCAGCGGCCGAACATGCGCTTCGTGCCCGTGAAGAGCCAGGACGAGCAGGCCCGGCTTTGTGTGCACCGCGTGCTCCAGGGGTTCATCGAGCAGCGCACGGCCACGATCAACCGGCTGCGCGGGCTCTTGAGCGAGTTCGGCATCGCCTTGGCGCAGAGGGCTGCGACGGTGCGGCGCGAAGCCGCGGCTCACCTCGAGGATCTTCCGGGCTGGGCCAACACCGCGGTGGGCGATTGTCTGAGCGAGATCCACCGTCTGCACGAACGACTGGCCGAGTACGACCGGCACGTCGCGCACATGGTGCTGCTATCGCTTGACGAAGGGAAGCCCTTGTAGTTCGACATGAGCGCGGCGGCCAGACAGCGAAGCTGGCTGGACGACGTCCGCTCGACGGAGGGTTAGGTCCCGGGCTACGCTGCTTGCGGTTATGATGTGTATCTCGCTGCTCAGAGATACACACCATGCGTACAAACATCGTGATTGACGACAAGCTCATGAAGGACGCTCTCCGCACGACGGGTGCGAAGACCAAGAGGGAGGCCGTGGAGCTCGGGCTTCGCACCTTGGTTCAGTTGGGTAGGCAACAGCAGGCAAGGCAGCTAAGGGGCAAGATTACATGGGAAGGTGACTTGGAGGCAATGAGGGCCGACAAGTGATACTGGTTGACTCCAGCGTGTGGATCGATTTCTTCCGCGGAGCGAGAACACCACAGGCTGAAAAGCTCGATGTACTGCTTGGGACGACGCGCATCGCCGTCGGCGACCTGATTCTTGCCGAGGTGTTGCAGGGCGTGCGAGACGAGCGTGAGTTCCAGCAGGTACGAAAAACTCTGGATTCGTTTGAACAGGTTGACTTAGTGGGGCGCGAGATAGCGGTACAGGCTGCGAAGAACTTTAGGAAACTGCGTGATCTTGGCCTCACGGTTCGGAAGACAATAGATACGCTCATCGCCACGCGGTGCATAGAGAGCAACTACACGCTGCTCCATTCGGACCGCGATTTCGACGCCTTTGAAGTACATCTCGGCTTGCAGGTCGTCGTGAGTTCCGGCACCTAACGTTCGACATTAGCGGCGGGCCAAAGGGCGCGAAGCGGCCTTTGGCACGTCCGCTCGATGGGGTTAGGTTTCGCATTGCGCGCAAGACGAAGGCTCACTTTCGCCACGAGACGGACCCCACGACAGTGTCAACGTAGGAGATGGCAAGCGAACGCGCTTCGGACACCGAAAAGACCACCACAAGCCCTGAATCGCCACACAGCACGGATGCGGCCGCCCACACAGCTGAATCGCCGAACTTCCCGTCGGCTCGGTATTCGACTAGATGATCACCGCCAGCGACCGAACTGCGGGTCGCCGGCGGATCGCCTTTCTTGAGAAACCACAAGTAGTTTCTTGCCGTCGCATCCGTGCACGCGCTCGAGCAGTTGCTACTTGATGCGGGGCATTCAAACACGTGGACGAGTTCAGACTCCGAGGCTGCGGGCGGCCTAGCTTCGACCTCGCTCCCGACCTGGGTGATAGTCCAGCCGGCTGGGAGACGACTCGTGAAGAGCTTGCCTGCGATGGGGAGAGGAGCCGGCTGCTGGGCATGCAACGGGACGGCGAGGCAGGTAAGCCATGCCCACATGAGAAGAGTCCTAGGCATGTTCGCGGCGTTGCTGGCGGGACCTAGACGTTCGACATGAGCGGTGGACCAAAGAGCGCGAAGCGGCCTTTGGGACGTCCGCTTCGATGGAAGGGGTTAGATGCCGCGGATTCAACAAGCAAGTGCAACACCTTCTGTGTAAGAGGTGGGGAGTGGAGACACTGACCGCTTCCTCATTCCGGCAAGAAGGGGGTTTGCAGACATGGTGTATCTCCAACTCACCCAGGGAGAACGATACGTGATCGGGCGCATGCGCGCCAGCTTGAAGAGCCTGCGAGAGATAGCCAGGTGCCTGGGCCACCCTCGCAGCAAGGATGCGCAGCCGTTTGCGAAGGCAAGCGGTTCACCCGGGGCTTGGAGAACTCACCGCAGCCAGTGCAAGCTGCGCGGGCAAGGAGAATGCACTGGTCTTTGGCTTGGCTGGTGGCTGGCTGCTTCGCATGAGCTCGCCGAAAACGAAGAAGACCGTGAATGCTGCGAGCAGGGCCAGGACAACAAGGGCGACGGACAGCGCGTTCTTCTGCCAGCCAAGAGCAACAAGGCGCCTTGCAATGCCGGCGGCAGCCAGAAGACCAAGCAACACAGCGAGGACGAGCAGTGGTTCGCGTTCCATAGTGCGCACTGTACAGATGCGATCTTTGAGATTGCTCAAGGGCTCTAACGTTCGACATGAGCGGCGGGCCAAAGGGCGCGAAGCGGCCTTTGGAACGTCCGCTTCGATGGGTTAGGTCTCGCTCTTGGCATGAGCGGCGATTTTGACCTTGCTCAGGCGCTCGGCCATGCGAGTTTGCCAACCTGGCCCCGTGGCTCGCCAACGCGCCACGACGTCGGCTGGCAACCGCAAAGAAATGAGTTGCCGCGGGTTTGCAGAACGTGGACGGCCACCCTTGTTGACAGTTGCGCGAGCGAGCATTTCATCGGTGAGCTCAGGAAGCTCCTGGTACTCCGAGCGCGAGATGCGATGGGCATCCACGCGAGCGAGGTCAGACTTCAAAGTACGGTGCGAGACGGGCTTGCTCACGGGTATTGGCCTTCCGCATACTGAAGATGTGGCGAACCGCGCCACGCGGCGTGTAGCCGACGACCACTACTCGACCTGCCAGAGTGCCGCAGCAAATGATTCGCCGCTCACCGTAGTTTCTGCGCGTGTCTTCGACCTCGACCGTCACGCCTGCGAAGTAAGCGTAGCCTCGATACCCTCTTGACAGTGGCCGAGCGTGGCGAGCCGCGCGATCAGATGTCGAGGACGTGGCGAAGGAGCGGGAAGCCGACCCGCCACGAGTGACCATCGCCGGTGTCGACCGTTGCGGTCCGCTGATTGATGCGAACGACGCTGCCGACCTGAGTCTGCAGGTACTTGTCCTCGAACGAGACCTTCTCGCCGCAGCGGAAGTCACCCCGTCCAGGTTTGACTTGCGGCGGCGCGGCTGGTGGCGTTGTCTGCGCCGCTGCACTGCTCGTGGCTCGCGGTGGTTCGACCGCGGCATAGGGCAGCTTCCACTCGCGCCGCGTTCCCTCCTCATGCAACGTGACCTGGGTGTCCTTCAGAGCGACCACTCGGCCATTGCGCATCTGCCCGTCGCGCCAATCCAGGAAGCGCACCGTCTGCCCGAGATGCATGTTCACACGCACAGCGATGATCCTGCGCGGGTCGGCCAGCATGCGCTCGACGATGGTGCTGAGGTGGAACAGCTCCAGGCCGCTGGCGCGGTTGAGCGCATCGATCAGCTTGGGGTCGATACCTTGCGAGTTCACGCCATTGTCCTTTGCAACGCCGGCCAGGAGGCGCCGGTCTCGGTCGCCCTATTCAGGCGGCCCGTCGTTGGTCCTGTGTGGCGCTGGCGATGTTCCACGGCAGCAACTCGCCGATGCGGTTGATCGGATGATCGGCGATGCGGCCGAGCACCTCGCGCAAGTAGGCCTCGGGGTCCAGGCCGTTGAGCTTGGCCGTTTCCACCCGGCTGTAGATCGCAGCCGCGAGTAGGGGTAGGATAACTGGATGGATATCCAGTCTTTTAGCCCCGCTGGAGCTAAGTGGATACCCCTTATGGATATACAGCATTTCGGGAGTCACGAAAGTGGACGACGGGAACGGCGCTGATGAGGAAGAAAGTGGACGCAGCGGGCTGAGGTTGCCATCGCCTGTGCCCGTGCCTGCGCCGTCGCCGGTGCCATTGCGCTTGCTCGATGCCTTGCGTGAGCGGCTGCGGTACATGTACTACAGCTTACGGACCGAGGAGGCTTACGTCTATTGGGTGCGCAGCTACGTGCAGTGGTCGGGGCGGCGCATCCGCGCGAGCTCGGCGCCGCGGCGGTCCAGGGCTTTCTGATGATGCTCGCCAACGAGCGCCGCGTCTCCGCGGCGACGCATCGCCAGGCCCTGAGCGCGCTCCTCTTCCTCTACCGCGAAGTCCACGGCATCGACATGCCGTGGATGCAGGAGCTCGGCCGCCCGGTGCCGAAGAAGCGCATCCCGGTGGTGCTGACGCACGTCGAGGTCCAGGCCCTGCTCGCGCGCATGGGCGACGGCGTCACCGGGCTGCTCGGCCGGCTCCTCTACGGCACGGGGATGCGCCTGCTCGAAGGCATCCGCCTGCGCGTCAAGGACGTCGACTTCGTTCGCCAGGTCATCATCGTGCGCGACGGCAAGGGCGGCAAGGACCGCGTCGTCATGCTGCCGCGCGCCCTCGAGGCGCCCCTGCGCGCGCAACTGCGCGCCGCGCGGGACGCCTGGCAGGCCGATCGCGACAGCGACCAACCGGGCGTCTACCTGCCGCACGCACTGGCCGCGAAGTACCGGCGCGCGGCCGAGAGCTGGGCCTGGTTCTGGGTCTTTCCGGCCGCCACCGCCAGCAAGGACCCGCGCAGCAGCAGAAGTAGTAGCAGCGGCAGCAGCAGCGAGACGCCGCCGACGGCGGCGGCCGCGCATCGCCGCCACCACATCCACGAGAAGCGCCTGCAGCGCGACCTGCACGCGGCGGTGCGTGCGGCAGGAATCGCCAAGCCGGCCACCGTGCACACGCTGCGCCACTCGTTCGCCACGCACCTGCTGCAGGCCGGCGCCGACATCCGCACCGTGCAGCAGCTGCTCGGCCACGCCGACGTGAGCACGACGATGATCTACACGCACGTCCTGAAGTCCGCCGCCGCGGGAACGTCGAGCCCGCTCGACAGCCTGATGATGACGATGACGATGCCGACCGAAGCGGAGTTCGACGACGACGACGACGCTGACAACAACAACAACGACGACGGCGACAACAACAGCTTCGGCGGAGCCGGCGGCCGCCGGCGCCCGCCTCGGGTTCGAGAAGCCTCCTTCCCGTGCTACCGCGTTACGCCGAGCTTCACTGCCGCAGCAACTTCAGCTTCCTGACGGGCGCGTCGCACCCGGAGGAGCTGGTCGAGCGCGCGGCCGCGCTCGGCTACGGCGCGATCGCGATCACCGACGAATGCTCGCTCGCCGGCGTCGTGCGCGCGCACGTCGAGGCCAAGGCGCAGCAGCTGCACCTGGTCATCGGCAGCGAGATGCGGCTCGTCCTGCCGAATCCGACGAGCAGCAACAGCAGCAACAGCAACAGCAACAGCAACAGCAACAACGGCGGCGCCACACCGCACGCGCGGCTCGTCGTGCTCGCGCAGTCGCGGCGCGGCTACGCCAACCTGTCGCACTGGATCACGATCGCGCGCCGGCGCGCTGCAAAGGGCAGCTACCTCGCGCACCCGGGCGACGTCGAGGGCAAGGTACCGAATGCGCCGACGCTGGCCGGCCTGCCCGATTGCCTCGCCCTGCTCGTTCCCTCGGCGGGGAAGTCGTTCGAGGACGTCTTCGCCCACGCGATGTGGCTGAAGACCTGGTTCCAGGAGCGCGCCGCGATCGCCATCGAGCTGCTGCACCGCGCCGGCGACGACGACCTGGTCGACCGCGTCGTCCGCGTCGCCCGGTTCACGTCGCTGCCGATCGTCGCCGCCGGCGACGTGCTGATGCACCTGCGCTCGAGAAAGCCTCTGCAGGACACGCTCACCGCGACGCGCCTGGGCCTGGCCGTCGCCGAGTGCGGCTTCGCCCTCGAGCCCAACGCCGAGCAGCACCTGCGCTCGCGCGCGCGGCTGGCCGCCCTGTACGAAGCCGAGTGGCTCGAGAACACGATGGTCCTCGCCGGGCAGTGCCGCTTCTCGCTCGACGAGCTGCGCTACGAGTATCCGGAGGAGCTCGTCCCTCCCGGCGAGACGCCGGCGTCGCACCTGCGAAAGCTCACCTACGCCGGCGTGCCGAAGCGCTTTCCGTCGGGTCTGCCCAAGGAGCACCGACTGACGATCGAGAGCGAGCTCGCCGTCATCGCCGAGCTGAAGTACGAGGCCTACTTCCTCACCGTCGCCGACATCGTGTCCTGGGCGCGCGGGCAGGGCATCCTGTGCCAGGGCCGCGGCAGCGCCGCCAACTCGATCGTCTGCTATTGCCTGGGCGTCACCGAGGTCGATCCGGGCCGCGCGACATTGCTGTTCGGCCGCTTCATCAGCGTCGAGCGCAACGAGCCGCCCGACATCGACGTCGATTTCGAGCACCAGCGGCGCGAAGAGGTCATCCAGTACATCTACGGGAAATACGGCAGGCATCGCGCCGCGCTCGCCGCCGTCGTCATCAGCTACCGGCCGCGCTCGGCGCTGCGCGACGCGGGGCGGGCGCTCGGCATCGACCTGCAGCGCATCGAGGCCGTCTCGAAGAGCCAGCACTGGTTCGACGGCCGCGCCGTCGCGCCCGAGCGGCTGCGCGAGAACGGCTTCGACTCCGAGGCGCCGATCGTCAGGCTCTGGATCGAGCTCACCGGGGCGCTGATCGGCTTTCCGCGCCACCTCTCGCAGCACCCCGGCGGCTTCGTCATCGGCAAGGGCAGCATCGAGGAGCTCGTGCCGATCGAGAACGCGACGATGGAAAAGCGCAGCGTCATCCAGTGGGACAAGGACGACCTCGAATCGCTCGGCCTGCTCAAGGTCGACATCCTCGCCATCGGCATGCTGAGCGCGATCCGCCGCTCGCTCGGCTACATCGGCGTGACCAAGCTCGGCCGCGGCACGCCGCTCCTGATGCAGGAGATCGCCGAGGGCGACGTCGCCACCTACGACATGATCTGCCGCGCCGACACGGTCGGCGTCTTCCAGATCGAAAGCCGCGCGCAGATGAGCATGCTGCCGCGCCTGCAGCCGCGCTGCTACTACGACCTGGTCGTCGAGGTCGCGATCGTCCGCCCCGGGCCGATCCAGGGCGGCATGGTCCATCCCTACCTGAAGAACCGCACGCTGCCGATGGAGCAGATCGATTGCCCTCGCGAGCTCTGGCCGGCGCTGGCGCGGACCAAGGGCGTGCCGATCTTCCAGGAGCAGGTGATGCAGATCGCCATGCTCGCGGCCGACTTCACTCCCGGCGAGGCCGATTCGCTGCGCCGCGCGATGGCGGCGTGGAAGCGGCGCGGCGGCCTGAGCCCGTTCCACGAGCGGCTCGTCGGCCGCATGGTGCAGAAGGGCTACCCGCTCGAATACGCCGAGCGCATCTTCAAGCAGATCCAGGGCTTCGGCGAATACGGCTTTCCGGAGAGCCACGCCGCGGGCTTCGCCCTGCTCGCGTATGTGAGCTGCTGGATCAAGTGCCATCACCCCGACGCTTTCCTGTGCGGCCTGCTCAACGCCCAGCCGATGGGCTTCTACGCGCCGGCGCAGCTGGTGCGCGACGCGCGCGAGCACGGCGTCGAGGTGCGCCCGGTCGACGTCCGCGTCAGCGACTGGGAGAGCACGCTCGAAGAGGAGCCGGCCCTCACCCCGGCCCTCTCCCGCAAGCGGGAGAGGGCGCAGGAAGAGCCTTCTCCCTCCGGGGAGCAGCAGGAAAAGCCCTCTCCCTCCGGGAGAGGGTGGGCTGAGGGTCTGCGCCCCGTCCGCCTCGGGCTCGACCGCATCAACGGCCTCGCCGAAGAGGCGGGCAAGCGCATCGTCGAGGCGCGCAGCGCCGCGCCCTTCGCCAGCACCGAAGACCTGGCGCGGCGCGCCCGCCTCGACGCCCACGCCCTGGCCGCGCTCGCCAACGCCGACGCCCTGCAAAGCCTCGACGGGCATCGGCACCAGGCGGCGTGGGCGGTGGCCGGAATCGACACGCGGCCGACCGAGCTGCTGCGCGCGACCCGCAGCGGCGAAGGGAAACAGCAGCAGCGCGTCGCGCTCGCCGCGCCGGGCGAAGGCGAGAGCACGCTCGCCGACTATCGCTCGCTCGGCCTGACGCTGAAGCGCCACCCGCTCGCGCTGCTGCGGACCCAGCTCGCCGCCGAGTTCAAGGTCGAGACGGCGGCGCGCCTGCGCACGTTTCCGAACGGGCGGCTGGCGCGCGCGAGTGGCCTCGTCACGCACCGGCAGCGGCCCGAGACGGCCAAGGGGACGGTCTTCGTCACCCTCGAGGACGAGACCGGCGCCGTCAACGTCATCGTCTGGCCGAAGGTCGCCGAGCAGCAGAGAAAGCCCTTGCTCGGTGCGACCCTGCTCACCGTCTACGGCCAGTGGCAGCGCCAGGGCGAAGGTGACACCGCCGTGATGCACCTCCTCGCCGCGCGGATGATCGATCACACGGCGCTGCTCGGCGGCCTGGTCAGCCGCAGCCGCAATTTCCGCTGAGCTTTCCCGGCGGCGCCGGCATCGCGACAACCGTTGCAAGTGGCGCCGCCGCTCTCCGGCAAAATGGACGACACGATGACGACGAACGAGCAGCAGCAGGGGCAGCGGACACAGCTCGTCACGACCGAGTTGCGCGAGTGGATCGTCGCCCAGGCCGCCGCCGGGCATACGCCCGAGGTCGTCCTCGATGCCATGAAGGCGAGCGGCTGGGACGAAGACACGGCCATCGATGCGCTCGAGACGACGATGAGCGAGCACCTCGGCAGCGCCGCCCTCGCCGGGCCGCCGAAGCCCCTGCCCGGGCAGCACCTTTCGGCGGCGACGCCGCGCGTCCGCGCCGACGGCTGCGACGTCGAGATCCTGCTCGCGCTCGCCCGGCCGCGCGTCGTCGTCTTCGGCCAGCTCGTGTCGGCCGACGAATGCGCCGAACTGATCGCCCTGGCGCGGGCGCGCCTGGCGCGTTCCGAAACGGTCGAGACGCGCACCGGCGCCAGCGAGATCAACGAAGCGCGGACCAGCGACGGCATGTTCTTCCTGCCGGCCGAGTTTCCCGTCTGCGCCCGGCTCGAGTCGCGCATCGCCGCGCTCCTGGACTGGCCGCTCGAGAACGGCGAAGGCCTGCAGGTCCTGCGCTACCGGCCGGGGACGGAGTACAAGCCGCACTACGACTACTTCGACCCGGCCGAGTCCGGAACGGAGTCGATCCTGAAGCGCGGCGGGCAGCGCGTCGGCTCGCTCGTCTGCTACCTCAATACGCCCGACGAGGGCGGCGCGACGGTCTTTCCCGACGCCGGCCTCGAGGTCGCGCCGGTCCGCGGCAACGCCGTCTTCTTCAGCTACGACCGGCCGCACCCGTCGACCAAGTCGCTGCACGGCGGCGCCCCGGTGCTCGCCGGCGAGAAGTGGGTGGCGACGAAGTGGCTGCGCGAGGGCCGCTTCGAGTAAGGGAAGGTGTCAACCGCGGCACCACGGCTCGCGTTGTCTCGCGGAGCAATCGGCTCTTTGACCTCTCCCGGAGAACATTCGATCATGATCAAGACTCTTATCGTCGCCGCCGTCGCCACTGCTTTCAGCCTGGGCGCCAGCGCCGCCGACACCGCCAAGGCCCCGGCCATGGGCGCCTCGGCGCCGATGGCCAAGAGCGATACCATGGCCGCCAAGCCGATGGCCAAGCCGGCCAAGCACACGTCGACGAAGACGGCGAAGGCTGCCAAGCATCCGAAGAAGCCGGCGTCGGCCCCGGCCGCCTGAAGAACAAGAAGAAGCGAAGATAGATCGAACGAAGCCCGGCGCGAGCCGGGCTTTTTTCATGCGCGCGCGAACGGGCGTGACTTCCATGGGCGCGCGGGCGCGCCCGACCCCGGCTCAGGCGTGCAGGCGCTGCGGCATCGTCGTGAAGCCGAAGGGGCGCGACTTCTCGATCCGCCAGCGCTTGCGCTCTTCCCAGGTCTGCGGCCCCTCGGCGGCCCAGCCGTCGATGCAGCCCTCGAGCTCGCTGCGCCCGATGCGGCGGAAAGCGCGCGCCGGGACGTCGTGGCGCCAGCCGCCCAGGCGCAGCCGCCACGGCAAGGTGACGTTCGCCGCCGGCACCCAGTAGACGCAGGCACGCTCGTTCCAGAACGCCTGGCGCTCGAAATTGACGCGCCCGGCAAAACCGGTGCGCGCCTCGAACAGGGCGAAGCCCTCGTCGCCGGCGAGCTCGACGATGCTCATGCCGATGTCGCCGGGCGAGTCGCCGGCGCCGCGATAGACGAGGTAGACGCGATCGATGCGCTCGGCCGCGACGCGGTCGACTTCGATCTCGTCGCAGTAGACGACGATCGCCTGCTGCTGCCAGAGGGTCCGCCAGTTCGTCTTCATGGCCGTGCGTCGCGCGCGTCGAGAGTAGGAGGAAACAAGCCCGACCATAGCCCCGCCGGCGGCGCGAAGCTGTGACGAGGAGAAAGCGTCGTTACGGCGGCGGCCTGCTCGATCCTGCCCCCAAGAGGCGTCAGTAGACGACGACCGAGCGGATCGACTCGCCGCGCTTCATCAGCTCGAAGCCCAGGTTGATGTCGTCGAGGCCGAGCCGATGCGTGATGAGATCGTCGATCGAGATCTTGCCGTTCATGTACCAGTCGACGATCTTCGGCACGTCGGTGCGGCCGCGAGCGCCGCCGAAGGCCGTGCCTTTCCACTGTCGGCCGGTGACGAGCTGGAACGGCCGCGTCGCGATCTCGGCGCCGGCCGGCGCGACGCCGATGATGATCGACTGGCCCCAGCCCTTGTGGCAGCACTCGAGCGCCTGGCGCATCGTCGCCGTATTGCCGATGCACTCGAAGCTGTAGTCGGCGCCGCCGTCGGTCAACTCGACGACCCTGTCGACGACGTTCGCCACGCTGTTCGGATCGATGAAGTGCGTCATCCCGAACTTGCGCGCCATCGCTTCGCGGCCCGGGTTGAGATCGACGCCGATGATCCTGTCGGCGCCGACCATCCTGGCGCCCTGCACGACGTTGAGGCCGATCCCGCCCAGGCCGAAGACGACGACGTTGGCGCCGGCCTCGACCTTGGCCGTGAAGAGCACGGCGCCGACGCCCGTCGTCACGCCGCAGCCGATGTAGCAGACGACGTCGAAGGGCGCGTCGGGGCGGATCTTCGCCAGCGCGATCTCGGGAACGACGATGTGGTTGGCGAAGGTCGACGTCCCCATGTAGTGGAGCAGCGGCCTCCCGCCGATGCTGAAGCGGCTCGTCCCGTCGGGCATCAGTCCCTTGCCCTGCGTGGTGCGGATCTTCTGGCACAGGTTGGTCTTGCGCGACAGGCAGAACTTGCACTGCCGGCACTCGGGCGTGTAGAGCGGGATGACGTGATCGCCCGGCGCCACGCTCGTCACTCCGGCGCCGACCTCGACGACGACGCCCGCGCCCTCGTGGCCGAGGATCGCCGGGAACAGGCCCTCCGGGTCCTCGCCCGACAGCGTGAACCAGTCCGTGTGGCAGATGCCCGTCGCCTTCACCTCGACGAGCGCTTCGCCGGCCTTCGGCCCGTCGAGGTCGACGCTTTCGATTGTCAGCGGCCGGCCGGCGGCCCAGGCGACGGCGGCGCGCGTCTTCATCACGCTGCCGCGACGGCGCTTTCGGGAGTCGCCCCGGCCGCGGCGGCAGGCCCCTTCGCGGCCGCCTTGATCAGGTCGGCCGCCTTCTCGGCGATCATGATCGTCGGCGCGTTCGTGTTGCCGCTGACGACCTGCGGCATGATCGACGCGTCGACGACGCGCAGGCCCTGCACGCCGCGTACGCGCAGCTCGGCGTCGACGACGTCGAGCGGCCCCGAGCCCATGCGGCACGTGCCGACCGGGTGGTAGATCGTGTCGGCGTGGCTGCGGATGAAGGCCTCGATCTCGGCGTCGTTCTGCGCCCCGGCCGACGCCGCGAGCTCGCGCGCGCCGTGATTCGCGAGAGCGGGCTGGGCCAGGATGCGGCGCATGATCCTGAAGCCGCGCACCAGGCGCTCGACGTCGTCGCGCTCGGCCAGGAAGTTCGGGTCGATCGCCGGCGCCGCGAGCGGGTCGCTGCTGGCGAGGGTCACG
>JGI24140J50213_10000508_pt1 | contig 18109 bp, 21 predicted proteins | sample BarGraIncu00222A_FD_50213 | JGI IMG/M metagenome (IMG submission 50213)
ACGAAATTGCCGCCGCCCATGTCGCGCCGGTACGTCTGCAGCAGGAATGGCTTGGTATTCGCAGCCACCTTGCGCACCGCGCGATCGTCGAACAGCCGCCGGTTTCGGCAATTGGCATTGTTCCAGACCGGGTCGGGCCCCTGCGGCTGGCGGTAGTTCGGATTGTGGGTCGGAAGATAGCCACCCTTGGCCCATGCCACGCAAAACACGATTCGCGGNTCGCTCTTTTGAATCGGATCCTGGATCGGCGGCAGGATCCGGTCGGTGAAGGCGACATAGTCGGTGAGATATTGCTTCGGATTGGTGCCGGGGATTTCGCGGTATTTCTCGTCCATCAATTGATCGAGGCGGATATCGCCGCGCTCCAGCGCTGTCTCGAACGCATCGGAGATTCGCTTGGCGGTCTCGATCACGACGCGGATCAACGGTGCATCGGAGGTCTCCACGCCGCTATCGGCGATCAGCTCGATCAGCCCCTCGGAATGGTCGAGCAGCCGGGCAACCCTGTCATCGGCCTGCTTCAGATCGGTCGACGACAGATCGACGCCCTTGGCGAGGCTGTCGAGTTCGTCGATCACCATGTCGCATTGGGCGAGATTGGAGGTGGCGGCCTGCGCGACGTTGTCGATCTCGCGGCCGACGCCGGTGAAGCCGTCCTGTACGCGCACGATAATGCCCTGGATCTGCTGGGCGCCTTCGCCCGCGTTCTTGGCCCGACGCGAGGCGTCGCCACTCTCGCCGATCAGGCTGCCGACCTGGCCGTCAAGATCGCGGACGGTATTGTTGATCGACTGGGTCGCCTGGCGCGTCGCCTCGGCGAGGCTCTTCACCTCGGAGGCGACGACGGCAAAGCCTCTCCCCGCCGCACCGGCGCGGGCGGCCTCGATGGTGGCGTTCAGCGCGAGCAGGTTGGTCTGCTTGGCGATCGCCTCGATCGATCCGGATACCTTGGCGACCTGCGTCAGCGCGGTTCCGACCGAACCGAGACGCAGCTCGATGCGGCCGACGGCTTCGATCAATTCGGCGATGTGCCGCACCGCCGTCTCCACCGCGTCGCGCGATTGCGTGATGTCGTCGACGGCGGCCGATGCGGCCGACTGCACCGCGCGCGAGGCGCTGGCGATATCATGATTGGCCGAAACCATGGTCTCGGCGGCCTTTTGCAGCTGCCCGAACCGGTCGGACTGGCTGGAGACCCGGCCGGCGACTTCCCGCAAATTGCCGGCGACGTCCGCAAGCTCCACGCCGAGGCCACCGATCCGGTTCGCCAGCTGATCGACCAGACGTTCGCTCTCCGACGGCATGGCGGCGGCACGGTCCGGCGTTGCGGTCTGCGCAGCTGGCATCACGAAACTCCTCTCACTGAACAAATCCGACATGGCGACATGATCAATCGCTCCGCATCAAAGCTTGTAGGCGGTACGGAATCCGCCCCAGTGCCGACCATTGACGCGGATCGGCACGTCGATCTCGCGCATCAAGATGGTCTTGCCGTTGCCCATGTCGCGGGCATAGCTCTGGATCAGATAGGAGCGCAGGTTGCGGCCGGCGGCGAGGCCCGCGGCATCGTTGAAGATCCGGCGGTTGCGGCTGTTGGCGGTGTTCCAGGCGACATCGCCGGGGCGTTGCGGATGCGAGTAGATCTTGTTGTGCACCGGCAGGTTGCCGTTGCGGTCGATCATCACGCAGAACACCATGCGCGGGTCCTTGGCGAGGAACGCCTCCTGAAACGGCGGCAGCGCGCGGTCCGCCCAGCCCAGGATACGGGTGCGGTGCTGCAGCGGATTGGTGCCGGCGATCTCGACATAATCCTCGTCGAACATGTCATCGATGGAGATGGCGCCGCTGGCGGCGGCCTGCTCGAACAGGCCGGTCAGCGCGGTGCCGGCTTCCATGGCGCGGGTGACGAATTCGGTGTTCTCGTCATGGATTGCCCACAGCCGGTCTTCGATCTTCTCGGCAAGCTCGGCATCCGGCGCTTCGAACCGCGCCTGCGTGCCCGCCTTCGAACGCTCGCCGACGCGAATCCGGCAGGCGCCGATGCTTTCCAGTGTGGCCTCGAGGCTTTGGTTGAGCGGCAGCCGTTCGGCGTTCGGTCCGCCGATCAGGATGCCTTCCATGGAAATCTCGTAGACTTCGGCTGCGATCGGGCCGCGCGCGGTCTGAATTTCGATTTTGAGATGGCACGGCAGCCGTTCGTGCTTGCGCTGGTCCTCGCGCTCGTTTTGGCGCAGCAACACCGCGCAGCGCGATTTGAGCTTTTGCGCGAACATGGTGACGGCGTTGCCGGCCTTGGCGACGCTTTCGCCGTGGGCTTCCGCCTCCCTTGTGGCGCTGTCGATTTCGGCGGCGCTGTCGCCGACCGAAACGATGAAATGCGACGCGTTGGCGGCGTTGTCCGACATCGCGCTGGTGGTTTCGTTCTGCTCCGCCACCGCGCCGTTGACGTTTTCGAATACCGGGCGGATCGCCTCGATCGCCTGCGAGATCCGGTGCACCGCATCAACCGAGCCGGCGGCATCCTTCTGCAGCGCCCCGATCTTTTTGGTGATCTCCTCGGTGGCGTTCTGGGTTTGCACCGCGAGCGCCTTGACCTCGGAGGCGACCACCGCAAAGCCGCGTCCGGCAGCACCGGCCCGCGCCGCTTCGATGGTGGAATTGAGCGCCAGGAGCGTGGTCTGCCTGGCGATCTGTGCAATCAGGTTGACGACATTGCCGATCGCGGCCGACGACTCGCGCAGGCGATCGACATTGAGGCTGGCCTCACGGGCGGCGGCGCTGGCCTGATCGGCGAGCTTGCTGGCGTCGCGCACTTGGGAGCCGATGCCCTGCGCCGAAAGGGTGAACTTGTCGGCGGCCTGCGAGAACGAGGTTGCGGTATTCTGGGCGGAGCTGGTGCGCCCGGTCAGGCCGTTGGTGCGCTGGCGGATGGTGGAAAGCGTCGCCGCCGTCGCCTCGGCGCCGCCGGCGACCGAAGCGGCCGCGCGTTCGAGTTGCCGGATCATCGCGCCGAGCTCGAGTTCGAGCAGCTCGATGATTTCGCTCGCGGAATCGCTGGCCGGCGTAGCGGGGGCCGCGGACGGCGGCACCGCGGCCTGCGGCTCGGTGGCCGGCGCAGCCGGTTCCGGCAGACGTCTTCGAAACAAACCGAACGCCATCAGGCTTCTCGCGGCGAATGTGAAATTGAAGCGGCATCCTCGCATCCCGGCATGAAGTCATGGTTAAGAATTGCCTCACGGGCAGGCAGAAGCCACTACCAAAATACCAAAAATGCTGACATCTCTTTGATTTATCGGGGGTCGCAGCCTATAACGCCGCGCTTTCCAACCATCCCGGACGAATCCTGAAAGAAATCGCATGGCCGGACATTCCCAGTTCAAGAACATCATGCACCGCAAGGGCCGGCAGGACGCCCAGAAGTCGAAACTTTTCAGCAAGCTGGCGCGGGAAATCACCGTCGCGGCCAAGCTGGGCCAGCCCGACCCGGCGATGAATGCGCGGCTGCGCGCTGCGATCATCTCCGCTCGCCAGGAGAACATGTCGAAGGACTCGATCGAGCGCGCCGTGAAGAAGGCGATGGGCAGCGAGAGCGAGAATTACGACGAGATTCGCTACGAGGGCTATGGTCCGGGCGGCGTCGCCGTGATTGTCGAGGCCTTGACGGACAACCGCAACCGCGCGGCGTCCGATATCCGCTCCTTCTTCACCAAGTCCGGCGGCAATCTCGGCGAAACCGGCTCGGTTAGCTTCATGTTCGATCGCACAGGCGTCATCGAATATGACGCCAAGGTCGCCTCCGACGATGCGATGCTGGATGCGGCGATCGAGGCCGGCGCCGACGATGTCTCCTCCAGCGAGAACGGCCACGAGGTCTATGCCTCGCAGGAGACTTTCCGCGAGGTCGCCAAGGCGCTGGAGGCGAAATTCGGCGAAGCCCGCAAGGCGGCGCTGACCTGGAGGCCGCAGAATACCGTGCCGGTGGACGACGAGACCGGCGAGAAGCTGTTGAAGCTGATCGACCTGCTGAACGAGCACGACGACGTCCAGAATGTCTACGCCAATTTCGAGGTCTCCGACGCGCTGGTCGCCAAGATGGGAGGATGAACCCGCTCTGCAAGGACGGGGAGGGAGCAGGCTGCTTTGGCGGGGTATGACGCCCGGTAGATGTTTCGCCGATCCGGCTGCGGAGTTATCACTACCCCATGACACCTGCGCCGATTCGCCAACCCGTCCGCATCCTTGGCATCGATCCGGGCCTGCGCCGCACCGGCTGGGGCGTGATCGAGATCGACGGCAACCGGCTGACCTTCGTCGGTTGCGGCTCGGTGGAACCGGCCGAAGGCCTGCCGCTGGCGAGCCGCCTCTTGGCGATCCATGAGGGGCTTGCGGCGGTGCTTGGCGACTTCCGCCCGGTGGAAGCCGCGGTCGAACAGACCTTTGTGAATAAGGACGGCGTTGCCACGCTGAAGCTCGGCCAGGCGCGCGGCGTCGCGATGCTGGCACCGGCGATGTTCGGGATCTCGGTCGCCGAATACGCGCCGAACCAGGTGAAGAAAACCGTGGTCGGCGCCGGTCATGCCGACAAGAACCAGATTCTGGTGATGCTGAAAATACTGCTGCCCAAGGCCGATCCGAAATCTCCTGACGCCGCGGATGCGCTGGCGATCGCCATCACCCATGCGCATCACCGCGCCAGCGCGGCGCTGCGGCTGAAGGTAGTGGGAGCATGATCGGCAAGCTGAAAGGCCTGATCGACAGCTATGGCGAGGACTATGTGATCCTTGACGTCGGCGGCGTCGGCTATCAGGTGCATTGTTCGGCGCGGACGCTGCAGGCGCTGCCCGCGCCCGGCGAGGCCGCGGTGCTGTCGATCGAAACCTATGTGCGCGAGGACCAGATCAAGCTGTTCGGCTTTCGCAGCGACGTCGAGCGCGAATGGTTTCGGCTGTTGCAGACCGTGCAGGGCGTCGGCGCCAAGGTCGCGCTCGCCGTGCTCTCGACCCTGCCGCCGTCCGATCTGGCGAACGCGATCGCGTTGCGCGACAAGGCCGCGGTGACGCGCACGCCGGGCGTCGGCCCCAAGGTGGCCGAACGCATCGTCACCGAATTGAAGGACAAGGCGCCGGCCTTTGCCAATGTCGATCCCGCGCTGGTGCATCTGTCCGGCGCGATCGACAATGACCGCGCGCCGCGCCCGGTCACCGACGCGATCTCGGCGCTGGTCAATCTCGGCTACGGCCAGCCGCAGGCCGCTGCCGCCATTGCCGGCGCCTCGCGCATCGCCGGCGAGGATGCGGGGACCGCCCAGCTGATCCGGCTCGGGCTGAAAGAGTTGGCGAAGTGAACCCGCCCCCCCGCATCGTCACCCCCGAGCGCCGCGCCGATGACGTCGGCGATACCGCGCTGCGCCCGCAGCTGCTGTCGGAATTCGTCGGCCAGGCCCAGGCGCGCGCCAATCTTTCGATTTTCATCGAGGCTGCGCGTAAACGTAACGAAGCACTCGATCACGTGCTGTTCGTCGGTCCTCCCGGCCTCGGCAAGACCACGCTGGCGCAGATCGTGGCGCGCGAGCTTGGCGTCGGCTTCCGCGCCACCTCCGGACCTGTGATTGCCAAGGCCGGCGATCTGGCGGCGCTGCTGACCAATCTCGAAGAGCGCGATGTTCTGTTCATCGACGAAATTCATCGTCTCAGCCCCGCGGTCGAGGAAGTGCTGTATCCGGCGATGGAGGATTTTCAGCTCGACCTCATCATCGGCGAGGGACCGGCGGCGCGCTCGGTCAAGATCGAGCTTGCGAAATTCACGCTGGTCGGCGCCACGACGCGAGCGGGGCTTTTGACCAATCCGCTGCGCGATCGCTTCGGGATTCCGGTGCGGCTCAATTTCTATACTGAAGAAGAGCTGGAAAAGATCGTCAACCGCGGCGCCCGCGTGCTCAAGATCGGCATGACGCCGGATGGCGCCAACGAAATCGCGCGCCGCGCGCGCGGCACGCCGCGCATTGCCGGCAGGCTGCTGCGGCGGGTACGGGATTTTGCCTCCGCGGCCGATGCCGCCTCGATCGATCGGGCCATCGCCGACAACGCGCTCGGCGCGCTGGAGGTCGACGCCGCCGGTCTCGACGCCATGGACCGGCGTTACCTCACGACCATCGCGATGAATTACGGCGGCGGCCCGGTCGGCGTGGAGACCATGGCGGCGGCGCTGTCGGAGCCGCGCGATGCGATCGAGGACATCATCGAGCCGTTTTTGATTCAGTGCGGTTATCTGCAGCGCACCCCGCGCGGGCGGCTGTTGACGTCACATGCGTTCAGGCATCTCGGCCTTGCCGAACCGGCCCGTGATCCCGCGCAATTCGGATTGTTCGGCAATGGCAGCGACGACTGACGTCGATCTGCTGATAATCTGCACAAACGTATCTCAAATCCGCTCCAATCTCGATGCATGAATGGGGTGCATCACGATTAACCATTCATGATCTCACGCCGTCAGTTCTTTCGATTCATTAGTGGGCTGGGCGCTCTCGGCGTTTCAACCACGGCATACGGGTTCAGCGAGCCCGTGCTGCGGCTTCGCGTTACGCGGTATGACATCCAGCCGCCGCAATGGCCCGCCGATTTCCAGCTCAGGATTGCCGCCGTCGCCGACCTCCACGCCTGCGATCCCTGGATGTCGCTGGCATATATCCAGACGATCGTCGAACACACCAACGCGCTCAATGCGGACATCGTCGTCTTGCTCGGCGATTATGTGGCCGGGCATCGCCACGTGACACGGTATATTCCGGCCAGCGAGTGGGCGCCTGTTCTCGCCGGCCTGAAGGCTCCACTCGGCGTGCATGCGATCCTCGGCAATCACGATTGGTGGGAAGACAAAACGGTGCAGCGGGAAGGACGGGGGTTGACCAACGCCCGGCGGGCACTCGAAGCTGCGGGCATTCCGGTTTACGAAAATGACGCAAAGCGCCTGAGTAAAGACGGCCGCCCGTTCTGGCTTGCCGGGCTTGGCGATCAACTGGCCTATCTGCCGGCACGGCGCTTCAGGTCGGTCCGGCGTATCGGCGTCGACGATCTCGCCGCGACGCTTGCGAAGGTGACCGACGATGCGCCGGTTGTCCTTCTGGCTCACGAGCCCGACATTGCGATGCGCGTGCCGGAGCGGGTCGCGTTGCAGCTCTCGGGGCATACCCATGGCGGACAGGTGCGGTTGCTCGGGTGGTCGCCGGTGGTGCCCTCGCGTTACGGAAACCGGCTGGCTTACGGGCACGCCCGGACAAATTGCGACGTCGTCGTTTCCGGGGGACTTGGCTGCAGCATTATGCCGTTCCGCCTCGGCGTGCCGCCCGAAATCGTGCTGGTGACGCTGGGCGGCAAAGGTAGCGTATAGTTCATCGGCCTGTCATCGACTACTTGCGCTGCCGCGCACCGCACGGCAAATACAACACATGGACCCGATGACAGCGAACAATATCGACGGCGCGATCCGCAACGGCCGCCATCGCATGCAGATCCGCGTTTATTACGAGGACACCGATTTTTCCGGAATCGTCTATCACGCCAATTATCTGCGCTTCATGGAGCGCGGACGCAGCAATTACCTGCGGCTGCTCGGCGCCGACCAGCGCGCGCTGTTCGCCGAAGCCGAGAGCGAGGCGCCGGGCTTTGCTTTTGTGGTGCGCGCGATGCAACTGGAATTCCTGAAGCCCGCGCGGATGGACGATCTGCTGGAGGTCGTTACCCGGACGCTGGAAGTGAAGGGCGCGTCGATCACGCTGGCGCAGGAGGTGCGGCGCGGCGACATTGTTTTGCTGGAAGCCAAGGTCAAGGTGGCATTCGTCTCCGGCGGACAGGCGCGGCCAATTCCGAAGGCGTTGCGGGTCGCGATGAAGGCCGATTTGATTTAGCTATCAGGCGATAGGTAACGGGCCATCGACTCACACGAAGGTGGGTTTACACTCGCGGCGACATCAAACCCGAGGTCAGCATGTCGCGTCCCCCGCTTCCGCCGTTCACCAGAGAGACCGCCGCCCAGAAAGCCCGCATGGCCGAAGACGCCTGGAACTCGCGCGATCCTGAGCGCGTGGCGCTGGCCTATACCGAGGACAGCCGCTGGCGTAACCGCTCGGAGTTTTTCGAAGGCCGTGCCGCGATCGTCGCGTTCCTCACCCGCAAATGGGCGAAAGAGCATGAGTATCGCCTGATCAAGGATCTGTGGGCGTTCGACGGCAACCGCATCGCGGTGCGGTTTCAATACGAGTGGCATGACGATGCCGGGCAGTGGCACCGTTCCTACGGCAACGAGCAGTGGGAGTTCGACGAGCACGGCCTGATGCGCCGCCGCGAAGCCAGCATCAACGATATTGCGATTGCCGAAAAGGATCGCCGCTTCCGCTGGGCAGCTCCCGGCCCGAGGCCGGCGGAGGTCGCGGGATTGGGTGAGAATCCATTTTGAGCCTTGACGTGATCCCGGCGTTCACCGGGACCACAAATGGCAACGTCGTGCCTTACGCCGCTGCCTTGTGCCGCGCGAGTTCGGCTTGGTACAGCTTGAACTCATCGGCGATCGCGCGGGCGATGCTGGGACGCGCGCGCAAGCGCTCGTAATACGCCTTCATGGCGGGCCATTTCGCAAGTTCGATCGGCGGCGTCGCCATGGTCCAGTTGATGACGGTGACGAGGTAGGCATCGGCGACGCTGAAGTGGTCGAGTAGGAATTCGCGCCCCTGCAGATACTTCTCGAGATAATCGAGCCGCGACAGGCCCTTGCCGAGGATATAGGTCTTCACCTCGGGCGGCGCCTTCCGGTCCAGCACCGGCACGAACAATCCCTTGTGCAGCTCGGTGCCGATAAAACAAAGCCATTGATGCAGCCGGCTGCGCTCCATGCCCGGCCCGGTCGCTATGCCGGCCTGCGGAAAACGGTCCGCGACGTACTGGAGGATCGCCGCGTTCTCGGTGAGCACAAGACCTTCGTCGGTGCGCAGCGTCGGCACCAGCCCGAGCGGGTTCACCTGATAAAAATCCGAACCGTCGCCCTGCACGATCTTGGTCCTGGGATCAACCTCGAGATATCGGGCCTCGGCGCCGGCCTCATACAGCGCAATGCGGGTCGCCAGCGAGCAGGCGAGGGGCGAGAAATACAGGTCCATGGGTGTCTCCTTGGCGGTTTGACTCATTTCACCGAGCCCATTGATTTTTATACTGTTCCGCATAATATAAATCGCGTCAAGGATTTTTTTGCGAAATGGTACAAAAAAGACAAAAGCCGTCGCCAGCAAAGCCCGATGCGGTCGAGCCGAAACGCCGCGGTCGTCCGCGCGCCTATCAGCCCGAGATCGCGCTCGGCAAGGCACTCGATCTGTTCCGAAAGGATGGTTTCACCGCCACCTCGCTCGACGATCTCAGTGCTGCCACCGGCATGAACCGGCCCAGTCTCTACGGCGCGTTCGGCGACAAGCGCGAACTCTACATCAAGAGCTATCAGCGCTATCGCGCCGATGCCCGTGCCGCGATGATCGACATTTTCAGGGACCAACTGCCGATCCGCGAGCGGCTGGAGCGCATCTACGCCGCGGCGCTCGACATTTATCTCTCCGGCGAGGCCGGTCCGCGCGGCTGCTTCACGGTGATGACGGCGGCGTCCGAAGCGGTGGCCGATCCGGATATCCGCAAGCTGGTGCTGGAAGGCTTTTTCGAACTCGACAAGGCGTTCGCGGCCTGCTTCCGCCTCGCAAAAGAGAACGGCGAGCTGTCGCCGTCGGCCGATCCGCAAGTCCTCGCGCTACTAGCGTCCGCAACCATCCACACCATTGCCATCCGCGCCCGTGCGCAGGTGCCGCGCAAGGAACTGGAGGCGATCGTGAAGGGCGCGATTGAGGTGATGGCGCCGGCGAACGTTTAATATCCCCGCGCGGGATCGACGACATTTTCCAGCGCGCCGCCGGCCTCGAAGCACTCGATCTGTCGCGCGACATATTTCGAGATCTCGTCCGGATCGGTGTCGGCGGCGTTGTGCGGCGTCAGCACGATTTTTGGATGCGACCAGAACGGGCTGTCGGCCGGCAACGGCTCCGTCGCGTAGACATCGAGCGAGGCGGCGCCGAGCGTGCCGTCCTCCAGGCATTGCAGGATATCGGCTTCGTTCTGCAACCCGCCGCGGCCGGCATTGATCAGGACCGGCGCCTTCATCGGACTGTTGCGATGGAGCTGCGCAAACAATTCACGGTTCAAAATCTGCCGTGTATCCGGCGTGAGCGGCAACAGACAGACCAGAATATCGGTGCGCTGCAAAAACGGCGGCAGTTGCGACCGGCCGTGAAAGCATTCGATGCCGGCGATCTGCTTGGGATTTCTGCTCCAGCCACAGACGCGGAAGCCTAACTGCCGCAGCACCTCGGCAGCGTTCGATCCAAGCGTGCCAAGGCCCATGATGCCGACTGAAATCGCGCTGGCCGGCCATTGAAATCTCGGCGCCCAACGTTGCTCGCGCTGGCTTTCGCGCAGATAAAGCTCCTGCCGATGATGCATCAGCACATGAAGCACGACATATTCGGTCATGCGATCAGTGAGATCGCCGACCGCGACGCGAACCAGCGGCACCTTGGGCAGGCTGGAATCCGCCATCAGCGCGTCAACGCCGGCGCCCAGATTGAAGATCACGCGCAGGTTCGGAAAGGCCGCGAGCTCGCCGGGGCGCGGCTTCCAGACCGCGGCGTAGTGAACCTCGGCGGGATCGAACGCCACATCGGGCATCAGCAAGACCCGCCGGTCGCCGCACACCTGATCGAACCGGCCTTTCCAGCGTTGCGACGACCAGTTTTCGGTCCCGCCATGGATCAGCAACGCGAGCGCGCCTTTATGCATGGGATTTTCGCTTTATTGATGCGGACTCGGGGAACCTTACCGGGTGGCCGTTGCCGCGCAAAATATTTCCGAAATCCTGTCGGCGCCGGGCATAATGGATCGTCCTTGCAGAAAATGGGAACCGATCCGCATGCTCTACGCCATCCTTTGCTATCACGATGAAGACACTGTCGGCTCCTGGACCAAGGAACAGGACGCGGCTGTCATGACGAAACTTGCCGTCGTGCAGGACAAATTGACCAGGCAGGGCCGGCTCGGGCCGGTCGCGCGCCTGCTGCCGACGACATCGGCGACCACGCTGCGCAAGGACGATCCGCCGGTCGTGATCGACGGCCCCTATGCCGAGACCAAGGAACAATTGCTCGGCTTCTATGTCGTCGACTGCAAGAATCTCGACGAGGCGCTCGACGTCGCCCGCGATCTTGGTGCAGCCAATCCCGGCGGCGCCTATGAAATCCGCCCCGTGGGCGTACTCAATCCGGGGAGCGTTTTGGTGTGACCGACACCGCCTGGATCGATGCCGCGCTGACGTCGGCGCGTCCCCAGGCGGTCGGCGCGCTGTTACGCTATTTCCGCAATCTCGACACCGCCGAGGAAGCATTCCAGAACGCCTGCCTGCGCGCGCTGAAAAGCTGGCCGCAGAACGGCCCGCCGCGCGATCCGGCGGCGTGGCTGATCATGGTCGGGCGCAATGTTGCGATCGATGACATCAGGCGGAGCCGCAAGCAGCAGCCGCTGCCCGAGGATGAGGCGATCTCCGATCTCGACGACGCCGAGGAGGCGCTGGCCGAGCGGCTCGACGGCTCGCATTATCGCGACGATATTCTGCGGCTATTGTTCATCTGCTGCCATCCCGATCTGCCGGCGACCCAGCAAATCGCATTGGCGTTGCGCATCGTCTCGGGCCTGACCGTGAAGCAGATCGCGCGCGCGTTCCTGGTCGGCGACGCGGCGATGGAGCAGCGCATCACCCGGGCCAAGGCGCGGGTCGCAAATGCCGATGTGCCGTTCGAGACCCCGGGGGCGGTGGAGCGCACCGAACGGCTCTCCGTGGTTGCCGCGATGGTCTATTTGATTTTCAACGAGGGCTATTCCGCCGGCGGAGACACCGCCGCGATCCGCGCGCCGTTGTGCGAAGAGGCTATCCGCCTGGCGCGGCTGTTGTTGCGGCTGTTCCAGGGCGAGCCCGAGATCATGGGCCTGACGGCGCTGTTGCTGTTGCAGCATGCCCGCGCGGCCGCGCGCTTCGATGCCGCCGGCGCACTGGTGCTGCTCGACGATCAGGATCGCGCGTCGTGGAATCAGAAGATGATCGCCGAAGGGCTGGCACTGATCGACAAGGCGATGCGGCATCGCCGCAGCGGGCCCTATCAGGTTCAGGCGGCGATCGCCGCCTTGCATGCCCGTGCCGCAAAGCCCGAAGACACCGACTGGACGCAGATCGACCTGCTCTACGGTGCGCTTGAAATCATGCAGCCGTCGCCGGTGGTGACGCTCAATCGCGCCGTTGCGGTGTCCAAGGTGCGCGGGCCCGAGGCGGCGCTCGAAATGATCGAGCCGCTGGGCGAACGACTTTCGAATTATTTTCATTTCTTCGGTGTGCGCGGCGCTTTCCTGATGCAACTCGGCCGCAATGACGAGGCCCGGGTGGCATTCGACCGCGCCATCGCGCTGGCCAACACCTCGGCGGAAGCCGCCCATATCCGCATGCATCTCGACCGATTGATGCGAGACAGCCAGCCGCGCGGCGCGAAGGCCGGGAAGTGATCTTTCCTCCCTCTCCCGCAAAGGGAGCGGGAGAAGGCAAAGCTCTGAAACTTTTTTCACGCTCTGTCGGATCGCGTCCGCCTCGTTCGTCTCTTGGGCATGCATCTACTCTCCAAGGAGCAAGCCATGCCGACGATCGCCGAGACCACGCCGGTCTCGAAGCCCGCGCTCTGGACCGGCCGCATTCTGAGCGGTCTCGTCATTCTGTTCATGTTGTTCGACGGCGCCATCAAGCTGGTGCCGTGGCCGGTGGTCACCGAAACGATGGACAGGATCGGCTACGGTTCGAGCGAAACTCTGGCGCGAAGCCTCGGGTTCATCACGCTGGCGTGCACCATCCTCTATGCGATCGCGCCGACCTCGATCCTCGGTGCGATCCTGCTGACCGGTTATCTCGGCGGTGCGATGGCGTCGCATCTGCGGATCGGCAGTCCGCTGTCCAGCCATATCTTGTTCGGATTCTATCTCGGACTGATGGTGTGGGGTGGGCTCTGGTTGCGGGACCGGAACTTGCGGGCGCTGTTGCCGCTGCGGCGGTGACCTGCCTTATTGATTGGCCTTGCTGAGGTTTACAGATCCGGAGCCGACCATGTTCGAGATCGTTGCCGTCGTCGCCATTGTACTTGCGATCGCCATCGCGATCGTGCTGATCCTCGCCGCGACCAAGCCGAATACCTTCAGCGTCCGGCGCGCGACCTCGGTCAAGGCTTCGCCGGAGAAAATCTTCCCGCTGATCAACGACTTTCATCAATGGGGAACCTGGTCGCCTTATGAAACCAGGGATCCCGCGATGAGGCGCAGCTACGGTGGTGCCGCGAGCGGCAAGGGCGCGGTCTATGGCTGGGATGGCAACAGCAATGTCGGCTCCGGCCGCATGGAAATTCTCGAAACCTCCGCGCCTGCGAAAATCGTCATCAAGCTGGATTTCTTCAAGCCGTTCGAAGGCCACAACATCGCCGAGTTCACAATACTGCCGCAGGGCGATGCTACCGATGTGACGTGGGTGATGCATGGCCCGGCGCCCTTTATTTCCAGGTTGATGCAGGTGTTCATGAACATCGACCGCATGATCGGCAAGGATTTTGAAATCGGTCTCGCCAACCTGAAAAGACTCACCGAAAGCTAGCCGACTATTTGAAGAATCTATAACCCAAGGAGCAAGCGATGCAGGTCAATCCCTATCTTTATTACAACGGCAATTGTGAAGCGGCGTTCAAGTTTTACGCCAAGGTTCTTGGCGGCGAGATCGAAGCCATGATGACGCATGAGGAGGCGCCGGAGTCGATGCCGGTTCCGCCGGAATGGAAGAAGAAGATCATGCACGCCAAGATGTTGATCGACGGCGAGACGCTGATGGCGTCGGACGCGCCTCCCGGACACTTCAACCAGCCGCAGGGTTTTTCGGTCTCGTTGACCGTCGATGATCCCGTCGAGGGGGAACGTCGCTTCAAGGCTCTGTCCGAGGGCGGCACCGTCAACATGCCGTTCGCCAAGACGTTCTGGGCCGCAGGGTTCGGCATGTGCGTCGATCAGTTCGGCATTCCCTGGATGATCAACTGCCCGATGGAGCAATGATGGATCCGGTACGTCTTCAAGCAGCGCGTTTTCAAGCGACGCCTGCGCTGTATTTGACGCGGCGTGGATACCGATCCGTGCGAATAAAGCGCATCAGGTAAAGCGATNGAGCCTCNTTGCGATTCACGCGCGAGGCTCTATTTTTTGTTTGAGAGCATGATCTCCGCGCAAACGGCTTCGCGTTTGTCGCGAGGGAAAACCGGTACCCACTTTTCCGGATCATGCTCTATCGGCACGCCGGGTAGATCGCCGNGAGCTCGCGNCCGCGCAGTAGCAACAGGTGCGAGGTCAATCCGCCNCGGCGGCGAATCCACCCCCTCACCGCCGAAGGATAGGCCTCGAGCACCAGTTCGGAGGCTTGCGGCTCGGCATAGGTCCGGCCGCGCCGGTCGATTGATCGCGCGGCATGAAATCCCAGCACCGCCCGGCGCGTCACGCAGATGCGGTCGCTCGGCACCACGCTCAGCACCAACGTGCAGGCCGACAGGCACGGCCCGTCGATCACGACGCGTTCGCCCGAGGCGCGCACTTCCTCGAACATATCAAGGAACGGCCCTACCTGCCCGCCCGGACTGGCAAGGATACGAACATCGGCCTGCGCCGGTGGCAACATGAGACCGCACAGCATTGCTGCGAGAAAGATCGCCTTCGCATTCACGATGTCTGCTCACTCCGGCGGGGCACGCATCAGTACCCCGCTCCGCTCAGGGTTTCAGACCAGTCAAGCAGCTGTCCTGTTCTTGATGGCGCCAACGATCGCCGTCAGCACGGCGCCCGCAACGCCACCACCGGCAACCTGACCGACGATGCTGCCGATATCCGGCGTCGCGGCAGTATTGGAAAGCAGCGGAATCAACATGCCAAGGATTTGTCCGCCAACGCCGCCGCCGATGGCGCCCGCGATGGTATTTCCAAGCGTACCGAGATCGACATCCTTGGCGGCGCCGGCTGCAACGTTTCCACCGACGGCGCCGCTGATGACCTGGATGATCAGATTGATGAGCATTCCAGACATAACGTGACACTCCCCCGATCCGGTGTTCAATTTCAACGTCGTGCACGACGCCGGACCGTCGCCGCGCGTTACAACTTAGGAGTTTAAGTCCGAAAGGTCATGCTGCGCCAGCGCAGGATTCAAACAAAAGTGCAGAGATCGCTTCGGGACCGATCGCACGTCATCGAGGCTTCATCGAAGCAATGGCCGCTGAGATCCAGGCTGCGAGACGGAAACGCCCGCATCATCTCGTCCGGGTTCCGGCCATCACCTTCTCATAGGCCTTCTGCAACCGCTCGCCCACGCTCGGCCCGGTTTTCCTGCGCCTCGCCTGCGGAAGATGTTGAACGTGCAGGTAGCGCGCGCGGCGTTCGGCGAATTCCTGTGCGAGCGCATCTTCGCTCCGCTTGATATGAAAAGCATGGCGTTCCACGTGCCGGAAGCCGAGTTTGAGAATGGCAGCGCCGGAACTGGCCTCCACCGCTGACGATTTCAATGCCTTTGCGCAGATGATGTTGAATGGCAGTCGCGTGGCAATTACCTGCCTAATAATTTCGTCCCGGGTGTCGGTGCCACAAAACCTTATTCGTCCTGTCGATGAGCGACGGTTCGACCGGCCGATACGGCAGATAATCCGGTCCACTGAATTGAAATGGAGGTGAAGATGCGATTCATGATGCTGATGATTCCGTCAGGCTACGAGATGGCGGCCGCCGGCACCGTGCCTGCTGCGGCTGCGGTCGCCGCGATGATGAAATACAACGAGGCGCTGAAAGAGGCCGGTGTGTTGATCACGCTCGATGGGCTGCACCCGCCGTCGATGGGCGCGCGGGTTTCGTTTGCCGGCGGCAAGCCCGTCGTGACTGACGGTCCCTTCACCGAGGCCAAGGAAGTGCTCGGCGGCTACTGGATGATCGACGTGAAATCACGGGACGAGGCCATCGCCTGGGCGAAGCGGTGCCCTGCCTCCGACAATGAAATCATCGAGATCCGCCAAGTGCAGGAAATGTCGGATTTTCCCGCCGACGTTCAGGAGGTGGCCGCCGGATTTACCGAACTGCAGGCCAAATCGTCACTTTAGGGTCTAAAGTCTCCGTTCCGATTGAATCGGAACGGAGGCTCTATTTTCTTTATTTTAATGTGTTTTCTGGATGCGAACCGGTAGCAACCCCACATCAAGTGCGGAGCGGGGGCTTAAGCCGGAAGACGCGCTAGTGACCTTTTGCGCCGGCTCATGTAAAAGCCTTTCACATGAGCTGGCGCAAGGAACAGAGCCGCGCCGAGCGCGGCTACCACCACGGCAATCTAAAAGAGGCGCTGCTGCAGGCGGCGCTCCGCCTGATTGCGGAGAAGGGCCCGGCCGGCTTCACCTTCGCCGACGCCGCGCGTTCGGCCGGCGTCAGCCCGGCAGCACCCTACCGGCATTTTCGCGACCGTGACGAACTGCTTTCCAGCATCGCGCAGCGCGGTTTCGAGCAGTTCGAGGCGGTCTTGACCGCGGCCTGGGACGACGGGCGGCCGGACACCGTCACGGCGTTCGAGCGGGTCGGCAAGGCCTATCTTGCCTTCGCGCGGCAGGAGCCGGCGTTCTATTCGGCGATGTTCGAATCAGGGCTTCCTGTCGACCTAAATCCAGCATTGCTGGCGGCGAGTGAGCGCGCTTTCGGCATCATCCGGGCTGCGGCGGAACGGCTTGCCGCACTGGCGCCGCCTGGCACGCCGCGACCGCCGGCGTTGATGATGGCGCTGCACATCTGGTCGATGTCGCACGGCGTGGCGTCGCTGTTCGCCCGAGGCGATGCCGCACGGCGCAAGCTGCCAATGTCGGCGGAAGATCTCCTGGAAGCGGAAGTGCTGATTTATCTGCGCGGTCTCGGTTTCCCGACCGAACGCCGGCCCTCTGGCCAGAAGGACCAGCCGGATCCAAAGCCGGCGGGCCCCTGGGGCAGCCCAAAATAAATTCAGGGCTGCCCTTGCGCCCGACTTGACAAAAACTCGGCATGGTTTACCTATGTAAATGTTATTTACATTCACAACGGCGTGATGCCGTCATGGAGAGGGAAATGGCCTACACCGCAGATGTCCATCGATGGCGCGGCCCAGTCGACGAGCCCTACCGCCCGCAAACGCGCATACACCCCGGCATGGTCATCGCGACCATTCTCGGCTTCCTGTTCTGGTGGCCGGTCGGACTTGCATTCCTCTTTTTCACACTCAGGAGCACGAAAATGGGTTGCTGGAGTCACCAGGATCGCTGGCAGAATAAAATGGAGCGGATGCAGTACAAGATGGAGCGGATGCGCAATCATATGGAGCGCCGCGGCTTTAACTTCGGCGGCTTCGGTCCGCCCTCGAGCGGCAACCGCGCGTTCGACGAATACCGCGTGGAAACGCTGAAGCGCCTCGAAGAGGAGCAGACCGAATTCAAGGATTTCCTCGATCGGCTGCGTCACGCCAAGGACAAGGAAGAGTTCGACCAGTTCATGGCGCAGCACCGCCCGCGTCCGGCGCCGCCCACCGACGGCCATCCGCAGGGTTAAATCCGGGTAAATCTTTAAGGCTGACGCCTCAGGCGTAGTGCCCCCATCAAACCTGACGGCGACACCACCGCCCGTTTGCGAAAGCAGACGGGCGGTTTGCCGGGCGGTTTGCTTTGGCGGGCATTTGCGCCTGAGGCGTAGGACTGGCGCGGTTCTGGGACGGTCGTATATTTAGTAAAGCGCCGGCACAATTCGGTGCGCTGGATCGGCGGATGAACATGGTCGCGGATGGAAGTTCATCAAGCGGAGCGCTGTGGCGCTCGATCCGGCGCGAGGCTGAAACGGCCTTGGCCAACGACCCGATATTCGGCCGGTCCTTGTCGGCCTCGATCCTCGATCACTCCGATCTCGGCGCTGCGGTGGCCTATCAG
>JGI24140J50213_10000509_pt1 | contig 18073 bp, 16 predicted proteins | sample BarGraIncu00222A_FD_50213 | JGI IMG/M metagenome (IMG submission 50213)
AGCAATGGAGCATATGGATACTTTTCGGTCTGTGCTGTAAGTTATGTTTCTACAACCGCCAATAAATAACGAGCGAATAAATGGTGTCAAATAAATGGTGCCACAAATAAATGGTGCCAGGCACCATTTTCTAATTACTTGACAAACGTAAAAAAAGTCGTAAATTAAATGGTGCCTGGCACCATTTACAACATTTAGCTTATAAAAAAAGGATGGCCACAAGAGCCATCCCTACATTATAATAGATTCGAGGAAAATTATTTTGCTTTTCTGATAACAATCAGCTTGACGCCATGAGGTGCAACTTCAGCAGAAAACGCATCGGTAAATGAACCCAGATCTTTCTGTCTCCATGCATCTCTTACAACTTGTTTTCCCTTCAAACCAAGGACTGTCCAATCGGCTTTTATGGTTGCTGGTTCAATATTACGGTTAAACATTCCGACAGCCTTAGAGCCATCTTCCATCTCCTTAACCCATATTTCCAAACCAGCCTTCTTATAAACCCTACCGGCCTGTTTTCCCAACGGATCCTGATTAATTTCGATCACCTCATCATTACACAACAGATTCTGTGTAAAAGGATCCAAACGGGTCATGTCGCAACCAATCAACAATGGAGAATCCAACAATGACCACAAAGAAATGTGTGTATACTGTTCATCAGCATTCAATCGTGAAGGATGAAGTTGAGGACCCCAACCTACCAAACCAACAACCAACATATCGGGATCATTAAAGTGACCCGGACCGGCGTATTGCTCCTGCCCTGCCTGGTTGAAACCAATCTTCGACATACTGTTCCAGGTGTCTGTAATGTCACCTGTTGTTCTCCAACTATTGCCACCAATTTTTTCTCCCCATTTCCAAACGTCGCCCATACCATACTGGCAGAAGCTGAACATAATATCACGATCCACTTTATTCAGCGCTTCACGCATGACGATATACGGTTTTTGTTGCTCATCCAGGGTAACTCCCTTAGAGATTTTGCTGTAAGAACACCAGTCATATTTGATGTAATCGAATCCCCAATCAGCCCAACGACGGGCATCTTTGTCTTCGAACTGATAAGAAGCAGTAAATCCTGCACAAGTGGTAGGGCCAGGTGAAGAATAGATCCCTGTTTTCAAACCCTTTGCATGAATATAATCAGTAAGTCCCTTCATATCCGGGAACTTCTTATTGGTATTGATCATACCATTGGCATCGCGAATCTCCCCGGAGAGTATCGGATCAGTAGAACCGGGTTTTATTTCCCAGCAGTCATCGATATTAATATAGGTCCAGCCATGATTGATCAATCCTGAATTAACCATTGCATCTGCTGCAGCCTTTACTTTATTCTCATCAACAGCACTGGCAAAACAGTTCCAGCTATTCCATCCCAGGGCAGGTGTGAGTCCTATTTTGTCACCACCTATAATCTTCAGTTTACGGGTAGCTGTTCCAAGAGAATTTTTAGCTGTTAGCGTTACAACAGTTTCCCCTTTGGCAACTAATTTTCCTGTTATGATACCTGTCTGTGTATCAAGTTGTAATCCTTTTGGTAGATTAGTGGCACCATATGTCATGGGCCGCTTACCTGTTGCGGCTATCAGGAACAGGAAAGGATTACCCGGACGGGATCCAAAAACCTTTGCTCCGTTGATGCGTGGTTTTGGAGATTCTGCAGGAGTCAATATATAAGGTACAACAGCTGGAGCACCCATTGCCAAAGGCTTGGTTCCATTGTACAAAATAAATGCATCAACATAATCGGCATGGTCACCATCAATGATTTCCCCGCCGGCTTCAATAATCAAAGANAGTCTTTTTACACCTTTGAGGTCGATGTCAACTTTGACAGCTGGCATACCTGCTTTCATCAGGGAACTTCTGAAAACCTCTTTCTTATCAGTCTTCACAACAAAAAACACACTTCCATTCTTTCCCTTGGCTTCATCATCAAGTCCAACAAGGCCCTGGAATCTTTCGGCTGTACCCTTCAGTTCCATCTCGATCAATCCAACTGCATGGGTACCAATTCCTTTTTTATAAACCACACCTCCAATTGTCAGCGGTTTTCTGTCAACACTTTGATTGGCTCTTGGAGTATTCCATTCCTGACTGACCTTCTGAAGATCAATTTGATTAAGCCACAGTGTATCTGACTTCTGCGCCTTAACTGTACCAATGGACATCATGGCCATTAGTACCAGTGTTACTGTAAATCTTGAGTAATTAAATCTTGTCATCATATAAATAAATTGAAGTGGAAATAATGAAGTCAAAGGTCAAAAGACAAAACTTAAAAAGCAAGGGTATTTATAATTAATTTTTCAAACTCTTATACTAATTTTTAAAAAGGTCATAAAATAGCATTTTGAAGCATGAAATTTGTTCCATCTTTATTTTACTAAAAGTAGAGTCTGAAGTTGCTACAAGATTGCTTCAGTTTTATTCTGTTACTTTGCAAAATTCATCGGAAAAAGAAAACATGAAAATATTAATCATAGAAGACGAGAAAGTTATACGCGAAAGTATAGTCACTTACATGACTGACGAACGCTATCTATGCGAGATTGCGGTTGACTATCCCTCGGCCATCGAAAAGATAGAGATGTATGACTATGATTGTATTCTGTTGGATATTACTTTACCAGGAGGGAACGGGCTCTCACTATTAAAAGAACTGAAGAAAACAAACAGATTGGATGGTGTTTTGATTATTTCGGCCCGCAATGCTATAGATGATCGTGTTGAAGGACTGAACCTGGGAGCTGATGATTACCTCACAAAGCCTTTCCATCTTTCCGAATTGAGTGCCCGGGTGGCAGCCATTATCAGACGCAAGCAATTTGAAGGCAACAATGAATTGCAGTTCAATGAAATCAGCATTGATACCTTAGCAAAAACCATTTCAATTAACAATCTTCCACTTGACCTTACCCGCAGAGAATATGATCTGATCCTGTTTTTTGTGACCAATAAAAACAGAGTCATTTCAAAGAATGCCATTGCTGAACATCTCTGGGGTGATGAAATGGATGCCATCGACAACTTTGATTTCATCTATACTCACATCAAGAACCTACGTAAGAAGCTGACCGATATAGGATGTGAAGATTACATTCATTCTATTTATGGCATGGGTTATAAATTTTCGAATCAATAAATCATTCAACCAGAACCATTCTTCATGAAATTACTTTCAAAATATAACCGCATATACTTAACAGCATCTATAATTGTCTTCCTGTTTATCGGGATCGTCTATTATTTTGTCATAAGTTTTGTGCTGATCGAACAATTAAATCACTCTCTAAAAGATAAGCTCAACGAGATCCAGACTTATGCCAACACGAACAAGGCATTACTACCGATCTCCAATACCAGAAACCTCATCGTTTTTTATAAACCAACACTCAGTCCACCGGTCAGAAGAAAATTCAGTAATGTTCCTGAATTCGTAAAAAAGGACAATGAGATGATCCAGTTCCGACAATTAAGTACGGTCATTGCTGTAAATAGTCATAATTATGAAGTCATTATTCAGGAGCCGGAGACCGAAACAGATGATTTAATCCAGTTAATATTAGTCATCACATTCATTATTGCCGTATTTTTCATCTTAATGCTCTTTGTCATTAACCGGTTTTTGCTACAGAAGATGTGGAAGCCATTTCAATTTATACTTGCACAGATCCAACGCTTTAATCTTTCAACACAAACAGGAATAACCGTTCAGGAAACAGATATCACCGAATTTGAAGACCTCAATAATGCTGTGTTATCGATGTCGGGGAAAGTAAATCAGGAGTACCACTCGTTAAAGAATTTCACTGAAAATGCATCCCACGAAATGCAGACTCCACTTGCTGTTCTGAATGCAAGACTGGATCTTTTGATTCAAAATGATGATATTTCTGAAAAGGAGATAGGCCAATTGCAGGAGATGTATGGTGCCGTCAATAGATTGACCCGTTTAAACAAATCATTGCTCTTGCTGACTAAAATAGAGAACAGACAATTTTCAGAAACCGAATCTGTTCAACTCGATCAGCTCATTGAAGAGAAGATTATTCAGTTTTCCGACTTAATCAGCGCAAGAAATATAACAATAGAAAAAGAGATCCGACCTACCGAACTCAAAATGAATCATCAACTGGCCGAGATCGTCATCAACAATCTTCTTACCAATTCCATCAATCACAATCATGAAAATGGTTCAATCACCATCAGTCTTGAACAAGATGAATTAATGATTTCTAACACCGGCTCTTCGTTAATAGTGGATTCCGAAAAAGTATTTGAACGTTTCCAAAAGAGTGGCCATTCAGAAGGATTAGGGCTGGGTCTGGCCATCGTAAAACAAATTTGCGACCGCTATAATTTCATCATCCGTTATTCACAAAACGAAGATCTCCATATCATCAGGCTGGTCTTTTAGCTTCAGATTTTCTCCAATTTCAAATTATTTCTTTGTAGTAATTTATAAACGTAAACAATGAATCGTAAATCTATTTTTCTAGTACTTCTAGTCATTTTCACGTCTTTATATTCATCCGGACAGAAAGCGGTACTACCCAAAGTCAAATCGGGTATCAGCCTTAATGGAAAGATTATTGAAAAAGGCAGCAACAAACCTGTAGAGTTTGTAACCGTCAAACTGGTCGTGAAAGCAGACAGTACATTTTTCTCAGGCTGTATTACAGATGCTGCAGGCAGTTTCAGTCTTAAGAATATCCCTATAAATGATTACTATGTAGAATATAGTTCGATAGGTTTTAAGCCATCCAGATCTAAACCTTTTAATGTTGCCACGGCAAAAGGAAATCTGAATCTTGGCAGTCTGGAACTCTCTACCGAGAGCCAGTTATTGAATGAAGTGGTCGTTACCGGACAAAGACAAATGTTTAATAATTCTATCGACCGCAAAGTATTCAATATCGAAAGAGACATGCTCAGCCAGTCGGGTGCCGTGACAGACCTTCTCCAAAACATTCCATCTGTTGAAGTAGGTATCGATGGAAATGTAAGCCTCCGGGGCTCAGAAAACGTGATGGTACTGATCAATGGCAAGACTTCGATGCTTACCATGGCAAACCGTGCCGACATACTGTCACAGCTCCCTGCCAATACGGTTGACCGTATTGAAGTCATCACCAATCCTTCGGCCAAATATAAACCCGATGGCACATCTGGAATCATCAATATCGTTTTAAAGAAAAACACCAACACTGGGCTCAATGGAAGTCTCGTTGCCAACGGTGGAAACCGCAGCCGTTACAACAGCAACCTCACGCTCAATTACAATCCCGGTAAGTTAAATCTCTTTGGTAGCATTGGTTTCAGACAAGACGACAGACCAAGATACAATAACGATAACCGAAAAATCACTACGAATAATATCGTCACATATGAGGATCTGCATGGCGAAGACATGGGACGACCAAAATCAATTGTCTCGAATTTCGGTTTGACCTATGATTTGAACAAATTCAATCAGATTGGTCTCTCTGGAAATACATTCTCAAGGACAATGATTAAGAACAGTTTTACGGACTATTTAAACTCAGATGCCCAAAGAAATCTAACAAGCCAATACGTTCGTAATGGAAGAACCAGCGCTCCCGAAAGCGAACTGGGATTGGCCGCCTTTTGGCAGCACAAGTTTAAAAAGGAAGATCATGAGATTCAATTCGACTATGAATATCAACACTCCCCCGAAAAAGAAGACAATTACTATAATGATCAATACAGTTTGCCTGTAACACCAACTACATACGACAATACATTTATTCATAACAACACCAACGAGCACCTGTTATCGATTGAATACAAGAATCCTCTTCGCGAAGACATGTCTCTCGAAGCTGGCTACAAAGGTGACTTCTCAACCGGTGATTTCAATTATGTAATTGAAAACATGATCAATGGCGATCTTGTACAACCGGTATGGATGATTGACCCTTCACATTCAAACGATTTCAGGTTTACCCAGAATGTAAATGCCCTTTACACGACATTTGGACAGACCATAGACAAGTTCAGTTACATGGTTGGATTGCGTTATGAACACTCTCAGGTAGAGTCGAGGTTGATCACACCCCGCGACAGCGTCATCCCCAACAACTATTCAAACCTTTATCCCTCATTGCATTTAACAGAAAAAATAGGCAAGAACGGTGAACTTCAACTCAATTACAGCCGCCGTGTAAACCGCCCCGAGAGTGAAGACCTGAATCCAAACCCCGAATACAATGACCCTCAGAATCTACGTGCAGGTAATCCCAAACTGAAACCGGAGTTTATCCACTCCATCGAATTGGGCTACCAGTTTAAGATCGGAACCACCACCGTGATCCCGACACTGTTTTATCACAACAAGTACAACGGGTTCACACAGATTATTGTGCCACTGCCAAATGGCGTCTTTCTTTCAACCCGCGAAAACCTTTCACGCAATCAGTCAGCAGGATTCGAACTTGTCAGCACATTTGTCATCCATAAATTCCTCACCGGAAACCTGAGTTCTAACGTATTTTACGATCAGATCGATGCCAGCAACCTGGGCTACAGCAGCAACAAATCAAACATCACCTGGTCGGCCAAAATAAGCGCTACAGCAACGATTACGCCAACTACCATGATGCAGGTCACCGCTTCATACAAAGCTCCGCAGCTAACGCCACAAGGCTCAATGCTGGCCCGCTACGGAATGAATATTGGCGCCCGTCATGACGTTTTGAAGAAAAAAGGCTCGATTATTGCAACGATTTCAGATCCGTTCAATACCATGACAGAATCGTCAACCATGGAGACGCAGTTTTTAACGAAGACAACTGTCCGTAAGCGTGATGCCCGGGTATTCTATCTTGGTTTTGTTTACCATTTCGGAGCATCCAAAAAAGTCAAAGAAGAAGCTTTGAAATTTGATGACCAGATCTAAAAAAAAGAGCTAAAAATTTGAAAAGAAACAGATCATAAAACTACCTGATAATTATCGGTTTAAGGATACTTGAAGGATACTTAATGGATACTTGAAGGATACTTAATGGATACTCTAAGAGTATCCATTAAGTATCCTTCAAGTTTTCCTCAACTGTTTATTAATGTTCCTTATTATGAACTTCTTATTGAAGTCTTGAGGAGTTATTATTTTCAGATTATTCAATATTTTTTTTACTCCCAGGTTGGCACTATAAAAAGGGGAATCTTTGAATGTGCCAACACTTTTTCAGTTACGCTTCCCATCAAAACTTTATCCAGCCATTTTCTACTGTGCGAACCCATCACAATGACATCAACTTTCAGATCGATTGCTGATTCCAGAATCGCTTCTGCAAAATCTCCTTCGGTGATAAAGGTTTGGATCTTTTCATCACCAAGATGATCTTTCGTTTTATCCAGAAAGTCCTGTGATGTTTCTTTGAGCACTGAAACATCAATTGTCTCTAGTAACCCGGTATTCGTGAACCCGCTAAACCCCATGATTGGTGAATATTCCAGTGAAGAATAATAATTCGCACTTCCGATAACATGCAGCAGAATGACTTCTGCATTCATGGTTTTGGACATCAAATAGCCTTTCTCTGCCACTTTTTGCGCCGTAGGATCATAATCCAAAGCAATCATTACCTTTTTCATGACGGTCCGTTTTAAACTAAAGAAAAATCTTTTTCCAGTGAAGCATTATATAATCCAAGACGGGCAGCACTGCTACATCTTGCGCGATGATAGAGTGACTGTTGAGCGGCGGATTTATTTTCTTCAAGCCCTTTCCAGATCTCCAGTGCCGGTTGCTGTATGGCTCTTGAAAATGAGAAGGTCAACGCCCATGGTAACCGGTTAAGATATTTAAGATTCATGGCATTCAGTCTGGCTGATGCTAATTCATATGGCTGTCCACCCGAGAGAAAAGCAATTCCGGGAACTGCCGCAGGTACAGTCCTGAGAAAACAGTTTATAGTCGCTTCTGCAACTTCATTAATGCTCCCCTGTTTCAGACTTTTGATGCCGGGTAAAACCATGTTAGGTTTCAATATCATATATTCCAGTGCCACTCCCTGTTCATTGAGTTGCGCAAACACCACGCGTAAGACATCCTGCGTCACCACTAAACACTTTTCAAGGGAATGAACTCCATCCATCAGCACTTCGGGTTCTACAATTGGCACAATTCCGGCCTGCTGACACAACGCTGCATACCTTGCCAAAGCATGCGCATTAGCCTGAATGCAGCCCACAGAAGGGATATTATCTCCAATTGTTATAACTGCCCGCCACTTGGCAAAACGTGCTCCCAATTGCGCATATTGGCTTAAACGGGCTTCCAAACCGTCCAGTCCTTCGGTGATCTTCTCATTCGGATGTCCAGCCAAATCTTTAGCGCCCATATCTACTTTTATTCCCGGAACAATACCGGCAGCATGGAGAAGGTTGATAAATGATTGCCCATTGGCTGCCGACTGATGAATTGTTTCGTCGTAAAGGATTGCACCACTGATAAATTCATTTAATCCTGGAGTAGTGAGAATCAGCTCACGATAAGATCTTCTGGCCTCCTCGGTCTGAGGTATTCCGTTTTGTGCAAAGCGTTTATCACAGGTTGGATTGCTTTCATCCATTGCCAGTATTCCTTTACCTTCAGCCAACAACGCTGATATTGTTTCTTTCAACTCAATAGTATTCATCGTTTTCGTTTTAAAATATCTACATATAATAATCACTTATTTTTTGGTCCGATCCTTTTCAATAGCTGCAATCTTATCGAGCCTTCGCATGAACCGCTCAACTCCTTTAAATTCAGCATGAAGAAAAGTCTGCACCAATTCCCAGGCCAAAGCCTGACCGATTACCCGGCTACCCAGACACATTACATTCATATTGTCATCTTCAACACCCTGGTGTGCAGAAAATGTATCAGAAATCAAGGCTGCTCTTACACCCTGAATCTTATTTGCCACGATACAAGCCCCCACCCCACTTCCACATATTGCCAATCCTCTTGAGATTTCACCATTCGCAACAGCCTTAGCTAAAGGGCCAACATAATCTGGAAAATCATCTAAATTGTCCAATTCAAATGCGCCAAAATCCACGACTGCATATCCGGCAGCCTTTAATAAAGGAAGCAATGCTTGTTTCAAAGTAAAACCACCATGATCTGCAGCAATACCAATAGCTTTCGTTTTATCCATTTATTTGAATTTATATTGTTTCAGTTCAACCTTCAAGTCAGGGCTTATTCGGTTTTGGTTCAGCTAATAATTTTGCAGCCGCTTTATCCACCATCCAGATCAACTCTTCATTATTTGGAACAATCAATTGAGCAGGATAGTTTGAAGGATTTGGAGGCCCTTCAAGTACAGTTTTAAGAATTCCGGCTTTTTCTTCGCCTTCAACCAAAAACAAGGTCAAAATAGAACATTCGAGAATTGGAATTGTTAATGTAACCCGACTAAATTCCTGAGAAGGAACCGTCACCTCTGATACCCATCTGGTTCTTTCATTCAGAACGGGTGTACCCGGAAACAAAGACGCAGTATGCCCATCATTTCCAAGGCCCAGGAGCATCAGATCAAAAGTCACTTCTCCATCTTCAAAAAATTCATGCAGCATCAGTTCATACTGCTCTGCGGTTTGTTTGGGTGAACCTTTGTAATTGATGGAATGGATTTGTGAAGCTGGAACCGGAACATGGTCTAGCAGTAGTTTAAAGACATGGAATGCATTGTTGCGAGGATCATCCTTGGGTACACATCGTTCATCGCCCCAGAAAATATGCGTATTTTCCCATGGAATCAAATCCACCCAGGGCTTTTGAGTAAGCAATTCATATGTTCTTTGTGGCGTGTTTCCACCCGACAACACTACGCTGAAAAAACCTCTGTTTTGTACAGCATATTCTGATTGTTCAACAAATAATTCAGCAACAGCCCTGCTCAACGCTTCAGAATCATTATAAATTTCAATCTCCATAAAGATTGTTTTTAGATTGTTAAATTAGTTGCCTATTCAGGACACAACCAACAGTGTCCCTTTTGTTCCAACAGTTTTTGAATATTTTTGGGTCCCCAAGTACCGGCAGCATAATTGGGGAAATCTTTTGGTTTATTTTTTGACCATGCTTCGAGAACAGGCATCAATACTTTCCATGCAGCCTCAACCTGATCTTCGCGCATGAATTGTGTCCCGTCATTCTTCATGACATCACCCAACAATGTTTCATAGGCATCGGGCAGTGGACCGTTATAAAAATCATGATAATTAAACTCCAGATCGACAGGTTTTAATAACATTTTAGGTCCGGGTTGCTTGGCCTGGATCCTCAAGGTGATGGCTTCGTCGGGTTGAATCGTGATGACAATGCGTGAAGATTGCCAGTTAAGAGAGGCCTCTTCAGGAAAAGAACGATGTGGGACAGCCTTGAACTGGATGATGATTTCGGATACCTGTTTGGGCATGCGTTTTCCGGTCATCAGATAGAATGGGACATCCTGCCATCGCCAATTATCGATAAACAATTTCATGGCAACGAAAGTCTCGGTGTTGGAATCGGGAGCGACCTTTTCTTCTTCGCGATAACCACCGACCTTTTGATCATCAATAACTCCTTTTCCATATTGTCCACGCACTACAAAATCATCCACTTCTTCAACAGGAATGGGTCGGATGGCATGTAATAAATCAACTTTCTTATTTCTGATTTCATCGGCAACGAAAGAAACCATGGGCTCCATGGCAACCAGGCAAACCAACTGCATGAGGTGATTTTGCATCATGTCGCGCAAGGCTCCGGCCTTGTCATAATAATTTCCCCGGTGTTCTACTCCAAGCTTTTCGGCGACTGTAATGGCAACATAATCAACGTAACGCCTGTTCCAGATGGGTTCGAAAAGAGAGTTAGCGAAACGGAATGCCAATATATTCTGAACCGTCTCTTTGCCCAGATAATGATCGATTCTGAATATCTGAGACTCCTCAAAGTTATCTGAGAGGATTTGTTTCAGGTAGATAGATGATTCAAGATCTGTGCCTATCGGTTTCTCAATCACAATGCGTGAATATTTTCTGTCCGCAGCCAAACCTGCTTTGCCAAGTAGTTGAGAGATTTCACCAAAAAGTATGGGAGGGGTTGCAAGATAAAAAATCAATTGTGGTTTCACTTTCCACTCCTTGCTCAAAGCATCACATCGTTCCTTCAGATCGATGTATGTATGAAGCGATTTGAAATCACCCTTCAGATAGTGGAAATATTTAGAAAATTTACTCCATGTTTTTTCATTAACAGGCGCTTGTCTTGAGAATTTGTTGACACCTTCAAATAGATACTTACGCTGTTCTTCATCAGTAAGCTCATGATGGCTGATCGTAATGATTGAAAAATGAGAAGGAATAATATTCTCATGTTCCAGGTCGAATAATGCCGGCACCAGCTTCCTCCAGGCAAGATCTCCTACACCTCCGAATATAGCGAAAATAGTAGGTTTCTGTTGATCATTCATAAGATTGATCCTCTCTTCAAAAATATGGTTAAGATAATGAAAACTATTTATATAATTACAGATTTTAACAATTACTGAGACATTTTGTTTTCAGCGAAAGTTTAACAATTGTGTTTAAAAATCTAAACATTCATTTAAAAATCATCATGAATTTAACAATAAAACAACAAACAGCCAGGTAACATTTCTCCAGACATGTTGTTCTTTGATTGACTCAAAAAGTGAGTTTCGATAAAGAATCATTTTTCTATTGAAATAATGAGAACATGAAAATTAAATCAATGATTACCGGATATTTAATTTGCGATTATCGAAATAGAAAAATTCCTTTTATCACCACTATAATTCATTGTTTAACCTCTAAAATCTAACTATTATGTATGCAATTACCGGAGCAAGCGGCAACATTGGAAGGGTCCTTGCACTTGAATTATTATCAAAAGGAAAAAGAGTAAGAGCCATAGGTCGTACTGAAAGTCGTCTCAACGACATCAAAGCCAAGGGAGGCGAAATTTTGATCGGGGACCTGTCTGACAGTACCTTCGCCCAACAAGCTTTTGCCAACTGTGATAGTGTATTCTTAATGATTCCACCTAATCTACATACTGCTGATTTCAGGAGAGATCAGGACAAAATCACCAACAACTATGTCAATGCCGTAAAAACCAACAAGGTAAAAAACGTAGTATTGCTAAGTAGTGTTGGTGCCCATCTCCGCTCTGGAGCAGGGGTGGTTGACGGACTAGGCTATCTGGAAGAACGCTTTTCAGAGCTTAAAGATGTCAATGTAGTGAGTCTGCGTTGCGGCTATTTCATGGAAAATCTATTGGGACAACTCGATATGATCAATCAAACCGGGGTAATGGGAGCATCCATCAAAGCCAATATTCCTTTCCCAATTGTTGCAACCAAAGATATTGCTATAGTTGCAGCAAAATGTCTGCTTGATCTGAAATTCAAGGCCTACACCATTCAATATGTCCTTGGCCCGAAAGACCTGACATACAATGATATCACCAGAATTGTAGGAAATGCTATCGGTCATCCTGATCTGAAATATGTTGAATTTTCATATGAAGATGCTGAAAATGGAATGGTACATTCAGGATTTGTATCCAAGAATGTGGCTCATTTGTTCCAGGGCTTGTCCGAATCATTCAATTCGGGAAAGGCTTTGACCGCACATACACGTACACGTGAAAATTCGACAACTACTACGCTTGAAGAATTTGTTAAGTCGTTTAAACTCAAAAAACGTCTTGCAGATCTGCATGCATAAATAATAGAAAAGCGGTTATCCTGAAAGATGACCGCTTTTTTTATCTTAGATTTTGAACTTTTGTAGAATACTGCAGAAACAATACATATTTAAAATAGTTTTAGTAATAAAAGTAACAACTAACTTTGTTCTTGCTTTTAAAATAGTTTCAGAAGATTATCATTATAAAACTTCTCTATGAATCAAAAACTAACACTTTATCAGGTCGATGCCTTCACCGATAAACTATTTCATGGGAATCCAGCCGGAGTATGTATCCTGAAGACATGGCCGGAATTGAGTGTGATGCAGAATATTGCCGCAGAAAACAATCTTCCTGAGACTGCTTTTATTATTCAGAAAATGCATGAAGTCGAAATACGTTGGTTTACCCCAACCGTTGAAGTCGACTTATGTGGTCACGCAACACTTGCCAGTGCACACGTCTTGTTTAAATATTATACTCCTGACATCAATCTCATTAATTTTTTCTCTCCCCGGAGCGGTTTCCTTGAAGTTGAACGCAAAAAAGAATGGCTGACACTCAACTTCCCCAAAGACACTTATACCAGAATAGATGTCCCTGAAGTATTGATCAATGCATTTCAAATCACGCCAATAGAAGCATTCAGAGGAAAATATGATTTCATGTTAATCTATGGAAGCCAAAGAGACATAGAAGAGATGAATCCTGATTTAGCAATGATCGCTTCCATTGGAGGGCGTGGAATAATCGTTTCCGCTCCCGGCATAACAGTAGATTTTGTATCCCGGTTCTTTGCTCCTCAGTCAGGCATCAATGAAGACCCTGTCACCGGTTCAGCCCATACAACCCTTACGCCTTACTGGAGCCAGAAAACGGGTAAAAACAGACTCACCGCTTTGCAATTATCACAACGAGGTGGCGAACTGGTTTGTGAGATGGCAGGATTAAGAGTACTGATTTCCGGAAAAGCAGTGACCTACATGATAGGCGAAATTGAAATTTAAATAAGAATACCGCGTTATGATGAATAAAATTAAAGTCATTGGCTTTGATGCCGATGATACTTTGTGGGTCAACGAACCTTATTTCAGAGATGCCGAATTTAAACTCGCAGATCTGCTGAAACCTTTTGCTCCTGATTTAGATATTATCGGAGAACTCTTCAGAACTGAAATGAAAAACCTTGAATTATATGGTTATGGTGCCAAGGCTTTTACCCTTTCGCTTATCGAAACAGCAGTAAAGCTTTCCGGAGATCAGGTACCCGCTTCAATTATCAATGAGATCATCGAGATGGGCAGAGGGTTAATGACGATCCCCATTGAACTCATCGACAGCGTTGATGCCGTATTGCCATTACTTCAACCGCATTACAAACTAATTGTAGTCACTAAAGGTGACCTGTTGGATCAGGAAAGGAAACTCACCAAATCGGGTCTTCTCCCCTATTTCCATCACATCGAAATAGTGAGTGACAAACAAGAGAGTGATTATCAAAAGCTAATAGACAAACAAGGCATATTGCCTGAAGAATTTATGATGGTAGGCAATTCGGTGAAATCAGATATCCTTCCTGTCATTGCTATTGGTGGTATAGGTGTTCATGTCCCTTTTCATACTACCTGGCAACATGAATTAGTCAATGAAACGCCAAAGGATCATTTTTATCAGATCAGTTCCTTAAGCCAACTACCCGAAATTCTATCTGCCTAACCGATCGTAACATAACATTACTCATTCCTTTACGCATTTATTAATCAAACCAAAGGCTGCCCTTTCAGGCAGCCTCTTTCAAACAACGAAATCGTAAACTGCATATAATCATCCTCGCTATACTGATTCATGAATCAGTGGTAAGGTCTGAATTTTATCTGTAGCGTCCACCACCATGGCCACCACCTCTTATAACAATGGATGAACCCCAGTATCCACCATATGAATATGGCCAACCATAAGAAGGATATCCATAGAATCCGTACATTCCACCCCATCCCGGTCCCCAAATATTATTGTAGTTATTATATTGTGAATTCCGGATTGCTGAATTGATACGCGTCTGTTCCATGAAATTGACTACACTATCAGCTACACCTTGCTTTTGAAGTTTTGCAAGTTGATCAGCTTTTAGAGTATAAACAGTATGAGATCTCTTGATTTTAGCAATGATATCCTTTGACGAAACGCCATCTTTAGACATCTGAACGATGTCGGGCACTTTAACCATTGCTTCCTGAGGTTGTTGATAAACCACACAACTCTGTAGTGATAAAATAAAACTTGCTACTCCCAGAAATACAAGTTTGTGGCAGAAATAATTTAGTGTTTTCATTTTAAGTACCTCCTTTAATAGTAATAAAACAAATCAGCTTAAATCCGATTACTTTATAATCAATTTTATCTGAGTAAAACATTTTCCATATTTTGCGCCACCTTTAAACACACTTGATTTAAAACAAATAAAGTGCCAAAGAGAGATATCTCTAATTAATATTTTCAACTTTTAACAAATCTATTGCTCTTGAAATTGTGAAGAGCTACTTCATAAACAAGAATAATAAGTACTTTTTTTAACAATGGATTACAATAAATCACCTGATACGTTTTTTTATTTATTATTACTTGAAGTATCTCAAACTTTTATTGATTCTATGGGTTATAATGAAGCTATAAACAGAGGATTAATCCTTTAAATCAGACCTCATAATATAAATAAACATGGATATTAAAAATTTCATTCAGGATTCGGAAGGCAAATCAAATTTCAAACTCTCGAAGTTTAAAACTGATGATACCGATTCGTATAAATCAAAAGAGGATGCTTTGTCACGCCTGGATAAGAATCTGGAGAAGATGAGTGATCTTCAGTCAAAATTATATGCAGAATCAAAATATGGTGTCGTCATTTTAATCCAGGCCATGGATACTGCAGGAAAGGATGGTGCCATTAAGCATGTCATGTCAGGTTTAGATCCTCAAGGCACTACGGTTTTTAGTTTCAAACAGCCATCTTCACTTGAGTTACGACATGATTATCTGTGGCGTGCCAATAATCATTTACCCGAACGCGGACTGATAGGTATTTTTAATCGTTCATATTATGAGGAAGTTTTAATTGTCAGGGTTCACGACCTCATTAAAAATCAAAACATACCTGATAAACTGATAACCGATGATATATGGAAAGATCGCTATAGACAAATCAATGACTATGAAAGATATCTATCCGAAAATGGATTTGTGGTCATTAAGCTGTTTCTGCATATCTCGAAAGATGAACAAAAACAAAGGCTTTTAGACCGCATTGATGATAAATCCAAGAACTGGAAATTCTCACAGGCAGATCTTTTGGAAAGAGAATATTGGGAGCAGTATATGGAGTGTTATGAGAAAATGCTGGAAAACACCAATACTAGTCATAATCCATGGTATATAGTGCCTGGTGATAAGAAATGGTATGCACGGTTAGTTATTTCTGAAATTATTGTCAAACATTTAGAAAAACTGGATTTAGCTTTTCCACAATTGGACAGCAAGCAAAAGGCTGAACTTGAAGTGTGCAAGAAAAAACTGCTTGAAGAATGATCTATTTGTCAATAAAGTCCTATATTTAGAAACTATTTAATTTAAAACCGTTTTTTAGTTTTTAAAACTAACACTTCAAACTAATGGATTTATTTGCCAACAACTATGTTCGGATTATCTTAAGCACCGTTGCTGTCTATCTGTTTCTCATCATTGCTATCCGGTTATTCGGCAAAAAAGAACTAGCGCAGCTTTCAGTATTCGATTTAGTCTTTATCCTGCTCATCAGCAACGTAGTACAAAATGCCATGACGGGTCCCGACACGACTTTATCCGGTGGTTTAACAGGTGCTGCGGCATTGTTTATTGTGAATTATATTTTAAAATTTCTTGAATTCAGATTTCCCTTCTTCAGTAAAGCTATCCAGGGAGAATCTGTTATGTTGATCTTCAAAGGAAAAGTCAACAGGGCAAATCTGGATAAAGCGAAAATTACCATGGATGAATTAATCGAAGCGATCCGTGAACATGGCGTGACAACCATTGAAGAGGTCGATCTGGCCGTTTTTGAAGTCGATGGTAACATCAGTGTGCTTTCTGATCAGTTTAAACGTAAAACTTCACGAAGACGAAAAGCACGTAAATTGATTTCAAAGAACGAGTAAACAATCGTTTCATCAAATCGTTTCTTTTAAAAGACAAACTGATGAACACACCAAAATTCCAGAAACCTTTAGGAGCAATGCTTACCCTTTTTGCAGTTATTGTTACAATATTACTGCTATCTGCAAATATCAGGGAGATCTTATTACCTGTCAGGCTGCCTGATGGTGAACTCATCCTGCCAAAAGGATTTACTTCAATCGTAGTTGCCGATTCAATAGGACAGGGAAGACATATTGCCATCAATACCAATGGCGATATCTATGTTTCTTTGGCCCGACTCAAAAATGGTAATGGGATTGCTGCGCTGAGAGTCAACAAGAAAACCGGAAAAGCCGACATCATCAAATACTTTGGAACAGCACCCGGAACCGGCATCGGCATTTATAACGGCTATCTCTATTTCAGCTCAGACACTATGGTGATGCGTTACAAGCTGATTTCCGGAGAATTGCTTCCTAATCCCAATCCTGAAGTCATTGCTCGCGGCTTTAAAATCAACCGGCAGCATGGCGCCAAGTCATTTACTATTGACAAGGAAGGCAACCTGTATGTCAATGTTGGGGCGCCCTCTAATGCTTGTCAGAACCCGGATCGGACCCTGCATACTCCCGGTCAGGAACCCTGCCCCTTGTTGTTGGAATTTGGAGGCATCTGGCGGTTTAATGCCAACAAACTCAATCAGGATCAGATAAAAGACGGGTATCGCTATTCAACCGGACTAAGAAATTGTGTGGCTTTGAGGTGGAATCCTATTGCTAATAATCTCTATGCAGTCCAGCATGGAAGGGATCAGCTCCACGAGTTCTGGCCTGAATACTACACCGAAGATCAGGGGGTAAATCTGCCTGCAGAAGAGTTTTTTCAGCTCAATGATGGCAAGAATTATGGATGGCCTTACACCTATTACGATGATTCCAAAAACATGAAAATGGCTGCACCTGAGTATGGTGGCAATGGAAAAATTGAAGATAAGACTGGCAGTCAGCGACCCATAATGGCCTTCCCTGCTCACTATGCTCCAAACGACCTGCTTTTCTATACCGGTGATCAGTTCCCTGCATTATACAAAGGAGGAGCCTTTATTGCCTTTCATGGATCATGGAACCGGGCTCCCCAGGATCAAAAGGGATATAATGTGGTGTTTGTCCC
>JGI24140J50213_10000511_pt1 | contig 18061 bp, 17 predicted proteins | sample BarGraIncu00222A_FD_50213 | JGI IMG/M metagenome (IMG submission 50213)
ATCCGGTGGAGATCCCGCCCTCGATGCCCCCGGCGCGGTGGGTGTCGCGCAGGTAGCCCCCGCCCAGCAGCGCAGCAGTTTCCTCGTTGTCGTCCCGGGGGATCCGGATGGCATCGTGGGCCTCGGAGCCCCGGAGCCCCGCAACCTCCCATCCGTCACCGAATTCGACCGCCTTGACCGCCTGGATGCTCATCAGTGCCTGGGCCAGCAGTGCGTCGAGGCGCCGATCCCACTGCACGTGGCTCCCGAGGCCCACCGGCACCCCGTAGGCGATGACCTCGGCGACGCCTCCCAGCGAGTCACCGGCCTTGGCCGCCGCTTTGACCGCGGCGATCATCCGGGCCTCCGCACCCGGGTCGGCGCAACGCACCTGGGACTCGTCGATGCGGACCAGGTCGGCCACGGTGGGCCGGGACCTGGCCGCGGCCCGTTCGGGACCGAGTTGCACGATGTGGCTGATGACGTCGATGCCGATCTGCCACAGCAACAACTTGGCCAGCGTGCCGGCGGCCACACGGGCTGCCGTCTCGCGAGCGGAGGCCCGTTCGAGCACGTCGCGGGCATCGTTGAGGCCGTACTTGAGCATCCCCGACAGGTCTGCGTGCCCCGGTCGGGGCTGGGTCAGGACTTTCGAAGGGAGCCCGGGGCTCGCCGACATCTCGGTCTCCCACTTGGGCCATTCCGTGTTTGCGATCTCGATGGCCACCGGTGACCCGAGGGTCCGCCCGTGTCGGATTCCGCCGACGAGGGTCACTTCGTCCACTTCGAATCGCATCCGCGGGCCCCGACCGAACCCCAGGCGGCGCCGAGTGAGGCCACGCTGGATGTCCTCTGCCGTCACCAGCAGGCCGGCGGGCATGCCCTCGACGATCACCACCAGGGCGCGACCGTGGGATTCACCGGCAGTCAGGTAGCGCAGCATTCAGGCAAATCTACTCGGGCCGACCGGCATCCCGGCCTGGGGGGCACCGGCGTCGGCGCCGCGGCTGGCCGGAGCCGTTCGTGGGTGCCCTCGGGTGACCGCGCCAGAGGTCACGATCCGCCATGGAACAGGCTCTGGGCCAGGTGTCCGCCCCAGAAGACGGNTATCACCGCCCCGACNGCCAGGGACGGCGCGAACGGGATCCGGGTCTTGCGGCCCGTAGAGGAGACCACCATCATCACCACCCCGAACACCATCCCGACCACGAACCCGGCCAGAAAGGCCACGTAGGCGTGCAACAGGCTGAGGTAGCCGACCGTCAGGCCGATGACGCCGGCCAGCCGCACGTCGCCGAAGCCCATGCCCCGCGGGATGAACCACCAGATGAGGAAGAAGATGCCGAAGGCGACGGCCCCGGCGATGGCCGAGCCGACGAGGCTGTGCCATCCGTGGTCGACCGCCGAGGTCGCCGCCAGCAGCGGGACGATGAGGGCCAGCGCTGGGTAGAGCAGGTGGCGGGGCACCAGCCGATGGGAGAGGTCGGTGACGGAGACCGCCACCAGCATGGCGAAGAAGACGCAGAACGGCGCCAGGACCAGGTCGGCGCCGAAGTGGTCGGCCGCCGCTCCGAACAGCCCGCCAGTGACGATGGCCGATCCCACCCTTCGGCCGGGAGACCGGCCGGAGGGAAGCAGATTCCGGGCCCGACCCTCCATGTGCTGCTCGTCGGCCCCACTTGGGACGTCGTGACCCGGCGACGGCGCACCGGCCGCCTCCGGCTGCCCGGCCACCGACTCCGCGTCGCCGGTGTCGGTGTCGGCACACTCGGCGGTTTCGGCGGTTTCGGCGGTTTCGGCTGGCCGGTGCGGAGCGCGCTCCCCGGCGCGTTCCTCTTCGTGTCGGCGATCATCGGCCGCCCGGCTGCGATCGGCCAATTGCTGGCCGATCGGATCGAGAACAGCCCCGATGACCAGGCCGGCCACCGAGGAACCGGCGATGAGCAGCGTCTCCACTCTTGGCAACGTACTGGACGGGCACCGGAGAAACGGGCATCGTGGTCGAACTATGGAGATCCGCACCTTCGACCTCGTCGGCCCTGATGGCACCATGCCGTGCTACGAAGCACTTCCGGAACCCGGCGGCATGCCGACACGCGGCGCCGTCGTGGTCATCCAGGAGGCGTTCGGCGTCAACGCCCACATCGAAGACGTGACCCGTAGGTTCGCAGGCGCCGGGTACCACGCGGTGTCCCCCCATCTCTTCCACCGAACCGGATCACCGGCCTTCGGATACGACGACTTCAGCCAGGTCTTGCCCCACATGCAGGCGCTCAGCGACGGCGGCATCCTCGACGACGTGGGCGCCGCTGTCGGATACCTCCGCGGCGCCGGATGGTCCGACGGCCAGATCGGGGTGGTCGGATTCTGCATGGGAGGCAGGGTCACCTTCCTGGTGGCCGGCTCCATGCCCCTCGGGGCGGCCGTGGGCTTCTACGGCGGAGGGATCGTCACCGGCCGGAGCGAGTCCATGCCGTCGCTGCTCGGTCTCGTCGCGGAGATGCCCACCCCCTGGCTGGGCCTGTTCGGCGACGCCGACCCGGGCATCCCCGTCCCGGACGTGGAGCGGCTGCGGGAGGAGCTCGCGGCGCACGCACCGGTCGACACCGAGATCGTGCGGTACCCGGGGGCTGAGCACGGATTCCACTGTGACGCCAGGCCGTCGTACTCCCCCGAAGCGGCTGCAGACGGCTGGATGCGGACCCTGAAGTGGCTCGACCACCATCTCGACGCGCCGGCTCGGTGACGTCCGCCGGTCATGTGCACCCCTCTCGGCCGGCGGTCATGCGCACCCCACTCGGCCGGGGAAATCTCCGATCTGATGCCACCAGGGCCGAAGGGCGGGTGGGAGGTGGTTGCTCGGCTGCCACCGAGAATACCGTCCGCAAACGAATCCGCAGAAGCCTAAAGCTCCCCCCGGGTCCGGTCGATGGAAGGGGCATGCACAGAAGTGGCCTCGGTCAAGCCAGCACCGTGCTGGATCCGGTCGATGGGCGAAACCTGGCCCGGCTGCTCGGCGACCTTCCCGACATCGTCTTCGTCATCGACTCCCAGGGCCGGCTGCGCTGGGCGAACCACGCCGCCGAGTCCCGGTTCGGTCGGTCGCTCCACGACTCGATCGGCCTGTCGGGGCTCGACTATGTCCACCCCGAGGACTTGGAGCTGGTCCTGCGCTCGCTGACCAGCGTCCAGAGCAAGGAGACCGGCACGCCGATCGAGATCCGCTTCCGGACCCCTACCGGGTGGCGACTGATGGAGCTGGTCGGCACACCGGTAGCTTGGCTCGAAGATGGTGCGGTTCTGCTCGTGGTGAGGGACCTGACACAGCGCCGGCGTTTCGAGCTCGTCCACGATCATGACGCCCGCTTCCGGACCCTCGTGCAGAACTCGGCAGCCGTCACCATGCTGGTCTCGCCGGACGGCATCGTCGAGTCGGTGTCCGGTGCGCTCACCCGTCTGCTGGGACACGACCCGGAGATCGTCGAGGGACGCCCGTTGGCCGAGCTGGTGTGCGAAGCAGACCGTGCGGCCCTCGCATCCGCACTGGAATGCGCGTCGCGGGGAGCCTCGGCTGTCGCTCCGGTGACGGTCTCATTGGGCCTGCTGCGCCACGGGGGCACCGGGACGGTACCGTTCGAGCTCGCCCTCGTGAACCTGGTCGACGATCCGACCGTCAGGGGATACGTGGTCTCCGGCCACGACATCACGGCGCGGGCCGTTGCCGAGACCGAGCTGCACAACACCCTTTCGCTGCTGACGGCGACACTGGACGCCACTGCCGACGGGATTCTCGTCGTCGACGGCAACGGCCGCTTCGTCAGTTTCAACCACCGGTTTGCCGAAATGTGGCGCCTTCCCGACTGGATCCTGGCGCAGCGGGACGACCCAACGGCGATCGCATTCGTCCGCGATCAGCTTGTCCAGCCGGACCTGTTCGTGGCCAAGGTGGACGAACTCTACGAGAACCGCGAGACGGAGAGTGACGACCTCCTCGAGTTCACCGACGGCCGGGTGTTCGAGCGCTACTCGAAGCCCCAACGGGTTGACGGCGCCATCATCGGACGGGTGTGGAGCTTCCGCGATGTGACCGACCGCAAACGGCTCGAGGAACGGCTTTCCTACCAGGCGTTCCACGACTCCCTCACCGACCTCGGCAATCGGGCTCTCTTCCAGGACCGCCTCGAGCACGCCGTCGAGCGGATCGGGCGCACCCGTGGTCGTCTCGCCNTCCTCTTCCTCGACGTGGACAACCTCAAGTCGGTGAACGACAGCCTCGGGCACTCCGCAGGTGACGGGCTCCTCCACTCGATGGCCGGCGTCCTCCTCGGGTGCTTGCGCAAGTCCGACACCGCGGCGCGCCTCGGGGGCGACGAGTTCGGCGTCCTCATGGAGGAGCTGGCAGACCCGGATGACGCCGTCAAACTGGCCGAGCGCATCCAGGAGGCGACTCGTGGGCAGTTGAAGGTCGCCGGAACGGAGGCGTCGGCGACGGTGAGCATCGGCATCGCGTTCGACATGGCCGGCATCACCGGCGATCAGTTGCTGATCAACGCGGACCTCGCCATGTATGCCGCCAAGGAACGCGGCGGGAACTGCTACGCGGAGTTCGTGGATGCGATGCACGCCGCCGTCGGCACGCCCTCTTGAACGAGCAGCCGGGGCGCTACGCGAGTCGGCCGGAGGTGACTAGCCGTGGGCCGGCTCGTAGTACGGGTTGGTGCCGTCGGCGTGGTCGGTGACGTCGACGATGTTGGCGATCTCGGGGATCGCCTCACGGAGGATCACCTGGATCCCCTGGGACAGCGTGGCCTTGGCCATCCCGCACCCTTGGCACCCACCGCTGAGTCGTAGGTAGACCGAGGCGTCCTCGACGGCCACCAGATCGGCCCGGCCGCCGTGGGAGGCGATGCTCGGATTCACCTGCTCCTCCAGCACCGAGACGACCCGTCGGGCCAGCGGATCCGAGAGATCGACCTCCGGGGTCGAGGCAATGCCCCTGAGCGTCCCTGGGGTGGAAGGGGTGTTCGGGTTCACGATCACAAGCCCGGCCTCGCCCGAAGTGTCGGTGACGAAGTCGAGGGTCGCCCCCTGGAGCCGGCCGACGCTCGACTCGGGGACCACGACCGGCAACTCGTCGTCGTGCTGCACGACGTCACCGGTGGCGGCGTCGGAGAGTGACTGGAAGTACATGTCGTAGGCGTAGACGCCGTTGTTCTCGCCATTGATCTCGAGCCACAGGGCCAGTGTGTCCGATCCGGACTCGTCGGCCAGCACCCCGAGCACGGTGGCACGTGCCTCGTCGGTGATCGTCAGCACCGGACGGATGTCCTCACGGTCTTCGCTCATGCCTGTCATCATAAGGTGGTGTCGACATCCAACAACCACGTCCCGGCCGAAGCCCACGAGTGGGTCAGCTTCGACGACCCCGGGGAGGAGCGCACCTGGCTCTTCGACGTGACCTTTCTGGCCAGCCGCTGGACGTGCATCTTCGGGCACGGGTGCCAGGGGGTCCTGACCGGCCCGGCACCGGAGCTGGTGCAGGGCTGCTGCTCCTACGGCGCCCACTTCACCGGCAAGAAGGACGCACGCGCCGTGGAGCAGGCAGCTTCGACACTGACGCCGGACGTCTGGCAGTTCCACAGGCAGGGCCAGAAGGGGGTGGTCAAGAAACTGCCCGACGGCGACCTCGGGACCCGCCTGGTGGACGGCGCCTGCATCTTCCTCAACCGCCCCGGGTTCCCGGCCGGACCCGGTTGCGCCCTGCACCTGGCCGCCGCGGCACAGGGACGCAGTCACGTCGAGCTGAAACCGGAGGTGTGCTGGCAGCTACCTCTGCGTCGCGAGGACGAGACCGCGCCCGACGGGCACGTCACCTCGGTTGTCCGGCAGTGGGACCGCCGCCACTGGGGTGAGGGCGGCGAGGAGTTCCACTGGTGGTGCACCGAGGACCCCGCTGCCTTCGTCGGGCATGCACCGGTCTACGTCACCATGCGGACCGAGCTCGAGACGATGGCCGGCAAGAAGGTCTACAAGAGGCTGGCCGCCTATCTGGATGACCGGACGGTTCCACATGCCCGGATCGCGCTGCTCCCGCACCCGACCGTCCGCCGATGAGGCCATCGGAGGCACGCGCCGGGGTGGGTCACTCGGCCAGTGGGTCGTCCTCGGCGAACGACGCATCCCGCGGAGTGGTGCCCAGGATCTCGTCGTAGTCGTCCTCCGTTGCCAGGCACCACGAAGCGTGCTTGTCATCCGGTTCGGCGCCGCACTCGGGGCAGCGCCTGCTGGCGGTCGCGACCGACCGCTTCAGACTGCGCGCTTCTTCGAAGCGGCGATGGCGTCCCTTCTTCACGGCAACAGCTCCTTGCCCCACCAGGGGTGGCTCGGCCCCCGCCCCTCAAGCGCCGGGGTGGCCACCGATCACCAATGCCCCTGAGTGTAGTGCGGGGTGTAGGCGTTCGTAGCGCGTCGGCCACCCCGCTACCATCGCACTGTGCCTGATCAATTCGATCCCGACGCCATGATCCGCCGGTTCCGGGCCCGTGCCGAAGCAGTGCGGTCGCGCGGGCTTCCGCCCGTGGAGGGGCCCGATCGCCAACGGTTCAAGGAGCAGGCGCAGGCGGACTTCATGGACTACGCCTTGCTCGGGGACGCCGAAGCCTCCATCGACGACGGGATCCTCACCTTCCGCATCGACCTCCGCCCGGCCGCCCCACCGAGCGACGACTGAGTGCCGGGCCGGCCACCGGGCCGGCCGAGGGTGCGCTCACCCCCCGTAGTTCAACCGGGTGTCCCCCATCTGCAGGGCCGCTGTGGCCCCCTCAGCGGCGCCGGCACCCGATGCGGCCGGTCCCTCTCCGGCGTCGACCACTTCTCCGACGAAGAGCACGTGGCTCCCCTCCCCCCCTGCGTCCTCGTCCCACCCGAAGGAGTGGCGCACCTCGCAGACCAACCAGGCCAGAGCCGAGGAGAGGCACGGGAGCCCTCCGTGCACCTCGTGCACCGGCACCCCCTGGAGCGAGCGGGCGGCACCGCTCGCGTCGAGTTCCACATCCCGTACCGGCTTGACGAACCGGCGGATGACGGCGCGCTCGGCGGGTGGGAGCACGCTGACCGAGAACGCCCCGCCCTGCTCGATCAGTCCGCGTGTCACCGACCCGGCCTCGACGGACACCGCCACCAACTTCGGCACGGTGGCCACCTGCATCACCCAGTTGCAGGTCATCAGGTTGCGGCGTTCGCCGGCACGGCTGCCCACCACGAACAGCCCGGTCGGCATCGACCAGAGGACCCGCCGCCGCACCCGGTCGTACTCCTCGGGAGCACGACCCACGGGGAACGGGCCCACGGCGTGGTCAGGGAGAGGCATCGCCACTCCCGACATCCGCCACCGGTTCGACCGGGCCGACCGACCGGCTCATCGATCACCCACCGAACGGATCCCCACCGGCGTCGGCCGGATTCGTGGTGGAGGTCGACGGCGTGTGCCCGGTGACGGCCACGATGCGGTCGACCGACGTGGCCAGCAGCGGGACCATCCTCCGGCGTTCGGATGCCGAGCGCCGGAGGAGCGCCGCTTCCCCCGACGAGCCCTTGTAGCAGTCGTCGCCGGCGGCCGACGCCACTTCGTAGGCGTTGTTCAGATCGTTCGTCAGTTGGTCGTCCGGCGTCGGGAGGTTGCCGATGGCCGTCAGGGCATCGTTCGTCAGCAGGGCGCACACGGTACGTATGGCGCCGGGGGCGTTGTGCCGGGACAGGGCGAGGTCCACGTTGCGACTGTCCACCTCGATTGTCCCGATGGCGCCCCCGCCCCCGCCAGTGGCCCAGGACGCGACTCGCGCCGCCGGCGTGCCCGACCGCCCCTGGCCGGCACAGCCGGCCAGGCCGGCGGATCCGAGGAGGACCGCTGCCGCCAGGAGCGCCGGCCGCAGTGCCGGGGGGCGGCACACGGCCGCCTCCGGTGACGGCCAGGGCCTCAAGCGGGGATACCCGTCCAGTCCGGACGCCACGACGGATCGAGCTGGCGCAGGAACTGGGCGCAACGTTCCTCTTCGGCGTGCTCACCGATGGCCCCGGCCGCGGACCGGAGACCGTCGAGGCAGCGCAGGAACCCCCGATTGCTCTCGTGGGACCATCGCACCAGCCCGGAGCCCTTCCACCCGGCACCCCGGAGGGCATCGAGCCCCCGGTGGTAGCCCACCCGGAAGCAGGCGTACGCCTCCACGTCGTCCCGGGCCAGCGAGCCGAGGGCCGCCCAGGCATCGAGGGACCTCGGATCGGATCGGACGAGGTCGGAGACGGCGTGGCGGCGGCGGTCGGCGGGCTGGGCCATGGCCGACTCGAGCCCGAACCGAACCGCATCGGGCTCGTCGGGCAGGGTGGTCTCGGGCAGCCCCGCGGTCAGCCGGACGGGCGACCTGTCGGACGGTGGCGGGCCGGGGAAGCTCATGTCCGACAGTGTAGGACCGGGCCCGACGGGGCCAGGGTCGCCGGGGCGTACCGACCACAGCCGGCCCGGCGGTCAGCCGAAACTCACCAGCCGGTACTCCTTCTTGCCCCGACGGAGCACCACGTACCGACCGGCCAGCAGATCGTCGGGGCCGACCAGGCGGCCCGGGTCACTCTCACGCCGGTTGTTGACGTAGGCGCCGCCTTGCTCCACGGTGGTCCGGGCCCGGCCTTTGGAGGGGGCGATGCCCGCCTCGACCAGGAGATCGACCAGCGGCACTCCCTGGCCGTCCAGGCGGGCCCGCCCCAGCTCGGTCGACGGCGCGTCGGCGAAGACGTCGAGCAGGGTGCGTTCGTCGAGGTCGGCCACCTCCTCGCCGAAGAGTGCGGCTGCGAGGTGCTCCGCCCGCTCGGTCTCGGCGGGACCGTGGACCAGGGTGCACACCTGTCGGGCCAACTCCCGTTGCGCCTTGCGCCGTTCGGGGTGCTCGGCGGTGGCCGCATCGAGCTCGAGGATGACCTCGTGCGGGAGGAAGGTGAAGTAACGGAGGTACTCCCCGACCACCTCGTCCTCGCTCCGGAAGAAGAACTGGTAGAGCTGATAGGGACTGGTCCGCTCGGGGTCGAGCCACACCGTGCCGGCCTCGGTCTTGCCGAACTTGGTGCCGTCGGACTTGAGCACCAGCGGGGTGGTCAGTCCCCAGGCCTCGTGGCGGCGCACCTTTCGGATCAGCTCGATCCCCATGGTGATGTTCCCCCACTGGTCGCTTCCTCCCAGCTGGAGCCGGCATCCGAACGCATCGAACAGATGGAGGAAGTCAAAGGCCTGCAGGAGCATGTAGCTGAACTCGGTGTAGGAGATGCCCTGGTCGGCGCGTGACAGGCGCGACTTGACCGACTCCTTGGCCACCATCTGGTTGACCGTGAAGTGTTTGCCCACGTCACGCAGGAAGTCGAACAGGTGCATCGGCTGGAGCCAGTCGGCGTTGTTCACCAACAGGGCCCGCGAATCCTCGGCGCCCCCGCCGAACTCGATGAAGCGCTGCAGCTGCCCGCGGATGCCCTCCAGGTTGGCCCGCAGCGCCTCTGGGGACAGCAAGGATCGCTCCTCGGACTTTCCCCCCGGGTCGCCGACGAAGCCGGTGCCTCCTCCGGCGACGGCGATGGGCCGATGGCCGGCCAGCTGCAGCCGCCGGAGGTTGCAGACCTGGAGGAGGTGGCCCACGTGCAGGCTGTCCGCCGTGGGGTCGAATCCGCTGTAGGCGGTGATCCGGTCGGCGTTCAGACGGCCCTCGAGGGCGGGGTCGGTCATCTGATGGATCAGTCCGCGGAAGCGGAGGTCCTCGACAAGGTCGGCCATCTTCTCAGCCTGCCACGTCACCGCCGGCGGCACGGACGCTACGATCACCATCCGGTTCGCCCGGACCGATCCGCCAAACAACGGCCAGGAGCACTCCATGCTCAACCCCTACCTCCAGGGCAATTTCGCACCGGTGTCCGAAGAGCGGAACGACGACCACGAGCTCCCCGTCACCGGCGTCATCCCTCCCGACCTCGACGGGCGGCTCCTGCGCAACGGGCCCAACCCGGTGATCGTCCCCGCCGACCAGGCCGACTACCACTGGTTCAGCGGCGACGGCATGATCCACGCCATCTCCCTTTCCGGGGGGAAGGCCACCGGCTATCGGAACCGGTGGGTCCGCACCAGGTCGCTGGCCGCCAAGGTCGCCACCGCTCCGCCCAGGGGCCCGAGCGAACCGATCGACGGTCCCGCCAACACCCACGTCATCCGGCACGCCGGCCGCACACTCGCCCTGGTGGAGTCGGGATTCCCCCATGCAGTCTCCCCTGGCCTGGAGCGGGCGCGGATCCACGACTTCGACGGTGGGTTGGCCTCACCGATGACCGCCCACCCAAAGCTCGACCCGGACACCGGCGAACTGGTCTTCTTCGGCTACGACGTCTTCGGGCCGCCGTTCCTCCGCTACCACGTGGTCGATGCGGAGGGACACCTGGTGCACACCGAGGAAATCGGAATCCCGCGGGCCGCGATGATCCACGACTTCGGGGTGACCGCCACCCGAGCCGTCTTCNTCGANCTGCCCATCCTCTTCGACCTCGAGCTTGCCGCCACCGGACGCTCCCTTCCCTTCCGGTGGATGCCCGAGGCCGGGGCTCGGGTGGGGGTGATGCCCCGGTCGGGGGGAAACGCCGACATCCAGTGGATCGGCGTCGACCCGAGCTACGTCTTCCACGTTCTCAACGCCTACGACGACGGTGACTCGGTGGTCATGGACGTCGTCCGCTACGAAAAGGCCTTCGACACCGCGCCGGGCGAGGTCATCGCCACCGACCTGCCTGTGCTGACCCGCTGGACCATCGACCAGTCCACCGGACGGGTCGCCGAGCAGCGCCTCGACGACACCGGCGTCGAGTTCCCGCGGATCGACGACGCCGTGGCCGGGAAGCGGCACCGCTACGGGTACTGCGCGCTGCTGGGTGAACGGGCCGACGAGTGGACCTTCCCGGGGCTCGTCAAGTACGACCTCCAACGCGACGAGGCGACCCGGTTCGAGCCCGGCGAGCACCGCGCCGCAGGGGAGCCAGTCTTCGTGCGGGCGGCCGACGGCCGGGCAGAGGACGAGGGGTGGGTCCTCAGCGTCGTCTACGACGCCACCCGGGACGCCAGCGACCTGGTCATCCTCGATGCCACCTCGTTCGGCGGGCCGCCGGTGGCCACGGTGCACCTCCCGGCCCGGGTGCCGTTCGGCTTCCACGGATCGTGGGTCCCGACGGACTCGTGACCGGTGTGCACTCCCGGCGCCGGCTCGGGGTGACACCAGAACCACCGGCACCCATGGGACACTGATGACCCCGTAGCGGACGCCGCCGTGACCGGCGCCGGCAGGTCGGAACGCCGATCGAACGGGACCCAACCAACCGTGCCACCCACCGACTCCTCCGTGCCGCCCGGCTCCCGCCCGTCCGGTCGATCCCCCGGCCGGCCCACCGGCCGGCCGCGGGGCTCGACCCCGGGTTCGACCCGGAAGCCCAGCGCCTCCTCGCCGTTCTCCGGGCCGATCCTGGGCGGCCAGGTGGCCGTCCCCACCAGGCGGGAGCTCCGAAGGGCCAAGAAGCGTCGACGGCGACCGGCCGAGCGCATCCTGCGCGGGCTCATCGTGGTGGTCGCCCTGCTGGTGGTCGTGGCCGGCCTCGGTTACGGGTACTTCCGCTACCAGTGGGGAAAGGTGTCGTCCAGCCCGTGCGCCACCTGTGTGGCGGCAGCAAACGGACAGCCGTACAACGTCCTGCTGATCGGCTCCGACAGCCGGGTCGGGGAGACCGCTGCACAGGCCCAGCAGTTCGGGAACGCCACCAACGCCGGTGGGCAGCGCGGCGACACCATCAAGGTCATCCACGTCGACCCGTCCACGGGCACGGCCTCGTCCCTCTCCATCCCCCGGGACACCTATGTGACGCTCTCCGGGATGGCTGCCGACAGCCAACTCTCCTCCCAGAACAAGATCAACGCCGCCTTTGGAAGCGGCCCCGACGCCTTGATCCAGACCGTGGAGAACACCTTCGGGATCCCGATCAGCCACTTCATCGTGGTCAACTTCTTCGGTCTCGAGGACGCGGTCAACGCCCTGGGCGGGATCTCCATGGACTTCCCCTACCCGGTGCGCGACCGTGACTGTTCGACCGGCGCCTGCTACAACAACTCGGGCCTCGACGTCCCGACGAAGGGGTGCCAGGTCCTCACCGGGCAACAGGCCCTGGCCCTGTCGCGGTCGCGGTACTTCCAGTACTACGCCGACGGCCGGTGGCACTCCGATCCCACCTCCGACATCGGACGGATCGAGCGCCAGAACCTGATCATCTCGGCCGCACTGGACAAGGCCAAGTCCACCTACAACCCACTGCGGCTGAATACCTTGCTCAGCTCGGTGGTCCACGACTTCAGCAAGGACGACGCCCTGTCGCCCACCGAACTGCTGTCTCTGGCCGAGCGGTACCACGCATTCTCCGGCTCGGACCTGCAGGCCTACACGTTGCCCACCGTGGGAGCGACCTCGTCGGTGGCAGGGGACGTCGAAGTGGTCCGCCCGGGTGAGGCCGCACAGACACTCACCCAATTCCTCGGTGGGCCGACCGGTCCGATCGCGACGCCGCCCCTCGACGCCTCCGGCCAGCCGATGACCCTGCCGGTGACCACCACCACCGTCGCCAGCCAGGCCGCCCAGCCGCCGTCGACTGGCCAGGCAACCGCCACCACCGCCGCATCCCCGCCGGGATCCTCGATCCCCTCCTACGACCCCCGACCCTGTTGAGCAGCCGACCCGTCGAGGTTCACGGCCTCGACGATGGCGGCATGCAGTCGGCCGTGGACGGCCACGTTCTCGGATCGGCCCGGTAGCCGGACCCTGATCACCGAGGACCCGCCGCCGGCGAGCCGTCGGTCCAGCGCCTCCTCGAACCCGACCGGGTCGGCCCCACCGTCCACGTCGTCCACCGGCCAACCGAAGCCGGCGGCGACTGCGGCGATGTCCGGGCCCTGGGGGGTGCCGAAGAGCTGGTCGAACGTGGCCGGATCGAGGGCCGACGCCGGCTCGAGGAACGAAAAGATACCGCCGCCCCCGTTGTCGGCGACCACCACGGTCAGGGGGATCTCCGAGCCCTCGGACCCCACCAGCGCCGAGACGTCGTGGAGGAAGGCCAGGTCACCGACGAGGACCACCACTGGCCCGGAAGCGCCGATCGCCACGCCCAGGGCGGTGGACACCACCCCGTCGATCCCGTTGGCCCCCCGGTTGGACAGCACCCGGGGCGGCCTGCCGCGGGGTGCGGCGAAGGCCTCGACGTCCCGCACGGGCATGGAGGAGGACACCGTCAGGGTCGCCTCGGACGGCATCCGCGAGAACAGTCGGTGGGCCAGGGCCGGCTCGGTCAGTGGTCCGTCGTCCCCGGCCGGTTCGGTCCCACCGGACAGTTCGGCGGTGATCGCCGTCCACGCCCGGGCCTCGGCCCGGCACCACCCGTCCCACCAGTCTGCGTCTCCCGGCGGGGTCGCACGGCCGCCCCCGGCAACGGCCGCACGGTGCGGATGCCGGTCGAGCACGTGGCCGGCCAGGTCGAGGCAGAACGATGTCGGGTCCGACCGCACGAACGTGGATGTCGTCCGCTCGGGATCGGACCACCGGCCGTAGGGGTCGACGACTACGCTCGTCCCGCCGGGCTCGGCGGCGGACACGAATCCGTTGACCACCTTGGACGCCCAGCGCTCACCCAACCGGATGATGCACTCGGGCACGTGGGCCGATGCGAATCGCCCGGAACGCAGGATGCCGTCCGCGGCCCCGATGACGCCGGGCTCGTCGAGCCGCACGCCGGAACGGGGATCGGCAAGCACCGGCCACCGGAGGGCTCGCGACAACGCCAGCACGGCGGCGGGGCTGCCGCACCCGGCGCCGGCCACGATCAACCCCCTGGCCCCCGGGTGGATGCCGGCCGAATCGGCAAGGTGGGACACCACCCCTTCGGTCGGCGCCACGACTCCGGGAGCGACCGCGTGCCACGGCCGACCGCCCGGTCGCCCGCCGTCGACCCCTCCACCCCTGCCGGGGTCGCCGAGCAACGGCTCACGGAAGGGCAGGTTGAGATGGACCGGGCCCGGACCACGAGGATGCGCCGTCGCCTCGGCCACGGCGCGCGCCGCCAGGGAGCGCCACGACGGCCGCGACGCACCCTCGGGAACCCCCGGATCGGCAAACCACCTGGGCGACCGGCCGAAGAGGTGGGCCTGGTCGATGGTCTGCGGAGCACCGACGTCTCGGAGCTCCGGCGGCCGGTCGGCAGTGCACACCAGCAGGGGGACCCCCGACAGGTCGGCCTCGACCACCGCCGGATGGAGCTCCGCTGCGGCCGTACCGCTGGTGGTCACCACCACCGCGGGATGCCCGGAGCCCAGTCCGATCCCGAGGGCGGTGAACCCGGCAGAGCGCTCGTCGAGGCGGACGTGGACCTCCATCCCCGGGCGCACCGCCAGGGCCAGCGTCAACGGGGTCGAACGCGAGCCCGGGCACACGACGGCGTGGGCCACACCGCAGCGTGCCCACTCGTCGACCAGCGTGGCGGCAAAGGCGGCCTGCAGGTCCGCATCCCCGGTGGGTGGCGCCGGCATCGATACGCTCATCGTGGTACCCCATGTCGTCGGCCCATCCACCCTCGAGCCCGGAGCGCGGGCCCCACTCCCCTCCCCCTGCNACCAACGGCCTGCACGTGGAGCGCATGGGGCGTGGGCCACGGTTGGTCCTGGTACACGGCTTCACCCAGACCGGCCGGGTGTGGGGTGGGATGGACCTCGACCTGGCCACGGATCACGAGGTGGTGGCCGTGGACCTGCCCGGGCACGGTGGATCTGTGGAGGTGGTCGCCGGCCTGGCCGACGGTGCCCGGCTGTTGGTCGAGGCCGGCGGTGAGGCCACCTACGTCGGCTACTCCATGGGCGCGCGGCACTGCCTGCAGGCCGCGGTGGCACAGCCCGGGCCGGTGGAGCGACTGGTGCTGATCTCGGGGACGGCGGGCATCGACAGCGCCGTCGAGCGCCGGGCCAGGGTGCTGTCGGACGAGGCCCTGGCCGACGAGCTCGACCCGCCCGGGGGCCCGGGGCCGCCCGGCGACACTGTCGAGGTGTTCCTCCGCCGGTGGTTGGACGACCCTCTCTTCGCCGGTATCGGCCCCGAAGCCGGCGGCCTCGACGAGCGACTGCGCAACACCGGGGCCGGGTTGGCCGCGAGTCTCCGCCTGGCCGGGACCGGGACCCAGCAGCCGTTGTGGGACCGGCTCGGCCGACTGGACATGCCCGTCCTGATCATCACCGGTGAGCGCGACGACAAGTTCACCGCACTGGGTCGCCGGATGGTTGAGGCCATCGGCGCCAACGCCACCCAGGTGGTGATTGCGGAGGCCGGCCATGCTCCCCATCTGCAACGGCCCGGCCAGGTCGGCGCGCTGATCCGCAGGCATGCCGCCGGGGCCGGTCGCCGGTAGGGCGCCCGACGGCGTCACGAGATCCACAGCCAGAGCGACACGGAGAGCAGGGCGCCGAAGACGAGCTGCAGGCGACCGGTGGCCGCCAGCACCGGGAGGAGCGTCCGGCCCGAGGCGTCGCCGGTCGCCAGACGCGCTGGTGGCAGTGCCAGGGGAAGTGCGAGCAACGGGAGGAAGGCCGCCGCCGGGTGGTCCGCTCCGATGGCACCGGTGGCCGACAACACGGCCCAGACCAGCACGCCCACGAACGGCAGCGCCACGCAGGCGACGTAGCACCACCCGGCCGTGCGTCGACCCACCCGGACGGCCAGGGTGTGCTTGCCGGTCTCCCGGTCCGTCTCGATGTCCCGGAGGTTGTTGGCCAACAGCAGGGCAGTGGCCAACAGCCCCACCACGACCGCGGCGAACCACACCACCGGCTGGTCGATGCGGAGTGCCTGGACGTAGAAGGTGCCCACCGTGGCCACCAGCCCGAAGAACACGAAGACGAACACCTCGCCGAGACCCGCGTAGCCGTAGGGCCGCGGCCCGCCGGTGTAGAACCAACCGGCGGCCAGGCACGCCGCCCCCACCAACAGGATCCACCACGAGGTGGCCCAGGCCAGGGCCGCGCCGGCCACACCGGCCACGCCGAAGGAGAGGAGTGCGGCCCGCTTCACCGCCGAGGGCGACGCCAGTCCGGATGCCACCAGGCGTACCGGCCCCACGCGGGCGTCGTCGGTGCCCCGGATGCCATCGGAGTAGTCGTTGGCGTAGTTGGTGCCCACCTGGATCGTCAGGGCCACCACCAGGGCGCCCAGGGCCCGCCACCAGACGCCCACCTCCGATCCGGCCTGATGGACCAGCGGCGCATAGCCTCCCCAGCCGTGGTCGACCCCGACGGCTCGGGGGCTCAACGGGTGGGCTGCGGCCGTGCCCACCACCACCGGGACGATGGCTGCCGGCAGGGTGCGGGGCCGGGCCCCGAGGACCCAGCGCTTGACCGACCCGGGGGGCGCCGGTGCGGTGGCCGCGTTGTCGGGGGTCACCCGCCTCCCCGCCCGGGGTGGCCGCCGGTCACGGACGCCGTGGGAAGCGACCGAAGTCCGGTGGGCGGTGCTGTTGGAAGGCATTTCGGCCCTCTTGGCCCTCTTCGCTCATGTAGAAGAGCATGGTGGCATCGCCGGCGAACTGCTGGAGGCCGGCCAGGCCGTCGTCGGCGGCGTGGAGGCCGCCCTTCAGCATGCGCAGGGCCAGTGGGGACAGCGACAGCATCTGCCGGCACCAGGCGACCGTCTCCCGCTCGAGGTCGGCCAGCGGCACCACCTCGTTGACCAGGCCCCAGTCGAGAGCGGTCGCCGCGTCGTACTGGCGGCACAGGAACCACACTTCCTTGGCCCGCTTCAGGCCGATGGTCCGGGCCAGCAGACTGGCGCCGTAGCCGCCGTCGAAGCTCCCGACCTTGGGGCCGGTCTGTCCGAACCGGGCGTTGTCGGCGGCGATGGTCAGGTCGCACACCAGATGGAGGATGTGGCCCCCGCCGATGGCGTAGCCGGCGACCATGGCCACGACCGGCTTGGGAAGGCGTCGGATCTGGATCTGGAGGTCGAGCACGTTGAGGCGGCCGATGCCCTGCCGAGCCACAGCATCGTCCCCGATGTAGCCGTCGTCCCCCCGGATCTTCTGGTCGCCGCCCGAGCAGAAGGCATCGGGACCCTCGCCGGTGAGGATGATGGCGCCCACCGTCGGGTCGTCGCGGGCGACGGCGAAGGCGTCGGCCAGTTCGAAGAGTGTCTGCGGCCGGAACGCGTTGCGGACCTCGGGCCGGGCGATGGTCAGCTTGGCCAGGCCCTCCGCCACATCGGCGTGGACGTCCTGGTACCCACCACGGCGTTCCCACGCCGGCAGTGGCAGGCCGCGGAACCGTTCGACCGGATCGACCGGTGGCCCGATGATCACTGTCTCCGGCGGGGTGCTCGTTGCGGCCCCACTCCCGTCGGCCTGCTCCGGTGCAACCATTCGACCATTCACTCCTAGAGTCGTTGCTCGTACGGTCGCCTAGGCTACCTCCATGCCGGAGTTGGTAGCGCTCGATCTGGCGGCCGGCCAGGGATTCGTGGATGCGCTCCGTGCCGCCTGGGACGCCGGGGACGCCGTCCTGCCCGTCGATCCGCGCCTGCCGGAACGGGCGGTGCACCGGCTCCTCGAGGCCCTCCGGCCCGCCCGCATCGTGGACGGGGACGGAACCCACCTCCTAGCCGGGGGCCAGCCGACGGAGACCGCTGACGCACTGGTGGTGCCGACCAGCGGCACGACGGGCGAGCCGAAGGGCGTGGTCCTGACCCGGGACGCGGTCCGTGCGTCGGCCCGGGCCACCTCCGCCCGGCTCGGCGTGGACCCGGCAAGGGACCGGTGGGTGGCCTGCCTCCCCCTGGCCCATGTCGGCGGGCTCTCGGTCGTGACCAGGGCCCTGGAGACGGACACACCGTGCACGGTCCTCGAACGGTTCGACGCCGCCGAGGTCGAGCGCTTGGCCCGCTCCGGTGCCACCCTGGTCTCGCTGGTGGCCACAGCGCTCCATCGGACCGACGTGTCCGGCTACCGC
>JGI24140J50213_10000513_pt1 | contig 18047 bp, 10 predicted proteins | sample BarGraIncu00222A_FD_50213 | JGI IMG/M metagenome (IMG submission 50213)
TGGAGGCGTCCACCGACAGGTAGCGAGCTCCGCTTACGCACGAGCTGTGCGCGCCGGGGTGACCATCGCCGGCAGATCCCTGACCCTGGCCACTGTCCCACGGCGGATTCTGCCCACCGGCTCGCAAAGGAGTTGCCGGGCGTGAACTCCAGCCAGCCGGCAGATCACTCGCCGGTCTGTCTCCGCCACCAACACGACGATCCCCTCCGGCACTGCCTGCGGACTGGCTTGGAGGTCCCCGGCGATCCAGCTGAGGCCGCCACCCACAGCTGCGACCGACGGCTGGTCACCGGCGGCCCGGTGGGCGGACCGCCGGCCTGGGTGGACCGTCTCAGATCTTGCTATATCGATGGATAGTCGCCTATTCTGTTGCGTAGTTTACTGTCCAGCGAGATAGGAAACCTCATGACAGCGAGGCCTGCTGATGATCCAGCCTTCGAGGACCTGACCGCGCGTGCCCGGATACGTGAGGCCGCGATTCGACTTTTCGCCGAGCAAGGCGTGGAGGAGACGGCGATTCTTGACATCGCCAAGGACGCTGGTGTCTCCGGCGGCCTCATTCGCCACCATTTCGGATCCAAGGACGGGCTGCGGGTGGCCTGTGACACCTATGTACTGAGCGAGCTCGTGCGCTTCAAGCTGGAGGCGCTCGAGAAGGGAAAAGCGGACCCGGAGTTCCTGGTGACCTTCGACGCCCGTCAGGTGCTGCTGCGTCGCTACTTCGGACGGGCGATGATCGACGGGTCCCCCGCGGCCGCATCGAGGTTCGATGACATCGTCGATGACTTCGAGCAATGGTTCATCGACCACCCCGGCCTTGACGTGGCCGACGCCCGCGCCTGCGCAGCGGTCATGACCGCCATGGATATCGGCGTACAGGCCATGCAGGACCACATCGCCCGCGCACTCGGTGAAGACCCCCGGGCGCCGCAGTTGCAAGAGCGGATCGCCCTGGCCTACGGCGACATCTACTCCCCGGCCCTGCTCCCCCGGCCACCACGACGACCAGACGGGCTTCAACCATGACTGAGGCAGCGATCCGCACGAGCGGGCTGACCAAGTACTTCGGTGACCTAGCAGCGGTTGACGGCATCGACCTTGAGGTGAGCACGGGGGAGATCTTCGGCTTCCTGGGCCCGAACGGGGCGGGAAAGTCCACGACGATCCGCCTGCTGCTGGACCAGCTGCGCCCCACCTCGGGCCACGGCCAGGTGTTGGGACTGGACCTGCGCGAACGCTCTGTGCAGATCCACCAACAGATCGGCTACCTACCCGGTGACCTGTCCCTGTACCCGAAGCTGACCGGCAGGGCGACCCTTGACTTCTTCGCGCGGCTGCGAGGCGGGGTCGACATGGCGTACGTCAATGAGCTCGCGGAGCGGCTGGATGCGGACCTGACCCGCAAGGTCGGGGAGTACTCCAGCGGCAACCGGCAGAAGATCGGCCTGATCCAGGCGTTCATGCACAAGCCCGCCCTGCTGATCCTGGACGAGCCGAACTCGGGCCTGGACCCGCTGGTGCAGCGGACTTTCCAGGAGATGATGCGCGAGGTCCGCGCGGACGGGCGGACGGTGTTCCTGTCCTCGCACACCCTCTCAGAGGTCGAGCGGGTCGCCGACCGGGTCGGGATCATCCGGCACGGACGACTGGTCGTCGTCGAACGGATCGACGAGCTCAAACGCAAGGCCATTCGCCGCCTGGACTTCGAGTACGCGCAGCCCGTGCCAGAAGGCTTGTTCGCAGGCGTCGAGGGCGTCCGCGCTGCCGAGGTCCACGGGGCGTTCGCCGAGGTTTCCTATGAGGGCTCCGTCAACAAGGTCCTGCAGACGGCGATGACCCATGAGGTCGTCAACCTGCACTCTCGAGATGCGGACCTCGAGGAGATCTTCCTCGCGTACTACCGAGACACCGATGACACCGATGACACCGACGATCCGCAGGGCGACACCCGCAGCCCTGCGCGCTCGATGGGCAAGGGCAGCAGCGATGTCCACTGAGCTGCTGACCCAGGAGGTCCGCCACCNCCGCAATGGCGCCGCGACGCTGGGCCTGGTCCTGGGAGGCTACGGGTTCTTCGCCGTGGCGATCTCGAACAGCCTGGCCCAGTCCCTGAGCANCATCACCAGGAACATGCCCGCGGCCGTGAAGGCTTTCGTCGGGTCGAACGTGCCAGGCGGGTACGTCGTCGGGGAGACCTTCACGCTGATCGCCCCGATCGCCCTGGTCGTCTACGCGGTGGTCGCCGGAGCCGGCGCCGTGGCCGGGGAGGAGCGGGACGGCACCATGAGCATGCTGTCCGCCCAGCCCGTGACCCGCACCCAGGTCCTGGTCGCGAAGGCGGCCTCGCTCGGGCTGTCCCTGCTGGCGGTCGCGGCCTTGTTCTGGGCAGGGATGGCCCTGGGGTGCCTGACCTTCGGCTCCCAGCTCACGCAGGCAGGGCTGGCCGCCGGGACGATCCACCTTCTGTTCCTGGCTCTGGCGTTCGCCGCGATCGCCCTGGCGATCGGCGCCGCCACCGGACGCCCGGAGACCGCCTCGCAGGCGGCGGGCGGGATCGCTGTCGCGGCCTACCTGGCCAACGCCATGCTCCCGCTGGCGGGACTGGGCCGGTGGGCCGAGCTGAGCCCGTGGCACTACGCCCTGGGCAGCGACCCGTTGCGCAACGGCATCGACCTCGCACACCTGGCCCTGCTGACCGCCCTGGGCGCGGTCGCACTCGTCCTGGCCGCCGTCACCTTCTCCCGCCGTGACCTGAGAGGCTGACCATGACCACCACAACGGTGCCTGACCGGCGGCCTGCGGCGCCCGGGCCCGCGCCCTCCCAGTGGACCATCGCGGCCACGATCTGGGCCCGCGCCGTGGCCGACCTCACGACCATCGTCGGCGCCCTGGCCTTCTACGGTCTGGCTCTGGGAGTGGCAGTGGGGGCTCTGTGGCCTCCTCTGAAGGAGACCTTCGCATCCCTGTCAGCCGCCATGCCGGCCGCCATCGACCGCATGCTGGGAAATGTGTCCATGGCCAGCCCAGCCGGGTGGATGAACGCGGAGATGATCTCGATCATGGCGCCCGCCTTCCTGGTCGCGATCGCGGTCATCTCCGCCGGTCGGGCCATCGCCGCAGAGGAGGACGGCCAGACCATGGCACTGGTGCTATCCACCGCGGCGAGCCGGACCACGTTCCTGGCCGCCAAGACTGCCGTGATGGCCACCCATGTCCTGCTCGTGGCCGTGGCCCTGTTCATCGGGCTGCTGCTCGGCGACGCCATCGGCCACATGGGTATCGGCGTCGGGCTCCTGCTCGCCGCGACGGCGCAGATGACCCTGGTGGGCCTGCTCTTCGGGGCCATCGCCCTGACCCTGGGCGTGGCCGGCGCAGACCGGCGCGCGACCATGACGATCAGCGCCGCCCTCGCCGGGGGGTCGTACGTGCTGGCCGTGTTCCTGCCCATGGACGCATCGCTGGCGTGGTTGGCCAAGCTGAACTTCTGGTACCCGTACAGCGCCAACATCGCCCTGGTCCACGGGATCGACGGGGGGCTCGCGGCCGTCCTGGCCGCCTGCGCGGTCGTGATCTCCGCGGCCGGGTTCGTGATCTTCGGCCGCCGCGACCTGCGCCGCTGAGCGCACGCACTGACCCGCGACGGGGGGCTACTGAGCTCAGCGACCTGGGGCCCGCAGACGTCGCCCGTGCGGGGCGCCGTGGCAGGTGGGGGTGAACACGGTGATCCAGGCGGACGAGCAGGACGATGCAGAGGCAGACTGCGGTCCCGAGGAGGCGGTCGACGAGCTGATCCAGCTCGCAACCGCGCACGGCGGGCAGAGGACAGCCGACCGGTGAGGGCACCGATCGTGCTCTCTGACACCACCTCACCAGACATGGCGTTTCCTGGCTCCACCGTCGTCGTGCGGTGATGGTCGCAGCTCACGGGCTCGCCTGATCCTTTTTCAGACAACGGGCGAATCGGCACGAACTGACACGGTCGACGCGGGCTCCCCGGAAGAGTCTGATCAGTGACGGCGTTGGTTCCGTCATGAGCCTGAAGGTTGAGATCTGGTCCGACGTTGTCTGCCCGTGGTGCTACATCGGTAAGCGCCGCTTCGAAGCGGCCCTGGCGCGCTTCGAGCACCGCGACGACGTGGAGCTGGTCTGGCGCAGCTTTGAGCTGGACGTGTCCGCGCCCCCGAGCAGCGATGAACAGGGCTCGTTCGCCGAGCGGCTCGCGAGCAAGTACGGATGCTCGCTGGCTCAGGCGCAGGAGATGATCGACACGATGACTGCCACCGCGGCCCAAGAAGGTCTCGACTTCCGCTTCGACCTCGCCCGGCCCGGCAACACCTTCGACGCCCACCGCCTGCTGCACCTCGCCTTGGAGCACGGTCGCCAGGACAGCCTCAAAGAACGTCTCGATGCCGCGACGTTCACCGAGGGCTCACCGGTCTCAGACCATGGCGCGCTGCGAGCCCTTGCCACCCAGGTCGGGCTGCCCGAGGCCGATGTGGACGCGGTGCTGAGCTCAGGTCGCTACTCCGACGCCGTGCGCGGCGACGAGGCGCAGGCCCGGGAGTACGGCATCAGCGGGGTCCCCTTCTTCGTCATCGATGGCCGGTACGGCATCTCGGGAGCCCAACGCGCCGACGCCGTCCTGGCGACACTGGACCAAGCCTGGTCCGAGCGCCTTCCGCTGGCCGTGGTGGCCCGGCAGGACTCGGCACCCTCCTGTGAAGGTGGCTCCCGCGCCCTCTGATGCTCACGGTTCAGCGCCCGAAACTCACGTCGACATCTCCCGCGCTGCCGAGCACCCGAGTCTCGACCAGGGACCGAAGGTGGATCAGTGTGCACGCTTCCCACCTGCGCGGGGCTCACAGCCATGACCACGTCGCCGTCAATCTCGAACCGATCCAGGCACGCGTCACGGTGCCCCTGGTTACTCTCCGCCCACGGGATCAAGCGCGAGAGGTGGAGGCGCAACGTTGGTGCCCCGAGGTAGTCGACTCACGCCATTGTCAACACTGCACCTCACTGAGCACACCCTCCAAGACCATCTCAAAGCGGCTTCTTCATCATCNTGGCGCTCGCCCCGGACATGGTGAGCAGAGCGCCCAAGAACGGATCTGCCTGGCGGACAGGTCGTGAGCCTTCTCANCCGAGCGGGTGCCGATGGCCTCAGGGCGGAGCCACGCAGCCACCCGCCGAGTGGGCAACGGGCTGGCGCGCGCAAGACCGAGCCGTTCGGATCTCGCATGAGGCGCAGAAGCCACCAGGGCCAGACGGTGCGGCCCACCGCCGGTGAGCTCCTCAAGGCCGCTGCGTGGTGTCATGATCGCCGCCGGTTGCACGTCTGAGCAGGCGGGTTTCAACGGCGTCGGCCGCACCTGACGCACCGCCAGCGGCAGCAAAGGCGGCTGCGATTCGCTCAGCACCGGCGGTTCGACCGATTGCTTCTCGGACCTTGTCGCGTAGCCGGTCTGGTCGCAGCCGGCGTGCGGGCAGCCGGGTGCCGGCTTCGGCAACCTCGACCCTGCGAGCAACTTCGAACTGGTCGCGTCCGAAGGGCACGACACAGACCGGGACGCCGTGGGCGAGCGCCTTCTGGGTCGCGCCCATGCCGCCGTGCGTTACGGCGCACACCGCGCGTTCAAGGATCTGACCGTGCGGGACGAAGCGCACCACTCGCGCGTTGGCGGGCGGGGTGAAGTGGCAGGAGTCGGCTGCGGGGATCGTGGCGACGACGGTGACCGGTTCCGCGGCAAGTCCCTCGAGTGCGGCCTGGACGAGTCGTCCGTCGTCTTGGAACTCCGAGGAGGTGGTGACCAGCACGATCGGCCCAGTGATCTCGCGAAGCCAGCCCGGCGACTCGGACGGCGGGTCCCAGTCGCACGGGCCCACCATCACGATGTTGTCGGGCCAGTCCCGGCGTGGGTACTCGAAGGGCTCGGCCGTCAGGTACAGGACCAGTGGCGGGCAGGCGAACATGTCATCGACCTGTTTCAGAGGGTCGAGGTGGAGTTGCCTGCGCACATCGTTCAGTGACGGACCCATGGCGCGTTCGATGGCGCCAAGGACGACCGGTCGCAGCAGCCTGTCGCGCAGCCGCCCGAGCCGGCCGGCTGCCGGCGCAAGACCCGGCCCGAACGGCGGGACGTCGCGCGAGCGCATCGCCAGCGGGTAAGGACACACGGCCGCCCACGGCCTGCCCCACGCCTCCGCCGCTGCCAAGGCGCCCCAGCTGTTGATGTCGACCAGCAGAGCATCAGGGCGCTCGTCGGCGATCGCCTGCCGCAGATCAGGTGCATCGTGCTCGGCGCGGGCGCAGAAACACTGCACGGCGCGCTTCAGTCCCTGGCGCGAGTTGGCGGCCTGCCAGTCATCGAGCTTGATCGCCTCGACCCGTTCACTGATCGGGGCGGCTGCGAAACCGTGAGCCTGCATCATGGGCACCTGTGCTGCCAGGGTCCGGACCACGATCTGGTGACCCCGGACAGCCAGCTCGTCCAGGATCGGGGTCAGCGGGAAAAGGTGCCCCGCAGCGGGTGAGGTGTAGGCGAGTATCCGGGCCATTACGGCTCCTTCAGGATCGGGGTGAGCAGCTCGACGATCGCGAGCTCGGTCTGTGGCCGGCTCAGACCGGCGTCTCGGCGCAGCAGCTTCCACATGTAGACGTCACAGACCGCCACAAGCTGGGCAAGCCGGCGCCGCCGGACGGTTGGCGCCCGGCCGGTCAGGGCTGCGGCGAAGACCCGGGTGCACCAGTCCCGGTGCAGCGCCCGGCCACTGTCCACGATGTGGCGCAGTGCGGGGACCCGCTCCTGCTCGGCCAACATCTTCAGCACCCGGTCGCCGAACGCCTCGTAGTGCTTGACCAGAACCTGTACTGCCACGGTCACGTCGCCGGCCGGCGCCTGGTCTCGCTGGCGACGGATCGCCGTCGACTCACGCTCAGCAGCCGCGACGACCAGAGCGTCCTTGCCGCCGAAACGACGGATAACAGTCTGCACGGACACCCCGGCACGGCCGGCGACGTCGTCCAAGGAGATCTGGTCGGTCGGTAGTTCCCAGAATATCTCGATCGCCGCGTCCAGGATGCGCTCGCCGGTCGCCGCCGATGACAGCGCGCGTGTGGTCATCCGATAGCTGCGAGGTGGAGAATCCGGGTCAATATTCATGTTAATTAAACTAACATGAATAAGTGACAGCATCCGGAGGCTGTTGAAATCACCGATGATTGTCCAGATTGCCATTGTCGCGCGTCGACAGTCCCGCTATCGTCGGCGGTTCGGGCTTGGAGATGCCCGAGGTCCTTCCCACAGCGACCCCGGGAGCACTCATGGCCTCCGACCTTGAGTCTGCACTTCTCACCGCCTTGCTTGACTTCGCGAGGCGCCGGCTCGACGCCCTGCTCAACAACCTTGCGCCCGACGCCGAACACCTGCTTCTCGTCGTTCTTCCGGGTGCCGGCGCCGCTGACCAAGCCAAGGCGGCTGGCACTGACGCGGGCACCCATCTGACGAACGCCAAGACAAACCTGACCCAGCTCGCCAACGCCATCGCGGCCGGCCCATCCAGCTTGGCGCAGTGTCAGGGCGCACTGGCTGAGGCGACGACAGCGCTGCTGGAGATCGACACGGCCATCCGTTCGATCGCCGCGATAGTGCCCGCGGTCGGGGATGTTGAGGCCGCAATCCTCACGGTGGTCAAGGCTGCCGTGGCCGCCGGCGGGGACACCGTGACCGGGCTGCTCGACCAGATCGGCCTGGCGGGCCCGATCAGCGCAGACATCACCAAGTCTGGAACGGTGCTGAGCTACCCGCTGGCCAGTGCCGCCGAGCACCCCCTGGACCCGGCGTCCGGGGCCGTACTGACGTTGAGCAACACGAGCGCCCTGGCGACCCTCGACTACGGCGCAGCCGGGCCCGTGTTCGGAGTCAGGCTCACGACGGGCCTGTCTCTGGGCCTGTCATCGGACGGCTTCGTCGACCAGGTGGTCGGCGGGCACGCAAGCGCCGCCGCGACGCTCACGATCAGCGCGGACACCAGCAACGGCCTGCGGTTCCAGGCCGGGGCCAAGACCCGTGCGGACCTGGACGGACAGCTCGCGCTGCCCGGTGTCGAGCTGCGTGGGCTCGGCATCGAGATCCCCGACGGCGTCCCGCTCGGCCTCGCCATCACCGGCGCGGTCCTGGGCACGCTGGGTCCCATCGCCGCCCTGGTCCAAGGGGCCGGCGTGGCGCTCGCCTTCGACGTCAGCAAGATCGGCGGCGGCAACCCGCTGAGCCTCGCGCTGGCGCCGCCAACGGGCGCCGGCCTGACCGTGGACGCCGGCGTCATCCACGGCGGGGGGTACATCCAGCACACCGGCACCGACTACGGCGGCGCGCTGGATCTCGAGCTCGGCCCGATCGAGATCAAAGCCGTCGCCCTGGTCAGCACCGCCCCATTCTCCATGGTGCTCGTGCTGTCCGTGGAGTTCCTACCGGCGATCCAGCTCTCGTTCGGTTTCACGCTCAACGCCGTGGGTGGACTTCTCGCCCTCGATCGGACGATCTCGACGCAGGCCCTGCTGGGGGGGATCCACGATCACACCGCCGACACGGTGCTTTTCCCCCAGGACCCGGTCGCTGCCGCGCCGACGATCCTGAACCTGCTCCAGCAGATCTTCCCGCCGCAACAGGATGCGTTTGTCGCCGGGCCCATGCTCGAGCTGGGCTGGGGGGCGCCCATCTCCTTCGTGACGGCGCGCCTGGGCGTGGTCATCGCCCTGCCCGATCCTAAGGTGATCTTGATCGGCTCGCTGCGGGTGGCCCTGCCCGACCCGGATGTCCCGATCGTCGACTTGCGCGCGGACATCTACGGCGAGATCACGCCCGATCACCTGCTGTTCCGCGTCGGCCTGGCCGGCTCGCGCCTGGCTGGCTTCGCCATCTCCGGCGACTTCGGTCTGCTGATCGCCTGGGGCGACCACCCGGACCTGGCGATCTCGGCCGGCGGGTTCCATCCGCACTACGCCCCGCCTGGGGAGTTGGCCGGGATGAGCCGGGTCAGCGTTGACCTCTCGCCGCCGTCGTTCATCACGATGCGCGCCGAGGCCTACCTCGCGCTGACGTCGAACTCGTTCCAGCTCGGCACCCGCGTCGAGCTGAAGGCCGAGGTCGCCGGTGTCGGCGCGGAAGGCCATCTCCAGTTCGACGCGCTGGTGCTGTGGTCGCCGACCTTCCACTTCGAGATCGACCTGAGCGCTGGTGTCTCGCTGTACGCGTTCGGAGAGAGCTTCGCGAGCGTGGACCTGAGGCTGCACCTGCAGGGCCCAGGACCGTGGGTCGCCTCGGGTCACGCAAGCCTGTCCTTGCTGTTCTTCGACGTCGACTTCGATCTGCCGGCGATCAGCTGGGGTGAGGGCAACAACCCGCTTCCGGCGCCGTTCCCGCTGCTGGACACCGTCAGCGCGGCATTGTCGGACCCCAAGGCGTGGGAGGCCCAGCTTCCTGCGGAGACGGACCTGCTGGCCAGGCTGGTGGCCCTGCCCGAGGGTGGACCGCCGGTGGTCCACCCGTTGGGCGCTCTGGAGGCCCGCCAGCGCGTCGCCCCGCTCGAGACGGTCATCGACCACGTCGGGGCCAACCCGGTCGACGACCATCGGGTCAACCTCGGACAGCCAACCCTTTCCGCCAACGGCCAGCCCGGCGCCGTGGCCAAGGCCGTCGCACACGCCACCGAGCTGTTCTCTCCCGGCAACTTCCTGAACCTCACTGACGACCAGAAGCTGTCCCGCCCCGCGTTCGAGCCTTTCCCGGCTGGCATCGTGATCGCCGCCGAGACGGCCAGATATGGGACCCCGTCCAGCACGAGCTACCAGTGGGACACCTTCTACCCGGATCTGAGCACGCGCAGACGGGAAGGGTTCCTGTCTCTTGCCGCGCTAAACCATCACCTTCTGGCCACCGGTCCGGCCGGCATGGTGCACGTCGTCAAGGGCAACCCCTACGCCGCCGTCGCCGATCCCGTCCACCTGGCCGACCCGGGCAGGGGGACGGTACGTTCCACCGCCGATCTGACGGTACTCGCCGGCGTGGGCGCCCAAGAGATGACGACCACAGCGGCGGCCCACCTCGTGAGCACGATGCCCCCGGGGACCGCCCAGTTCGTGGGCCTGGGGGTCGGCTCATGACAGGCTCGCTCGGTGACCTCCCGAACTTTGTGGCCGATGCCTACCGGATCCCTGCGCAGACGGCGTTCAGGCCCGAGAACATCGTCATTGGTTCCTACACGTTCCTGCCATGGGTTCGCGGCGGAGTCGGCGCCGTGGTCAACAGCGCGAACGGCGGGCTGCGGGCGAGCATCGACGTCGCCGTCCCGGTGCAAACCGCGGGCAGGGAAGTCACCGCAAACGTCACGGGGATCCAGGTTCGGGGGCCGGGTGACGTGCTGGGCCTGGACGAGCGGCAGATCATCCGCCGCTACCCCGAGCCCGGCACGACGAACGCAGAGGACAGCTTCTTGGCCCATGTTGAGTTCGACCGGCCGGTCGTCCCCTGGCTGTTCAGCCCGCATGCCGCCGACGGGGACCGGCTCACGCCGTGGATCGCCCTGATCGTGCTCCAGCAGGGCCGGTACACCCTGAGCCCAGGGGCGCAGGGACGCCCGGACACGGTGGCGACCTACCTCGGTGAGCTGCAGCAGACCGACGACGCCTGGGCCTGGGCGCACGCCCAGCTCGTCGGGCCGGCGGGCAGCGGCCCGTCCGTCGACGACCGGCTGACCCCGTCGTACGGCCCGGCCAACCTCTCGCGGCTGCTCTGTCCGCGCCATCTCGATCCCGATCAGCAGTACCTGGCGTGCGTCGTGCCGCTGTACAACGCGGGCGTCGCCACCGGCTTGGGCACTGCGGCTCCGGGCACGCTCGACACGGCATGGGTACGTCTGCCTAATGGATCAGACACAGACACCCCGATCGAGCTGCCCGTCTACTCCTCGTGGCGGTTCGCGACCGGGCCAGCGGGCGACTTCGGATCCCTGGCCGCCAAGCTGCACGCAGTGCCCGCACCGTGGCAGGTCGGGCGACGGCTCACGCAGATGTCGTCTCCCGGCGGCGGCCTGCCTCCACTGGGCCCCGGCGACCCCGGGCGGCTGCAGACCATCAAGGCGCCGCTCTACAGCCCCAACCTGCCAGGCGCCGACAGCCAGGACCCGACCGAGGTTGAGGCGCGTACCGCCGAGACCGCTGCGTGGCCACCCCCCGAGATCGAGGCACTGCGGACCGAGCTGAACCGTCCTTCCATCCTGGCTGCACGGACCGCGAGCCAAGGCGGCCCGGTCCCGAGGCCGATCGTCGGGCCCGAGATCTACGACCGTTACCAGGCGGCCGTCTCGCGCGTCGATCCGGACCGCGACGGCGACTGGTTCGGCGAGCTGAACCTGACCCCGGCCCACCGGGTCGCCGCGGGCCTGGGTTCGCGCGTGGTCCAGAAGGACCAGGAGCAGCTCATGCAGTCGGCGTGGGCTCAGGTCGGCGAGGTCGACGCGGCCAACCGTGCTCTGCGGTGGGCACAGCTGGCCCGTTTTGTCGGGAGCTCGTCCTACGCCCGGCACCTGCGCCCCCTGTCGTTCGGCGACCTGCTGGCCACCACCCGACGCGTTCAGTCGCGGGTGCTCACCCGCCCGGGGGTCACCGTGGCCGCCGACGTGGGCGCCTCAAACCTGGCCGACTCGGCGGTGACCTCGGCGTTCCGCCGAGTGACCAGACCGCTCGGCGGGTTGGCCCGCTTCATCGCCGCCGACCCGGGCAGTCAGTCCAAGCTGGTCGCCGACGGTGACACGGCGCGGGATATGCAGCGCCCGTACGAGGAGCTGGACGGCGTGACCACGGTGTCCGCCGGGGTCGCCGGCGCCCTCGACGCGCTGCGGGTGGCGCCCGCGCTGGGCGGCGACCCCACGGCGATCGCCGCCGCGCTGGACGCGGCTGGGCAGGCCCTGGGGGCTCAACCCGCGGCGGTCGACGCCGTCGCCGGCCAGGTTCGCGAGGCTGCGCCGAACCCGGCGGACTTCGCGGTGTTCGTGGGCAAGCAGCTGCTGGGCCAGCTGGATCGCGCCGCCGCGGTGAGCAACGGCAAGCTGCCGGTGTGGGCGCTGTGCGCTGCCGGCCTGGCCCGGTCCGTGCAGGTCATCCCGGAGCTGGCCGACGAGGCACAGGTGGTCGCCCGAACAATCCTGGCGGGCATCAAGATGGACCCACCGCCCCCGAGCCAGGCACTCACCTCGGTCCTGGCCCAGGCACGCGAAGCCACCGCCGACGCCATAGGCGCCGGGTTCGCGCAGATCGGGGCGGATCTGGTCGCGCCTGCCTGGCCGGGGACACCGCTGCGGCCCGGGGTTGAGATCACCGGCTCGGCGCTGCTTGCGCTGGTCGACCCGGCGGTCAACCTGACGGCCCGGATGAGGAGTCGGATCGGCTTGCCGGCCTGGCTGCCGGCGACCTGGTTCGACGACCTGCTCCTGAACCCGGTGATGGCTGCCCCGGTGTTCACGCGTCCCATGTACGAGGCACTGGACGCCTACTCGCGCGACTGGCTGCTGCCGGGCCTGAACAGGTTCCCGCAGCCGGACATCGTCACCCTGCTGAAGCCCAACCCCACGTTCGTCGAGTCGTTCCTCGGGGGTCTGTCCCACGAGATGGGTCGCGAGCTGCTGTGGCGTGGCTACCCCACCGACCAGCGCGGCACCTACTTCCGGCGCTTCTGGAACCGCGCCAAGGACGACCTCACACAGGACCTCGCGTACTTCACGTCGACCGATCTCGGCAGCCACCTCGACCCGTCGTTGGACGGGATCGTGCTGATGGTCCGGGGCGAGCTGATCCGCCGCTACCCCAACGCGATGATCCTGGCGATGCGCGCGGGTAGCGTGGACGTCTCGGGGGTGCCGACCTTCGAGGATCCGGTCGCGGCCCCCGATACGCTGGCCGCCATCTCGTTCCATGGCCACCTGCCTCCCGACATCACCCTGGTCGGATTCCAGCTCACGCTTGCAGATATCCAAGCCGGCAGCAAGGACGGCCTCGGCTGGTGGTTCGTGGTTGCCGAGCACCCGACCGCGCCCCGGTTCGGGCTGGCCGAAGGGCCGAACCAGATACCGGCCCAAACGCGTGACCAGCTCGCGTGGAACCAGGTCGAACTCCGGTTCGGTCGATTCCTGGACGGGTCGCAGACGGTCCCGCTCCCCGACACGGCTGGCGGCCCGAGCATCATCTTCGGAGCAGAAGCGGCGAGCACCGCACACGTCCTGCTCCGCGATCCGGTACGTGCAGCGTTCTACGGCCAGANNATGCTCAACGGAACGGGGATGATCTGATGGCTGATCCACTGGATGGCCTTCGGGCAGCGGCTCGCGACCTCGCCCAGCAGCGCACCCAGCTCATCGCCCAGGCGGCCGATCTGGCTGGGCAGGCCGACGCGCAACGCCAGCTCGCCACGGACTCCGCCGCGGTGGGCGACACGGCCGCGAAGGCAGCGGCCAGCGCGGCCGCCACGGACCTGTTCGCCCAGCGCCGCAGCGCACTGGGCGGGCTCACCGACCTGGACGGCCGGCTCGCCGCCGTGATCGGCGCTGCCGCCGGTGACGTGTGCGACGCCGAGCCCGACGTCCCGCTCGCGCTGCTGCCGGTGCGGCTCGAGACCCGGTACAGCGCCGACGGAGCCACGTTGCGGGTCCGCATCTTCCCCGACGACGTCCACGTCGACCGGCTGGACCGGGGTCTGTCCGATGACGAGCGAACCGCTGGCACCGTCTACTGGCAGGCAATCTGGGACGGCAGCATCACCGAGGATGCGGCCTGGCAGACGTTGCTCGCCGCCGTCAAGCCAGCCCGCGCGGAGTGGGTGGCCGCGGCGCTCAGCCCGGATCTGAGCACCCGGCCGAACCCTCCGGTAGCCGGCGCGACCCCCGTGCTCGGCAACCCGCCGCAACTGCAGCAGCTTGCACCCTTCGCCCGCGCCCTGCCCGACCGGTTCAGGGTTGTCGCGCTCCAGGATGGCCAGGTCAGCCAGGCGACCGGAACACCCGTCCCGACGTCGCTGGTGGTGGGCCTGCCCCCGACCGCGGACCCTGACCAGCTCATCCAGAACGGGACCGTGACCCTTGGCCCGGGCATGGAGTGGATGATCGACCCGGCTCAGGCCGAGGCGGTCGGCATGCTGGTCAACGTGCCGCTGGCGGTACCGGGCGCTCCCGTCGAGACGGTGCTGGCCTTCGGCGTCCGGGCCAGCCTGGCGCCGGCCGACGGAGCAGACGAGCTCGCGGCCCTGCTCGAGGCGCACCGCTACAGCCAGGGCGCGGCGTTCGTCACCCCGGGAACACCGACCAACAACACCGAGACGGACCGCGCCACCTGGTCAGCCCGACCTGCCCGCATCCCACCACCGACGACCCCTGTGTTGCTCGCCGACGGCACCGACGCGACGGTGGCCGCGACAGCCTTCGGCCTGAACGCCTCCTCCGACAGCGGGCTGGCCACCTGGCCGGGCGGCGACCAGGGCGCGGGGCCGCTGGCCGCCGCGAGCAACACGGCGCTGTGGCAGGCCACCTGGGGCACCTTCATCGAACGACTCGTCGCGGGCAGCATGCCCGCCCCCCACGTCACCGACGAGATCCGCGAGTCCTGGCGCGACTGGTGGCAGACCAGCGTCCGCGGCGGCGGCCCGTTGCCGATGCTGCGACTTGGCGACCAGCCGTACGGGGTGCTGCCCGTCTCCGCGGTGCAGGCTTCCTGGCAGCCGGACGGCTCGGCCGCAGTGGAGTCTTCGATGCTCGNCATTGTGCGCAACGCGCGCCCACTGGTCGCTGCGGGACTGTCCAACGTACCCAGGGTCGGCACCGGTGCCGTGGACGACGCGTTGCTGGAGGTCCTGGGCAGCGCGCCCCACTTGCTCGGCGTCCGGGTGCGCAGCGTCGGCTCGGACGGGCTCCTCAGCGCGATGCAGCTCCTGTGGAACATTGACCCGGGGGGGACGAACCAGGCAGCCCAGGACCAGATGATCGAAACCCTCTTTCTGCAGTTGGGCGTGCCCGGCAGCATCGGGTTGCGCGGGGCCGTCGGCAAGACCACGCGCCCGCTCGGCCTGCCACTGGTGGCCGACGACACCGACGCGGGCGTCGTCGGGGATCTCGGCTTCTACAAGGCACTGGTCAACGCCCAGCCCCGGACCGTCGCATCGGTCCTGCAGGCACTGCTCGAGATCTGCGCGGCCCGCGAGCAGCAGGACGTCGACCAGGCGGCCCCGACCCAGCAGATCGGGCAGGTGCTCGACCAGGGTGGCCCGCTGCTGGGCAAGGAGATCGACCGCTACAGCGCACTCGTGAACCAGGTGCGCGAAGGCCAGGCTGACCCGGTGGAGCTGCACGCCGCCGCGTCACGCCTGGATGAACGCTTCGGCGCATCGGGACCCTGCGCGCTGGCGGCCCTGCAACCGGTGGTGTCCGCGCGGACAAGCCTGGCCGACGTGGCCCTGAGCACGAAGCTGCCGGGGTCGCTGGCACAGGAGGTCGCGGTCACCGCCCTCGGCGCGTGGCTACGGGCCACCGCACGGCTGGCGCAGTTCCAGGGCGCGGCGCAGATGCTCGTGCAGGCACCGATCGACCAGCGCGGGTTCGCCTTCGCCCAGACGCTCGACTGCGCGAGCCACCGCTACGACGCGTGGGTGAGCTCACTGCCCACCCGCCGGCTCACCACACTGCGCGCCTCGGCGCCGACGGGGGTGCTGCTCGGCGCATACGGCTGGGTCGAGGACCTGGCCCCGGGTGTTGTCACCACACGCCCAGGCGGGTACGTCCACGCACCGAGCCTGACCCATGCGACAACGGCCGGCGTGCTGCGCAGCGGCTACCTGACCCACAACCCCGACGCCACCGGCACTGGTGCCTTGGCCATCGACCTGTCCAGCGCGCGGGTACGAACCGCGACCTCGATCATGGACGGAGTGCGCGCCGGACAGCCACTGGGCGCGCTCATCGGCTACCTCATCGAGCGGCGTCTGCACGAGGAGCACCTCGACGTCTACACCCTCTCGCTGCGCTCGCTGGCCCCGATCGCAGCCGGGCAGCTGGTAGCCGACGCGTTGCCTGCCGGCGCCCAGGAGGCGATCGGGGCCAGCGCGGTGGTGGACGGCGTGCGCCTGCTCGCCCTGCCCCGCACGGCGATCTGGACCAAGCTCACCACCCCGCCCGACAACCCCTACCTTGATGCGGGGACGCCGTGGCCGACGATCGCCGACAACCAACCAGCCATCGAGACGATCCTGCGCGAAGCCGAAAGCGCCTACGACGCAGTCTCAGACGTGCTGCTCGCCGAGTCGGTCCACCACCTGGTCCAGGGCAACACCGCCCGGGCCGCCGCCACGATGTCCGCGGCGGCGGGAGGAGACGTCGCACCGGTCGACCCGGAGGTCGTGCGCACCCCGGCCAGGGCCGCCGCAGTGACCCAGCGCGTCCTCGTGCTCGTCGACGACTCGGGCATCGGCTCGTCGGGGTGGTCGGCGGGCACCCCCCGCGCACAAGCCGAGCCAGCCCTGGCTGCCTGGGCGCAGAACCGGCTCGGCCCGGCCGCCTCGATCGTCATCCACACCGCCGCCGACGGCACCCGCACCACCCTTGAGGCGGCGGGGCTCTCCGGCCTTGACGTCGTCTTCGACTGCGCAACGGCGACGGTATCGCAGACCGGCGGCGTGCTCACGCTGAACGCGGCCGCCCTCGACGCCAGGCTGCGCGCGCTCGTGCCGACCCTCGGCGGCGATGCCCTGCCCCTACTACCCGATCCGGCCTGGCCGGCGGGGCTGCTCGCGATCGGTGAAGTCGCCCTCGCCGCCCGGGCGCTCCATACGTTGATCGCCGGGTCGGCCAGCATCAGCCCCCACTCGTTCGCACGGCCCAACGACCCACCCGTCCGCACTGCCGACCCCAGCGCCCTGAGCGCCCGGCTGCAGCCGGTCGTGGCGGGGCTGACGCAGGCAACCGCGGATCTGGACACCGCGCTTGGCGCCGACCCCGCTGATCCCGGCGCCGTGCAGTCCGCGGTGGACGCGTTGCGGGCGTATGGCATCGCCCTTCCCGCTGGTGGGGCCGCAACAGCACAGGTCGCGTTGGCCGAGGCGCGCAAGCGCGGCGCGGCCGCCTCGGCGATCACGGTCACCGATGCCACATCTGCCCGGGCACTGGGCGAGGCGGTGTTCGGGGCCGGGTTCGTCGTCCTCCCGCAGGTCACCGGCGCCGGTGACCTGTTCAGCACCGTTCTCGGCGGCGTGGCCCCGAGCCAGAGCGCGGTTCGCCGATGGCTGCTCGATCTGGCGACGGTACGTCCTGACCTTGCGAGGTACACCGAGTCCCTGCTGATGGGTGACGCCATCGGCACCTCGCCCGGGCCGGGGCGCTCGCTGCGTATCGCCCAGCTAGCGGCCACCGGCACCCTGGGAACCACTGCCTGGCTGGGGCTGCCACTGGCACCCGGTGAGGCCAGCCCCGACCAGCCGGTCACCGACGTCGTCATCGACGCGCCGACCGGTTACGACGGGACCAGCCCGATCGCCGGCTTCGTGGTCGACGAGTGGGTTGAGCAGCTCCCCCGGCGAAACCCCGACGGCACCGCGACGATTACCACCGGGCTCGCTGTCAATGCCAACTCGCCGGGCGCTCGTGCCCCGCAGGTGATCCTGCTCGCCATCTCCCCGGACGGTAGCCGGTGGAGCTCGCAGGCCCTGATCACGCTCCTGAGCGAAACGCGCGAGCTATCCCGCCTGCGGGCAGTGACCCTCGAGCGGATCACCACGCCGAGCCCGATCCTGCCGGCCATCCAGGACCAGTCGTGGAAGCTGCAGGGCGAACCTGCTCTCAACCTGGCAGAGCTGACGACCAAGATCGCCGAGGTCTCGCGAGTACTCCCCTACGTCAAGGAGACCGGCCCATGACCGTCGCCGACGGCTTCCGCGCGAACGCCGTGTCGGCGAGCATCGCCGCCTCGTTCCTGCTGCACCCCCCGGGCTGGACCCGTCTCGAACCGCAGTCGGTCT
>JGI24140J50213_10000514_pt1 | contig 18025 bp, 12 predicted proteins | sample BarGraIncu00222A_FD_50213 | JGI IMG/M metagenome (IMG submission 50213)
CTTCCGGTCTGCTCACGTAACAGGGCCGCGAGCGGACCGCCGAGGATCGAGCCTACGCCCTGCGCGACGTAAAGCATTCCATAATTCGTGGTGGCGTGTTGAGCGCCGAAGGTGTCGGTCAGGGTCGACGGAAACAACGAAAAGATTTCGCCCCAGCCGAAGAAAACCACGCCGGACAGGATCACGAACACCAGTGCATCGTTACGGAACATGACCATTAAGGTCACAGCCGCAGCTTCCATCAGGAACGCGATCGCCATGGTGTTCTCTCGCCCGATCTTGTCGGACACCCAGCCGAAAAACGGACGCGTCAGTCCGTTGGTCAGTCGATCGATGGTGAGCGCCAGCGGCAGGGCAGCCAGCCCGAACACAATGACGTTGGCGACGCCGAAGTCGCGCGAAAATGCCGCGAACTGCGAGATGATCATCAAGCCGCCGGTGGACATCATCGTCATCATGAAGAACATCAGCCAGAACACCTTGCTGCGCAGCACCTGGCCCGGCGTGGCTCCCGCCCGCGACGCCATTGCCGGCGGCGGCGGCAGCACATCCGCCGAGGTCGGCATGCGCATCGCGAGCGCAGCGGCGGCTCCGACAATTCCAAGGATGATGCCGAACACCACCAGCGTGTGCTGGTAGCCGGCCTGCTTCATCATCGTGTCGATCGGGAACGTGGTCAGAATGGCGCCGAAGCCGTAGCCGGCCGCCACCACACCGGTCGCCAATCCGCGACGATCCGGGAACCAGCGGACCACCAGCCCGATGATTCCAACATAGACGATGCCGGTACCGATGCCGCAGAACAGCCCGTAAGTCAGGTAAAGACCGGTCAGGCTGGTCGCATAGGCCGCACTAACCCAGCCCAGGCCGGATAACAGGCAGCCCGCTCCAATCAGCAGGCGCGCGCCGAACCGGTCGACCAGATAGCCCTGCAACGGCGAAAGCCAGGTTTGCAGGACGACCAGAAGGGTGAAGGTGACCTGTACGGCCGGTAAGGTGGCGCCGAGGGTTTCCTGCAGTGGCTTGGTAAAGAGCGTCCAGACATATTGCGGGCTGGATATCGACATCATGGCGATCAGCCCGAGCACAAGCTGAACCCAGCGCGTCGATCCCGTGGATCGACGCGGCTCCGCCGAAGCCATAGCCATGATTAGCTCCCCCATCCCGATCGCCCAGCGTGACGATTATGATCGCTCCCCCCCGCCACGCAAGGCTGACCGAACGTCATGCTGTCAATAAAATCGGCAGCCTTGAAGGAAACGACGGATCTTGAAAAGCGCCGGACAAAGGCTCACAGGAGCCAGACCGCCCGCGGTCAGGAATATGCGCAACGCCGAAGGACACGACGAAAAGTTACCGGTAAAGTCGCCGGCCGTGGCGAGGACAGACGATTCTTTTTGGCGAGGCGACGCATTGATGATCGACACCCCCCGCGCTCCAGCCTCCGGTCCGGCTGACCAGCATCATGGCTGGCCGGTGTTACCTACGCTTCAGGGGTATCGTCCCCGATTTCTGACGCACGATCTCGTCGCTGGGCTTACGCTTGCCGCGATCGCGATTCCGGAGCAACTGGCGACGGCGCGGCTGGGCGGGTTTTCGCCGCAGATCGGATTTTTCGCATTTCTGGCGGGCTCGCTGGCCTTCGCCATTTTCGGAAGCAACCGCTCGCTGTCCAGCGGAGCCGATTCCACCATCACGCCGATCTTTGCCGGAGGCCTCGCTTTGCTGGCGGTGTCCGGCTCTCCCGAATATGCAGCGCTTGCCGGCGTGCTGGCGCTCATGGTCGGCGTTGTGCTGGTCGTCGGTGGGATTTTTCGTCTGGGGTGGATCGCAGATCTGCTGTCGGTTCCGGTAACCGTCGGCTTTCTTGCCGGCATTTCGGTGCACATCCTGATCTCGCAATTGCCGGCCATCCTCGGGCTCGCGTCGCCGAGCGGACCCATGCTCCAGCGCCTGGCGACGCTGGCGGAGCAACTGCCGCAGACCAACCCGTTTTCGCTCGTCATCGGCCTCGGTGTGCTGGCGTTGATCGTGATTTCGGAGCGGATCGACGTTCGTATCCCGGGCGCGCTGATCGGCCTCGTTGGGGCTGCCGCCGCGGTCATCTTCCTTGGACTTGAGAGCCGAGGCGTCGCGGTTCTCGGCAATATCCCGGTCGCGCTGCCGAAGCTTGCCATTCCCGAAGTTCCGCTCAGCCGATGGCTGCAACTGGTGCCGCTGACGCTCATCATCGCCATCATCGTCATGGTACAGACAGCGGCGACGACGCGATCGTTCGTATCGGATCCCAACGAACCGCCGGATGTCGATCGTGACTTTGTCGGGGTCGGAGCCGGCAGTATCCTGGCGGGTCTGATCGGCGCATTTCCGGTGAATGCCAGTCCGCCGCGCACCGCGATTGTGTCGGAGACCGGCGGCCGGTCGCAGCTCGCCGTGCTCGCCGCCGCGGCCATCGTTCTGGGGTTGCTGGCATTCGGAAGCTCGCTGCTGCATCACGTCCCGCAGGCAGCGCTCGGCGGTGTGCTGTTATTCGTCGCGCTGAGGATTATCCGTGTCAGCCAGATCGTTGCGATTTACCGGCAGTCGCTGGGCGAATTCCTGCTGATCGTTGCGACCGCCGCCGCCATCATCATCCTGCCGATCGAGCAAGGGGTCGGGATTGGAATCGCGCTCTCTCTGCTGCATGGCATCTGGAGCACGACCCGTGCCCGGCTCACGNTGTTCGAACGGGTGCCGGGCACATCGATCTGGTGGCCATCCAGCCAGCACATCCCGGGCGAGAGCGAGCCCAACATCATGGTCGTCGGATTCCAGGCGCCGTTGTCGTTTCTCAATGCCTATCCGTTCCGGCGAGACATGGTGAAGCTGTTGCAGTCCCCGCCCCAACAGACCCGCCTGATCGTTCTCGAGGCCACCGGCATTGTGGAGATCGACTTCACCGCCGCGCAGATTTTGAACGACACCATTCGCGCCTGTCGCGCGGCAGGCGCCGATTTCACCATTGCGCGCCTGGAGTCGATCCGGGCGGAAGAAGCGCTCGAACGATCCGGCATCATGCAACTGCTCGCAGCGGATCGGCTTTTCCATAGTGTCGAAGAAGCCATTCGGGCATGGCGCGGCCAATCCAAGGCCAAGTAGACCAGCGATAAACGGCAGGCTGATCACTGCAAGTCAGCCCTCGCAACGGCCCGATTTTATGTCTCCTCAGATCGAAGCTGCATTTCTAGCAAGGCCATCGTTTGCAATATTCTGGGTTCCCTTTCTCCCTGGTTCGCACTGCGAAGAATGCTTTCCGCGATATTTTGCACCCGCAGCGAGCTCACCGGATACGGCAGCGTGGCTACCGCGTCCTCGAGCGCTTGATCCATCGCCTTGATCAGGTCAGGCGAAAACGAGGCATTTGAAAAATCTTTCATCCGCGGCTTTCGGTTCCAATTGGAAGGAGCACTACGAAAACAAGCTGCCGGGGCACCATATGTTCCCGATCCGCCGTCACTTGCGCTCACAACTTGTTTGGCTGTCGCGGAACAAATCGCGCGCGGCGGCCATTATCACTCACCCCAGGAGAGCCCTATGCGCCGAGCCAAGCCCCTGCCAACCCGCAACAAGATCGACTTGGCTGACCCAACGCAGATTCGCGTCTGGACGAGGCGACTGGGAATCAGCGCCGACGATCTTCAGCGCGTGGTCAGGAAAGTGGGCAATTCAATCGCCAGCGTCAGCAAGGAAATCCGTCTTCGGAAAGCGGCTCCGCGCACGTCACCTTTGTCGGTTCAAATCGACCCGGTTCCCCTGCCCGGAATCGAAGCGGTCGCGGCCGATGCTCAGTTGGCGACGGCAGGAGGCAACTAGCGAAGCGGACGCGCGGTTCGGTATTCACTCTCAGTCTGTCTCAAACCGACCAATGGTCGCCTTCGCCTCGTCGCGCGCCGAAAATCAAGCCTGGCTTGCTGGCGTCGACTTCTGCATCAGCATGGCGGCAACCGCGTCAATGATCGTGCTGATCGCCGTGCGCCGATAGGCCCAGCGCTCGTCGGGGTCCACTGGCGCGATCACCATGGTCGCGTTGGCCTCGAACAGCAACAGATCGCCATTGGGGCCAAGCCCGAAATCGATGCCGCCATAGTCGAGGCCGAGCACGTCTTGTATTTTTTCAAGTGCAGCCATCGCCTTGTCGCCGAGCGCTGCCGGCATGTCGGCGAGAAAGCGCGCTTCCTCCAGCCGATGGTCGGGCTTGTCGGCCATATCGGAGGTGAAATAATGCACCTTCCATTTGCCTGATATCGCCAGATGTAAGGGATAGATTCGGCCGCCGATCATCATCACCCGGTATTTTCGTGCATTGCCGTCCGTGCCCCGGGCATCGAGATATTCGATGACAAGCAGGTCGTCGCCCGGCAGGGCGGCCGCGGCTGCGGATAATTCAGCCGCCTGCTCGACGATGATAAAATTGCGTCCGGTATGATAGCCGGGCGAACGTAATAGCAGCGGAAACGCAAACTGGTGGTTCGCCAAGGTGGCGACGCCATCCGCGCCGGCGAGGATATCGCGCGCGATGGCCGTCGTTCGCGGCGCAACCACTCCCGGCACGGCGCCGAGCCGACGGGCATTGTCGATACGGCCGGTCTTCATCACCGCGCGCGGATCGTTGATGACAGGTACAGTGGTCCGCGCCGTCAAACGAGCGGCCGCCTGCAGCGCCGGCGCGCAGAGATCGGCGTCGCCGATGGCGTTGAAGATCAGTTGATGCTGCGGCAGCGCGGCGGACGGATCGAGATAGTCGGCGACGACAACCGACGTCAGAAAGATGCAGTCGTCCAGCAGCGACGCGGTCGGGATGTTGCCGCCGCCCGACGAAACCAGTTGCAGCACAGTGACCGGCGGCGTGGTGCCGCGATACGGCAGGCTGGAAATCGCATGGCCGCGAAAGCCCTTCTGAAAATGACGGAGCGCTCCAGTGCGATCGCCGATGTCGGACAGGACCGCGCCCAATCCCTGATGCGCCTCCGCGTGATCCGGATCGATCCGCAACACGGCTTCGTAGTGCTCGCGCGCTTCCGCGTGTTTGTTGGCGCGAAGCAATAAATTCGCCAGGTTCACCCGCGCCATCGGATGGTCGGGATGGTGAAGGATCGCCTCCGAATAGACCCGGCAGGCGGCGTCGATGGCCCCCATATTCGTCAGCAGGGTCCCGAATTCGTTGAGGGCGCTGAAATGGGTGGGTGCTCGGCGCAGGATGTCGATGAAGGCCTGTTGGGCATCCTGCCGCCGGTCAAGGGCGCCCAAGAGAACCGCACGCTCGATTTCGGTGCCGATCGCATCGGTCCCGATCGGTTGGCGTGCCAGCACATCCTCAAGCTGACTGAGCCTCGACTCCTGCGCCAGCCGGGGCGCCCAGCCGCGATGGCCGGCGGCACTATCGGGCAAGACCGCCGCGTTCTGTTTCAGTCCGGTCACGATGTCAGCACGTTTCGACGCCTGTGGCTTCAATCGCCCTGTTATCTGCTGATTCGCAGCCGGCACGTATCCATGAATTTCGCCCGTTTCCTGCCGTCATCGCGGGTATTGCCGGATATTTCCCTCATCCGCCCCCGAAATGACCGGAAAGCAGAAATCCGGCCTGACAACCCAGACCGGGAACTTCGGGAAGACTTTGTTTACCAAGAATCTTCATGGTTGGTTCACCTTCACCGCACCCAAGGCGCAATCCATGACTGCCACTGCGTTGGCCACCGGCCTCCCGGACGCTGATATCGGCGCTTCGTTCGTTGCACGGCAGCTGCGCATCGGGCTGGAATATTATACCGCCGGCAGGATCAACGACGCGATCGTCGCCTATCAAACTGGCCTCGCCGCGGCCGAGAATGAACCGCCCCGCAGCGCGTCCGTCGGGACCATCTCCAACCTGCATTCACATCTCGGCAATGCATGCATGGTCCGCGGCGATCTCGCGCAGGCAGCGGCAAACTACAAGGCCGCGCTGCGGCTCGCTCCTCACCTCGTCTCCTGCTGGTGCAATCTCGGTAACGCGCACCATAAGGCCGGGAAGCCCGCGGAGGCCGTCGCTTATTATCTTCAAGCCCTGAAGCTCAATCCAGGCCATTGGCCGTCGCGCACCAATCTGGTTCAGGCGCTGATCGCCACCAAGCAATACATCATCGCCCGGGGACTGTTGCTGGAGATGGTCGGCGAATGGCTGCAGGACGGCACCCTTTGCCATCAGCTCGGCAAGGTTCACTTCGAGCTCAACGAACCGGAAGCAGCGATTGCGCGTTTTGAGCAGGCCATCGCCCTCGACCCGCGCGATGCGGAGAGCCTCTACTGGATCGGCGCCATCAAGCAGACGGCCGGCCAAATCGAAGCCGCCAAAGCGGCCTATGCCGAAGCAGCCCGGATACAACCCCTGATCAGGCGGCCGGCTGCGAAGGTACCCGCGGATTTTCGAATCCTCGCGCTATATGGCCCGTTCGCCGGCAACACGCCAACCGAATACCTCTTCAAGGATGTTGCCTACGACACCGATACGCTTTCCCTGTTTGCTTCCAACCAATATGACGTCGAAGCCCTGAAACTGGACGTGCAGGTTGTCGTCAATCTGATTTCCGATGCGGACCAGGCCGATGGGCTGTTGCCATTGGCCGCCGATCTGGTTGACCGCATTGGCATGCCAACCGTCAACGATCCACGCAAGATCGCGAAGACAACGCGCGATGCGGTTGCCGAACTGCTGTCGGATATACCGGGCTGCAAGATTCCGAATGTCCTGCGTCAGACCGCCGGTTCCGATCTTTCGATTGCAACGTTGCGGGCCGCCATTGCGTCCTCATCCATTCTGGCCCGGCCGGTCGGGACGCATGGCGGCGATGATTTCGAAAAGATCGAAGACCCGACTGAGCTTGCGGCCTTTCTGGCGCAACGCCCCGATACCGATCACTATCTGATCGAGTATGTCGACTATCGCTCCGCCGATGGTCATTTTCGAAAGTATCGCTTCATTTTCGTCGATGATCAGATTCTGCCGTATCACCTCGCGATCGGAGACGACTGGAAGGTGCACCACGTCAGCACGGACATGGTCAATCAACCATGGATGCGAGAAGAAGAAGAAGCGTTTTTGCAGGATCCCGCCCGGGTTTTCAATTCCGGGCATTACGAGGCGCTGCGCGCCATCCAGCAACGCGTCGGCCTTGAATATTTCGGCATCGACTGCGGGCTGGACCGTTTCGGCAATCTTGTTGTGTTCGAGGTCAATGCCTCGATGCTGGTCCATGAACGCAACGAGGACTTCCCCTACAAGGCCCCATTTGTGCTTCGTATCAAACAGGCCTTCGATGCGATGCTGCAGAAATTCGCGATCGCCGGGTGAATCGCGGCGTCGGGCTATTTCGACGCCGAATCCTTCGACAGCAGCGCGATCGCCTCCTGCACCGTGGTCATGAATTGCGCGGGGAAGATGATGGTGGAGTTCTTCTCAACCGAAATCTCCGCCATCGTCTGCAGGGTGCGGAGCTGAAGCGCTACCGGGTGCTGCGTGATGATGTCGGCGGCCTGGCCGAGCTTTACCGCCGCCTGATATTCACCCTCGGCGGCGACGATCTTGGCGCGACGCTCGCGCTCCGCCTCGGCTTCCTTGGCCATCGCCCGCTGCATGTTATCCGGCAGCGTGATGTCCTTGATCTCGACGGCCGTGACCTGGGTGCCCCACGGCTCGGTATGCTGGTCGATCACGTTCTTGATCTGGTCGTTGATGCTCGCGGTATCGGAGAGCAGNTGATCGAGGCTGAACCGTCCGACCACATTGCGGACCGTGGTCTGGCTGATCTGGTTGATCGCGTTGTAGACGTTCTCGATCGCGATCACCGCCTTTTCCGGATCGGTAATATGATAATAGGCGACCGCCGCGATATCGATCGACACGTTGTCCTTGGTGATGATCTTTTGCGAAGGGATTTGCATGGTGACGGTGCGGAGCGATACGCGCACCATTTGCTGGATCGGAACAAAGATCAGAGTCAGCCCGGGTCCGCGCACACCTGCGAATTTGCCCAGCAGAAATACCACGCCGCGCTCGTACTGCTTCAGCACGCGAAGCGAAACCAGGGCATAGAAGGCCAGCAAAACGATAACAAAAGGAATCAGGTCCATGGCGTCCTCATCGGTTGTCTTGATGGGTCGTCTTGCGGCACTCGCCGGTCGGCGGCATCGCCAATGATCCGCAATGCCCGCAGTAGTCCGAACCGCTTCATACCCCAGAATGCCCGCGCGAGACAGCACAATAGCCGTCGCGGGCTCGGCGAGCATCTTAACGGCACCCGACGGTCATCCTGTCGACGTTCTTGCCTCCATCAACAGGGCCGTCGCGTTGCCCATCTGTTGAACCGCGGATGATGAATCTGTCGGATGACCCGCTTGTCAGAATCTATCGAGCGCTCGCTCATTTTCCCCTTTCGCAACAGAGGAACTTGTGCAATGTTTTAATCAATCTGCGCCTGCCGAACGGTCATGGAGCGGAAATAAAAAGAAAATCAGCCGCGTGAGAAGAGCTGATATCCCCGGGGGAGGAGATGGACATTGCGATATGTCGGCCGTTGCCGAGATCGTTCTCTACTGAGGCGCTCTGTGCGCGCATCCTTGAACGGCATCGCGAGGCTATACGGGTGCAAAAGACGGAGTTGGCCATCGCCAACCTCGGTCGCATCATCGTCGCCACGTTGAAACTCTCCAATAAAAAGGGCTTTCACGCCACCAGCCTGCGTGACCTGGCGCGGGCCTCGGGCCTCAGCATGGGCGGGCTCTACACTTATTTTCCCAACAAGCCGATGCTGTTGTCGATGATCCTCGGCGAGGTGGTGACCACTACGTTGGAAGTCCTGCGCGAGCCGCCAGACGATGTCGTAGGAGATGCACCGGCCCATCTCGACTGGGTCCTTGAAACTCACATCCGCCTGACCGAGGCGATGCGCCCCTGGTTCGTATTCGCCTTCATGGAGGCGAAATCGTTTCCGGCGGCCGAACGGCAGATGGCGGTCGACGCGGAAGTCGCCATCGAAAAAATCGTTGCCGATGTCCTCGCCGCCGGCGTTGCAAGTGGCGCCTTCGTGATCCCGGACGTCACGCTGACCGCATCGCTGATCAAGCCCTTGCTGCAGGACTGGTATGTCAAGCGTGCCAAATACCGCAAGCGTGGCATACCGATCGAGACATTCATCGAAAGCGTGAAAGCTTTCATCGGAGCAGCCTTGTGCGCAAGGGCCCGCACGGACGGAGTTCGCAGCCGGCGCGGCGTTGAGACATTGTCCATTGGCGCGCTGGCTACAGTCAGGGAAAAGCTGGCATGAAGCACCTGGGTTTTAGCCAGCAAGGAATCGTGTTTGCGGTTTTCACGGCACTTTTTGTGGTATTCGCCCTCACGCTGCCTGGTTTTCTTAGCACTGCGAATATGTTGACCCTGCTGCAAAGCGTGGCGGTGCTGGGCATTCTCGGCCTGGCGATGGCGATCGTCGTGATCGGGCGCGGCATCGATATTTCGCTGATCGCGGCATTGGCCGTCCCACCGGGGCTGGTGCTTCAAATGGTGCAGGACGGCCATTCGTTGCCGACCTCGCTCGCGGCGGCTTTCGTGCTGACGGTGGTGTTCGGCCTCGTGAACGGATGGCTGATCGCCTATGCCGAGGTGCCGTCACTGTTCACGACATTGGCGTCCGGATTGTTTCTCGCCGGTCTCGGCCAGGCCGCGCTTTTCAAGCTCGACGTGGTGCAATGGAGCACCGGACTCGACGGTTTCGAACACCTCGGTCAGGGAAATCTCCTGGGTATACCGATGCCGGTCGTGATGTTCGCGATTGCATGCATCGCGGTGGCATTCCTGCTGCGACGAACGCGGATCGGCGCCTATATTTACGCCATCGGCGACAACCCCTATGGCGCGCGGGTTACCGGTATTCCGACCCGGCCCATCATCGTGCTGCAATATGTTCTGGCCGCGTTGATCGGCTTTGGCGCCGGCCTCATTCTCGCGGCATCGGTCAACAGCATGCCGACGCGCATATTCAATTCGACGTTGATCTACGATGTGATCCTGGTCGTCGTCCTTGGCGGCATCGGGTTGTCGGGCGGACGCGGCGGCGTCGTCAATGTGATCATCGGAACGCTCCTGATCGGCACCATGCTCAACGGCATGACCATCATGGACGTCTCCTATTCCGGCCAGAACCTCGTCAAGGGCGTGGTGCTGCTGGCCGCCGTGATCGCGGATTCCTTCCTGAATCCGCGCAATGAAGAGACCGCACAACAAGGCGACATCTGAACTGATGCGTACCACATCAATCAACAATGGGAGGACGGGATGACTATATCTGGACGTACGACACTCAAGACGATGCTGTTGGGAATCGGTTTGCTCGCCGTCGCGGCACCGCCGGCACTTGCGCAAAAGGGCCTCGACGAGCCGTTTCAGGGAGCCTTCAAGGAAGCGCTCGCCGGCAAGACGGTAGCTTTCGTGCCGGTCGCGATGAATTTCGACCTGACCGAGGGCTGGTTCGCTGGCCTCAAGCGGGAGTTGGAGCCCTACGGCGTCAAGGTGGTGGTCCGCGATCCGAACTGGAGCACCAACGCGGGCGCACAGGCAGTGACGACGCTGATCTCTGAAAAGCCGGCGGTGATCATCCTCCACAATCCCGACGTTCAGACCTACGCCAAGCTGGCACAGCGTGCCGAGAACGAAGGCATCTATATCCTTCAGATCAACATGGGCTCGAACTATCGCAGTTCGGCCTTCGTCGGCGCAAACTGGAACGAAATCGGCGAGCGCCAGACCGAAGCTGTCGTCAAGGCCTGCCAGGGCAAGTCGAACAAGATCGCGGTGATCCAGGGCCAATTGTCAGCCGCGGCCAGCGCCTACACCCTGAAAGGCGTCGAAAATGTCCTCGCCAAAAATCCGGATATCAAGGTCGTCTCGAGCCAGGCCGCCGATTGGGATGCCGCCAAAGCCAAAGCGATCACCCAGACCGTCCTGAAACAGAATCCCGACCTGTGTGGCATCGTCGGCTTCTGGGATGGGATGGACATTGGTACCGCGGCTGCCGTGAAGGAAGCCGGGCTCACCGGCAAGGTATTTCTCGCGACCTCCGGTGGCGGCGAACGCAAGGGCGCGTGCGAACTGGTCAAGTCCGGCGCGTTCGACCTCGACATGAGCTACGACGTGCCGACGCAGGCGGCCGACATGGCGGGCATGATCAAGTGGCTGCTCTCCTCCGGCGTAAAACCCGGCTCCGTGAAGGGATCGATGTATACGACCCTGATTCCGATCACGAAGGAGAACGCCTCAAGTGAAACCGCCTGCTGGAACCTCAGCGATCTCAAGAAATAAATAATCGTTACGCCAAATGAGCGGGCGGCCGTCGCATGGCCGCCCGTCTCATGCGACCAAGCCGCATACCGATCCAGAATCCCTTTTTCCTTCCACTCCGGGCCGCCGATGCAAGACGCACTTCTTCGTTTGAGATACCGCTACTGGCCGGATCACCTGCTCGGCGAAATTCTATCCAAGCGTTGGACGGAGACCGCGATCCCGGTGATCGTTCTCCTGATCGTCACCATCGCTCTCAGCCGATCGATCCCCGGATTTCTCTCCCCCGCCAGTCTCGGCGATACCGGGCGGCAGGCCGGCGAGATCGGCTTCGTCGTGCTCGGCATGGCGCTCGTCGTCATTGTCGGCGGCATCGACCTTTCGGTGGGATCGATGTTCGCGCTGTGCGATTTCTGCGCGCTGTACTGCCTCAATGTCCTCAACTGGCCGGTGCCCGCGGTGATCGTTGCGACACTGGTGTGCGGCGCGGTGCTTGGCTCCATCAACGGCCTGTTGATCGGATATCTGCGACTGCGCGCCTTCATCACGACGCTGATCACGCTGATCATCTATCGCTCCGCCTACGATCTTTTGCTGTTCGACAATTCAACCAAGATCGCCGCCGGCTTCCCCGATTTCCCGTCCTGGAATTTCATGGGCGGCGGCGTTGTCGCCGGCATTCCTGCCGTTGTGCTGATCTATATCGTCGTGGCCATCTTCGGGCATGTGTTTCTCACTCGTTTGCGGCCGGGATGGCATGTCACCGCGATCGGCGGCTCGCGCCGCTCGGCCTATAATTCGGGCATTCCGGTGCGGCGTACAATCGCGTTGTGCTACACCGCAAGCGGGGTGCTGACCGCGATCGGTGCGGTGTTTTTCGCCGCAAGGCTCGGCACCGTCGGCGGCGATGTTGGCGTCGGGCTGGAGGTGACCGTCCTGACGGCAACCGTGCTGGGCGGCATCAGCCTCGGCGGCGGCAAGGGCTCGGTCGCCAAGGCGCTGGTCGGCACGCTGATCGTGCTGTTTCTGATCAACGGCCTGACCACACTGTCGGTGAGCGGCGGCGTCAACCGCATGGTGCTCGCCGCCGTCCTGCTGGTCGCCGCCGTGATCGACATCCGCTGGCTGAAGAACCGCAACCGCATCATCAGCAAGGTCTATGTCAGCCCGACCTTTCACGGGCTGGCCCCGGCCATTTCGACCGCACCCGGCAGCGGGCCATTCGCGCAGAACGACAAGTTGCGCGACGTCACGCTGATCGGTCTGGGCCGCATCGAAGCGCCGGAAGACGTCATTCTCGATCGCAACGACTATCTCTACGCCGGTTCGCGCCACGGCGACATCATCCGCTTCCAGCCGCCCGACTACCAGGAGATGGAAGTGTTCGCCCATATCGGCGGCCAGCCGCTCGGCATGGCCTTCGATCGAGCCGATAATCTCTATGTCTGCATCGGCGGGATGGGGCTCTATCGTATTACGCCCGATCGCAAGGTCGAGAAGGTGACGGACGAAACCAACCGCAGCCTCTATTCGGTCAACGACGACAGCCGCCTTCGCCTTGCCGACGATCTCGACATCGCCGATGATGGACGCATTTTCTTTTCCGAAGCGACCGTCCGCTACGAAATGCACGAATGGCCTGTCGATGGACTGGAGGCGCGCGGCAACGGCCGGATCATTTGCTACAATCCGGCGACCGGAACAACACATACCGTGCTGCGTGGGTTGAAGTTCCCCAACGGCATCTGCATCGCCAGCGACGGCCAATCGATCCTGTTCGCCGAAACCTTCGGTTGCTCGATCAAGCGCTATTGGTTCGATGGCCCGAAGACCGGGAAAGTCGAGACGGTGATGGACAATCTGCCGGGCTATCCCGACAACATCAATCTCGCCTCGGACGGAAACTATTGGCTGGCGATGGTCGGCATGCGCAGCCCCGCGCTCGATCTGGCCTGGCGGATGCCCGGCTTCCGCAAGCGGATGGGCAAACGGGTCCCGATCGATGAGTGGCTTTTCCCGAACATCAACACTGGATGCGTCATCAAGTTCAACGAGCGCGGCGAAGTGCTTGAATCGTTCTGGGACCTGCAGGGCGTCAACCATCCCATGATTACATCGATGCGCGAGCACCGCGGCTATCTCTATCTCGGCGGCATCTCCAACAACCGCATCGGCCGCTACAAGCTCGATGGTGCCGATCCAAACTTCATCCAGTACGACCGGCGCTGGGGGAAGAACCAGTGATCTCATCGCTGAAGGCCTTTACCGACCGCTTTCTCGGACGCGGCGAGGCAACCATCACGGTGCCGACCTTTGACGGCGCGTTGAAGCCCAACCAGATCCTGGAAAGCGCAGAAACCGTCGGACAGTTCGAAGCGCCCGAGGATCTCGCAACCGACGGCAAGACACTCTACATCGCTGATGGCGCCGCCATCCTGCGGCTCGATGGCGCTGCCACGACCGAGGTCAGGCGCTTTGACCGCGCCATCACCGCGCTTTGTTGCTTGCCGGATGGCGGCATCGCCGTCGCGCTCGACGGNCGCGAGGTGCAGGTGTTCGCGACACCGTCGGCGCCGTCGGCCAAGACGACGCTGTCGGATCCATCGATCAACGCGATCAACGCGCTGTCACCTGGACCCGGCGGAACGTTGACCGCCACCGATGGATCGACCGCCCGCCCCTATCGTCAATGGGCGCATGACCTGATGGANCGGGGCCACACCGGCAGAGTGCTNTCGCTCGACATCGCCAGCGGCGGCATTCGCACCATCGCTGCGGGCCTGAATTATGCGTTCGGCGTCTGCGCAGCGGGCGACGCGCTGTTTGTCAGCGAAAGCTGGAAGCACCGCATTGTCGCCATTGCCCCGGATGGAAGCCAGCGTACCGTGCTGGACAATCTGCCGGTCTATCCTTCGCGGCTTTCCAAGGCAGCATCCGGCGGGTTCTGGCTGACGGCCTTCGCCGCGCGCACCCAACTCGTCGAGTTCGTGCTGCGCGAAAATGCCTACCGGCGTCGCATGATGAACGAAATCGACCCGGAGTACTGGATCGCGCCCAAGCTGAAATCCGGCCAGTCGTTCCTCGAGCCGATGCAGGGCGCCCACATCAAGACCATGGGCGTCGTCAAGCCATGGGCGCCGCCGCGGTCCTATGGCCTCATCATCCGGCTCAACGACCGCGGCGTACCGATTTATGCCGTGCACAGCCGGGTCGACGGTGTCAACCACGGCGTGGTGGCGGCCGTCGAGATGGATGGCTCGCTGTTCGCAATCGCCAAGGGACCGGGCCGGCTGCTACGCGCGCCGCTGACCATGATCGAGCAGGGATTGCGCGCATGAGCGATATCGTCCTCACGCTTCGCAACGCGACCAAGCTCTATGCCGGTGTTCCCGCGATCGAGAACGTCGATTTCGAACTTCGCCGCGGAGAGATTCACGCGTTNGTCGGAGAGAACGGGGCCGGCAAGTCGACGCTGACCAANGTGATGGCCGGCGTCGTCACGCTGACGTCCGGGACCATGCAGGTCAACGGCGTCGACGTGGCGCCGCGAACGCCGCTCGAGGCCCGCCATCTCGGCATCGCGATGGTGTTTCAGGAGAACAGCCTGGTTCCGACCATGACGGTCGCCCAGAACCTGTTTCTGGGACAGGAACGCTTCTACAACCGGCTGCGCGGCATCTACATCGCTGCCCAGCAATTCCTGCAATCGCTGAATTTCGACGTCACGCCGACCGCAACCGTCGGACTGCTCGGCGCCGCCAAGAAGCAGATGGTCGAAATCGCGCGCGCGGTCTTGCATGAAGCGAAAGTCATCATCTTCGACGAGCCGACCGCGACGCTCACCCCGGAAGAAAAGAAATATTTCTTCGACCTCGTGCGCGACCTCAAGCGCCGCGGCGTGTCGATCGTGTTCATCTCGCACGCGCTCGAGGAAGCCCTGATCCTTGCGGATCGCATCACGATCCTGCGCGACGGCAAACATGTGGTAACCGACGACGCCTCGAAGTTCGACCGTGCGCGAATCGTGCAGGCGATGGTCGGGCGCGATTTGTCGAATACGCTCTATGGCAGGCGCAAGACCACGGTGCGGACTGCCGGCGCGCGGGTGCTGACGGTGCAGAACCTCAAAATGGCGCCAATGGTCAAGAATAATTCGCTTTCGGTGTTCGCCGGGCAGATCACCGGGGTGTTCGGCCTGGTCGGTGCCGGCCGCACCGAGACATTCAAGGTCGTCGCCGGCGTGCTCAAGCGCGATTTCTTTCACGGCGGAGAGATAATCCTGCACGACAAGCCGGTGCGCTACCGCGTTCCGGCGCCGGCGGTGCGCGCGGGCATCGCCTATGTCACCGAAGACCGCAAGGTGGAGGGTTTTTTCGAGACTATGTCGGTGGCCCGCAACATCTATCTCGGGTTGCTGGCCAAGGTCCCGGGCGGCCGCTTTTTCCTGTCACGGCGCGAGGCCGACAAGATCGGCAGCTCGTGGGTCGAGAAACTCAGGGTTCGTTCCACCGGCAATGACATGAAGGTGGTCGAGCTCTCGGGCGGCAACCAGCAGAAGGTGGTGATCGCGAAGTCGCTGGTGCAGGATCCGGATCTGATCATTTTCGACGAGCCGACGCGCGGCGTCGATGTCGGCGCGATCGTCGAGATCCATGAACTGATCCAGCGGCTGGCCGACGAAGGCAAGGCGGTGGTCGTGATCTCGTCCTACCTGCCCGAGATCATGGCGCTGTCCGATCGCATTCTGGTGTCGCGAGGTGGCAAGGTGGTCGAGGAATTCTCAGCCCTGGAAGCGACCGAAGAGAAGATCATGTACGCGGCGGTTCACTAGCGCGCGATGGCTTTTGATTGAATCAGAACCGAAGCTCTAAGGCTCGCTCGAACCAACCGCGACATCCCGCGCAACGTGGCCTTCCGTCTTCCCGAACGCGCCGGCTTCGGCCAGCGCAGCGATGCCGGCATCGTCATAGCCGAGCGTCTTGCGCAGCACCGATCTGGTGTGCTCGCCGAGCAGGGGCGCTGCGACCGGATCGACCACCGGCGTCAGTTCCATGCGGAGCGGCGTTTCGATATTGGGGACCGAGCCCGCGGTCGGGTGCGGAATCTGGCTGAGGCGATGACGCTCGCGCACTTCCGGCGCGTTGAGCCCCTCCTCGACGGTACGAAGATAGCCGACCGGGATATTGGCCTTCTTCATCTTCGCGATCCAGTTCTCAAGCCGGTCGCTCGCGAAAACCTTGCCGATGATGGCGCGCAACTTTTCCCTGTTGGCGGTTCGCGCCCGGCGGTTGGCGAATTCCGGATCGGTGATCAGGTCGGGCCGGTCAAGCACCTCGGTGACGAGACGCCGATACAGCCGGTCGTTGGCGCAAGCGATATAGAACGGCCCGTCGGACGCTTCATAGACCCCGACGCTGGGAGAGCCGTTCGGCGAGTTGCCGAAACGGCCGGGGTTCACGCCATTGATCAGATAGGCCATGCCATAAAAGCCGGTCATCGCCACCGCGATGTCGATCAGCGCGACCTCGACATACTGGCCGCGGCCGAGCCGGTCGCGTGCCAAGAGCGCGAGCAGGATGGCATTGCAGGCCGACATGCCCGTCGCCAGGTCGATGACCGGCGGACCGGTGCGCACCGGCTGGCCGTCCGGAAAGCCGTTCAGCGACATGAATCCGCTTTCGGCCTGCGTGATCGGATCGAAACCCGGGCGCATGGCAAAAGGTCCCTGGCGGCCGTAGGCCGAGATCGAGCAATAGACCAGCCGCGGATTGGTCGGCGCAACGCTGGCATAGTCGAGGCCAAACTTCTTCATCACGCCGCCTGAGAAATTCTCCACCACCACATCCGCTTTCGCGATCAGTTCGCGCGCCACCTTGAGGGCCGCGGGGTTGGTAAAGTCGAGCGCGATGCCGCGTTTGTTGCGATTGAGGCTGAGATAGGCCGCACTCTCGCCGCCGACTTCCGTATGCTCGTAGCTGCGCGTATCGTCGCCACCATCCGGGTTTTCGATCTTGATGACTTCGGCGCCGAAATCCGCCAGGGTTTGCGTGCAGGCAGGCCCGGCGACGACCCGGGTGAAATCCACCACCAGCAGGCCGTCGAGAGCAGTCGGCGCGCCCTTCTCGCGGGGTGCGCGATCCGGCAGTTGCAGTCTGGCAGTCATGATCGTCTTGTCCTTTTCCTTTTGAGATCGATTGGCGACCATCGGCGAATTGGCGCCGCGAGTGCCGAATTTATGGGCTATTTCCGGCCATCCGCAAGTGGCGCTTGTGCGCGCTTATTGGCGGGTTGTTGTGATCTTATGACCTGCTCGTACGAGTCTGCCGTGGCGCAGGCGGGCGCGAATGCGTGTGAAGGACCACAACAGGCAATGATACCGCGACCATGACATCATCCTCATCGAACCCTCCATCTCCATCTGCATAAAGATTGGTGGATCGCGACGAACGCGCCGTTCGAGACGCGCTGATTACAAATTGGAAAGCATGCAATCCGTTCATCGATGTTAATTCGCAGCAATGCGCCGAACCGATTGCTCGCGCGCACCTCCAACGGATGTTAGGAGGTGAATATCATGAAACTTGTTTCCGCACTTGTTGGTCTCGCCGCGCTAGGCGGCGTGGCACTCTCCAGCGCAGCAGCGTCTGCGATACCTGTCGCCGTTCCGGGTCAGGCCGC
>JGI24140J50213_10000516_pt1 | contig 17964 bp, 19 predicted proteins | sample BarGraIncu00222A_FD_50213 | JGI IMG/M metagenome (IMG submission 50213)
CAAAAACGGTCTCTACGCCTTCTTTAATCAGAACCTTTAAAATTGCATCGGCTCCGTTAACTTTTTCCTGGGTTACTGGTGTCATGAATCTGAATTTAGAGTGTTTATTGTTGGGAATCAGTTATACATCCGTGAGAGGCATCTGAAACTGTCATTGCATATTTATAAAGTGCGCCGCGACTAACCTTAAGTGCAGGCTTGATCCATTCAATGCGGCGTTGTTCGATCTCTTCGTTTGAAAGATCAACGCTCAGTGTGTTTTGAGTGGCATCGATAGTGATGATGTCACCATTTTGAAGTAAAGCGATAACGCCACCTTCCTGGGCCTCCGGAGTGATATGTCCTACCACGAAACCATGTGTGCCTCCTGAGAAACGACCATCAGTGATCAGGGCAACGTCTTTTCCAAGACCAGCTCCCATGATGGCTGCTGTTGGTTTGAGCATCTCAGCCATTCCGGGACCACCTCTTGGTCCTTCGTAACGGATAACGACTACATCTCCCTTTTCGACTTCACCCCTGCCTATGGCATCATTGGTTTCATATTCACTGTTGAAACACTTGGCGGGTCCGGTAAACAAGACACCTTCTTTACCTGTGATCTTTGCTACTGCACCCTTTTCGGCAAGATTGCCATAAAGGATACGGATATGACCACTGGTCTTTAATGGATTATCCAAAGGATTAATCAGTTGCTGATTTGCTGGCAAGACCGGAACATCAGCAAGATTCTCAGCTACAGTCTTACCTGTAACGGTCATACATTCGCCATGAAGCATGCCATTGTCAAGCAGATATTTCATTACTGCTGGAATACCACCAATATTGTGCAGGTCTTCCATCAGGTATTTTCCACTTGGTTTCAGGTCGGCCAGATAAGGAGTCGCATTACTTATCCGCTCCATATCATTCATCCCGAAATCGATATTGGCTGTATTGGCAATAGCCAACAGATGCAATACAGCATTTGTAGAACCACCCAACGCGATGATCAGTGTAAAGGCATTCTCAAATGATTTCTTGGTGAGGATATCCAATGGTTTGATATCTTTAGTAAGCAAACCTGCCATGGCTTTTGCAACCTGAGAGGTCTCTACGGTTTTATCTTTTGATACAGCAGGGTTAGAAGAACTGTAAGGCAACATCATCCCCATTGCCTCTATTGCTGAAGCCATAGTATTTGCCGTGTACATACCACCACAAGCGCCCGGTCCGGGACAAGCCTTACGGATAATTTCCTTGTACTCTTTATCATCCATCTTGCCTGCAATCTTTTCACCCCAGGCTTCGAATGTAGAAACGATATTTAACTGTTTGCCGTTGTGCATTCCCGGAGCAATGGTTCCTCCGTAAAGCATGATGGCGGGACGGTTGAGACGGATCATAGCCATCAAGGCACCGGGCATGTTCTTATCACAACCCACTACTGTTACCAAACCATCATAAGCATGGGCATTCACCATCAGTTCTATCGAGTCGGCAATGATTTCGCGCGAAGGCAAGGAAGAACGCATTCCGGGAGTCCCCATCGAGATACCATCACTGATACCAATTGTGTTGAAAACAAATCCATAAAGACCATCTTCGTTCAGGCCGTTTCTAACTTCAGCGGCAAGACCATTCAGGTGCATGTTGCAAGGATTACCTTCATAACCCGTACTTGCAATCCCTACAAAAGGTTTAGCAAAATCTTCTTCTTTCAGTCCGGCTCCAAAGAGCATGGCTTGTGCCGAGGGATGTGTGTCATCCTGACTAACACACCAACTGTATTTTTTCATTTTGTCCATTGTAATTATTTCGCTATAAATTCAATATTGTACATGATATAAAAAAGCCTCTCTCGTTTGTGTGAGACAGGCTTTTTAAAAAATATAAACCAGTCTCACCCTCGTCAGGTAAGGAGAATAATCACAACAATGAGATGAGTGAGGAAAAGAGCTGCCATATTGTTATTCGTTTTTGCATTAAAAAAAAAGACCCTCCCGTTTGCCGGGAAGGTCGCTTATGATATCTTTCGATTTGCCACTTTATTCCCAGCTCCTGTTAGTTTTCACCACGAGAAGAATAATATGAATAAAATTAATGACAAATAGGTTGTTCATGTTGTATGATGTTGATGAGGCAAATGTATAAAATTAATAATAACCCCAACCCCCTGGATTGTAAAAATTACATAAACTTAACAAATTTTATCAATAATGTTGAATTTTATGTCTGTTTTATGCATATTAATACATTTTCAGCATGTTTCTATCAATAACAAGGATGGGTTAAAGACTCGTGACACTGTCCTTTGATGTAATTCATCCTGAAAAGCTTCATAAAATTCAACCGGATTGATGCATAAAAATCATATCCGTAGTAATCGTGCACCCCATTCAGACTTAACAACCGATCAGTTCCAACTGTGAGAAATAATATGCGGGCTGACAATCCCAACCGTGGTTTAGTATAATCATAAAATGATAGTGGCATGCTGACTTCGAAGATATCAGACTCGTATCGGGGAATGATTGCAAGCTGCGAAGGCCTTGTTATTGCACTTTTACTGACAGGTATCCCAATAATCGCTGCTGCCGTCACATATATATTATCTGTAATCCTTTTATCGTACTGAAAAGAGAGAGCTGTTGGAGTGTAAATAGTGAATTTCTTTCTGGTCAGTGATGAATCAGCAGGATTGAACCTTTTATTGATAGTATCAACTGCACCTTGTATTGTAAAAAACTGGTAATTAGCTATGTTATAATTGATTGTTTTTGTGCTTACAATATTTCCGGAAATAGCATTGTTCTTGAATGTGACATATCCCAAATCGATCAATGAAACAGCTAACCGGTAATCATACTGTTGAAATTCCTGTTCACATAATCTGGAAAACCTTTGGACATAATGATTTTCTGTATTGTGTTGAATAGTAAATCCCAGGTCAGTTCCAAACCCTTTTCCAAATTTATAATTAGAAACGTAACCAAAATCACCTTTGCCCTGATTATATCCAACAGGTATAGACAGACCCAAACTGGCATTGGCATTATCGATAGAAAGCAAGTTTTTGGTGCTCATTGCAAAATCAACATTCTTAATGTACAGATAAGCACCACCGATGCTGGTCAAATATTTCAAGGTAGCCCCCAGCGTCACGATATCCTTCGAATCACTCTTTAAGACGCGTGCATAGGTAAAAGCAGTTTCGTCCCAAACCATTCCAGCCACTTTGATGGGCTTTGTAATTGAAAAAGGTCCGTGAGCAATAATAGAAAGATCAGCAGTCCCAAGCTTGATTAGATTTGCAATAGGATCCAGTAAACCTGATAAAGACATCGCTTCCCTGACCGAAAAACTAACCGCAAAAGCATTCCTTCCTGAATTCAACATAAAAGCCGGCCCCATCACCCTTGAAGTAATAAAGGCCTTTTCAAATTCGGGCTGATTGTTCAAGAGATAATTGGTCTTGGCATCCTGTGCAGGGAAACTATATTTCTTCAAATGCAAAAAATCATACATATAAGAATCCGTTTCTTCTATATAAGAGTCATTATGGTAATAACCAAAATTAGCGCCAACAAGGTTTATATCGAAATAAAGCTTAGAATTAGCAATGAATGCAGGGTTTTGAATAGCTGAGTTCACACCACCATAATTACTTCCCCACGTCCCCAACATATCCTGAGCATGTAAACCGGCAAAGCAACACACTAATAATAAAAGAGTTATAAAAGTTTTAGGCATTGAAGAATTTTAAGAGCATTAGAATACAAACTTAGTGAAATGAAATTTAAAAACGACTGTAAGACAAAACAAAATAATGTCGATTTTTGCATACACTGAAAACTCAACTTAAACAATAGAATATGAAACGTTTTAATTCATTTTTATGGTGGATATTTGCAATCGTTTTTACCGTTGCAATTGCATCATATCAAAGAATAACAGGACCCACCTATCCCAAGACTGCAACTGTTAACATCAGCAATAGCGAACTGAAATTTCAGCTGATAAGGACACATGGTGATGGAGATGCTGAAATAAAACTTTTCATACCGAATAAAGAAATAAAAGGAAAGATATTATTCAAGCGCTTTAAAAGTTATGACACTTTGACTATTGCCAACATGGTACGCAATGGAGATAATTTATTATTCTCACTGCCCCACCAACCTCCGGCAGGTAAAATACAATACAGTATTACACTCGATAATGGTCTTGAAAAGATCGAACTTACTCCTGAACCTGTTGTCATCAGGTTTACCGGCATGGTGCCATTGTTTATTCTCATCCCCCACATCATTCTCATGTTTCTGGCCATGCTGTTCAGTACACGAACAGGAATAGAGGCTTTGATCAAAGGAACCAATACTTTAAAATATTGTAAATGGACAATCATCCTGTTATTTGCAGGAGGTCTGATACTGGGTCCTATCGTACAATACTATGCATTTGGTGCATTCTGGACAGGGTGGCCCTTTGGAGGCGACTTAACAGACAATAAAACACTCATTGCCCTAATCTTCTGGGTTATCGCTTACTTCAAACTAAGAAAGAACCCTGCAAACATTATGTGGCCTGTCATGGCTTCTATTATCATGTTGTTGGTCTACCTGATTCCGCACAGTGTTTTTGGTTCTGAAATAGATCATACAAAAGTGCCTAAATTGTAATTTGAATTTAAAATACTGAAATGCTTACTATCATTATCATTGCTATCACAGCAATTGTGTCCATACTTTGTTTCCAGAATCAGGATTTGTTTATGAAACTAAGGTTCTCTCCTTATATGGTGAGAAGTAAAAACCAGACATACCGGTTCTTTACGCATGCTTTCGTACATGCCGACTGGCCTCACCTGCTGATAAACATGTTTGTATTGCTTTCCTTTGGAAAGGTTGTTGAAGCCTATTTTGAACTGCTCTTTGCAGGCAAGGCAACCGTTTATTATATCATACTTTACCTTGGAGGAATTCTGTTTTCATCCCTTCCCTCCTACTGGAAACATCAGCACGATCCATCCTACAGTGCAATCGGCGCTTCAGGAGCCGTGTCAGCAGTCCTGTTTTCCAGCATATTATTTGCCCCGCTTTCAGGAATCTATATCATGTTCGTCCCAATTCCCATTCCTGCATTTATATTTGGATTTCTCTATCTGGCCTATGAAGCCTATTCAGCCCGCAAAGCCCAGGACAATATCGGTCACGATGCTCACTTCTGGGGAGCAATGTATGGCATCATCATCACCCTAATGCTCAATTTCAGTATCGGTGTTCGCTTCATAGAGCAAATCAGAGGCATCTTTAATTAATTTCCTTTAACGGGATGCATGATAAAATAAACCGACCCCATCAGGAGCCGGTTTACCCATTCACTTTTAAAACATCAACAACTATGGCAACTTGTTAACGGATTCATTCTTTTCCGACTGCAGTCTGTGACACCCCCGTAACGATACTCCCGGCCAAAGCCAGATACCCTCCAACGGTCACAATAGCAGCCGGCAACACCACCGGAGAAGCCAGTATCGCACCCCCTACAAGTCCTATCACCAACCCAATCGTCCGCAAGGTCTTAAAGAACTTAGGTGTAGGCGCCATCACCCTCTCGGCAAGGGATAACTCCACTTCCGGCATTTTCGATAATGATAAACTACTCTTTTTCATATTTAATAGAATTATAAAAGATATCTTCAAATTGTTTCACTTTGGCCTCAAGCTGCCCAACACGCAAGTTCATCAGCTCCAAACCACCCTTAAATTCGCTCTTGATGAGCTGTGTAGTCGTTTTAACCTCTGCAATGTCCTTCTGCATCCTTCTGAAGTCCACATGCAGCAATCGCACGAAATACACCACCAGCGACAACAAGATCGAAATCAGCAAGCCAAACATCCAGGTTAAATCAGCAGAAGGATTCATGATAATAAGGTTTTAAATTGAAGAAAATGTAGGGGCCGCCCTTGTGGCCGCCCACGTAAATAATAAAAAAACAGGTATTACCCATGGGCGACCCTCTGGGTCTTCCCTACATTTTCAACAATACATCAAAGATCAAAAAACATCAACAACTACCATGCTACTACCCTTGAGCGGCAGATAATCAGTTGCACCCGACTTCAGGTAAAACTCAATACCTACACACTGGATCACAGTGTCATCATCCCCCGGAAGCGTACCTAAAGGGAAAGCAACATCAAGTTCATCAGTCAGCAGCGTTCCAACAGGAGTGTACTCAGAGTACACATGCGCACTCATTTCATTCAGCAGGCTCATCGGCTCATAACTACGATTTGCCTCACTGTAGATGTAGTCAGAGATGATGCTCAGATGGTTCTGCACACGATAATGCGTAGCACCTTCAGGAATCAAAACAGGCTTAAGGTCAAGAGCAGTCAGCGTCAATTTAGCCGAAGCTTTCGTAATGGGATGTTCCCACACGAATTGTCTCACCATTTTTCTGGCAATACTCTCCAGAACATTGAACACGATTTTTGAGAAGAAAATACGCTCATCAGAAATGATGATTGCACGTTTACCATGCACACCAGCCAGGTCCCGACGATTGATTTCCTTTACCATTTTCATCAGACGACTAGTGAATTTCTTGTCAGTCTGCTCAGGCAACAGGTTTTGTAAACCTTGACGGATTGCTTTTACACAAAGACCAACACCTCCAAACTCGTTCATGTTTTCACGGGTCCTTGCAAAGGCAGGGTTGTTCATAATCAGGTCACGGTTTGCCCCTCCTTTTTCCCCGGCATAAACATTCGGGTCATGGAGGTTCACATAATTGCGGATACTTTTGAAGCTACCGCGGTACTTAATAGCACCAGTTAGAATAGCCATTTTTTTAGCTTTTGTGGTTGCTTAGCTGCCGGCTCTTATTGTTTTTAAAAATATCCAACAGTCAACAGCAACCTGGTTCATAATTCAGTTAATTGCAAATACGTTGATCAACATTACTAAGGTACAACACAGCGACACTGCAAACCAAATTTCCAGACTATGACATTGGAGGACATTGGGAGACAAAGGGAGACAATTTTCACTTTTTTTCAAAAACCATTCAAAAAGTCTCCCCTTTTTACCCTTATATTTCAAAAAACATAAAATCATCATTCACGAAAATCGGTATTCTTCTAAGCCCCGGAGGGGCGTCATGATTGTAACAGGTCAACACATTTTATATTAGCCCCGTAGGGGTGACATGATAAAATCAATCAGAAAACATCACAAATCACCACCCCATTTCTTTTCCCGATTAAAAGAAAATTACTTCCCCCCGATTTCACAAAATACTCTATCCCCATACACTGGATCACGCTGTCACCCTCCGAAGGATGACACCAAACCGGGAACGAAACCACCACATCAACACAGAAATTATCCGTAATACACATGTAATCAGAATACCCAATCACACTCATCCCATTCAACCTACTCACCGGCTCATACATCCGGTTGCTTTCAGAATAAACGTAATCAGAAATAATACTCAGATGATTCAAAACCCGAAAATGAGTAGCGCCACCCGGCACAAGGCACGATTTAAATCTACAATCAACGACTGACAACCTGGCTTCAGTCCTGGTGTCGGAATGCGAATAATTGAAACGATAATAGAGAATTTTATCACAACCATGCTTTTTATTAAAGACAATTGTAGCGAGAAACGGCATTTCTCTGGAAAAGTTAATAGACCGCATCCCTCCTTCCGTTTCCACATCCCTCCTGAGGATCTCAGCAACAATCTGCATCAACCTACCGGTAAAATTAAAGTCAGTATGATCCGCAAGCAACAACTGAAAACATTCTCGCAATGCCCTGACCGCAGTTGGACATCCAGTTCTTCCCGTAATGGGCTCTCGCAATAGTAAAACATTATCCATTTTAAAAAGATTTAAAGTCACCCGACGGTCACTATATCTCAACAGCAATCATCCCGGCAACCGGTTAATACTTCCGAAAATTTCACTCCACATTCTCATCAACTACAAAATCAAACCACTCATCAACTGTCATCTCCAGGTCGTCAAGCCAGCAAAGCAGTGCCAGGTATTCAGCATCAGTCATGCCTCCGTTCTGGTCACACAACTCCGAAGTCACCACAATCAGCATAAAGAAGTTATACCTGTCCATCTTTTTAATATCAATCACCGTCTGCTCCCTGCCACCAATCGCGACATATTCCAAAACCTGATCCCCCGTCACCATTAACACCTTGTAGCAATGATCCATAAATGCTGACACATCATCCTTTAGTTTAAGTCTGGTATCGCTGGCAGCAATTACACTCAGAAAGTTGATGATCGCCAGCTTCTGGTTTCCTTTCAACCGATCGAAATAACCGGTCTCAAAATAGAATTCCCTCTTTCTTTTTGTTTTATACATAGCGTATCATATTAAAAATGTGAATATTAAAAAACTGCTCTTGTAGCCGCCCTTCTTCTTAAGCCCTGAAAGGGCGATTTATAATAGCGATGGGTGAAGTCCATCGAATAATAATCAACCTCCCTTTCAAGCCCTGACAGGGCGCAATAATTTAAAAATTTCTCTTGCTGTCAGGGATTTGCCATCCCTATTTCTAAATTTATATTTCTATAACTTTACCCCACATTTATAAATAACTTTTTTATAAATCACAAAGAGTTGAATACCTTTACGGTAATAAATTTTTAAAAATGAAATATATCGATATCATTTTTTTGCTTTTGAGCATTGGTCTTTTTTCTAGTTGTAGACCGACAAGTAATCACAAAACCATATGGGCAGAATACAAGATAGATTCCACAGATTTTAAAATATCCGGGTTTAAACCTTTCCCATTTGATAAACGTAAATTTGACAGGGACCGGGAAGTAGGAAAAATAATACCCAACATTAATTATAAATACTGGGAATTAGTGCTAAAAGATGATTTTGATAGCAATTCACGTGGCTCTATTGTAGTGTACAAAGGAGATAGTTTAAATTATGCAAAGTATGCGCATCAAATAAATTCGGATTTTGGTTTCTTTCATGAGTGTCAACCAGATATATGTATTTCATATATTGTTGGAGTAAAAGACAAAGGTGTAACTGATCTGATAGATACTGAATCAAAATTTAAGTCATTTATAGGAAAAGTTGATAATCTGGAAGAAGTTATTTTGATCGCTAATTTGAATAGATATCATTATGATAGCGATTCTATTATTGGAGGTGGTTATAAGGAAAGAAAGGATGATTACCTTTTATACCTACTGAATTACACTTCTGGAATCTATAAGTCTGTCAGAGCAATACTGACAAAGAAAGGAGAATTCAGATTTATTGATGAAAAAACCTACAAAATGAAAATTGATAATACGATAATATAATTGAAATGAATAAAAATGGTGTTTTACACCATTAACTGACTATTTTTCAACTTATTCCAAATCGCCGTTTTTTATAACCCAACCTGAATCTTTTTCCTCACGATATTCATATCCTCCCAAAGGTAATTCTGCTAATTCTAAAACAGAACTATCAATGTTGATTATCTCTTCGAGAGATAATAATCTAATATCAGAATCAGAACACTCTTCAATTCCGGAAAACTCCCAAGCTCCGTCATCTTCATGGTGATACACGTAAATGATAGGAGAGATTCTCTCTAGAATATATCTGGTGGTAAACACAGCAGTATTTAAAGATTCAGCAAATTTCTTTTTCATATCTGATACTAATTGATTTAACTTGAATAAATGGAGGCAAACAATATTTATTTCACCTTATTTTTATCATTGAGAGTTTTTGAAATTACAACAATAGCGAATCCCAATCGATCATATGATTTTTATTTTTTACTGGTTATAATAATAAATGTCTGTCTAATGAAAGTTATAATAAGTAAAATAATCCAAGCAAAAAAAGCAAATACACCAATCATAGCGATACCCCCAAATAAAGAACTTAAAACTTTATCGTGTGATTTATCAGGGAAATAAGTTTGAAGAAAAGGGGTTAATACCAGTATCAAGCTTATTGGAATTATAAGAATCGCACTTATAATAATTGTAGAGTCATCCAATGTTGATTTTTGATTTTTTTTAATCAAATAAAAAATGAATCCAATTATTAAAAGTATAAAAGCGAAAATAAATATAATATCAGAAGATAAAAGCACTTTATTGAAATTTTTAAAACGAGCACCTAAGTCAGTATCAACAAGATAAAACTTCACGATTATACCACAAACAATAAGTAAGAATGCAATAAAAAAGTACAGATATTTAATAATATATTTCTTCATGTTGTGTCTGTTGATTTATAGCTTTCTGTTTGTTCAAAATCATCTGGTTTCATTACAAACCACTAAATTAAACAAGTTTGCAATATCTCCAAACTAAACTTATTATTTATCTATGTGTAAATTGGGTCATACAATAAATGAGATCAGTTCCTTTTCCTGAAATTAACGTTATCTGTCATCATTAATTTTGGCAATATAAATATTGCTATAATCATTTCACACCATCGGGGTTCTGATGGGTGGATTATCGTTAGCTATAATCATTTCATCCCTCCAGGATTGAAGAAGGGCGACCACGAAGGTCGCCCCTACACGGATTAATTTCACGGGTTTTCAGGATTTAGCAGTATCGGATGAAACCTACGTTGATAGATTCGATCTTGCGTTGGAGTTCGAGGACACCATCACCTTCTGCAGCGTGAAAAGAGTTGGTGTTGCCTTCGATGGTGTGGATGTAGCCGTCGCAGATGCCTACAACGATGCCGGTGTGGCCTTTGATACCTGTTTTACGGATGATGAAGATGTCGCCGGGCTCAATGAGAGTGGGATCTGCCTGGACTTGCTGAGCGGTGATTTTCTCGCCATGGGTTTTATTCCAGTGGTCCAGACAGGAGGCAGTCCTGGGGAGCGGATTGATGCGGTTTAAGCTTGCTGAGGACTGTTCGAAGAGCCAGTAGACAAATGCGGCACACCAGGCATAACCGGGGCCCAGATGGACACTATGGAGGTATTCTTCGACACGGGGTCCACGGTTTGAGCCGGGAGGGGTTTCTTTTACACCGAGCTCTTTGCGGGCAAGGATTAACAGGGATGCCAATAGTGGCGGAAGTTGTTGTTGGGTTTTCATTTTGATAATGGTTTTTAGGATTAATGTTGAAAAGGTATTTGATGTAATTATGTCACCCCTACGGGGCTAAAGCATGTAGAGTCGGCCTGTTACAATCATGACGTCCCTACGGGACTGAAGAAAGATCTTTACGGGGCTAAAGCGTGTAGAGTCGGCCTGTTACAATCATGACGTCCCTACGGGACTGAAGAAGGACGGATTAGAAATCCACAGAAAAAGAAAATTCGGATTACAAATCCGAATTAGCAGATCAATCATAATCAACACCGTAGGTGTTGCCTGTGAATAACCCCCGGTGAAACCGGGGGTACAATGACTACTGAAAAATAGACCCCATCGGGGTCCCCAAAACAGTGGGCAACTCCTACGGAGTTAAGAGAGATATATTCCATAACCCCCAGTTTCACTGGGGGTTATTCACAGGTAACCCCTAGCGGGGTAAAAAAAAACGTTACCCATTGAGCTGAAGAAGGGCGACCATCGGGGTAAAAAAAACGTTAACCATTGAGCTGAAGAAGGGCGACCACCAGGGTCGCCCCTACACCGTAATAAAATTTCAGTAGAGGAGCCCCTACATTGGTTATATTGGATATTAAGATAAATTCATCCCTTCATCCTCATTAAGTCTCAATCAATGCAGCGATAACAGAATCTGATAATAGCTCATTGACAGGGAGAACAAGGAAAAGGATAACAAAATTTAAAGATGAATCAATCAATCCCTTAAACCTGTTATAAAACCGCACCAGTTTTCCAAGTCTCCGGCTCAGAGTGATTTTGGAAACGTCAAAGAATGAATGATGAATATCAACACCCTTTTTCACCAACCCTATCCCCTGATCAGTCAAAGATCCAAACACCTGATCATTTAAAGACCCTGACTCCGGATTTTTTAACGAAACAGACTCCGGAACATTCCCCGTCCCTATTTCCGGACAGAACGTGATTAATGCTGGATTAATCGTAACGGCCCGGGCATAATCATTCTTGGCCCCTTCGAAATCATGCAACAAAGATTTGGTATCTCCCCTACCGATATAAGCCATCGCCTCATCGGGAAAAGATTCAATCACCCTGTCGAAATCATCAACAGACTCCTCCAACTTGCCTAAAGACCTGTAAACATCTCCACGAATGAGATATACTGACAATATATCAGGATTAAGTGATATTGCATCCGACAGATCCTTGATGGCACCCTGATATTCACACAGGTAGTATAAAATTATCCCTCTGAAAATCAAAGCATTCACGTTATCAGGAAACTTCGAAAGAAATTCGTCTAAATCCAATACGGCACCCTTAAGGTCGCCCTGATTGTGCTTTAGTTGCGCACGTATAAATAAGGCCTGTGCTTTATTGGGATTTTCCTTGATAAGGTTATTCAAACCATCAGAAAGACTATTGTGTTTTCCTGATCCTGAATTTCCCTTTTTCTTACTTCTGTTAATTTTTTTTCTTTTCATATTTATAAAATTAGTAATGTGAATAATGTGTGATTTTTATCGTTTTTTACCTCCTTTTTTGATGTTTTTGGTTAAAAAAATTGATTTTTGAGCTTTTTTTAAAGCTGCTTTTGTGTTCAAATCATCGTTTTTTACTGTTTTTTTGTGTTTTTATGAAAATAAATCGCATTTTTTTGTGTTTTTTTCATGTTTATTAGGAATAATTACCCCTTTTCAAGACTTAATTGAGGGTATTTTCTTCTCACAGGGCTTCATCCTGAGTTGATTTATAAAGCCCTTTCATATCTTAATAATGACAGCAGAGACAGTCTCAGCCCCTGCCATTATTCGTTTTCAGTACAATATTTCAAAGAGCCTTAATTTTTACGGTTTAGGGCGTTTAGGGCAAATATTCATTTTTCAAAATTTTGTAGGAAAATTTAAAGAATAAAATCCCATAGAAAAGTTTGTAGTTTAGCCCTAAACACCTTAACTACCTGAGCATATAACCCTTAACTCTGAGCCTGTCAAAAGGTGATCCATGAGTGTAGTCGAAGTGTCATTTCGACTACGCTCAATGACCATTAGGGTTATTTCGACTACGCTCAATGACCATTAAGGACATTTCGACTACGCTCAATGACCATTAGTGTCATTTCGACTACGCTCAATGACCATTAAGGACCTAAAATGGCAATTCATCCTCCTTTCTTTTATCATCATTAAAGTCATCAGGTTTGTTATGATTGTTAGAAGAACTATTACCAGAATTAGTATCTTCCAACGTTTTCATGCCCTTTTCTACCTCATCATCTGTCAGAATCCTGACTATGTATAAGTATTTCTTATCCTTACAGTGGCGTATGAAATTCAATTTCATCATTATTCTTCCAATAATAGAATTGGTGTAACTCAAAACCTGGATTTTGGCTTTAGAAGCCAAAAACAGCGTCACATCAGACGAGGTCATCAACTTGTAGTTGATACCGCTCTGGAATTGGTCTTTGGACTTCCATTCCTCCAGCGTTACCGGTCTCAACCACTTCTCTATCAGTTCCTCTTCAAGAGATTTCAACGTATATGCCTCATTCTTATCGATGAGAGCACGGATCTCTTCCTGGTCAAACCAGTACTTAAAACCACTTTTCCCAAGCGCAATAGCCTGGGCCATACATCCATCAATGCTTACTTTATGCTCATAATCGATCTCCTTAATTGTCGAACAGAGATATCGTCTGGTACCTGTTGTATCGGTGAGGATCTGTTTATCATTTACCGATGCACAAACTGATGCACGGTGAGGAAGATATGCTGAAGTACGCGCATAAGGCCTTCTCACCTGAAAAAATGCCCGTGTGATCAGATCTTTAATCATTGCTAAGTCACGCCTGTTCAGTGCCTCCAATTCATCCATAATGATCAGGCCACATTCTGCCATCATGAGCTGGATATCCTTATAATCGGCCAAAGAGGCACCGGGAGCCAAATATTCTTTCAGAGCATCCGGCATTAATTTTCTTAACCACCGGCTTTTCCCAACGCCCTGTCTTCCAACAAGAACCAGAATAGTGTGATTGATCACTTCGTCATCAAAAAGACTCATTGCATAAGCCACGAACCATTTCCGCAGACAAAATTCAAAATATCCATCATCTTCTGTTTTGATCGTTGCAATAAGTTGTCCGATATAATCTGTTTTCTTATCCCAGGTATGCAGACCACTTAGATAGGTCTGGAATGGATTAAAGAAGAAGCTGAAATTACTGGTCAGCGTCGTATGCAGAACCGAAACCGGCATAAACTGATAATGCAGAACCAGCCATCTGTAAATGGAGTTTTCATGATGATCCTCCATCTTCTCAAATCTATTCCCTGAATACTTTATCCGCCATTCCACGCGGGCTTTCACTACGTTGAAGCGTATTTCAAAAATCGTTGAAATCATCTCTTCCACAATACGTTGCTCATAAGGCGCCTGATTACCTGGAGGCGGATTTTCACCTTCAGGAACAAGATGTGCAGATACCGGATTTTTGAATTTATAATACAACCTGTCCATCTCTGCAAGCAAAGGGAAGCCACATAAATATTGAGAAGCTTGAAATCGTTTTGAGTCAGTTTGATTTCCATGCCTTTGGACAGGTCGCGGCCTGTCACTTCCGGTGTCCCCATATTCCTTTCGAAGAGACGCAATATTTTGTGTCTCAGCATCTGAAGATCCGCCCATACAACTGTCATTCATATTAGATCCACTGGTCATGTCGAAAAGAAAAGCACTTCTTACCGTACTTATCACCTCGGTAGCATGATAATTATAATCCTGTTGAATCAGAAACAGAGCTGTCCCTTCAGGTATACCGGCTTTCCTAAGCTCCAGCGTGAGTTTGAATATAAAATCATTGCGCTTGCCAACTATAAACTCTGTATTCTTTTTGATGAATTTAATACAGTGTTTATAGATCTTTATAATGTTTCCAGTGCCTGATGGGGATTCAGGGTGATTTTCACCAATATTACCATTCACTTGTTGGGGCGCCTCTGATTGTCGCCCTTTTTCAATCACATTATCATCAATTTCGCCTTGGGCTACCACCAGGGTCGCCCCTACGCCGTTATGCAGATTATCAACGTTTTCCAAATTCTCCGGGTCAAAAACCACCGCATCCTTATTAAAATGCCCCTCCGGATCCCAACTCACAAAACACAACCTGGTAATATCCTTGCCTGAACCATCAATCTGAACACCCGTCAAATCAGTAAAAAACTGTTGTGCCTTCAAAAACGTCTTTAAATGATTCTCCGGACCGGTTGATACCCGGATGATCGCCTTCAACCCATTTCCCGATGGACTGACAAAACACAGCATTGTATAACCGCAACTGCAAAGGATCTTCTTCACCCTGATCAATTCCTCCGGAGAGAGTTTATCCCAATCCAGGACGATAAGTTTGCTGTATGTAACCAGATACTGCATTCTCCTCCCGCCATCAAACATTCCACTTGGCGTAAAAGCAAGCAATGCCTTCTTGGCTATTTCATACCCCTTGCTATCCCCCACTGCCTGCAAATGCCTGAGCTGCACGATTTCATCCTTGTGTTTACCCCGAATGATCCGAAAAGCCACAATTTCTATGGTTGACTGCTCATCGACAATACTGAAATTCCTATAATAAGTAACCTTACACATCTTTTAACTTTTTAAATATTAGATTAATAAACCAATGTTACAATTTCATTTTTACTGCTGATTTGTTCAAATCATTTTAACCTGATTATCAATTAGTTTATATCAATTAAGCTGTTTTTTCAGTCACAAAGCTTACGCCTTACACACCCAATGTGTGTTTTTATTTAGTTTCATGAAAATTTGTATGTTTCTCGTAGAGACGCAATATTATGCGTCTAAAGAAGATAGAGATCAATTCCTATATCCCGGTCACGCTATGAATTCAGAATCAAAAACAGCGGACACCTTACGCAAGCAGTCGGCTGAAACTCTTCTTTCGATTCGTCATAATCAGGTGCAACCTCATGACCGCTGGCAATAATACCACAAGGATGCACCTCAAAATTCTCAAGAAGCGTATCCTTACGGTAGTACACCTTACTCCCGATTTTCACAAAAGGAATCCGCCCGGTCATACGCCACCGTTGAATAGTGCGCCTCGACACCTTAAGCATGCCCATAAGCTCGGGATTGGTGATATAATTCTCATCGAATTCCGATGGATTAATGATCGAAGCCATGTCAGGATTTTGCTCTAAAGTCAACCTGGTCAATGCTTCAAATTGTTCCGTGGTAAGAAGAATATTTTCCTTTTTCATTCGTTCATATTACTAATACGCTCATAGTTATTCACATAAACATATCTTCCGGACAAATCCGGTGAAGGTTTTAAAACACCATTTACATCAGACCGCACTCAGCCTGTTAAGTAAATTAATAAGAAGTTTGGCGAGATAGTGAAAGAATCACCTATCAGGAAACTGAACTATATGTCTCAGCTTCTTAAGGTCCGTTTCAAGAAAGACCTTAACTGGCTATAGTGATAGCAAGTTGGTTATAAATTAAACTGTGTGGTATCGTGAATTTGATTAATCGGCAAATGCATTTCAGAGACCAAATCTTCCTCGAAACAATATTGCTCACACTGGAATTGTAACTTCATAAAAAAGTCGTTAAAACCCGGTGGAGTTATATCGTCCAAAATGATCATTACCAACATTTCTTTTCTTGAATCCATTTTACCCTAATATTAAAGTAACCCGTATTCCATTGATATATATACAAACAAATATAGTTAATATTTTCCTGATTCCTAATTATTTCTCATTTATTTTGCAAAATAATTGAAAATAAATTGCCTTTTTTTAATAAAAAACATCAAAAAATTTAAAAACCATCCAAATCACAAGAATTCAGGCCAAAATCCAACAAAATCAAGGTTTTTCCCCTCCTTAACCTAAGGTTTTTCTCCCAACACAACTATGGTTTTTCTCCCAACACAACTATGGTTTTTCTTCCCACAAAACCAATGTAGGGAGAACCCTTGTGGTTCTCCATTTTCAATCCCGAAGGGATGAAAGTATTATAGCTATGAGAATTAATGGGGTCAGTCCCCAATATGCTTAAATAATAGTTAATATCCAAATATACAAACATTTGAGACTTAATGGGGACTGACCCCATTAATTTCCTCAGCAATCACCCCCTCTTTGATATCATCATAAAATTTCGCGTTGGTAACATGCCTATAAGGGATAAACCACAAGAACCCAATCCCCAGCGTTACGATGCAAAGAATCGTTAACAGTAAATAAATCATATTCAACCAAAAATATTTCAGTTTAAATCCATACATCATTTCTTTACTTTTATCTATTGCTGTCAGAGGGTCCATATTAGGATGATCTGCAAGGATAAAAAAAGTCATAGAATAGGACAACAATGCAATTATACCCGGGATGATAAACAACAGTGCCCATAGAAGTATGAATAGCACCATAAACAGATATGCAACCAGCGCCACCCAAAATCTTTCAAATCCTTTAAACATTTGTTCAAACTGTGCATCCTGATTTCTCGATAGCGCCAACGTAAAAACAGCTGCGCCATACTCCAATGGACCACCTACAATTAATAGCGCAAGGTTGGCAGTTAAATGATGATAATGAATCCCAATTTGAACTCCGGAAATTATTGCAATATAAATAATGAATGTCCCGATTGCCAATCCCCATCTGCCCTTTAATGAGGCTTCAGCCATATCCATTAATGTCGTATTCTGAGTTACCATTATTTTGGTTCTTAAATTTATGATTAGACCTGTAAATATCAAACAATTATTTATAAAAAAACAAATTACCCCCGAGTTATTGTATGACCCCCCCCTTTTTTTGGATGAACC
>JGI24140J50213_10000517_pt1 | contig 17942 bp, 11 predicted proteins | sample BarGraIncu00222A_FD_50213 | JGI IMG/M metagenome (IMG submission 50213)
CGTGCTGGCCGAAGGCATGTTCCAGACCTTCAGCCTGGCCTACACCGAGCGCGTGCTGCGCCTGTTGAAACGCGATGCCGATGGTCGGCGCGTCCCGCACCTCGTCTTCACCAAGGGCGGCAGTCCGTGGCTCGAGCAGATCGCCGGGCTTGGCGCCGATGTGGTCGGCGTCGACTGGACGGTGCATCTCGGCCAGGCGCGGCGCCGGGTCGGCGACGGCGTGGCGTTGCAGGGAAATCTTGATCCGGCGGTGCTCTTCGCGCAGCACGACGCGATCCGGGCGGAGGTCGGCGCGACGCTGCGCCGCTTCCACGAGCTGGCCGCACCGCCGCGCAACGGCCATGTGTTCAACCTTGGCCACGGCATCAGCCAACACACGTCGCCCGAGCACGTCAAGACGCTGGTCGATGCGGTCCACGCGCTATCGGCGCCGTACCACGCGCCAGCCGGAACGTGACGAAGTTCACACGTTGCCGCCGGCCCCCGTGGAAACACGGTGAGTGAGCACTCAGGGCTTGACTTATCCCCATGACTTTGATCTGTCATAAATTTTGGCTCGGCTGCTGCACCGCATCACGACGATTGACGGCGGCGATCGTAAGTCGTTGATTTCATTGACCTCCAATGCACTGCCATCAAACCGTGCAGCGCGTCCCGGAGCGAGGTCTGGCGTACGTTTCGGCCTGTCGGAACGGAGATCTCCACAAAGTTACCCACAGGAGCGGTGGACGAAATGCGAAAGCTCTCAAGAATCATGCACTTAGAGGACTTACGTGAACTTTCGCGCAGGTTCTGAGCCGGCCTGCAGATGATCTGGCGAAGACCTTGACGACGATTGTCGATGTCGCCGTCGACACCCCTCGCCACGCCGGCCTCGGCGCCGCCCTGAGCTACGAGAGCGAGCACACGCTGGCACTGGGAACGTTGGTGCGAGTTCCTCTGGGACGACGCGAAGTGGCGGGGATCGTCTGGCATCGCGATGATCCAGCAGCCCCCGAGGCGGCGCTTCGTCCGATCGCGGACGTGTGCGACGGGATCGCGCCGCTGAGCGATGCGTGGCGGCGCCTCGTCGAGTTCGCCGCGTCGTACTACCAGCGCGGCGTCGGCGAGATCGCGTTGTCGGTNTTGCCTTCGGAGCTGCGCCGCCTCGACCGGGCCGGCGTTGCCAACCGGGTGGCACGCCTGGACAAGCGCCTGCGTACCGAGCCGGGCATCGATTCCACGCCGGTGTCGGTGCCGACGCTCTCNGCCGCGCAAACCGACGCCGTGGTGCAGATTGCCGACATGTCGGCCCGCCCCGAGCCGGGAACCCTGCTGCTGCACGGCACGACCGGCAGCGGCAAGACCGAGGTCTATCTGCGCGCGGCCGCCGGCGTCCTCGATCGCGGCCTGCAGGCGCTCGTGCTCGTGCCGGAGATCAACCTGACACCGCAGCTCGTCGAACGCTTCGCGGCGCGATTCCCCGGCCGGCGGATCGTTGCGATGCACAGCGGCCTGACGCCGGCCGAGCGGCTGCGTCACTGGCTGCTCGCCCATGCCGGCCATGCCGACCTCGTGCTGGGCACGCGGCTCGCGGTGTTCGCTTCGATGCCGCGGCTCGGCCTCATCGTCGTCGACGAGGAACACGACCCGTCGTACAAGCAGCAAGAAGGCGCCCGCTACTCGGCGCGCGACCTCGCGGTCTGGCGCGGCCGCAACGAGCACGCAGCGGTCATCCTCGGCTCGGCGACGCCGTCCCTCGAAACCTGGCACCGCGCCGAAACAGGCCGCTATGCGCGGGCCCGCATGCCCGAGCGAATCGGCGGCGCCGGCTGGCCGACGGTGCGGCTGTTCGACATGGGCACGCTGCCGCGCAGCCACGGCGCGGCGCCCGCGCTTGCACCGCCGCTCGTCGCCGCGTTGCAGGAGCGGATCGAACGCGGCGAACAAAGCCTCGTCTTTCTCAACCGGCGCGGTTACGCGCCGGTGCTGCACTGCACCGAATGCGCCTGGAAGAGCGCCTGCCCGCACTGCAGCGCGTGGCAGGTCTTCCACAAGCAGGACCGCACGCTGCGCTGCCACCACTGCGGCCTCGCCAATCCGGTGCCGCGGGCGTGCCCGGAGTGCGGCAACCCCGACATCGCGCCGATCGGCCGCGGCACCGAGCGGCTCGAGGAGCAACTCGCGACGCTGCTGCCGGGGGCGCGCATCGCCCGCATCGATGCCGACAGCGTGCGCCGCAAGGGCGCGCTCGAAGCGCAGCTCGGTGCCGTGCATGCGGGCGACGTCGACGTGCTGGTCGGCACGCAGATGATCGCCAAGGGACACGATTTCCGGCGCATCGGCCTGGTCGCGGCGGTCAACCCCGACACCTCGCTCTTCAGCAGCGACTTCCGTGCGCCCGAGCGGCTCTTCGCACTGCTCATGCAGGCAGCCGGACGGGCCGGCCGCGACGCCTCCGCGACGCCGAGCGACATGTGGGTGCAGACCTGGCATCCGGCCCATCCGCTTTACGCGGCGCTCGCCCGTCACGACTTCGCCGCATTCGCGTCGCAGCAACTTCAGGAGCGTCGCTCGGCGGGCCTGCCGCCGTATTCCTATCTCGCCGTGTTGCGCGCCGAAGCGAAGACGGTCGAGGCGGCGCGTGCCTTCCTCGCCGCCGCGGCCGACACCGGCCGCACCCTGGCGGAGGCCGAGGCGGTGATGATCTACGCGCCGGTGCCGCTCGGCGTGGCGCGCGTCGCCGATGTCGAGCGGATGCAGATGCTCGTCGAATCGGCCTCGCGGCAAGCGCTGCAGCGCATGCTGCAGGCGTGGCTGCCGTTGCTGCACGCGTTGCGCCTCGAGCGCAAGCGCCCCGAACAGCGCCTGCTACGCTGGGCGGTCGACGTCGATCCCTCGGCTATCTGAGCGCTGCGGCCGCGTCGGCCAGCAACAAGGTGGCGCGCACGAGTCCTTCGACCGCCTGGGTGAGATCGGCCGCGGGCTCCAGCGTTTCGATCTGGGCCAGCAGCTCGTCGGCATCGTCCAGATCGTCGGCGTCGAGGTGCCGATAGAGGAGCGCGAGCGGCTCGAGCGTGGCGTCGTCCGGCATGTCGGTGAGCTCCGGAAAGATCTCGAACGCGCTGGCGATGCCGGCGACCCACGGAAGCACGGCCTCGCTTGCCGCCGCCGACTCGTCTGCCACCGCCGACGCGTCGCCCGACAGCTCGAACACCCACGGATCGAACCAGCGCCGATCGCCGATCGCCGCGGCCAGCTCCGCGTGGCGACGCAGCACGAGCGCTTGCAGGCGGCCGGTGTCGAACGGTGCAGGCACGGGGCGGCCGTCGACGTCCGTGACGTGACGCATCCAGCGCGCCTGCGCAATCGGCTCGGGCTGCACCAGAACGCCGCAGAGAAAACCGTCGAGCATCGAAACGTCGAACGGATCGAGCGGCGGCGGCACCGTGTCGAGCAAGGCTTGCAGCTCGCCGAGCTCGGCGTCGCCGAGTGGACTGAAGGGCGCACTGTCCCTGCCTGTCGCGCTGGCCTTGGCGCGGCGCGGCGCGTGGCGCGGCGCGGGACGGCGTGGCGTGGCGGACATGGCGCGATTGTCGCCAGTCGCCGGTCTCGCGGCAGCGTCAGCCTGCCGTCCCGGCAAGAAACGAACGGCTCGCCGAACGCAATGCNTCGGTCGAACCTGCCGTCACACCGCTCGCGCTGCGATGGCCGTCGTCGCCCGCCAGCGCAACGAAGCGCGCACCCGGGATCGCCCCGCTCGCCGCGCGCGCCGCGAACACGGGGTTGTAGAGATCCAGCGCCGGCGCCAGGATCAGCGTCTTCGCCCGGATGCTCGCAAGCGCTCGCAACGTGTGTCGCCATGGATCACGTAGGAGACAAACGCGTCGCGGAGCGTCGCGCCCGACTCGAGCGGCAGCTCGCCGATCTCGAAGCGCCGATGTTCGGCATCGATCCAGTCCCGCGCCAGCGGCGGATGACGAAACCCGGTCACGACAGGATCATCTGCGTGCAGCGGAAGAGGGCAAGCTTGCGATCGTTCGGGCCGAACACCGTCGCCGACCACACCTGCGTGGTCCGCCCGAGGTGATCGGCACGGCACTCGGTGCGCATCGTGCCCTCGCGCGTCGTGCCGAGAAAATTACTCTTCAGCTCGACCGTCGTGAAGTTCTTTGCGCCGTCGCGCAGATGCGCGAGGCAGGCGTAGCCGGCGGTCGTGTCGGCGAGCAGCAGCACGCTCGCGGCGTGAAGAAAGCCGTTGGGCGCCAGCATCCAGGGCAGGATCTTCACTTCCGCATCGAGGCGGCCTTCCTCGATCCGCGTCACGACCAGACCGAAGCGGCCGGGGAGGCAGCCGGCCTGCCCTCGGTGGAACTGGTCGGCACTGATGTCGGCTCGCAGCATTCATTCGCTCCGCGGATGCGCACGACCCCTCGTGCCAGCGCATCGGAGGATACTTCCGCGATGGCGCAGTGCGTGGCGCGCTGGCGAGATGTTCGCGTTGCGCTCGACCGGACCGCATGCGCCGCAGAGTTGCGCTGCCACTTCATCCCCAACAAACCGAGACGATCATGGGTGCCAACGAAGCGTTCACAAGCACGGCCGAGATCGGCCATTTCGTCGCCGGCGCGCACGCCGCCGGAACGAGCGGCCGCCGCCAGCCGGTCTTCAATCCAGCGACGGGCGCGGTCGCGCGTCACGTCGCGCTCGCCTCCAGCGCCGAGGTCGACGCCGCGGTCGCGGCGGCGAAGAAGGCCTTCCCTGCCTGGGCCGAGACGCCGCCGCTGCGGCGCGCGCGCGTCCTCAACGCCTTTCTCGGCCTGCTCAACAAGCACCATGACACGCTCGCCGCGATGATCACGTCGGAGCACGGCAAGGTCTTCACCGATGCGCAGGGCGAGGTCTCGCGCGGCATCGACATCGTCGAGTTCGCCTGCGGCATTCCGCAGCTGCTCAAGGGCGACTACACCGAGCAGGTCTCGACCGGCATGGACAACTGGACCATGCGCCAGCCGCTCGGCGTCACCGCCGGCGTCACGCCGTTCAACTTCCCGTGCATGGTGCCGATGTGGATGTATCCCGTCGCCATCGCCTGCGGCAACAGCTTCATCTTGAAGCCGAGCGAACGCGATCCCTCGCCCTCGATCTTCATGGCCGAGTTGTTCAAGGAGGCTGGCCTGCCGGACGGCGTGTTCAGCGTCGTGCAGGGCGACAAGGTCGCCGTCGATGCGCTGCTCGCGCACGCCGACGTCAAGGCGGTGAGCTTCGTCGGCTCGACGCCGATCGCGCGCCACATCTACGAGACCGGCGCGCGACAAGGCAAGCGGGTGCAGGCGCTCGGCGGCGCCAAGAATCACATGGTCGTGATGCCCGACGCCAACCTCGAGCAGGTCGTCGATGCCTTGATCGGCGCCGCCTACGGCTCGGCTGGCGAGCGCTGCATGGCGATCTCGGTGGCGGTGCTGGTCGGCGACGTCGCCGATCGCATCGTGCCGCTGCTGGCCGAGCGCGCGCGCGGCCTGGTCGTCAAGAACGGCATGGAGCGGGGCGCCGAGATGGGACCGCTCGTCACGGCGGATGCGAAGGCGCGCGTCGAGTCGTACATCGCCTCGGGCATCGCCGATGGCGCGACGCTCGCGGTCGACGGCCGGGGCCTCGCCGTGAAGGGCCACGAGCAGGGCTTCTTCACCGGTGGCACGCTGTTCGACCACGTCACGCCGTCGATGAANATCTACCGCGAGGAGATCTTCGGTCCGGTGCTGTCGTGCGTTCGNGTCGCCGATTTCGCGGCGGCGCTCACGCTCGTCAACAGCCACGAGTTCGGCAACGGCGTGGCCTGCTTCACGAGNGANGGCAACGTCGCCCGNGAGTTCGCGCGGCGCGTCGAGGTCGGCATGGTCGGCATCAACGTACCGATCCCGGTGCCGATGGCCTGGCATGGTTTCGGCGGCTGGAAGTCGAGCATGTTCGGCGACATGCACGCCTACGGCGAAGAGGGCGTGCGCTTCTATACGCGCCAGAAATCGGTGATGCAGCGCTGGCCCGCGTCGACGCCCAAGGGCGCCGAGTTCGCGATGCCGACGCCGAAGTANCGTCAGCGAGCGGGAAAGCTCCAGTTCACGGTACGCAGCCCGGCGCCGACCTTGACGGCGCGCTGCTCGGTCTTTCCCTCGACGCTGGCGACGACGCTGTAGTCGCCGGGAGGAAGCTTGACGAGCAGCAGCGGCCCGGCGCGATCGACGCCGAAGACTTCGCCGGATCGGCCTTTGACCGAGACGTGGTCTGCGACGAGATATTCGCCGCTCGCGTTGCTGAAGACGAGCTTCAGATCGAAGCCCGGTTGCAACTGGGCGATCGCGTCCCGCGCCTCGACGCCGGCACCGCCATTGACGTAGTCGATGCCGTTGGCGGAATGCACCTGCGGCGCGGGCGGTGCGCCCGGATCCGACTGCGCGAACGCCACGCCGGCGCAGGTCGCGGCCACAAGGAGAGTCAAGGCGAATCGGGTGCTGGATTTCATGGCGGACTCCGCAGAATCTGAGCCAAGCGTGCGCTACGGACTCGCGTTGCGCCATCGGCCTGCGACGCGCCACGGCGTCGGACGCATCCGACCGTCGCGGGCCTCAGAGCTTTTCGGTCTCGCCGGCGGCCGGCTGCCAGCGCATCAGGCGCCTCTCGATCCGTCCGACCGCGCCGTCGAGGGCGAGCGCGAAGACCGTGAGCACGAGAATGCCGGCCATCACGGTGTCGATGTCGAACGAGCCCTCGGCCTGCAGGATCAGGTAGCCGACGCCGCGCGACGAGCCGAGGTATTCGCCGACCACCGCGCCGACGAAGGCCAGCCCGACCGAAGTGTGCAGCGAGCTGAAGACCCAGCTCGTCGCGCTCGGCAGGTAGACATGGCGAAGCAATTGCTTTCGCGACGCGCCGAGCATGCGCGCGTTGGCGAGCACGACCGGGCTCACTTCCTTGACGCCCTGGTAGACGTTGAAGAAGACGATGAAGAACACCAGCGTCACGCCGAGCGCGACCTTGCTGGCGATGCCGAGACCGAACCAGACCGCGAAGATCGGCGCCAGGATGACGCGCGGCATGCTGTTGAGCGCCTTGATGTACGGGTCGGTGATGGCCGCGGCAAGCGGGCTGAGTGCGAGCCACAGGCCGCAACCGAGGCCGAGCACGGTGCCGATCGCAAAGGCCAGCACGGTCTCGACGAGCGTGACCCAGAGATGCTCGTAGATATCGCGGTGGACGACGAACCAGTCCCAGATGCGGCTGAAGACCTTCAGTGGTTCGCCGAAGAAGAANGCCGCNTGGCGGTCGTTGTCGAACATGACGTTCGGCAGCAGGCCCGGCGCCGTCAGCACGTACCAGACGGCGAAGACCGCCACCAGCAGGGCAAGTTGCAGGAGACGCAGATGCTTCATCTTCAGGCGGCGAGTTGCTGCCGATAGCCGGCCAGCACCTCTTCGCGCAACACCGCCCAGATCGCCTGGTGCAGCTCGACGAAGCGCGGCGTCGCGCGCACTTCGGCGACATCGCGCGGCCGTGGCAGGTCGATCGCGAATTCGCCGATCGGATGCGACGCCGGCCCGGCCGACAGGCAGACGACGCGGTCGCTCAGGGCGATCGCCTCGTCGAGGTCGTGGGTGATGAAGAGCACCGCCTTCTTCTTCTCGGCCCAGAGTGCGAGCAATTCGTTTTCCATCAGCTGGCGCGTCTGCACGTCGAGCGCCGAAAAGGGCTCGTCCATGAGGATGATGTCGGGGTCGAGCGCGAGCGTCTGCGCCAGGCTGACGCGCTTTCGCATGCCGCCCGAGAGCTGGTGCGGATAGCGGTCGGCGAAGGCGCCGAGGCCGACCCGTTTGAGCCAGTCGCTGGCACGCGCCGGCGCGTCGGCGATGCCGTGGAACTCGAGCCCGGCCGAGACATTGCCGAGCGCCGTGCGCCACGGCATCAGGCTCTCGGCCTGGAACATGTAGCCGGCGCGCCGGTTGATACCGGAGAGCGGAGTGCCGAACACGTCGACCCGACCGGCGCTGGGCGCGAGCAGGCCGGCCGCGACGTTGAGCAGCGTGCTCTTGCCACAGCCGGTGGGGCCGACCACCGAGACGAATTCGCCGGCGCCGACGGTCAGCGCGACATCGCGAACTGCCGTGTAGCGCTGGCCGGGCTGATGCATGCTGACGAACGTGCATGTCATGCCGACCAGCGACAGTGCGGGTTGCGGCAGCGACGTGATCACGGCGAGAGGTGTCGCACCGAGAGCGGATTTGCGCCGTTGCCGGCGTCGTGATGCATGGCGGTCACCGGTGCGCGCGCGGCGACTAGCTCCTGGTCAATGTCGCGTTGGCGCGCTTGGCGTAGTCGTTGGTCCAGATCGCGGCCAGGTCGATCTTCGCGGCGGCGATCTCCGGGTCGATGCTGGCGAGCGCGCGACGCGCCGTCTCGCCACCCGCGGGCGGGAACATGCCGTCGGGCGACAGCGCCGCCTTGGCGGCGAGAAAGGCATCGACGTAGACGGCGCGGTCGCCGAGCAGGTAGCTCTCGGGCACCGCCTTGATGATGTCGCCCGCGCCGGCGCCCTGGATCCACCTGTCGGCGCGCACCATGGCGTTGACGATCGCCTGCGCCGTGGCCGGGTGCTTGTCGAGAAAGGCCTGCTGGGTGTAGAGGCAACCACCCGGCATCGGCCCGCCGAAGACCCTGTCGGCCTCGGCGACGACGCGCGTGTCGGACAGAATCTTCAGGTCACCCGAGCGCACGAGCAGCGTGATCACCGGATCGAGGTTCGAGATGGCATCGATCTGCCCCGAGCGCATCGCCGCCACCGCGCCGCTGCCGGCGCCGACGCCGATGATCGAGACGTCGCCCGGCTTCAGGCCGGCCTTGCCGAGCACGAAGTTGGCGAGCACGTTGGTCGACGAGCCCGGCGCGGTGACGCCGAGCTTCTTGCCCTTCAGCTCGGCGACCGACTTGAAGTTGGGCATCGTNTTGGTGTTGACGCCGAGCACGATCTGCGGCGCCCGGCCCTGCAGGACGAAGGCGCGCANGCGCTGGCCCTTCACCTGCATGTTGATGGTGTGCTCGAATGCCCCCGACGTGATGTCGGCGCTGCCGCCGACGAGCGCCTGCAGCGCCCGCGAGCCGCCGGAGAAGTCGGCGATCGTCACCTCCAGGCCTTCGGCCTTGAAGTAGCCCTGCGTCTCGGCGATCGTCAGCGGCAGGTAGTACAGGAGGTTCTTGCCGCCGACCGCGATCGTCAGCTTGGGCTTTTCGAGCGCCTGGCCTTTGGCNAACATGGGAATGGCCAGCGCAGCCGCGCTGGCGCTCAGAAGGGTACGGCGCCGCATGGGAGATCTCCGTCGTGATCAGGGCGCGACTGTAGCGAATGCGTGCTGCCGCGCGTACCCCGATCTGCCCAGGTGCGAGACCGCCGGTCGCATGCGGCGGCGTCGCGCGGCAACGCGCTCGTAGAATGCTTTTCGATGAGTTGCCGCCGGCCTCTCCTCCTGCTGTGCTCGATCCTGATCGGAACGGCGGCATCACCCGTCCTCGCTGCGCCTCTGGTGCAGCGACCGAGCGCCGGGCCGGCCGCATCCGCGCCGCTCGATGCCACGCCGGGCGGCCTCGCCGCAGCGGCAGCGCCGGTGTCGCTCTCGGCGCGCAAGATCTACGAGCAGGCGCGCCCTTCGCTCGTGCAGATTCGCACCGTGCTCAAGGGCCGCGCCAGCCAGACCTCGGTGGGCTCGGGCTTCCTCGTCGCTTCGAGCGGCCTCATCGTCACCAACTTCCACGTCGTCAGCGAGGCTGCCCTGACGCCCGACCGCCACGACCTCGTCTACGTGACGGCCGATGGCCGTGAGGCGCCGCTGCAGATCCTGCAGCTCGACGTCCTGCACGACCTGGCCCTCTTGAGGGCGGCCGACGCCGCCGGCCGCAATTTCGACGCCCTCGCCTTCCGCTCCGCCGACGAGCCGCTGGCACAGGGCGAGCGCATCTACTCGCTCGGCAATCCGCTCGACGTCGGCTTCGCCGTGACACAGGGCACCTACAACGGCATGGTCCGGCGCAGCTTCTATCCGCAGATCTTCTTCGGCGGCGCGCTGTCGGGCGGCATGAGCGGCGGGCCGGCGCTCGACGAGCAGGGCCGCGTCGTCGGCATCAACGTCGCGCGGCGCGTCGACGGCGAGCAGGTGAGCTTTCTCGTGCCGGCGACGTTCGCCGAGTCGCTGCTCGCCCGCGGCAAGGATGCGGCGCCGCTGCAGGGGCCGGCCTACGCGATCGTCGACGCCCAGCTGCTGAAGCACCAGGAGACGCTGACCCAGCGCTTCATCGACCAGGGCTGGAAGGACGCGACGCATCCGCGCTACCACGTGCCGGTGCCGCCCGATCTCTTCATGCGCTGCTGGGGCTCGAGCGAGCCGTCGCGAACGGGCGGTCTCGAATTCGAGCGCTCCGACTGCGTCATGGACACGCGCATCTTCGTCGGCGACTTCACGACCGGAACCATTGCGCTGCGGCACGAGAGCTACGACGGCTCGAAGATCGGGCCGCTGCGCTTCGCCAACCGCTATTCGCAGAGCTTTCGCAACGAGAGCTTCACGCGACTGGCGCCGCAGCACCAGACCAAGCCGCGCTGCAACGAGGACTTCATCGACCGCGACGGCCTGCCCCTGCGCGCCGTCGTCTGCATGCGTGCGTACAAGAAGCTGCCTCAGCTCTACGACGTGTCCGTGCTGGTGGCCACGCTCGACCAGACCGAGGCCGGCGTGCAGGGCCGCTTCGATGCGCAGGGCGTCAGCTTCGCCAATGCGCAACGCCTCGCGCACCACTACCTGGACGCCTACCGATGGGTCAAGCAGCCGGCGCGCTGATCGAGGCGATCGACCGCGACGGCGCGGTCCGGCAGGCCTGGCGCATCGAACGCTGGCCGGTTTCGATCGGCCGTGCGCTCGACAACGACGTCGTCCTCGGCGATCCGCACGTCGCCGCGCACCACGCCACGATCGACGCCCGCGCGTCCGACGCCGAAGGCGTCCCGATGCAGATCGTCGTGACCGCCGGCGCGACTCGAAACGGCCTCGCCCTCGGTCGCGACCGGCTCGCCGGCGGCGAGACGAAGACGGTCTTCGACACCGGCCAGGAGCTCGACCTGCATCTCGGCCGCACGCTGCTGCGCCTGCGCCTGCCGGGACATGCGATCGCCGCCGAGCAGATGATCGCGCTCATGGCCGCGCGCGAGCCGCGCTGGCTGCCGACCACCGGTCTCGTCGTCGTGCTGCTGGCCATCGTCCTCTTCAACACCTACATCGACACCGACGCCGACGGCCTGGCGCGCGCCAGCGGCGCCGCCGTTCTGACAACGCTGGCCGGCGGCGCGATCTGGTGCGGCTTCTGGGCGCTGCTCTCGAAGATCTTCGCGCGGCAGGGCCACTTCGGCTGGCACGTGCGCGTCTTCGTCATCGCCAGCCTCGTCACGCTGGCGCTCAGCGGCGTGCCGCCGCTGCTCGCCTTCGCGTTGTCGTGGCCGGCCGTCACCGACTTCAGCTTCGTCGCGCTCTACGCGACGATCGCCGCGGCGATCTACTTCCACCTGCTCGCCGTCGAGCCGGGCCGGGAGCGCCTGATGCGCGGCGTCGCCGGGGCCGGCTTCGTCGCCGGCGTCGCGCTCGCGCTCTGGTTCAACGTGCAACGCACCGGCAGGCCGGGCGAGGAGCTCTACATGAACCACCTGTTCCCGCCGGCGCTGCGCCTAGCCAAGCCGGTGACGGTCGATCGGTTCGTGGAACGGCTCGCGCCGATGCAGGCGATCCTCGACAAGCAGGCCAAGGAACCGAGCGGCGCCGATGCNGACGCGCACGGGGGCGACGACGATGACAACTAGCGCCACNACCGAACCCGGGCCGCCCCGGCGCAGCATCCTCGTCACCGGCGGCGGCCGCGGCATCGGCGCGTCGACCAGCCTGCTCTGCGCGGCGCGCGGNTGGGCCGTCGGCGTCAACTACGCGAACGACNGCGCCGCTGCCGAGCACGTCGTCGCGGCGATCCGNGCGCAAGGAGGCAGCGCGGTCGCGCTGCGGGCCGACGTCGCCGACGACGCCGCCGTGCGGGCGATGTTCGCGTTGATCGATCGCGAGCTGCCGCCGCTCGCCGGTCTCGTCAACAACGCCGGCGTCGTCGACCGGCCGGCGCGCGTCGATGCGCTCGGCGTCGAGCGGCTGCAGCGCATGTTCGCGATCAATGTCTTCGGCAGCTTCTACTGCGCGCGCGAAGCGGTGCTGCGCATGAAGGCGCTGCCGGCGGCGGCCAACGGCGCGCGCGGCGCGATCGTCAATCTCTCGTCGGCGGCGGCCAAGCTCGGCGGCGCCGGCCAGTACGTCGACTACGCGGCCGCCAAGGGCGCCATCGAAAGCTTCACGATCGGCCTCGCAAAGGAGCTCGCCGCGGAGGGCATTCGCGTCAATGCCGTGCGGCCCGGGCTCATCGAGACGGAGATCCATGCGTCCGGCGGTGCGCCCGACCGGGCACGGCAGATGGCGCCGCAGGTGCCGATGCAGCGGCCGGGCTCGGCCGACGAGGTCGCCGAGGCGATCGTCTGGCTGCTCGGCGACGCGTCGAGCTACACGACCGGATCGATCCTCGAAGTCACCGGCGGCCGCTGATCACGGCTCGGCCAGGGCCGCGAGCGCGCCCAGCAGGCTGGTCGCGGCCTTCTTCTCGGCCGCTGCCGCGATGTCGAGGTAGGGCTCGAGAGTGAACCGGGCATCCTGGTGCACCGAGTCCCACATGCCGGGCGCGGGAACTCTCGCCTTCAGGCTCTGGTAGTCGCCGATCAGCGCATCGGCGCTGCCGGCCAGCTGACGCGCCGCCAACGCCGTCAGCATGCGCAGCTCGATCTGGCCGACCGCCACCCAGAAGTCCGGCCGATCGCGGTCGGCGCGAGCCAGCGACTCGCGCACCGACTCGATCCGCTCGACCGCCAGCTCGGCCGGACGGCGCTCGAGAAACGCCAGCCGCAGCTCGGCGCCGATGCCGTTCTTGGCCGGATAGAAAAGATCGTCGGCATGGCTCGCACGGGCCAGACGCTCGGCGTTGCCATAGTGCAGCGCCATCGCCCGCAACGCGACCAGTCGCCCGGCCGCAGCCGGCGACGCGCCGGCACGGCGGCGCGTGGTCGCGACCTTCGGCACGGCCAGCGAGCGACTGTCGAGCATGACCAGGCGCTTGTAGGCCGCGCCCAGCAGCGACTCGCGTTCGGCGGTCGTCTGCACGGCGACGAGCCGGGCCAGCACGGCGATGCCTTCGTCGATGTCCTTGTGCGCCTGCGTGGCGTCGTCTTGCGCTTCGCCGCGCCGGGCCAGCTGGTTGCCGAGTTGCTCGGCCGCCTTGAACGAGGCGCTGCCGTCCACCGCGGCGACGGCGAGGCGATACCACGCGACTGATTTGTCGAGGTCACGCGCATCGCCGTAGGCCAGGCCGAACGCCTCGGCGACCGCACCCATCGATCCCCACAGCGGCGCAAAGGTCGATTCGAGATAGTGGATCTTGTCGTGCTGGCCCTGCTGCGACGCGTCGCCCTTGGACTCGTCGCCGCCGAAGCGCAGGCGGATCGAGATCGTTTCGAGCGCCAAGGCGAGCGCCGGCGCCGACGAGACCGCCGCGAACTCGTCGGCCGGCGACGAAGGCGCGCGGGGCACGTCGGCGCCGTCGCGCTGCCAGAGCCACCCCGGATCGCCGTAGCACTGGTAGGCGGCCCAGGTGTTGCCGTCGGGGTTGGCATGCCATGCGGCCGCCCGCGCCGCGGCGACCGCCTCGATGAAGCGACCACCGCCCAGGAGCACGTCGTAGAACGTCGTCGCGAACAGCTCGGCCGGGCCGTCCTCGACTGCCCAGCCGGCGGCGATGACGCAGCGCACGCCGATCTCGATCAGCGCCTCGGCGATGTTGGCGGCAAAGCTGGCGCGGTCGTACGCGACGAGCGTGCTTTGCGGGTCGCGGGCCGCGAGATGGCAGCAATTGAGAAAGACGAGNTCGGGCACGGTGCGCATCGCCTGCACTTCGGCCGGNCCGAGAAAGGTCTGGCCCGACAGCACCACGCCGCCCTTGGCGCCGGGCGCGCCGTGGCCGGCGACGTGCACGGCGCGGTACGGCCGCTCGAACAGCGCGTTGATGACGCTGCGTGCGTCGTCGGCGCCCGAGATGAGGGCGCGGACATGCATGGCATCGAGCCCGGCTGGACCGGCGGTGAGGCGCGCCACGACAGCNGTCGCTTCGGCGAGCGCGCCCGGCAANGGTGGATACAGCGTCTCGTCNACCAGCGGCGCGCCGATGACGAGCACGCTGCCGTCGGCATCGGCATCGGACACCTGGGCACGGAAGTCGGCGGTGCGCAACTTGCGCAGCAGCTTGCAGCGGATCGCCCACGGCCGCTGGTCGCCGCCCGAATCCTGCGAGCCCGGCGTGTCGAGCAGCTCCCAAGGAATCGCGGCGGTGCCGGCGTCGAGCTCGATCACCATCTCGCTGGTGCCGCCCAGGAACGGCTCCATCTCCACAGGCACGAGCAGATCGAACAGCGTGCGACCGATCTGCGCGTCGCGGTTGGCGTCGTTCGATGCCTTGGCGACGAGCTCGCGCACCAGCGTGCCTTGCGTCTGCTGCGCGCGCACCTCGGTGCGCGCGCGTCGGGTATCGAGGTTGTAGGTGATGGTCGGCTCGCCATCGGCACGCTGGCTGGTCACGGCGCTGACGAAATCGTAGGCGGCGCCGCGATAGCTCGAGTCGAGCGAGCGGCGCAGCGCGCCAGCGCCGGCGAGGACGGGGCCGACGACCTTGAGCTGCTGCGTCGACGTCGATTGCACCTCGAGGGCACGCCATGCATCGCTGGCCCGGTCGAGATAGAGCTCGACGAGGATCAGGCGGCCGATCTGCGGCCAGCCGTTCTCGCGCAGCTTGGNGTTGGCNTCGCAGGCGCCCTGCGCGATCAGTTGCGCCGAGCTGCCGGCGCTGACGCCGGTGCCGCCGCTGCCGATCANGGTCGCGGCGATCTCGAACTCCGCCGGCGCGCCGNTTTCCTGCTCGGCCAGCCGCTGCGCATAGGCNAGCACGGCCTGGCGCACCGTCCACGACAGATCGACGGCGCGCAGTTTTCCCTCTTCGCCGAGGCCGGCGACGATGACGGCGAGCGGCCGCGCCATCGCCAGCACGTTGTCGGGATCGCGGCGGATGTTGCCGAACACCTGGTGCGTGCCGGGCGGATCGGGATAGAGCCCGGCCGCGAGCGACTTGCTCATCGCCCCGCCGACCAGACGATCGACGACCGCCTCGGTGCCGGTCAGTGCCATCGACCGGTAGTGGCCGACCATCAGCGGCTGGTGCACGAACTTCAGGTCGGCGTTGAGCACCGACACATGCAGCGCGGCGCTGCTGCGAAGGTTGTCGCTGCCCGGGCGCGACGTCGACCCGAGCACATCGGCCGCGCTCGACGGCGGCCGCGAGCCGAGCAGCCCGCGCGACGGGCGGCTGCGCGCCAGCGCGCCGGCATCGGCCGCCGCGCGCGTGGGCGCGACAGCGCCAGGCGCTCCATCGGCGCTTGCGTCGAGCGGTTCGAGCAAGCCGGTGTCGCCGCCCGTGAGCAACTCGAGGTAGGCGGCAAAGGCATCGACGCGGCTTGGCAGATCGCCATGCGACGCGTCGAGCTTCCAGGTGCGAACGCCCGGCAGCAGCGCGCTCGAGAGCGGCACGCGGCCGTCGCCGCCGCCGGCCGCGTCGAGGTATTCGAGGCCGGCATCGCCGAGCACGTAGCCGGCGGGCGTGAACGCGGCGTGGCCGACGACGAGAACGATCTTGCGCGCATCGCTGCCGAGCGCGGCAGCTTGCGCGTCGAGCTTGCGGCGCAGCGCGACCGACCGGTCGAGCACCGATTGCGGCGGCGCGCCCCATTGGTAGAGCGTGCGCTGCACGCCTTCGAGATGCCAGATGCTGCGTTCGGCGAGATGCGCCAGGTCGTCGTCGGCGAGCTGNTGCCAGCTCTCGGCGCGGTCGAGCCGCATGACCGGATCGAGCAGGCCCGCCTGCAGTTGCAGGAAGCCGGGCATCGCGGCCATGGTCTTGCGCGCNCCCGAGTTGTCGAAGAGCGAGCCGAAGGCGGCCAGCGCGTTGCCGAAGGTGTCGTCGCCGGAGAGCGTCTGCATCGGCGACCACGAGCCGCCGTTCGGCGTGCCGAGCATGAGCACGCGGGCGCCGTCGTTGGCGAGCATCCGCTGCCAGGTGTCGGGCTTCTCGATCGCCATCGTCCGCGCCACCAGGCCACCCATCGAATGCGCGAGCATGCGCACCGGCTGCCGGCTCGTCGCTCGCAGGGCGAGTGCGGCGTCGACCGCATCGGCAAGGCGCGCCGCTTCGTCTTCGATCGGCCGGCGCCAGTCGAAGGCGAAAGGAATCACGTCGTGGCTTTCGGCGAGGCGCTCGACGAGCTTGCCGTAGACGCTGTCGATCGGCCCGTCGGGCGCGACGTGGCTCGCCGTGGCCGGATCCCAGGCCAGCTTGGCGAGGCTGTTGACGAAACGAAAGCCGAGCCAGATGCGCTTGCCATCGAGCGCCAGATTCGAGCCGAGGATGCCGGGAATGACGAAGACCGCCGGCCGGCCGGCGTTGGCCTCGGCGCCGGCGCTGAGGAGCGGCCCCGCAGGGCCGCCGCGCGTTCCGCTCGCGTCGTCGCCGGCCCACGAGAGCGGGCCGATCGCCGCGAAGTCGGCCGGATGGTCGCCGCCGAGCGCAGCGACGATGGCCTGCACGGTCCTGTTGTTGCTGAAGTAGTTGAAGTGCGAGACCTTGCCGCCGCTGTCGAGCAGGAAGCTGGCGCCGGCGCCGTTCGCGCTGGCGGCCCGCGGCGCGCCGCCGTACATCGAGCGCGTCTGCACGACCAGGTCGTTGTCGGTCCAGTAGAACGCATCGGCAAGCAGCGTCTTGACCCACGACGCGATCGAGTCGCCCTGCATGTCGCCGGCGACGACACGCAGCGCGCCGGGAATCGGCTCGGGCGCGGCGTTGAGCCAGGCGACGACCGGGCTGGTCGGCATCATCGCCTCGAGACCCGGCAGCTCGCCCGGGTCGGCGCGGCGGCGCGCCACCTCGTGCAGAAAATCGACGAGCTCGGGCGCCACCGGAATGCTCGCCAGCTCGAGGCACCACGAGACGATCGAGAGGTAGGCGTCGAGCCGCTTCGATGCCAGCAGCGTGCCGCGCGCCGGACAGGCGACGCGCACGACGCGCTCGATGCACAGTTGCTTGGCCTGCGCTTCCTCGACGAGCGCGCGCAGGTCGCTCCTGTGCTGCGCATAGGCAGCGCCGGCGAATGGCGCGAGCGCGTCGTCGGTCAGCGCGGCGCCGCTGCAGGCGCGTGCCAGCACCTCGGCGACGAGGCCGCCGCGCGAGTGCGTGAGCAGATGCAGGCGCGCGCCCNTCGGCAGCGCACGCNNCAGCGCCAGCGCATTGCCGATCGGGCTGACGCCGAGGGTCGGATGGTCGAAGCCGTAGACGCGGCCGGCGTAGTTCGCGACGAGCCCGCGCACCACCGGGTTGTGCTGCGTCCACAGCTTGCCGAACGTTCCCGCCGTGTCGCTGAAGGTGCCGTGCACGAGCACCAGCAACGGGCCGCCGTCGGTGGCCGCAGCAACTTGGTCGAGCTTGAGGCCGCTGCCCTTGAGCGGGCCGAGCGCTTCGGCGCCGAGACGGTAGACGCCGCTCTCGACCCGGCCGTCGACCTTCTTCGTGATGGCCGTCGTGGCCAGCGTCGCCGCCGGGTCCTTGAGGAGGCCGGTGAGCACTTGAAAGCCGGTGAGCACGGCCTGGCCCATCCAGCCGGACACGGCGCCACGCGTCGCCTGCGATTCGAGGCCGGGCCAGCCGAGCTGCGCCGCAACGACGACCTCTGCGGCCGCTGTCGTCGCAGCGACGGCGCT